>JAEEGK010002408.1_pt1 | contig 46882 bp, 37 predicted proteins | sample 8958771 | NCBI WGS metagenome assembly JAEEGK01 (sample SAMN16246547, study PRJNA631951) | gut metagenome | biome: gut microbiome; feature: rumen; material: SC-attached | host: Bos | place: Iran: Karaj | collected 2018-10 | reverse complement strand
TGAGTTGTCAGTTGAGAAGGCTGCCGACATCCTTCAGGAATACAAAATCTAGATATTGCCTGTGGTTGATAAGGACAACCACCTCGTCGGCCTCATCACTTATAAAGACATCATCAAGGTGAAGGCGCGTCCCAACGCGTGCAAGGACTCACGCGGTCGTCTGCGCGTGGCTGCTGCCGTGGGCATCGCCTCCAACACGCTTGAACGTGCTGCCGCTTTGGTCGACGCTGGCGTGGATGCCTTGGTCGTTGACACGGCGCATGGTCATTCCCAAGGTGTCATCGACATGGTGCGCAACCTGAAATCCAACTATCCTGAAATCGACATCGTGGCGGGCAACATTGCCACCGCTGAGGCTGCCAAGGCTTTAGCTGAGGCAGGTGCCGATGCCATCAAGGTGGGCATTGGCCCTGGCTCCATCTGTACTACGCGTGTGGTGGCGGGCATCGGTGTGCCGCAGCTTACCGCCGTTATGGATGTGGCAAAGGCTTTGGAAGGCACAGGCATCCCGCTCATCGCTGATGGTGGCATCCGCTACACGGGCGACATCGTGAAAGCTTTGGCAGCTGGTGCTTCCTCAATCATGGCAGGTTCGCTCTTTGCTGGCGTGGATGAGTCGCCGGGCGACACCATCATCTACGAAGGCCGTAAGTTCAAGACTTACAGAGGCATGGGCTCGCTCGAAGCCATGCAGCAAGGCTCGAAAGACCGTTATTTCCAAGACAATGTGGAAGATGTAAAGAAGCTCGTTCCTGAAGGCATCGCAGGCCGTGTCCCCTACAAAGGCACGCTCTCTGAGGTCGTCTACCAGATGGTCGGCGGTTTGCGTTCCGGCATGGGCTACACAGGCTCACGCACCATTGAGGACCTGAAGAAAGCCAAGTTCATCCGCATCACCAACTCGGGCATCCTTGAAAGCCACCCGCACGATGTGACCATCACCCAAGAAGCTCCAAACTACAGTAAGAGAAGTTAATTGAAAAATCGAAACTATGACCATGACCGCATCTACAAAAGGTTAAAATTTATTGTTTTTGTTTAGGCAGTCATGGTCATTGTTCATAAGTCCTAATCAGAAAGACCTACAATCTAAATCATTTCTAAATGAAAGCTTCCATTTCTTTCCCTGAATTGCAAGACATTCTGCTTGAAAAAGCTGAGCAAAACATCTCTTTCTCCAGCGTCGATGAAAAGACCATCCAAGTCACCTACCCGCTCGACCTGGGTATCATAAAGAAAAACCTCACTGTCGACCTAATCATCGAGGAATTGAGGGACAGCGACTTATTAGTGCAAGTTTCGGCTGGGAAAGGCACTGAAATATTATTGAATACCGCTCTCAGTGTGCTGAAGAACAAGATTCCGGAAGGCCTATTGGAGAAGCAAGACAACAACTATTTCTTGATTCATTTAGGTTCAATTGAACAGATAAAACCGGTGTTCGACGCGATTACCGTGAGCGACTTCAAAGTGATTAGCGACGGTCTCCAAGTGGAAGGCGCATTGAAGAAGCCTTGATCCTCGCCACCGCGAGACATACTATCCGCCAAATTTCACCGTTATTTAAAAATATTGGATGAAGTTTGGCGGTTTTTGTGTAATTTTACCGCCCGTTTCGCAACATTGAAAGAACAAATAGTAAAAATATCAACAATGAGAAAAGTCAACTTTTTGAAAATGTTTTTGTTAGCATCAATTTTGATGCCGACGTTGTTTGCCAATGCCCAATCGAAGATCGACAAGCAGGTGTTAATGACCATTGGCGACCAAGACGTCACCGTGAAGGAGTTTTGTGATGTGTATTACAAGAACAACCTCAAGAGCGATGTCATCGAGAAGAAATCTGTAGACGAGTATCTCGAACTGTTTACCACCTTCCGCATGAAAGTGATGGAGGCCGAACGTCTGAAACTGGACACCAGTGCGAAGTTCCAAAAGGAATTGGCGGGCTACCGCAAGCAATTGGCCAAGCCCTTCATGAGTAGCGACGACATCACCGACGAACTGCTGCAGGAAGCCTATCAACGCAAGCTGAAGGACATCCGCGCCTCGCACATCCTTGTCCGCTGCGACAAGAACGCCCTGCCGTCGGACACCTTGAAGGCCTACAACAAAGCCATGGATATCCGCAAGAAGGCTTTAGCCAAAGACGCCGATTTTGGTGCTCTTGCCGACCAATACTCAGACGACCCCTCGGCCAAAGGCATGAAAGCCACCGACCAGACACCTGCCCGTCCAGGCAACCACGGTGACTTGGGTTATTTCACCGTCTTCGATATGGTCTACCCCTTTGAAACAGGTGCCTACAACACCAAGGAAGGTGAGATCTCTATGCCTGTGCGCAGCGATTTCGGCTACCATATCATTAAGGTGCAAAGCGTGACCGATGCCATGGGCGCGGTGCAAGCTGCCCATATCTTCCTGCAACTGCCCTTCGATGCCTCCGCCGAAGACGAGGCTGCCATGAAGCAGAAAGCCGACAACATCTACAATCAGCTGATGGCCCAAGACGGCAAGAACTGGAACGAGATGGTGAAGCAATACAGCGATGACAAAGGCACCGTCAACCGCAATGGCGCTTTGAGTAGCTTTACCGTCAGCCGCATTGTGCCCGAGTTCATCGAAGCCTGCAAGTCGTTGGAAATCGACCAGATAGCCAAACCCGTCCGCACCAACTACGGCTACCACATCATCAAGCTGTTGAGCAAGTCAGGTGTGGGCTCTTTCGAGAAGGAGTCAAATGGCTTGAGCGAGCGCATCGAGAAAGACCAACGTTCTAAGAAGTCGGAAGAAGTGGTGCTCAAACAGGTGAAGAGCGAGTATAAGTTCAAGCAAAACGACAAGAATCTGGAGGCTTTTTTGGCCACCATCGACAGCACCATCCTGCGCAAGGCTTACGAACCCGCCGACGATGTGGACTTGAATGCCACCTTGTTTACCTTGGAGAACAACCCCACCAAGGTCAAGGACTTTGTGGCTTACATCAAGAAGAACATGACGGCACAAAAATATGTCACGCCAGCCACTTATGCCTATCAGCTATACGAAAACTTCCGCAATGAAACCATTTTGGACTATGCTGACGCTCACCTTGAGGACAAATATCCCGAGTTCAAGGCTTTGGTGCAGGAATATAAGGACGGCATCATGCTCTTCGACCTCATGGATCGCGAAGTGTGGAACAAGGCCGTGAAAGACACTGTTGGTCTGAAAGAGTTCCACGAGCGTAACGCCGCCAAATACATGTGGGGCGACCGTGTCCAGGCTTCCATCATTACTGTGACACGTCCCGAATCGCTGCCTAAGGTGAAAGCCTTGCTCGACAGCGGCATTGAACTCGACAGCTTGAGAAGTGCCATCCAGCGCGACTCCATCGGCTATGCCTTCGTACGCAAGGGCTACTACCAAAAAGGTGACAACCAATACGTCGACCAAACCGAATGGAAGGTGGGCGTGAGAAACGAAATCCCCTCCACCGTCGACCAGTCGACCACCATCGTCTGCATCAGAGAGGTGCGCAAGCCCGAGCCCAAGACCCTCAAGGAAGCCCGTGGTCTGGTCACTTCCGACTATCAGGTGGAACTCGAACAGAAATGGGTACAGTCGCTCAAGGAACGCTATCCCGTGAAGGTCAACGAGAAAGTGCTGGATAAAGTCAGAAAGATGTATAAATGAAGAAGATAGGCGTTCTTATCGGTGTCGCTTTCCTCTTGCTGATGGCAAGCTGCGACTACTTCCAAAAGAGTTCAAAGGAAGTGGTAGTGGCCGAATGCTATGGCAAATATCTCTATGAGTCGGACTTGAATGGCCTTGTGCCCGAAGGTACCTCCATTATGGACAGTATCCAGCGTGTCAGCACCTTCATCGACTCGTGGATCAGGAGGCAAGTGCTTATCCATCAAGCCGAAAACAACCTCGACAAGGACAAGCTTGACCTCAAGAAACAGATGGAAGAATACCGAAATTCGCTTATCATATACGAATACGAAAGCCAGCTCATCAACCAGAGATTGGACACTGTCGTCAGCGAAGACGAGATTGCCGAGTACTACGAGCAGAATAAAGAGGATTTCCAGCTGCGCAACACGATGGTCAGGGCTGCATACGTCATCCTCGACGAAGAATGCATCCAAAAAGCCACTTTCCAAAAGCTTATGAGTGATCGCGACACCTTGTTGCTGCAAAACATCGATGTGTTGGCCACTTATTACGCCGTGAAGAGTTACCTTGATGTGGACCAATGGATGCGCCTTGACGAGCTGACCAACATCATCCCGATAGAGATTTTCAACGCGGAGAGCTTCCTGAAAAAGAACAAGTTCGTCTGCTTCGACATGAACGAATACACCTACATGGTGCGATTTGTGGACTATCTTTTGGAAGAAAGCACTTCGCCTTTGGAGATGGTGAGCGACAACATCAAAAGCATCATCCTCGCCCAACGCAAGCAAGCCTTGATTGAAAAGATGAAAAACGCTCTCTATGAGAAAGCGAAGCGGAATCATGCGTTTGAGGTTTACGTAGGCTCCCCAACTCTATACAATGCTGATTAATAATATTTTAAAGACAATGAAAAGAAACTGGATTATCATAGCACTATTGTTTTTGGTCTTGCCGATGATGGCGCAGAACCGTCAGCCTCAAGTGGTTGACAAGGTGGTGGCCGTAGTCGGTAAGAACATCATCTTGCAATCCGACATCGAGAACCAATACATTCAATACCGCTTGCAAGGCATGGCCGAAGGCACTGGAAAAGAAGTGCGCGCCCGTATTTTGGAAGACTTGTTACTTCAGAAACTCATGCTCAATCAGGCTGAAATGGATAGTATCACCGTCACCGACGAGCAAGTGGAGGCCCAGATGGACCAACGCATCCGTTATTTTGTCAGCAGAATAGGTTCGCAGGAGAAGATGGAAGAACAGTTCGGCAAGAGCATGTCGGAAATCAAGGAAGAGGTGCGTCAAGCCGTGAAAGACCAGATGCTGCAAGAACAAGTGCAGTCCAAAATCATGGAAAACGTGGTGGTGACGCCGAAAGAGGTAAAGGATTTTTTCAACGACATCCCGAAAGACAGCCTGCCCAACATCAGTCCAAGCTATGAAATCGTTCAGATTGTAAAGCGTCCACCTGTCAGCATCGACGAGAAACTCCAAGTGAAAGACCGCCTCTATCAAATCCGCAAGCGCATCCTCGAAGGTGAAAGCAGCTTCTCCACTATGGCCGTGCTTTATTCCGAAGACCCAGGCTCAGCCCGTCAGGGCGGCGAACTCGGCTTTGCCGGCAAAGGCGTGTACGCCACTGAATTTGAAAACGTGGCCTTCAATCTTCGTGATGGTGAAATCTCCGATGTGGTGGAGACAGAATTCGGTTTCCACATTATTCAATTGATTGAACGCAGGGGCGAGACCATTAACTGCCGCCATATCCTGCTCACCGCGAAAGTGCCTGTCGAGGCTTTGGAGAAAGCCCAAAACCAACTCGACTCGGTGGCCCAACTCATCCGTAACGGAGACATGACCTTCGAAGAGGCCTGCAAAAAATACAGCGACGACGATTCGAAGAGCAACGGCGGCTACCTCAACAACGCCGCCACGGGAGGCAACTGGCTCAGCCTGCAAGACATGCAGGAGTTGGAAAGCAGCTATCCCGAATACAAGAACCTGGCTTTCGTCATCAGCCGCCTCGATGTAGGCGAAATTAGCGACCCTGTGCCGATGACCACCAACGAGAACAACGATGCTTTCCGCCTCATCATGATCAAGCGGAAGACAGAAGCCCATCAGGCCAACTTGAAAGAGGACTACAACCTCATCCAGAATTGGGCCTTGGGCCAGAAACGCCAGGAAGCCATCGGCAAATGGGTGACCAACAAAGCCGCCAAGGCCTACATCCGCTTGGACGAGGCTTACAAGAACTATGATTTTTATTACGATTGGAATTTTCAATGACAAACTACGCTTCAGATGTCGACGGTGCCAAGGCATTGGTCGAGAAATATGAAACCCTCCGCAAGGAAATCGGAAAAGTCATCGTCGGACAGCATGACATCATCCACAATACCATCCTGTCCATCTTCTGCCAAGGCCATGTGCTGCTCGTGGGCGTACCTGGCTTGGCCAAAACCTTGTTGGTCAACACCATCGGCAAGGCCTTGGGCTTGAGCTTCAGCCGCATCCAGTTCACCCCCGACCTGATGCCTTCCGACATCGTGGGCACCGAGATTTTGGATGAGTCGCGACAGTTCAAGTTCATCAAAGGTCCCGTTTTCGCCAATATCGTATTGGCTGACGAAATCAACCGTACCCCGCCTAAGACGCAGGCCGCTTTGCTTGAAGCCATGCAGGAGAAGAGCATCACCGTGTCGGGCAAGACTTACAAATTGCAGGAGCCTTTCTTTGTATTAGCCACACAAAACCCCATTGAGCAGGAAGGCACCTATCCCCTGCCCGAGGCCCAGTTGGACCGTTTCATGTTCAACCTCATGCTCGATTACCCGTCTTACGATGAGGAAATCGACATCGTGAAGAGCACCACCGTGGGCAATGTGACCGAGGTGAATGCCGTGCTGTCGCCTGAGGAGATTTTGTATTTCCAGCAACTGGTACGCCGTGTGCCCGTGCCCAACAATGTGTATGAATATGCGGTGAACTTGGTCGCGAAGACCCGTCCCAACACTGAGAAAGCCCACGAATGGGCCAACCGTTACCTCAGCTGGGGTGCCGGTCCGCGTGCCTCTCAATATCTCATCATCGGTGCCAAGGCCAACGCTCTCTTGACGGGCAAATACTCACCTGACATCGAGGACGTGCAACGCGTCGCCGTCCCGATTCTGCGCCATCGCATCATCAGGAACTATACTGCTGAGGCGGAAGGCATCAGCATTGAAAACATCATTGACACATTGAAATAATTGCCTGTAGAGCTGTCGTATTACGGCAGCCGCCGTTATTTTGTTCACAACAGCGGCTGCCACAATGTGACAGCCCTACTCTATTGGTTCTCCACCAATGAATTTAAAGCCCCATTTGCGTTCTTTCACCAAATCGGGCACGGTTTCACCGCCCAAGCGCACATAACGCTTTATCGTCATCCTAGACGAAAGCACCCCATAACCGTCATCGATGAGGGTAAATTCATTGTCGCCGCCTACGAAACCATAACTAGGATCATTTTCATAGATATATTGCTGCAGCTTTCTCCCACCAGCCGCAATAGTGACTTCAACAGGATAGTCCTCAATGTATCGCTTCAAGCCCACAACATTGGTGTCTCCACCAATGAAATCGATCAGTCTATCATAGAAAGCCTCAGGTCGGTAAGTGAAGATAAAAGCCTCGCCATCCATGTTTGAGGAAAGGTTACTTTCAAAAAATGTGCCCACATCCCATGTCATGGTACGCGGCACCGAATCGTCTTCAGGCGTGCGTTGTTCCAAGAAAGTGAACGACATGCTGACGTCATAGAATGAAGCGTTGATGGCTGGATAGAACAGGAAACGCCGAGGCACCATACCAAAGTATTCCTTCGAGAAATTGACGGCCAAGCTCTGAATGTCGAAGCTACTGTTACCCACCACGTCAGTCTTCGTAGTCAATGTGCGCTCGGGAAGATCGACCTTAAGCTGATAACTATAACGATTGTTCACCCCATTCCAGTTCAAAGGCTCAGTGGTGTAATACAGCTTTTGGTCGGGTGCATAGAAAACGCCTTGTTCCTTATTGTGGATGGTGATGGTGTCGAGGATGATTTCACGGACGCTGTCGCTGTTGCAGTATTCAATGAGGCGGGCATTCAGTTTGCCAGCATAATTGCTCGAATCGGGATTGATGGCCGATTGATAGGCGTCACCTTGAACATAAAAAGCACGGGTAATCTTAATGAAATTGGTGTCAGCCGTAGGATCAAGGAGGCCATAAATAACGGGAACTTGCTTGTAGTCGGCATAAAGATCGATGTCGGTCGAGCAGGAAGACAGAAAAGCCAATAGAGACAAATAAAGCAATAGATATAGTCTTTTCATCTTCGTATGAATTACAAATAACGCGACAAAGATATAAATAAAATCATTTCAAACAAATAATTTCCGCTTTATTTGAATATTTTCCAAAATTATTCCTCGTCCACCAAAAACACCGCCACCTGGCGGATGCCACTGGCACCAATGACCAAGGTTTGCTCGATGTCAGTGCTGCGACTCGGCCCTGTGATGAAGGTCAGCTGCGAAGGTTTTCTCTTGGCATATTTCCGTTTCACCGTCTGGAAAGCGCTACGCATTCCGGGGACGATTTGCTCCGTGGTGGCATACACCAACAAAATGTCAGGCAAGGCATAGGCCTCACGGGTCTGCGTCAATGTGTCAGAGAGGACGATGCTGCCTGTTTGCGCCACCAAACACTCGCAGCCTGTCAGACTGACAAGCTTCTGCTTGGGCTCGCGCTCCTTGCTCTCAGAATATGGAATGCCGTATTTATCCAACAAACGCTGCATGTCGGGGCTTGAACACCACAGCGGCTCCCATCCGTTTTCGGGTGCCAGTTGTTTGATGCACTCAGCAAACTCGGCTTCGCTCTCCAAATAAACGAAGATGCCGCCATGCTCTTTGAAGTTCTGCACAAAAGTGATGGCCGTACCATCCTCTTCCTTGATAGGTACCCAAGTCTCGGTGCGTTGGTCAATATCCTTGAACAAAGCTTCCTGCCGCTCGATGAGGGCATTGCGCACCTTGGCAAGCATCTGCTCTTTGAAGGTGGCGTCCTTGTTTTCTCCTTTGTTATCCCAAGCCATGCGTTATGCGTTTTGAGATTCGTTTTCAGGTTGATTTTCAGATCGGCTTTCAGCCGCTTTCAGTGCAGCATCCTTCAGCTTCTCATCTTCCGAATTGTTCCACGGACGCTTGCCGAAGATACGCTCCAAGTCCTCGCCGAAGATGACCTCCTCCTCGACAAGTTTGGTGGCCAACTGAGTCAAGCCCTCACGATGATCGGTGAGGATGGAGATAGCTTCCTGATAGGCTTTCTCGATGAGTTTGCTCACTTCCTTGTCGATGGTCTCGGCGGTCTTCTCGCTGTAGGGCTTTGTCAGGTTGTAGTCCTGCTGACCCGTGGAGTCGTAGTAGCTGATATTGCCTATTTCGTCGTCTAGACCATAATAAGTCACCATAGCGAAAGCCTGTTTGGTCACCTTTTCAAGGTCGGACAGAGCTCCCGTCGAAATCTGTCCAAAGATCACCTGTTCAGCGGCACGACCGCCCAAAGTGGCAATCATCTCGTGATACATTTGTTCCTTGGTCGTAATCTGACGCTCTTCGGGCAGATACCAAGCAGCACCCAATGAGTTGCCACGCGGCACGATGGTCACTTTCACTAAAGGATGGGCATATTGCAGCAGCCAGCTTGTGGTGGCGTGACCCGCCTCGTGGAAGGCGATGACCTTCTTTTCTTCAGGTGTGATGATCTTATTCTTCTTTTCAAGACCTCCAATGATGCGGTCAACGGCATCTAAGAAGTCCTGCTTGTCAATCTCCTCCTTGCCTTTACGGGCAGCCATCAGTGCGGCTTCGTTACACACGTTGGCAATGTCGGCTCCCGAGAAGCCTGGGGTCTGTTTGGCCAAGAAGTCCTTGTCGACATCCTTGCCAAGCTTCAGGCCACGCATGTGCACCTCGAAAATCTCCTTACGACCCACAATGTCGGGCAACTCCACATAAATCTGACGGTCGAAACGACCGGCACGGAGCAAAGCCTTGTCCAAAATGTCGGCGCGGTTGGTGGCGGCCAACACGATGACACCCGAGTTGGTGCCAAAGCCGTCCATCTCGGTAAGCAACTGGTTCAACGTGCTTTCACGCTCGTCGTTGCCACCCGTGATGGCACTCTTGCCACGGGCACGTCCGATGGCATCGATTTCATCGATGAAGATGATGCACGGCGCTTTCGATTTGGCATTACTAAAGAGGTCGCGGACGCGCGAGGCACCCACACCCACAAACATCTCCACAAAGTCAGAACCCGAAAGGCTGAAGAAAGGCACATTGGCCTCACCAGCAACTGACTTAGCCAGCAGGGTCTTACCCGTTCCAGGAGGGCCAACCAGCAGCACACCCTTCGGGATTTTTCCGCCTAACTTGGTGTATTTCTCAGGATTCTTCAAGAAGTCCACGACTTCCATGATTTCCACTTTGGCCTCTTCCAAGCCTGCCACATCCTTGAAAGTCACATTAACGCTACTGCTGTTTTTGTCATACAGCTGCGCCCGCGACTTACCGATGCTGAAAATCGAGCCTGCACCACCGCCCATGTTGCGACCCATGCCACGCATGAGAATGATATAAAACACAACGATTAACACCAAAGGTATAATCCATCCAATGATGTCAGACATCCAATTATTGCGTCTTACATTAGTGATATACACGGGGTTAGGCACTTCCTGTTGGGCATTCTCCACCATCTCCTCAAACCTATCCAAAGAGCCAATCTTATAGGTGTAGTTTGGTGTTGCAGTGAATCCATCGGAATTGGGAATCACCTCAGGGAAATAGACCGACAAGCCTTTCTGATTCAGATAAACCTCGGCATCCTCGCGGTTGACAAGTTCAATCTTGCCAATCTCACCCTTCTTCAGCATTTCGATGAGTTTGCCCTGGTCGATTTCTTCTTGTGGTGTAACCGCATCCCTGCCCAAGAAATTCAGTCCGATGAGGACGATTGCCAAAATGGCATAAATCCACATGATATTGAATCGCCTTTTGCCATTAGGCTTTTGGTTCGGTTGGTTAGGCTGAGCAGGCTGGTTCGGGTTGTTGCCAGGCCCTTGAGTCTCGTTATTATTCATTTGTAAACAATTGATTTTGAAACGATTATTCTTCAGCCGCTTTCACGATTCTTTCGGCATCGGCCCAAAGCTCTTCCAATTTGTAATAACTCCGTTTCGATTCCAAGAATACGTGAACGACGACATCCACGAAATCTATCAAAATCCATTCCGTATTGTCACGGCCCTCCACATGATAGGGCTTGCTATGCGTTTTCTCATAAACCAGTTCCTCCACCTTGTCGGCGATGGCATCCACTTGCGTCTTTGAAGGCGCGTGGCAAATGACGAAATAGTCTGTCACTGCGGTGGTGATTTCCCTCAAGTCAAGGGTAACGATGTCCTTGCCTTTCACGGCTTCCATGGCCTCTATCGTCGCGGCCACGATTTCTTCCACATTATCGTTTTGATGTCTTATTCTCATATTTTGAATTAAATAATTTGCAAATTTACGCATTTTTAGGATAACACACCAAGTTTGACAAAAATTCACTATCTTTGGCCCATAAAAACCATATAACCATGAACGAACTTGAGACTTTGTTTTCCAAAATCACGACCTTTGTTTTCGATTACGACGGCGTGATGACCGACGGAACTGTTTTCAGTGACCCTAACGGCCAACCGTGGCGCGCCACCAACGTAAAAGATGGCTATGCGCTGCAACTGGCCTCAAAACTCGGCTACAAAGTCGCAGTCATCTCAGGCGCGATCTGCCCTTCAATGGAGGTGAGGATGAACAGCCTTGGCGTAACCGATGTCTTCACCGGTGTACCGAACAAGGTGTTGAAGCTCAAAGAGTACATGAACAGAAAAGGCCTCTATGCCGAGCAAATCATCTTCATGGGCGACGACATCCCCGACATACAAGTCATGAAAGAAGTGGGGCTTCCCGTCTGCCCCGCCGATGCCGCTCCTGAAGTAAAGGAAATCAGCAAGTTTGTCAGCGACCGAACTGGCGGCAAAGGAGCGGTGCGCGATGTGATTGAGCGCGTTCTGAAAGTACAAGGGAAATGGATGACGGCTGAGGCTTATGCGTGGTAGGAACCACTCAAGACAAAACATAAAAAAGTCCTCTGAAACCAGAGGACTTTTTTTGTTACGATTTGAATTACTTACAGATTAATTCAGCGTCTGTTCATACATAGCTCTGATTTGCTGGGCAACAATCACATTTTGAGGATTCTGGGTGGTGAAGTCACCAAGAACGGTTTCACCATCATAGACCTTAACGTTAAAGCCGTTAGCCAGGACACCCTCGGGGAGGACAAAGTTAAATTGTCTACCCAGATCGCCGTAGCAAATCTGCTTGGTCTCACAAGTCATGGTGATGACATTGCTTTCACCTTCAAATACATAGCTCATACCATTTTTGGCATAAACCATATCACCAGCAATGTTTTCATTGGCGGTAAGGACAACTCTATCAATTTCTCTGGATTGACCATCAGGAGCAAAGAATGTCATGGACAGGATGCCACAATTGCTTTGGAAAACGAAGTTGTTACCCTCGTTGAAGCCAACCATCGGATAGAGATCGTTGACAAACCTACCACTTGGAGTATAGGTTTGTTCGGCAGGAACATTCAGTCTCACACCTTCATCATCGACGACGGCAGGATAGAAAGCAACGTAATCGGCAGTTTCGATATCTTTCATGAACGTAGCACCATCGCCTTCTGCGGTAAAGGTAGCAACCTTATCACTAGCGCTGACGAGGGTGAAATCCATATCTTCACCTGCAGCATTGAGGACAGTAATCGTATTATCTTCATCCCAAACCAAATCCATACCCTGGATATGAGTTCTTGAATCGGTAATGGTCTGTGGCATGGTAGCAGTGAAAGACACTTTTTGGGTATCATTCTTCTTGCATGCAGTGAAAGCAAGAGCAACAAGGGCGCAAAGACCCAGCATTCTTACAACTTTTTTCATTTTTTTACTCTAATTTTAAATTTGACATTAATTAATTACCAATTACCAGTTTCCACCATCTGTGGTGAACGTCATACCTGTACCAGTGAAATCAACCGGTTCGGGAATAGAAGCGCACAGTACGCCTTGCGTACCCAGTTCAATGACCTCCATCTTGGGAGCTTCATACATTTTTGTTTGTTTCATTTGTTTGAAATTTAAATTGTTTATTAAAAATGTTAATTAATTGATTTATAATTACTTAAAATTATTTCTGCTTATTTTTCTCTATTTTTCACGCTGCAAATATACGAAGATTTATTTTACTGGAACAAAAAATTGAAAATTAATCGAAAAAAATCATTGCACAACAATCCTACGATTCAACTCCACCCCGTCTTCGTCCACACAACGGAGACGGTATATGCCTTTCTCCACATCAATAGGCATCTGGTGGTTGAGACGCGTCTGGCCTAAAAACTCATCGTTCAAAGTCCAAAAAATGGTCTTTTGCGGGTTGCGATGGGCAATTTCGAAAATGACCTGCTGGCGGTCGCCACGGATGCCGATGGGGATGCTCACCTTAGCATCACTCTTGGGATAGACGAAAGCCATCACCTCATCGGGATGGGCGGTGCCACAGCCTGGATAAAAAGCCGGCAAAGGTCGGAATAAGGGCGAGTGTTTCTTATAGAACCACTCCATCACCGGCGGCAAGACATAATACACTTCATAACATTTCTGGTCAACGGGATAGCAGTCGGGGCGCACCTGATACTGCCGCGTCTCGTCCAAAAACACCTTTTTATGATAAGGGCACACGCCCGTCTGGTTTTCCACATTACAAACACGGATCTTTTTTGTGTTCTGGCAATACTCCGACTTGGGATACCCTGACTCGGCACAGACCTCAATCTCAAGGCTTTCCATGGTGTTGGCAGGATAACGATAGCTGTCATTCAGCTTGCCAACCACGTCAAACAAGATGGGCGCCGCCACACCGACACCTGTCAGTCCAGGACGGCCTTCGCCATCTGAATTGCCTACCCATACGCCCACCGCATAATGGTCGGTAAGGCCCACCGCCCATGCGTCCTTGAAGCCGAAGCTAGTACCCGTCTTCCAAGCTACCTGTGCCGAGGAAGAGAAGCCTCCCCACCCTATCTGGCTCGTAGGTCGCGTCAAGCCTTTCATCACATGGAAAGTCTCGGCAATGGCCTCTGCCGAAAAAGGCGATTCCTTTTCTTCAATCTTCTCATTAAAGCTCTCATTAACATACGAAGCCAGTTTCCTTCCCATCTTGGCATAAGCGTTGGTGATGTCGAAAAGTGATGCTTCTCCCCCTCCAACGATGAGCGACAGCCCATAATGCTCGGCATCGAAGACAATACCTTTCAATGGAAGTTGTTTGAGCAAAGCATGAAAACGTTGTTGGCCATACTCGCGTAACAGATGAACAAATGGCGCGTTCAACGAGTTTTGCAATGCCTTGTCGGCAGGCACGGCTCCCCAATACTCTCCGCTATAGTTCTTTGGCGTGAAGCCTGAGAGGCTCATTGGGATGTCGGGCAAAACCATCTGGGGCAGCAATGTGCCTTCGTCCAACATGGCGGCAAAAAGGAACGGCTTCAAGATGCTACCCGTCGAGCGTTGCGCCTTTACCATGTCGACCATGGCGGCATCGGAAGCATCGCTGTTGTTGCCTACGTAGGCCACAATTTCATCATTCAAATAATCAACAATATAAACTGCCGCATTGTCGATATTATTCATCACATTGGCCTCATGGTGACGGTGCATGATGTCCAACACCGAGCGTTGCAGGTTGATGTCAATAGTAGAAGCAATATGTTCCCCATGATGCTGTCGATCCTGGTCGCTGAGGTAATGGTAGGCCAACATGGGCATGTCGAAAGGACGGTCAGGGATGTTTTCCATCATGGCCAGTTCGGCATCTTCCTCAGAGAGTTTGGGAACATTAAAACGCTTAGGAATGAAGGTTTTAGAATGCGGCAATCGCTGTAACAGCTCATTACGTTTCTGTTCCAACCGGTTGCGAGAGCGGCCTGGGTGAATCAAAGCAGGTGAATTGGGCAACACGGCAAGGGTGGCTGCCTCACCCCAAGAGAGGTCATCGGGTGTGGTATGGAAATAACGCCACGCCGCCGCGTCGATGCCCACCACATTGCCCCCGAAGGGCGCATTGGCGGCATACATATTAATAATGGACCACTTGGAATAGTGCAGCTCCATGCGCATAGCCAAGATGACTTCCCAAAGTTTCTCCGCATAGGTTCGAGGTGGATTGTCGCGCGATATGCGCACCACCTGCATCGAGATGGTGCTGCCCCCTCTGACCACTTCCCCTGCCTTGATGTTGTCGATGAACGACTTCACGAACGAGACTGGGTTAAAACCCGGATGGAAGAAAAACCATCGGTCTTCGTATTCCAGCAGGCAGGCGACATATTTCGGGGAATAGTCATTGGTGGCAGGGAAACGCCATTGTCCGTCATCGGCAATCTTCGCACCGAGCAGGTCACCGTTCTTGGCGGTCAAGACCGTCGAGTAAGGCTTGTCGAAACGCGGCACGGGGATGCACAAAAAGGCAATGAAAAGGCCCGCAAGAGCCCAAAGCACGATTCTCGTCTTCTTATGTCTTGCGAGCCATTTCATAGAATTCCCATTCACCTTACTTCACCACACACCCACGGGCGGGCACCTGGTAGAAGATCTCGTTGTTGTACATGTCCTCGCAGCGAACGGCGGGAATCATGTAGTTGCCTTCGTAGGTGGCGTTGGCCTTCAAAGTGAAGGTTTTCTTTTCACGCGGCCACAGGTCGAAGTAGAAGTAGGCGCGGTCGTCGCGGAGGTCAATGTGCTTGGCACCTTCGTTGCCAGTCATATCGCCACTCAAGCGGTCATTCACCAGCTCCCAGCCCGAAGGCAGGTAGTATGACAGTGCCAGCTCCGTGACTTGATACTCACTCGGATTGGTCACCGTCATCTGCACCCTGAGGTCGGTGCCAGCGGTCAAGTTGGTCAGGTTGACCGGATTGCCATTCTTGTCAGTGTAGCTCACCGTCATGTTGATGAAGTTACCGCTCTCGTTCATGTCGTATTCAGCAACCGAAGTCTTGGTGAACAGGTTGGCAATCATCTTTTGGTCGGTGTTGTTCTTGATTTCGACCATGTTGCCGCCCAACTTCGGCGTGAAGGCATAGCCCACCGAAGCCGTGTTGGCGTTCAGCGTGCGCTCCTCACCGTTCACTTTCACCGTGGCAGAGAGGTTGGTCTTGTTAAGTCCCATCTTCTCGGCGTACTTACCCAAGACGAAGAGCGAGAAGGCCGTGGTCTGGGTATCCAGCCAACGATTACTGCTCAACACGCGGCACACGCTGTTGATGTTGTTCTGCACTGTGGCTTGGTCGACATCGCAAAGCATTTGGACATAGGTCAAGAAAGCAAGGTCGCGGGTGCGGGAGCCGAAGGAAGTGTAGTAGTCGGACATCGCCTGGCCTTCCTCCACATTGGGCAGCAGATTCTGAGCGATGCTGGTCTTACCCGTCTGGGCAAAGGCGGCAGCAGCCAAAGCCTTGGTCAAGTCATAGCGCATATCCAGCTCCTTGAAGCGGTTCATGGCACCCATCTCGGCCTTACCAGCCAAAGACAGCACGAAGAGACGATAGGCCTGAATGGTCTCGCCCTGCTTGTAGTCAGGATTGTTCTTCCACTGCTTGGCGCGGTCGGCTTGATATTTCAGCAGGCCGTCCAAGAAATACTGCGGCACATTGTAGCCTTGCTTGTTGGCTTCCACCAAGAAATGCAAGGCATAAATCTCCGTCCACGGGTCGGTGTAACGGCCACCAGGCCAGTTGGTCATCGAGTTGTCGGACTTCTGATAGGCCTTCAGGTTATTGATGGCCCATTCGATGTTGCTGCGCATCTCTGCTTTTTCCTTATCATCGAGTTGGATGAAATAGTTCAGATAAAGCTGCGGGAAGGCCTTCGAAGTCGTCTGTTCAAGGCAACCGTGCGGGTAATCCATCAGGTAATCGATGCGGCCAAAGAGGTCGACAGGCAGCAACGAAGACACGGTGATGTTGCCCTGCTGCGTTCCTGCTATACCAGCAAGTTCAAACGGCACGCTCACTGTCTGACCTGCTTCGATGTCCTTGGTTATCGTATTGCGACGCTCGGCGTAAGGCATACGAATCGGCATCAGCGTCGAGGACTCGGCAGTGTAGCCCTCACCAGTGACGGAGACCTTCAATTCGGCATTGCCCAAAGTCTTGGGGATGTTAGTCCTCACGGCAATCAGACCCTCGCCGTTGCCGTCAATCTGCACCGTAGTCGGCAGGCTACCAACGGGTTCGAGATTCTTGTTGTCGAACTTCACCTGCAAGGTCTTATTCTTCATTGTCGGGGCTTGTACCTGTACTTTGAGGTTCAACTCATCGCCAGGAGCCACCACACGCGGTGCCGAAGGATAAAGGTTGATCGGGTCAACGACGGTCATCCGCTTCTCGGACGAGCCGAAAGCCTTGCCATTCCCCTTGGCCACCACCATAAAGCGCAGAGCACCAGAACATTGAGGCACATCAAAACTATGGGTATTGGTTTCACCGCCCTTCAGCTCGAAAGGTCCCAAAGTGACCGCATAGGCCTTGAAGCGCTTATCCAAAGTGATTTCCTGGTTAAGGACTCCATCACCACCGATGGCATAGACGGAACCCAACTCACCGCTGAACGCATCGACGATACTGGCGTAGTTGTCCCAAGTGCGGACGCTCAACGCCTGCTTACTGTTGAAGTAGCCGTAAGGATTCGGCGTTGAGAAGTTGGTCAGGCCGAGGATACCTTCATCGACGATAGCTAAGGTGTAGGTCATGCTTTGCTTATTGGCTTCGCTCACCTTCACGTCAATCTTCTTCTTGGTGTTGGCCGTTTCGGGAATTTGGATGTTAGGTTGCAGCTGCAGCTTCTTGTTCTCCACCTTCACCGGCAACACACCATAGAGGCGAATCGGCATATCATTGTTGGCATCATGCGGCTGAATCAATGCCACATAAACATACACGTTCGGAATCATTTCCTCGGTGGCTTTGATTTCCACCTTGCCCTCCTGACCAAGTTTGTCCACAAACTGAGTCAACAGAACACGGTCGTTGGCTTCCACTGTGACAAGCGCCTTGGCTTTTTCGTTGGCGGGGAAGGTCACTACAATATTGTCGCCCACCTGATAGCTATCGGCTGTAGCCTTCATCGCCAGTTGTGCAGGCGCACCCGAAGCGGATGAGGAATGTCCATAGCCCCAGTCGAAGGAGATAACCTTGGCGAACGTGTTGCCGCCCTGCTTGTCGTTGACGACAAAGAGGTAACTACCCCATTTTTCGTTCGGCACATTGAACGTGACCGAAGTCGTGCCGTTGCAAGTCAAAGTACCGTTCTGCCAAGGTGCCTTGTATGTGCCAGAGGCATAGCGTTGCAAGGAATAATAATCCTCGCTCGACCACCACCAATAGGAATCCAACTTATAGAGAGCATACTCCAGTGAGACCGCTGATTTGTAAGCCTCACCGTTCTCGCCCACCATGGCGATATTGAACTTCCAGTCCTTGTTGGTATCGTAATAACTACCGTACTTTGATGAGGTTTCAGGCAACTCAACACCCACATAACGCTCATAGGGTGAGAGTTTCGTCTTGAAGGAAGCGATGCTGAAATCACCCCCTGGTTCAAAGACCTTCACCGTGAATGTACCGTTCATCATCTGAGCGGCATACACATCCTTCAACGGGCCGAAACCGACATTGGCGATGCCTTCAGCGTTTAACTGACCGCTGAAAAGCGACAGCTCTTGGGTCTCAAATTCCTGAGTCTCGTTGACAAAAGTATAATCAGCGAAATTCTTGAAAGTGGTCTCACCTTCACGTAATTTCACATCCACTTCGGCCTTCAAACCATTGGCTTTCATGCCGTTGAGCCATCTTGAAACGAGGTTGACTCGCTCATTGCGCGAGATGCTGACCAACTCGGGAAGATCAAACTTGATTTCCAAACGGTTGGGTTTCACTGTCTCCACACGGAGGTTCTGGGTAATGGTGCTCGTGCCCACCTTGAAACGTGCCGTCCACAGACCCGTCTCGTCGGCCACATTGGTCGGGACGGTGAAGCAGTAGATGTCGTTCACAGGCTTGGTGTTCACCTGTTTGGCATAAAGGCGACCCGTGGCATCCAACACTTCAAGGACAACAGGGTAATCGGCAGGAATGGAGCCTTCAAAATCGTTGAGCATGAGGTTGAGTTGCAAGTCATCGCCTGGGCGCCACACACCTCGGTTGGAGTAGGCAAAAGCGGAAACACCTTTCTCGACAGCCTCGCCAGAAATATTGAATCGGCTGAACGACAAGGCATTGCCATCGTTCAGCTTGATGACCGACTTGCTGCCTTTCTTGTCCGTCGCCACCACAAATGCGGGACGGTTAACGCATTGCAACTGCACATGGCCTTGTGCATCCACACTGCTTTTGGCCAGTTCCTGCTTCTGGAAGTTGTAGGCTTTGACCTGCGCACCCGAAGCGGGTTGAGCATTTGAAATCTGATAGACATACACATCCACTAGATCATTGCGGCCCATCTTGGCGGTCACGGCAAGGTCGCTGACGACAACGTTCTTCTTCACCTCTACATAGTTGTAAAAATAGTATCCGTTGGGATCGCCCCATTCGCCATCATAGTTATACTCCTTGTAGTCGTAAGCCTCGCCGTCCCAATATTCGGCTTCCCTGACATCATTTTCAATTACAGCTTTCTTCATCTCCTCAGAAGCAAAGGTATAGTCAGCTGGACCGAAATTGAGGCTCAGCTGATACATCGCGCCAGGTTCTACCTTGATGTAATCGGAAAGCACGATGGGGAAGGTCTTCCATTGGTTGGCATACGGATTGTCGATGGCGAGACGCACCTTCTTTTCCAGACGACCTGCTCTGCGCACATTGTAGGTCTCGTTCAGTTCGTTTTCCTGCAAGAAAGAAAGAATGTTGTCGTCGAAGATACGGACAATCCTCAGTGTCACGGCGTTGAGGCAAATGGCATCGAAATAAACAGTGGTCTCATCCACGTTGGGAATGATGACGCCATCATCGGTCCAACGCACCTTGGGCAAGTTGTCGGTCAAATCGAATGGGAACTGATATTCGCTTTGAAGCACCATCCCGTTTTCGGCACGAATGCCACTGCCGACCGTCATGTTCATGTCCTCCAATTGATAGCGATACAAGTTCGACTTGTCGAAATAGAAGTCAATCTTATTCCCCTTAATGTCAGCCTTATAACCAAATTTTTGATTGAAATTGACAAAACCGGCAAGGTTCTGGTTTTCCTTCAGCGGCTGCGAGAAGAGCAGCGTGCCCTTGCTGGCCGCCTTGTCGACATCAAACAGCACAGGCTCAAAGGTATCCTTGGCATAGACGGTCAAGCTACGTTCCATCTTGGCTTTGCAGTCCAACGCCTTGCCGTCAAGGACGACTGGAACATCATAATTCGCATTTTTACGCTGGAATTTCTGCAATTCAAAGTCATAGACATTGTTGCCGACATAGGTCACCTGAACAGGATGGCTCTTGCGGAAAGACTCATCAAACAGATTGACGACCTCGTCTTGGTCGACGGGCACGGCAAAGGCCAAACGGATGAGGTAATCCATCTCTTCATTTGAAGTGCAGATAGGTTGCACCGCGACGAGGCTGAAGTTTTGGCGACGCACACCGAAGCCAAACTCAAGCATCTGGTCGGAGGCCACATCCACGAAGTCCGACATCTTGAATTTGCAGACATAGTTCTGGTTCTTGTCGATGTTGTCGTACTGGAAGCCGATAGTGTTCTCGTCAATCCACACGGCTTTACCTTTCAAGGCAGGCGTGAAATTGAAAGCCTTGGCGGAAATGTCCTCGCCGTACTTCACCTTGAGCATTTCAGGATTGCTGAAACGCACCACGATAGGCTCGCCAGCAGCGATGACCCCCGAGGTATAGCTGTCCAAGAAGGGCAGCAAGTCCTGACTGATGGGCTGGATACGCTCGACGAAAGTCTTCGAGCTTCCACCAGTCGTTGTGGTTCCTTTCTTTCCGCACGAAGGCAGAAAGGCAAGTAGCAATGCGCCGACAATCAAGCAGATGCTACCGATTCTTTTCATTCTCTTTTTAGCATTCATATCATTAAGGTTTTAAAACTAATTATTCGAGAGTACAAAAATAGAAAACCTTATTGAAATAAAAAAGTCATTTTCTAAAGAAAACAGCTATTTATTGAAAAAAACGTTCACTCCTTTACGAATCAATACTTCGCCTTAAACGTCAATCCCAAATAGAACCTGTCCACAGGGTCATTCACCCAGAGTTCGTTGTCCATGCGGGCAAAGACGGAAAGCGTGTATTGTCGCGCCAGGCGGTAATCCACCGAAAGCACCGTGCGCAAGTTGTCGAGGCCGCCTTTCTTGGGGTCGTTAGTGAGCCAAAACAGCTCGGTGGAAAGGGCATACTTAAAGCGGCTGTTCATCGGTTGGTAGGTCACCTTCAAACGGTTACGCCAATACAGTCTCGGATTGACACGATGTTCACCCGTGCGCTCATCGAAGAAAGTACCCATTGCCTTACTCCGCAGTTGGAACTTGAAGCGGCGGTAGTCCTCAGTGTAGGTCACCTGCAAGCCCAAGCGGCCACGGTTCTCGTAATAGCCTCGGTCGTTGTGGCGACGGATGTAATCCGCAGTGAGACCAATGTTCATGCGGTTATGCAAGCAGCTGTAATCCACGCCCACCGAATTGAGCCAGCGGTCGAACTGGGTGAAGTTATGGTCGAAGCGCAACTCCTCCTCCACCGACATGCCGAAGGGACCAACCAGACCCACCTCAGCCTCTGCCGAGACGATGCCGGCAAAGTCAGTCGTTCTTTCGCTTTGAGCGAAGACGCTCACCGGCAGCAACAACAGCACTATGTAAAACAGCTTTTTCAATCGAAATCCTTCAATTTGGTAATCGTATCAATCGTATTCACCTCGTCATCAATGGGCTTGTAATACACTTTCACGAAAGCCACGTCACGCAGGTAGTCGATATGTCCCACTTCTACCTTACTGATATCCAAGCCCGTGCGTTCGATAAGGTCGGCCTTCAGGTCTTCCTCCTTGCCGTGCTTGGTGTTCTCGATGCGGTCGTAAAGTATGATTTTCGTGGCCGTGTGTTTCAACAATTTCGTACCATCGAGGAGCCAAATAATAAGTACCACAAGCAGGTTGACCATAAGCAACTCGGAATAGCTAGTGGAAAGTGCCATGCCATTGACGATACTCAGACCCATAATCACAAAGAGGTAGGTCATCTCACGGATTTTGATGGTCTCCGTTCGGTAACGTATCATGCCGAAAATGGCGAAGAGGCCCAAGGCATAGGCGATGTTCATCTTCATGTTCTCCATCAGCGAGATGATGAGGAAGATGACCGCTGCGAACATGATGAAGGTGAAATAATAATCCTTGCGGTTGGCCTTCTTATAGTAGAAACAATGGATGATGACCCAGCAGACGATGATGTTGAACACAAAACGGATCAAGGTCGTCCAAAGGCTCTGGGCATCGAAAAGTGGTACACCAAGGAAATCCATGGTGGAGGCGCCGCCGCCAAATTCTCGCGCAATGTCAGGATCAAAGTCCTGCATATTGATTTGTAAGGGTAACATATTGTGTTGTATTAATTCTCGTTGGTAGAGACGCAAAATTTTGCGTCTCTACATGATTTCAATTTCTCTATTCTTCTCAATTTTTTCTTAAACCGGTTCTGCTTCACCTCAGGGCGGGTCAGGCAGGTGCCGATGCAGTATTTGCTCACCTTGAAAGGTCTGATTCTCAATTCAAAGAGCACGTCCTTTAGCAGGGAGTGGGCGCGACCGTCTTGCTTCAATTCCATCACGGCGAGTGGTGCCATGGAGGCGGTGTTGCGGCTTCGCAGGTTTTCAAAACGCAAGTTGCAGTCGATGGTGAGGCGCTCAGTTTTGTCGTAGTTCACCAAGGTAAAACGGTCAAAAATCGTGACGAGGTGCGGGCTCAGCATTTCCACCGGATAAGGTTGTTTCTTTGCCAAAAACTCTGCCGCTTCGGGATTCTCCAAAATGTTTGGAATGGGTTCCACCTCGATGCGTTTTTTCTTTGTACGCCCTTTGTTGTTCTTGTGCTTCACCTCGCAGAAGGTCAGGTGTGAGTCGACATAGGTACGCACCCGCACCTTATCGCGCACTAAGTGACGGTCGTGGTGGATGAGGTACATCGTCAGCTCGGGCGTGTCGTAATACACTGTGCTGTAAGGTGACAAACGGTTGCCTTCCACCTCCTGAGCATAATAGTTGTCTTTGATTCCCAACAAGATAGCACGAAGCTGTTCTTCCGTCACCACATACTTTGTGTCGATGCGGTTCATCAGCTTCACGGCACTCATCTCATCGAGGTTGATGGACTTCATGCTTTGCACTATGTTGAGAATCTCGTCCACGCCAACGTCATTTTGGGACGTACTCGTAGGTCTTCACTGACTCCAGTTTGCCGTTGGGATAATAGTTCTTCTGGCATTTCTTGGAGCCGTCTTCGTTGTACTCGTACTTCTTGATTCGGGTCACCTTGTCGCGGTCGTTATACTCGATTTCGCGTGTCACCTTGGCCGTGATGTCGCTGTTGGCAGGATATTCGAACACGATACGCCATTTTTGTCCATAGCTGGCATATTCGATTTCCTCTATCTTACGGCCCATCTCATCATAGGTCGTCACACGGTCAAGGAAGGCGCGCTTGTCGCCTGCCGCTGTGTTCCATTCCTTCAGCACCATGCCTTTGCGATTCTCACGCTTCACAATGGTGCTCTCCGAAACCGACTGCGCCATAGCACCAAATCCGATGGCAAAAAGTGCCAATAATATCATTAATCGTTTCATATTCTTTGATTTACACATTGATAATCACCTCAAATTGTTCTTCAAGTTCATAGATTTGTCCGCTCTCCTCTACAACGATAGTTTGGAAGACGAAGTCAGGGATTTCCGTGAAGATATCATCGGAGGCAGTGAAGACTTCATATTCGCCAGGTTGCAGCTTTTGGAAGGCGAAATAGCCATCAGGGCCCACACGGGTGTCGTCGAACGGAAAGTCCTCGCCAGCCCTGCGGATATAAACGCGATGCTCACAGGCCCAGCCTTCGCCGCGGTAGCTACCATTATGGTAATAGGCAGCATGAACGCGACCTTTCAAGATGGACGTGCCATAGGCCTTACCGTCGTGGATATAAAGCGTAGGCACATTCACCACTGCGCCCTTTGTCAAATCAACCTTCTCACTCACGGCCACCTTCTCTCCCGTAGGCAGAGTGGAATAGGCGAATACGGTGTAATTGCCTGGCAACAGATACTCAAACCGATACATGCCATCGGCACCCGTCTCCACATCATTGCCAAAGTAAGCCTCATCGCCATAAATGATGAAGACATCGGTTTTGGCAGCCACCATGGTGTCAGGAGTCAAGGTAAAGTCGTCGTCGGGATGATGCACCAGTTTCACAAAGCCTTGCACCGTACCCGTGCCGCCTTCGCCCGGACCTTTGTTGCATGAAGGCAAAAGCAATGCCATAGCAACTAAGGCAAATAATAGCTTAATCTTCTTGTTCATATACATCAAATTTTTGTTGTGCAAAGATAGTACAAAATCGCAACAAAGCAGAAAAATGTGTCTGCTATCCTACCAATTGATACAAGAATAATACCAATTGTCAAAAATCGCTAATGTTGCCGCACACTTTTTTCAACACGCTGACGAAAGTGTTCAGGTCTTCTTCCGAAACGCCCGCCACGGCTTTGTTCATTGTCTCGATGGCCAGTTGTTTGGTGGAGTCCTTGAGAGCCATGCCCTCGGGTGTGACCACGATGTTATTCACGCGACGGTCATCCTTGGCTACCGAACGAGTGACGAGGCCCTTTTTCTCCAAGTTGTCAATGAATTGCGTCACAGAATTCTTGTCTTTTTGGATGATGAAAGCGATGGCCTGCTGGGTAAGTGTGCCCTCGTTCCAAAGCGTGTCCATGACGAGGTATTGCTCCGCGGTCAGATTGACATTGTTCTTTTTGAACACCTCGGCGAGGTACTTTTTGAGTCTACAATTCAAGATGTTGACATAAACGCCTGCTTGTTTTACGAGTATCATATTATCCTATTTTTGGGATTATCTATGTTTTTGGAAATGCAAAGATAGGGATAATATTTGAAATGCGCAAAAAAAGAGCGGCTCAAGCCGCTCTTCCAGTCGTCGTTTGACCATTATTCGATTCTCATATTGGGTACCTCCGTCCCGTCGTAGTAGCCCTTGTCGAGCTTCTGCCGCACTTCAGCGAAGGCGTTCAACGTGTAGTTGACGTCGTCCATCGTATGGGCTGCTGTCGGGATGATACGGAAGATGATCATGCCCTTGGGGATGACGGGATAAGTGATGACCGAGCAGAAGATACGGTAGTTCTCGCGCAGGTCCATGGCGATGTTGGTGGCCTGCACCACATCGCCTTGAACGTGTACCGGTGTCACGCAAGCCTCGGCGGGACCAATGTCGAAGCCCAAGTCACGGAAGCCTTTCTGCAAGGCGCGGGTGACCTTCCAGAGTTGAGCGCGGAGGGCGTCACCTTCTGCACTGCGGATGATTTCCAGACGCTTCTCGCAGCCTTCCACGATGGCCAGCGGCAAGCTCTTGGCATACATCTGAGAACGCATATTATAGCGCAGGTACTCAATCACATACTTCGGTCCTGCCACAAAACCACCGATGATGGCCATGGCCTTGGCATAGGCACCGATGTAGATGTCGATGTCATCCATCACATTGAAATGTTCGGAGGTGCCGCGTCCCGTCGGACCCATCACGCCGAAGCCGTGGGCGTCGTCGATGAGGATGCGGAAGCTGTATTTCTTCTTCAAGGCCACGATGCCAGCGAGGTCGCCCAAAGCGCCCGTCATGCCATACACGCCCTCGGTAATGACAAGGATGCCTCCGCCCGTCTTGGCCACCACCTCAGTAGCGACCTTCAGCTTCTTCTCAAGGTCTTCCATGTTGTTGTGGCGGTATTTGTACTTGTTGCCAATGTGCAGACGGATACCGTCGAGCAGGCACGCATGGGCCTCGTTGTCGTAGACGATGACATCATGCGGGCTGGTCAAGGTATCGATGGTCGACACAATGCCTTGATAGCCGAAGTTGAACAGGTAGGCAGCTTCTTTCTTCTCGAAATCGGCTAGTTCATGCTCAAAATGCTCGTGCATACGGGTGTGACCCGTCATCATACGGGCGCCCATGGGGGCGGCGAGACCGTATTTGGCGGCGGCTTCGGCATCCACACGACGGATCTCGGGGTGGTTGGCCAAGCCCAAATAGTTGTTCAAGCTCCAGCAGAGCACCTCCCTGCCGTTGAAGGTCATGCGCGGTCCGAGCTCACCTTCCAGACGCGGGAATGCGAAATAACCGTCAGCGCGTTCGCGGTATTGCCCAATCGGGCCACCAGAATCCTTTGATATTCTTTCAAATATATCCATATTTAGTTTAGAGTTTAGAGTTCAGAGTTTAGAGTGGGGCAGACCTGCGTGTCTGCCCTCTACCATCCGTATTGATGCCACAAAATTAGTAAATATATTGATTATCCCAACATGAAGGAATTATTTTTATCTTTGCAGCGTAGAAAAGGAGATTCCCTTCGGGAATGGAGTTGAGTCATTACTTATCAAGCGGCGGCAAGAACAAGTTGCCTAGTCGTAAACACCACAAGCCGCCGCAGGAAAAACAACAGCAAACGCCATTCCCGCAGGGAATCTGAAGAGCATTTTTGGTATGTTACAACTAAAAAACAAAACAGCCCTAGTCACGGGCGGCGGCACGGGCATCGGGCAAAGCATCGCGCTGCATCTGGCCCAAGAAGGCTGCCACCTCGTGCTGACGGGCTTGGGCATCGACGACCTCAACAAGACCAAGGAAATGTGCGAGCAATATGGTGTGCGCGCCTATGCCACTGAGACCCAATTGGATGACTATTCATCCATCGACCGTCTATACGACTATGTGATGCAGCAAGGCCTCAGCATCGACCTCTTCGTGCTCAACGCAGGCATCTCGCAGCGCGAAAAAGCGTTGGACACCGACTTCAGTGTTGATGAGAAAATCCTAAAAATTGACTTCATGAGCGGCGTCTATTTGGTGAAGAAATTCAAAGACATGATTAAAGCCAAGGATCATGTGCAGTTCAGCGTGACCACTTCCCTTTCGGGCTTGTTCGGATTCCCGCTCCGCTCGGCCTATTGCGCTGCCAAACATGCCTTGTTCGGCTTTTACGAGTCATTGGAATTGGAATACGACAACATCAATGTCACCTTCCTCATCCCGGGACGCATCAACACGCAAATCAGCAAGAGTGCACTCCACGGCGATGGCACAAGTCATGCCAAGATGGACGCCGGTCAAGCCAATGGCCTTGACGTGGACAAATGTGGTGCCATCGCCGTGCGTGCCATCAAGCGGCAGAAACACCGCAAACTTATCGGACGCAGCGAGTTGTTGATGGCGTATATTCATAATTATTGCTTACCTCTGTATTACAAATTATCTAGAAAAATATCAGCGACATGAAAGAAAAAGTCATCTGCGGCATACAGCAAGTGGGCATCGGAGTCAACGACTTCGTTGAGGCTTGGAAATGGTATTACGACAACTTTGGTTTTGAAGTCAAAATCGTCGACGACGAAGGCGTGGCGGAGCGCATGCTCCCCTACACGGGCGGCAAGCCCCAACCGCGTCGTTCGGGCATCGCTGTCAATATCCGTGGCGGCGGCGGCTTCGAGATTTGGGAGCCCAAAGGACGAGAACTCAACTACCTTAAGGAACCCGTCAAACTCGGCGACTTGGGCATTCTTATCGCCAAGGTGAAGACCCCGGATATCGAAGTTGCCTACAACACCTTTATTAATAAGGGTCTCGACGTCATCAGTCCCGTCACGACCTCGCCTACGGGTCAGAAAGAATTCTTCATGAAAGACCCATACGGCAACCTCTTCCAGCTTGAGCAGGACGATTATGTTTTCATCGACGAGAAGAAGACCACAGGCGGTGCCAACGGTGCCGTCATTGGGGTGAGCGACATCGAGCGTTCCCTACCCTTCTACACCCAACTGTTGGAATACGACAAGGTGGTCTTTGACCAGACAGGAGTTTTCGATGACCTGAAATGTCTTCCGAGCGGTGAGAGCACTTTGCGTCGTGTCATCCTCGAACGTTCGAAGCCCATCGAAGGACCTTTGAGCCGTATCATGGGCACCTCGCATCTTGAGCTTATTCAAAGCGTCGATGCGCCAGGCAAGAAACTCTACGAGGACCGTTACTGGGGCGACCCGGGCTACATCCACCTCTGCTTCGACGTGCGCAACATGGCTGCCATCAAGGAAGAGGCCGAACTCATGGGGCATCCTTTCGTATGCGACAGCGGTGCTGACTTCGGCATGGGTGATGCCAACGGCCACTTCACCTATGTGGAAGACCCCGACGGCACTCTCATCGAGTTTGTTGAGACCTTCAAAATTCCCATTGCGAAGAAATTTGGGCTTTACCTCAACCTCGCCAACAAGGACGACCACAAACCCTTGGGCATCCTCAAGCTGTTGCGCTTCGCAAAGGTCAAACGAGAGAGCATCAAATAACAAAAAAACAGCCGGCTCAACGAGTCGGCTGTTTTCATATTACTGGAAATCACTCCTTATTTGATACCTAATTTGGCTTTCACATCCTTGGTGACATCGACGGCATTGTCGCCTACATAGACGGCTGCGCCAGTGGCCAAGTCAATGATATAGGTGTAGCCCTTCTCCTTACCCACCGAATTGATGGCGTTCTGAATCTTGTCGAGTATGGGCTTCAACAGTTCGGCACGCTTAGCTTCGAACTCGTTCTCGGCGTTGGCCTGGAACTGGGTGATGCGGGTCTGCAGGTCGACGATTTCCTTCTCCTTCGACTGCTTCACCAGATTCGACATGGTGGCTTGGTTAGCCTCATAGTCTTGCATCTTGGTCTGGTATTCCTTAGCCATGGTTTCAAGCTGGTTCTGCAGCTCACCATAGTACTTCTCCAAGTCTTTTTCAGCTTTGGTTTTGTCAGGCATGGCATCAAGGACTTCAGCCGTATTGACGTGTGCAATCTTCACTTGTGCTTGGGCAACACCGCTCATCACAAAGAGGGCAACACCCAGAAACAATACTTTAAATACTCTTTTCATTTTATTCTATTGATTTTTAATGATTTAAATCTAAACTACTTGAGGTTTTGAGCGGCAAAGATAAGAATAATTTGCTTTCCTCCGCCAATTACCAGTTAATTCTTGGGTTTTACAGCACCTTCCTTGCCTCCACCAGACGCACCCTTGGTCCCGCCAGTGGCATTACCCTTATTACCCGAGTTGACATTCGTGTTTCCTTTGCTGCCAGTTGTGCTACCTTTACCACTCGTTGAAGTACCACTCACTGTGCCACTATTAGTCCTGCGGCGGTCTTCACGGCGCACAGTCTGCATCACATTGCCGAGTTGGTCGAGCACTTCATCGCTGACATCGTTCTTGTCGTTGGCATAAAGCACCGAGGTACCCGAAGCCAGGTCAAGGATGAAAGCGTAGTTTTTGCTTTGGGCCACTTCCTTCATGGCGGTATAGACCTTTTCCTGGATGGGTTGGATTAACTCAGTACGTTTTTGATAGAGCTGGCCTTCTGAGCCGAAATACTGCATTTGCAAGTTCTTGGCCTCTTGTTCCTTGTCAACAATGGCCTGCTCACGAGCACGCTTCTGGTCTTCCGAGAGCAACAGCATTTCAGTTTGATACTTGCTGTACATCTCCGACACCTTGTCGTAAACAGCCTTCACTTCTTTTTGCCATTTTGCCGACATGGCATTGAGTTCTTCCTGTGCGTCGCCGTATTCAGGGATATTCTCCATGATGTATTCCGAATCGACATAGACGATTTTCTGTCCACCGCCAAGCTGCGCGTGGGCAGTCATGATGCCGCCACAAACCAAGGCAGCGGTCAAAATCAAGGTTTTAAATGCTTTCATTGTGTTATGGTATTTCAATTTGTTTTCTTGTTTTATCAATAATCGTTCCAAAATGGATATAAAATTCAAAGATTCAATATTTCTGGATTGCTTCGTCGTTCCTCCTCGCAATGACGCAAAGCGTGTCCATCTCTAAACTCTCAACTCTAAACTCTCAACTAGTCTATGGAACCACCAATTGAGAAGTGGAACTGGCTATGGTTGTCGCCTGTGGTGCCAAACACGTCGTCGAAGCCATAGCCCCAGTCGAGGCCGAGCAAGCCGAACATCGGCAGATAGATGCGCACACCCACACCAGCCGAGCGCTTCACATCGAAAGGATTGAAGTCCTTGAACCCAAGCCAGCAGTTACCGGCTTCAAGGAAGGTCAAGGCATAGATGGTGGCCTGCGGATTCAGCGAAAGCGGGTAACGCAGCTCCAAAGTGTATTTCGTCATCATGTCGCCACCTTGGTTGGCATCGTTATAATAGCCTGGCGTCAGCGAGTTGTTGGCATAACCACGCATACCGACCATCTCTCGGCTGTCGAAGGAATAGTTGCTCAAACCATCGCCACCCAAGAAGAAACGATGGAATGGCGTGGGACCAATCTGACTATTAAAGTGACCCAAATAGCCGAAACGCACACGGGTCATCATCACGAGTTTTTCGTATAGTTCGGTATACCACGCTGCCTTGAAAGTCCAACGATGCATCTCAATCCATTTGTACTTCTCGTTTTCGGAGAGGGTGGAATAGTCCTTATTGGCAAGCAAGGAATAGGGCGGCGTGATTTCAAGTCCCAGTTGGAACTCAGAGCCACTTCGAGGATAAAGGGGCTGACTCACTGAATTTCTCGACAGCACAAAACTGTAGCTGATAAGGTTGAACTTGCCATTGCCATCGCCCACACTCAGATAGGTTGACTGGTAGTTGTGCAGACTGTAACGCTTGAAGTTAAGACCTTGGAACAAAGCAAAATAGTCATCAGGCCAAATCAAGCGGCGACCCAAGCCAATGGTTCCACCCGTCATATTGAACCAGCCGTAATTCGCATCGGTCTTTTCATAGTTTTTGGCATAGAACGATTGATAGACCGAAACCGAAAGTGAATTGGGCTTGCGGCCTCCGAGCCAAGGTTCAGTGAATGACAGACCATAATAAAGATAATACCTTCCTAAGGTGCTGACATTCAACGAGAGTTTCTGTCCGTCACCCATGGGCAAAGGTCTCCACGCACTCTTGTTGAAGATATTTCGCATGGAGAAATTAGAGAACTGCAATCCTGCCTCAAGCATCAGATAGCCAGCAGCGAAACCTGCCGAGAAACGGATTTGGTCGGCAGCGGCTTCTTCCACAGAATAGTTGATGTCAACGGTGTTGTCGGAAGGATTAGGCTGTACGTCAGGATTGATGGATTCTTGATTGAAGAAGCCGAGGGTGGCCAACTCACGCACGGAACGCACCACATCGCTACGGCTGAACAATTGGCCTGGACGGGTGTAAAGTTCTCGCAAAACCACATGGTCGTAGGTCTTCGTATTGCCGACCAAACTGATATTGCTGATACGTGCCTGCTTGCCTTCGCTGAGTCGAATCTCAAGGTCGATGGAGTCGTTTTCAACAGCCACTTCCACAGGATCGACGCGGAAGAAGAGGTAGCCGTCATCCATATACAGCGAGCTGATGTCCAGATTGGTCTCGCTGTAAGTCAGGTTCTTGTCAAGCAACTCCTTATTATATACGTCGCCCTTCTTGATGCCCAGTATGGAGTTCAGGGTCTCCGCGGTGTATTTCGTGTTGCCTGTCCAAGTGATGTTGCGATAATGGTATTTGTTACCTTCGTCGATGACGAGGTCAATACCCAAGTTCTTATCATCGATGCGATACACCGAATCACGGACAATGCGGGCGTCACGATAGCCTTTGGCATTGTATTTCTCAATGATGTGCTTCTTGTCTTCCTCGTAATTCTTCTCCATGTATTTCGAAGCCTTGAAGATGCGTGGACGGTAGTTGTCATAAAAGTACTCCTCCACCTCATTGATAGCCCTCAAAGGGTGTAAGGTCACCACATCGGCCACAGCGTTCACAATCGTTGGGCCCAGCGGATTCAAGGGGTCGAAATGGCCACGTTGTTTGGTCTCCTTCATCGACACAAGCACCTGACCATCAGCAAGGTTCTCATTGCCAATCACATTGATTTTGCCAATCTTCACCTTTTCGCCCTTGTCGATATTGATGACCATGTCGATATAATTCTCACGAGCGGTATCGGCTTTTTGTTCGATGTCGATGTCCACGTTGAGATAGCCCTTGTCGTAATAGAAATCCTCGATGATGCGCGTGGTCTTGGTCAGCAGGTGTTCGGTAGCGATGTCGCCGCGCGAGAGATTAATTTTGTTGCGGATGTCGTCGGCTTCGCTCTTCTTGATGCCCTTGAAAGAGAACCTCGACACACGCGGTTTCTCTTTAATGGCGATTTGAAGGAATACCTTGTTACCCACAAAATCGGTGGCGTTGATGGCCACATCCTCAAACAAACCCTGTTCCCAAATCTTGCGGATGCCCGAAGAAATCTCATCGCCAGGGATGGAGATTTCATCGCCTACTCTCAGACCAGCAATCATGCTCAACATCGAACCATCGACATATTTGGCACCTTCAACGACGATGCCACCGATTTCGTATTTCTTCGGTCGGGCATAGTCAATCTCCGACAGGTCATCGCCGATTTGGATTTGGGCAAAAGCACTGTTCTCGAAACCCAAAAGGGCTACAAGAAACAGCATTATGGGTAAATATCTCAATCGCATAATATTATCTTTCAATCATTTAGTTGTCACTTGCTCGCTGGTCTTCCCGAAGCGGCGTTCGCGGTGCTGATAGTTCAGAATCGCTTCATAGAGGTCGGCCTTACGGAAGTCGGGCCAATATTTGGGGGTGAAATACAATTCGGAATAAGCCAACTGCCACAGCAGGAAGTTGCTGATGCGCTCCTCCCCACTGGTGCGGATGAGCAGCTCTGGGTCAGGCATGTTATACGTGGAGAGGTAAGACGAAATCGTCGCGTCGTCGATGGCCTCAGCTTTCAGTTTGCCTTGAGCGACATCCTGAGCCATTCGCTGCGTGGCTTGCGTCAGGTCCCAACGGCCAGAATAGCTCAAGGCAAGCGTCAGCACCATGCGAGTGTTATGGCTCGTGTCTTTGATGGCTTGCATCAGCTGGTCGTAGTTGGCTTTGGGCAAACTCCTCAGGTCACCGATAGCGTTCAACTTGATGCTGTTCTTGTTCATCGTGATGACCTCTTTCGTGATGGTGGTAGCCAACAAAGACATCAGCCCGCTGACCTCTGCCAAGGGACGGTTCCAGTTCTCCGTGGAAAAAGCGTACAAGGTCAAGAAAGACACGCCCAACTCTGCACAGCCCTCCGACACTTCGCGTACCGATTGTATGGCACTTTGATGTCCAAAGAGGCGAGCTTTCCCTCTTTCCTTAGCCCAGCGGCCGTTGCCGTCCATGATAATCGCGACATGCTGTGGCAAGCGGTCGCGGTCGATTTGTTGCATCAGTTGGTCTTTCAGTTCCATAGGTCAGAATTTGCTTAAGTTACAGCCCCTTCCATCGGGCAAGTTGAATTTCCAGGTCAATGACACGCGGGCCATGCCAAACCAGTCGTTAAAGGCAGAGTTGCCACGCTGTTGGCCAGGCTTATAGTTGTTATCCGTCGGGTCGGTCAAGTCGTAGGTTGAGCCGTCTTCATACGTATAAACAGCATGTTGTTCGGGATATACCGTAGCCACGTCGTCCAAATAATCGGTGAAGGTCTTTTGCATACGCCATTCCACCGTGGCCGCCATATGACGCGACAATGAGAACTTCACGCCCATACCGAAGGGAATCGACACTCCGATGGGACTGGTCTTGCCAAACATCTTGTCGTACCATTTTGCATCAGGATCTTCGGGGCCTTCTGTCGCGTAGTCGCTCAAATCGACCAACAGGTCACCAACATTGGCAAAAGCCGTATATTGAAACACCGAAATACCACCGAAAATATAAGGCGACACATTCTTTTTCGGATTGCCCGTATAGTATTCCAAGAAATTGAACTCAGCCGTGAGACTGAAATCGTTGATTTTCGAGGTGAAATTCAAGCCACGCTCGGGACGCCACTTGATGACTTCGTCGGAGGCCGTCACCGTAGCCCGGGAATAGTCGAAACGGAAGGTCCAACGATTGTTGTAATTGAAACGCACGAGGCCACCATATTGCAGCTGCGACTGGGCAAAAGGCAGCATCGGGTTGAGGTCACCCATATAGTAACTCACACCTACATGCGGCCCAACTTCCAAGGTTTTCGGGTCGTCAAATTGAGCATTGGCTTGGAAAATAACAGCCAAGCAACTCAGTATCAATAAAAAACGAATCTTTCTATACATAATTCAAGCTTGCAAAATTATGAATTTTTCCAATGAAAACGAAAGAAATCAGTTTCTATTGTCTTTTCCCCACATCAATTTGTTGCGGATGGTGCCGAAGAAGTCCTCGCCGCGCATCCTGACCAAGTTGAGGCAAAAGCATGCTTTGCGCACCTCAAGTTGTACGGAAGTGTCTAAAGTACAGCTTCTTGAGTCCATGCTGAAGACAAATTTCTTCTCGCGGCCTTCCACCTGTATGCGGATGGTGCTGTCATCAGGGATAACCACAGGACGCACGGTTAAGTTGTGTGTGGCAATAGGCGTGATGACGAAGTTTTTTGCGTTTGGCGCAATGATGGGTCCGCCAGCACTTAGCGAGTAAGCCGTGGAGCCTGTCGGGGTAGCCAGCAGGATGCCGTCGCCCCAATAGGTATTAAGATAAACATCGTCGACAAACACCTTGATGGCCAACAAGCTATGCTCTGGATTACGGATGACATTCAGTTCATTGAGGGCGTATTTCACATCGCCAAAGACATTATTGGGAGATACCAATTCCAAAAGGGTACGCTGCTCGACACCGTAATCACCTGTGAGCACGCTATTTACCGCCATGGTCATCTCATTTTTGGAGATGCTGGAGAGGAAGCCCAAACGACCCATGTTGATACCCACCACAGGAATGCCTGAATCGAGCACAAAAGGCACGGTATCAAGGATAGTGCCGTCGCCGCCGATGGAGAACAGCAGGTCAGCCTTCAGATCGTCGTGAGAGCGAAACACAGTGTATTGCACGCCTTCGGGGACATAGGCAGCGACAATGTCTGCAAAAGGCTGGTAAACAACAATTTCTGCCTGGTTATCAGCCAGTTCCTTGAACAATTGCTTCATATATTCCCCGTTTTCGGGGACGAGGGTCTTTCCAAATAGGGCGATGGTTTTCATATTCTTATTATTTTGAGACGCGATAAATCGCGTCTCTACAAGGTTTATCCTTCATCTTTCACAGAATCATGGCTTTCATCCGTCATCATGCGGATATAATTCACGTAGCGCCAGTCGGCGATGTCGCCGCGCTCGACGGCTTCTTTTACCGCGCAACCTGGCTCATGGGTATGGGTACAGTTAGCAAAACGGCATTCACTCATCAGTTCCCGCATCTCAGGGAAACGCTGTGCAAGAGTCTCTTTCTCAAGGTCATACAGCACGAATTCCTTGATACCGGGGGTATCGACAATCCAGCCACCAAAGTCAAGATGATGCATCTCGGCGAAGGTAGTTGTGTGCTTGCCTTTTTCATGGTAATCGGAGATGGCACCGATGCGGACATTCAGCGAGGGGTCGAGGGCATTCACGAGGGCTGACTTGCCTACACCGGAATGGCCCGAAAACAGACAAATCTTATCTTGCATCAAGGCTTTGAGTTGATCTATTTGGAAGCCCGTCTTGGCCGACACACCAAATGAGGTATAACCAAGACTCTGGTAGTATTCCATCAGCACACACATCTCCCCTATCTGCTCATCGGTGTATAGGTCGCACTTGTTGAAAATCAAGGCGGCAGGGATATGGTAGGCTTCGGCGGTGACCAGAAAACGGTCAATAAAGCCCGTGGAGGTGCGCGGTTGTGCGATGGTAGCCACTACGATGGCCAAGTCCACGTTGGCGGCGATGATGTGCGAGGCCTTGCTCAGGTTGACCGACTGCCGGACAATCACATTGTCGCGAGGCTCAATCTTCTTGATGACGCCCGTCTCTTTGCCAGGCTCTTGCTCAAACTGCACATTGTCGCCCACCGCCACGGGGTTGGTGGAGCGAATGCCGTCCAAGCGGATCTTACCGCGCAGGCGACATTCCCACTGCCGTCCCGTCTCGTCGAGGACGATGTACCAACTGCCCGTCGATTTGATGACCTTGCCTAACATTTCTGGTAACGTTTTCCGGGCATAGCCATCAGCACGCCGTCGAATTCCAAATTGAGCAGCAAAGCCGCAATTTTTGTAGTCGGCAGCTCCGTCTTCACGATGATGTCGTCCAGATTGACTACTGCACTTGAGCCAAAGCAGTCCATAATCAGTTTTTCTTCAGGGGAAAATTCGCGGAACAAAGCCGTTTGTTTCTCGCTCTTCGACTCAGAGTCCCAGCGCATGATATAGCGCAGGTTAAGTACGCTCTCCATGAGGTGGGCGCGGTTGGTGCGAATGAGGTAGTTGCAGCCTTGGCTGTAGATGTCCATTACACGGCCAGGATAGGCGAACACATCGCGGCTATAGGAGTTAGCCAAATCTGCAGTAATCAACGAGCCGCCTTTCATCGCCGATTCAATGACCACCACGGCATCAGCCATGCCCGCGATGATGCGGTTGCGACGCGGGAAGTTCTCACGATCGGGCAAGGTGCCGCTCATGCATTCCGTCAGGATGCCGCCACCTTGCTCGATCATTTCAGAAGCCAGCTTTTTATTCGGCGCGGGATAGATCTGCTGCATGCCGCTACCCATCACGCCTACCGTCGGGATGCCGTGTTTCACGGATGCCTTGTGGGCGCAGGTATCAACGCCATAGGCCAAACCACTCACAACCAATACATTGTCATCTTTCAATTCCTCTACCAATTGATTGCAATTGTCCTTACCGTATTCCGTGATGTTGCGCGTGCCCACGATGGCCACCACGCGGTTGGCATTGAGGTTAGCTTTGCCTTTGAAATACAGCATCATCGGGGCATCGTCGCACTGCAACAAGCGGCGTGGATAATCGGAATCCAAGAAAAACAAGGGTTGGATGCCGTTCTTTTCGACAAACTCAATCTCCTCCTCTGCCCTTTTCAGGTATTCCTTAGGCTTGCAGATGGCGTCGATGGAGACCTCTCTCATGCCCGTAATTTTCTCCAGCGACTTGCGCGTCTCCTTGAAAATGGCCTCCGCGCTACCGCAATACTGCACGAATTTCTTCCCGCTGATATCACCGATACCAGGGAGTTGGGTTAGGGCTATTTGGTATTGTAAGGAGGTCATTTAGTTGAGAGTTTAGAGTTGTGGCAAATATTTTGTTGTTTGTATTTCGGTTGTCTTTGTTCCGTCGGATTTGCAATCCGACGGTTGTGAGGCGGGGATTTGAAATCCCCCAATTCAGCCCGGCCGGATTACAAATCCTTCCGAACCCTTAGTCAAGTTTCAGCACCGCGAGGAATGCCGACTGCGGCACCTCGACGTTACCGATCTGACGCATGCGTTTCTTGCCTGCCTTCTGTTTCTCCAACAGCTTGCGTTTACGCGACACGTCGCCGCCGTAGCACTTCGCCGTCACGTCTTTGCGCACCTGGCGCACCGTCTCGCGGGCGATAATCTTTGCACCGATGGCGGCCTGGATGGCGATGTCAAACTGGTGACGAGGTATCAATTCCTTCAGCTTCTCGCACATGCGCCTGCCGAACTCGTAGGCATGACCACGGTGAATCAAGGTGGACAAGGCATCGACGGACTCGCCGTTGAGCATGATGTCCAGCTTCACCAAGTCGGCATCCTGATAGCCAGCGATATGGTAATCGAAGGAGGCATAGCCTTTCGAGATGGATTTCAGCTTGTCGTAGAAGTCGAAGACGATTTCGCTCAGCGGCATCTGGAAGGTCAGCTCCACACGGTCGGTGGAGAGGTAAACCTGATTCTTCAACACACCACGGCGGTCAATGCAGAGCGTCATGATAGGACCGGTGAATTCGTTCTTCGAGATGATCTGCGCGAGGATATACGGTTCCTCGATATGGTCAATCTTGGTCACCTCCGGCAGGCCACTGGGGTTGTGCACCTCAATCATCTCACCGTCGGTCTTGAAGCACTTGAACGAGACGTTAGGCACCGTGGTAATGACATCCATGTCAAACTCACGGTCAAGGCGTTCTTGTACGATTTCCATGTGTAAGAGGCCGAGAAAGCCACAGCGAAAGCCGAAGCCCAAAGCCGCTGAGGACTCAGGTTCCCAGACCAAAGAGGCATCGTTCAACTGCAGTTTCTCCAGAGAAGCCCGCAGCTCCTCGTAATCGTCCGCATCGACAGGATAAATACCCGCAAATAGCATAGGTTTCACGTTCTCGAAGCCAGCTACGGGTTCAGCACAAGGGCGTTCGACATGCGTGATAGTGTCACCCACTTTGACCTCCTTCGAGGTCTTGATGCCCGAGATGATGTATCCCACGTCACCCGCAGAAAGCTCTTTCTTAGGCACTTGCTTCAGTTGTAACACGCCAATCTCATCAGCGTTGTATTCCTTCCCTGTAGCGTAGAATTTCACCAAGTCGTTGGTACGCAAGGTGCCGTTCATGATGCGGAAATAGGCGATGATGCCACGGAATGAGTTAAACACCGAGTCGAAAATCAAGGCTTGCAGCGGTGCTTCTGGGTCGCCTTTCGGGCAAGGGATGCGCTCCACGATGGCATCCAACACAGCTGGCACGCCTTCTCCCGTACGGGCACTGACTTTCAAGATCTCGCTTGGGTCACAGCCCAAGAGGTCCACCATCTGGTCTTCCACGATATCGACCATGGCACTCTCCATGTCGATTTTGTTCATCACAGGGATGATTTCGAGGTCGTGCTCAAGAGCAGAATATAGATTAGCAATCGTCTGGGCTTGAATGCCTTGGGTGGCATCCACCACCAAAAGGGCACCCTCACAAGCCGCAATGCTGCGCGACACCTCGTAAGAAAAGTCGACGTGGCCAGGAGTAACGATAAGGTTGAGGGTATATTCCTCGCCCTTGTAGTTGTATTTCATCTGGATAGCGTGGCTCTTGATGGTGATGCCACGCTCGCGCTCGAGGTCCATGTCGTCGAGCACTTGATCGACGAGTTCCTTGTCGTTGAGCGTATGGGTGAGTTCCAAAAGCCTATCGGCCAAGGTAGACTTACCATGGTCGATATGAGCTATGATGCAAAAATTTCTGATGTTTTTCATTGTGGGCGCAAAAATAGGAAAAAAAATCGTTTGCGAGCCCAAATTTGATACAAGCTTAGACCTTTCTCAATAACTCATCCCTTCATCCGAAACTAGACGAACGGAAAAACCATAACATCGCCAAACTTCGTATTCAAAATAGGGATAATAGTAAGCGCCATCGGTACCGCTGAACCAAATAACCTTAGCACAATCAACCTTCCCATCACATGACGATGAAGTCCAATAATTCCCATCACAATAATACGTTGAAGTTTCTTGATAGCCTAACAATATTTGTGTCTCTCCCACTTCCTGATAACGCCTTCCAGCAGCAGGCAGGAATACCGCCCCGGCAGGTTCCAGCATATCCAACCATTCGCCGCAGGTGATTTTATTTACATAATAATCACAATCTATGTTGACTTCATTAAGGGGATAGACGGAAGCATTCCAGTCATCGGGCAACACCACCATGCCTCGCACCCCACCCACAACAGCCTTGGCGAAACGTATACCTGAGGGCGTTTCCCTTTGTAATAAGATATAGTTGAATTCGTCTGCACGGGGTGTGCGCCACTGGCGTGAACCACCATTGATGATGGGGTTGTGAACGCCCCAGTCGGCTTGGGCATATTCGCCTGACAGGTCATAATTGCCAAGAGGACCGTAATAGCCACAATCACTAGTAAGTCCCCATATCGAAATATGGCAGGCATAATCGTAGGGCTTGTAGTAAAGGTTGCCATTGTCCCATCCGCTGGTGGCCCAACCGTAAAGATCAATCCAACCTGGATAATACTTAAAGACCTTTGTATTATCGCACTTGGCTTTGTTGGCATATACCGTACCGACATTCATTTCACCGAGACTATCATCAAGACATGTTCCTCCTACAAAATCCCATTGGTCTTCAGCAAAACGCCAAACGTTATCATCCGGATTGAATTGCAAATTGCCTTGCGAGAAACGGACTTTACGGTTTTCACTGACGGAAAACAGGCCTGGCAAGGTACCATCGGGCCATGGCAAAAACGGATCGTTGGGAACAAACTCCACCTCTTCACCATAGGCCACCCCTTCCTCGTTGACGGCATAAGCCCTCACGTAATGTGTTTGGCCTTGCTGCAAACCTGAGAAATAACAGCTGTATTTCCCTAACCCTACTGACGCCTTGATGTGAAGTCCTTCGATGGTAGGTTCATGTTCCGTGCCCCAGCAGAAGCCACATTCCGTCACCTCATAGCCTCCATCCCTTGTCACTCTCCCTTCAGCCTTGACCCGACTTCCTGTCACATCCGACAACCCGCCTGTTAGCACCTCCAATGGCAGTGGTTTAGTGTCAAAGGCCAACTGGTCGCCATAGTAAACGCCCTTCGTGCATATTGCGTAGGCACAGATGTAATACCTCGTATCGGGCAACAGGTCTGTAATTTGGCATTCAAAAGGTCCCACCCCCGAGCCTAACGCCACATGCATCCCTTCGATCGTCGGTACTGGCTCCGCACCGTAGCAGATGCCACGCTCTATCACTTCCTGCCCGCCTCCGCTGAGTACTATGCCACTGGGCACAGCAGAACAGTATGTGATATCCTTCACCGTGTAAGTGTCGACCAACGGAATCGTATCTATTGCATTCAAAGTCGTGAACCTGTAAACGTCGCTATAGCCTCGCCCCCTCTCATTGCGGGCAAAAGCTCTGCAGGTATATACGGTTGAGGGCGACAAGTTGGACAACTCGACAGAAAAGGCGGACTCAATCCCTTGACATAACAAAGTGTCGGGAGTCTCGTCCAACTTTCCGTAGCAGAAGCCGTATTCCGTAATCGTGCCACCGCCATCGCTGACCACTTCGGCAACCAAACAAGCCTTGTCATAGCTCACCGCGATTGATGATTCCACCATGGCCACCGTAGGAGGCACCGTCCGCTTGCAGTTTGTCACAAACAGCATGACCGCTAACAAGGAAACAGCGGCCCAATGTGTAGTATAGTTCTTTTTCATAGCTATTATATTTTTGTTGTTTGTTTCAAGTAGTTATGCTCATATACTCCGACTATCTCTCGTCCGAAACCAGACGGACGGAATTGCCATGAGTTCTATAGGGATTGGCTATAAAGTATTCATAATAAGTAATGCCGTCACTACCTTCAAAGTACAGGTCAGAAGCGTGGTCCACACCACTTCCTTGTGTCGATGTCCAATATGACCCACTGATATAAATCGAAGTTGATTCCATATTATCATACCATATCCAACTCTCACCTGATGATTGGAAACGCCATCCTGCTGCAGGCAGAAACACAGCACCTGCGGGTTCCAATAGATCCAGCCACTCCCCCGCTGTGATGACGTTTGCTAAATAATGACCATTCACGTTGACCATCCTGAGTCGATAGGTGGATTCGCTCCAGTCGTCAGGCAACACAACCAAACCTCGAACCCCAGCCACCGTAGCCTTCGCATAGCGAATACCCGACGGCGTGTTCCTAACCCGTAAGAGGTAATCGAATTCTCCAGCCGTTGGTGTCCTCCACTGCCTTGAACCTCCGTTGCTGATAGTGTTGTAGACACCCCAATCCGACTGCGCATAATCACCTGTCAAGTCGAAATTCCCTGGAGGACCATAGAAGGCACACTCATAAATATGCCCTGCAAAATCGTAGGGCTTGTAATAGATGTTGCCATTGTCCCATCCGCTGGTGCCCCAACCGAACAAATCAACCCAACCTGGATAATACCTGTAAATTTTTGTGTTGTCGCACTTGACTCCGTGGGCATACACCGTGCCGATATCCATGGAGTCCAGTTGAATATCCCAACAACTGCCTCCCACAAAATCCCATTGGTGCTCGGCAAAACGCCAAATGTCATCATCGGGGCAATACTGCAGATTACCTTGGGAGAAACGCACCTGATGGCCTTCGCCGACAGTGAACAAGCCTGGCGAAACGCCACCAGGCCATGGCGCAAACGGATCATCGGGGACAAACTCAATCTCATCACCATAGGCTACGCCTTCCTCATTGATGGCATAAGCACGTACATAATGCGTTTGGCCTTTCTCCAAACCCGAGAAGTAATAGCTATAGGCTCCCACACCTATCGAAGCCTTGATGTGAAGCCCCTCAACAGTAGGATTGTGCTCCGTACCCCAGCAGAAGCCACGCTCCGTCACCTCAAAACCACCGTCACGAATCACCTCACCCTCCGCTTTGACACGCGATGCCGTCACATCAGACACTGAGATGGTGCGCACGGCCAAAGGCAGCACTTTGGTGTCGAAACCCAGCTGGTCGCCATAGTACACACCCTTGGTGCATACCGCGTAAGCGCAGATATAATATCTCGTCTCAGGCAGCAGGTCTGTCAGTTGACATTCGAACGATCCCACCCCCGAGCCTAAAGCCACATGCATGCCTTCAATCGTAGGCCTCGGCTCAGTGCCGTAGCAGATGCCGCGTTCCATCACCTCCTGACCACCGCCACTGAGCACCTGACCGCTGGGAACGGCAGAACAGTGGGTGATGTCCTTTACAGTGTAGGTGTCAACCAACGGAATCGTATCTATTGCATTCAAAGTCGTGAACCTATATACATCGCTATAGCCTCGTCCCCTCTCATTGCGGGCAAAAGCTCTGCAGGTATATACGGTTGAGGGCGACAAGTTGGACAACTCAACAGAAAAGGCGGACTCGTTCACTTGACATAACAAAGTGTCGGGAGTCTCATCCATCTTTCCGTAGCAGAAGCCGTATTCTGTAATCGTGCCACCGCCATCGTTGACCACTTCGGCAACCAAACAAGCCTTGTCATAGCTCACCACAACTGATGATTCCACCATGTCCACCGTAGGAGGCACAGTTGGCTTGCAGCCTATGACAAACAACAGAATCGCCAACAAAGAAACCGTGATAGTCGAAATAGTAGAGTTAGCTTTCATAGCAGTAGCGTTTTGAGGTTAGGCTTGCTTTTGACATTGCGTTTTAAACGTCAATATTGACATTTCAAACCTAATATTTCCGCAAAAATACATAATTTTTCAATATTCCAACACTTTTTTCAAAAATTTTTCATTCCCACCTATTTCTAAAAGACAGGGATTATCTATAAATTTGCAGTCGAAAAAATGCAAATACCCATGACACCCACTTTACCCGACACTTATTCCAAAGAAGAGAAAGAAGAAATCGAGCGACGACACCAGCGCCTTCTCGACGCTTGGCAAACACGCAAGGAAGCCCAAGACCTTGAGATGGTGAACAAGGCTTTTTACTTTGCCGTTGAAGCCCATAAGGACCAGCGCCGCCGCTCAGGCGAGCCTTATATCTATCACCCCATCGAAGTGGCCACCATTGCTGCCAGCGACATCGGATTGGGCCGCACCTCCATCATCTGCGCCCTGCTGCACGATGTGGTAGAAGACACACAATACACCCTCGACGACATCCGCGAGATGTTTGGCGATAAGGTGTCGCGTGTGGTAGACGGTCTCACCAAGTTCGACAACCTTGAAGGTGCCGAGAGCATGCAGGCCGAGAACTTCAAGAAGGTCATCTCGTCACTGTCATACGACATCCGCGTGGTGCTCATCAAACTCTCTGACCGCCTCCACAACATGCGCACGTTGGAATCCATGCCCAAGCACAAACAGCTGAAGATTGCCTCGGAGACCACCTATATCTATGCTCCCCTAGCCTACCGCCTCGGACTCCATGCTATCCAAATCGAATTGGAAGACTTGGCCTTTAAATACACCAATCCAACCATCTATTTCAACATCCGCAAACGTATGGACGACGTGCGCGGCAAACGCATGGGCGAGCTGCGCGATTTCATCGCTCCTATCGAAGCCGGACTAGAGAAAAACGGTATCAAGGCCAGAGCCGAAATTAAGGAACGCTCGGTCAACTCGGTCTGGAAACGCATGATGGACAAGGAATTGGCTTTTGAAGACCTTTATGGTTCCTTCATCGTCCGCCTCATCACCGATTGTCCGAGAGAAGACGAACGCATGGAATGTTGGAAAATCTATGCTGTGCTGACCAACTGCTACCGTCCATACACCAAAAAACTGAAAGACTGGATCTCGTTCCCAAAAGCCAACGGTTACGAATCGCTTCATGCTGTGGTGATGGGCCAAACGGGCAACTGGGTCGAGGTACAAATCCGCAGCCAACGCATGGAAGAGATTGCCGAAAAAGGCTTTGGTGCATACTGGAAATACAAAACCGATGACAACAAGGCCGAGAGCGGTTTCGACGAATGGCTGAAAAAAGCTCAAGACCTCATCAGCAACGAGTCGGAAAACGCCATAGAGTTCGTCGACAACTTCAAGCTCGACCTCTTCTCCGATGAGATTTACGTCTTCACCCCACAAGGCAAGATGATCACGTTGCCCAAAGGCTCCACCGTGCTTGACTTCGCATACAACATCCACTCCGAAATCGGAGACCACAGCATCGCGGCCAATGTCAACAACCAGCTGTCCCAACTCGACCGCAAGCTTTTCAAGGGCGACCAGGTGGAAATCATCACTTCCGAGTCGCAGCACCCGCAAGAGAAATGGTTTGAGTTCCTCGCCACCGCCACGGCCAAGTCGAGGCTCAGAAGCGGCATCAAGGAATACCGCCGCGGTTACCGCGAAGAGGGCGAGCAGAAATTCGAGGCCATCATGAAGAAACTCGACATGGAACCTTCGAAAGCCAACCGCAATGAAGTGATGGCAGCTGAAAAGCTTACCAGTACCATTGATTTTTATTACAATGTAGCCACTGGAAAAATCGATGAACGTCTTATTCGAAGTGTGCTGAAGCCACAGTCAAGCAGCAGCGGCTTTATGCGCTATATCACCAATAGATTGTGGGGCAACAGCAAAGACGAAGTGGTTCCCATTACTACCTCGGGTGAATTCGACTTTAACGTTTCTACTTGCTGCAACCCCATCCCTGGTGACGACGTCATTGCCTTTAGCTTCCCAGGCGAGCCTTTACAAATCCATAAGAGCAACTGCCCAAAAGCCATACAACTTTCATCGCGTTTTGGCAACAACATAGTGAAAGCCAAATGGCAGCCCAAGAGCGAAATTGCCTTCTTGGCCGAACTGAAAATCACTGCTTTGGATTCGGCTGGACTTCTCAACCGCATGACCAACCTGCTTTCCAACGAGATGCAGCTCAACCTGCATATGCTGCACATGGAGGCCAAGCAAGACGTAGTAGAAGCCACCATCTCCATTTATGTACATAACACCAAGGAGCTCGATGACCTAATTGCCAAACTTGGACAGCTGAAGGAAATCCAGAAAGTGGTGCGCAAGAGCAACTAAAAATAATGTCTGTTATTTAGAATCGGTCTGAAAATTATTCTTATCTTTGCGCCAACATCACGACCTGAAAAAATGAAAGATTCGTTTGACAATACCTATCTGGCCGTCAAGAAGTTATTCATCGATTACCTGCAGCGGAGGAAGTTGCGCAAGACCCCCGAGCGCTTCGCCATATTGAAAGAGATATACTCGACCAACGGACACTTCGACATCGACTCGCTGTATAACCAGATGAAAGACAACAAGTACCGAGTCAGTAGGGCTACACTATACAACACTATCGACCTCCTCCTGGACTGCGGCCTTGTCATCAAGCACCAGTTTGGACACAACTGCGCACAATACGAGCGCTCCTACAAGTTCCGCCAACACGACCACTTCATCGATTTGGAGACGGAGACTGTCATGGAGTTTTGTGACCCGCGTTTGCTTGAGATCCAAAGATCTATTGAGGAACAGTTGGGTGTTGAGATTACGCATCATTCGTTGATATTTTACGGACATAAAAAGAAAGGTTGATGGCTACTGGCATTTAGCTATTGGCTATTGGCAGCTTCATCCGAGTACGTCATTGCGGTTCCGCCTCCGCGGAATGAGGCGACCCGCAATCTCATAAATGAGACGGAGCTGCCAGAAGCCAGAGGCCAAAAGCCAAAAGCAATAACAAACAAGAAAACAACACTGAAATATAATTGAAAATGAACAAATTAGATATCTTACTCGGCTTACAATGGGGCGATGAAGGCAAAGGCAAGGTGGTCGATGCCCTCACCCCGAACTATGACATCGTCTGCCGCTTCCAAGGCGGTCCCAATGCCGGACACACCATCGAGTTTGAAGGCAAGAAATTCGTGTTGCACAACATCCCTTCGGGTGTACTCACCCCAGGTTGCGTCAACCTCATTGGCAACGGCGTCATCATCGAGCCGCATATATTAAAAGGTGAGATCGAAGGCCTGCGTGAAGCAGGTTTCGACCTGCGTAATACTTTGATGATCGCCAACCGCGCTCATCTCATCCTGCCCACCCACCGCGCCATGGATGCCGCTAATGAAAAGGCATTAGGTAAAATGAAAGTCGGCACTACGCTGAAAGGCATTGGCCCGACCTATACCGACAAGACCGCCCGCAGAGGCCTTCGCATCGGCGACATCAACTCCTCCGACTTCCGCGAGAAATACGAGAACCTGAAGAAAGCGCATCTGCAACAAATCGCAGGCCTCGGCTTCGAGATGCAGGGCTTCCAACTCGATGGCCTCGACTTCGCCGAGTACGAGAAGCTGTGGTTCGAAGGCATCGAATACTTGAAGCAATATCAGTTCGTTGACGGCGAATATT
>JAEEGK010002407.1_pt1 | contig 46900 bp, 39 predicted proteins | sample 8958771 | NCBI WGS metagenome assembly JAEEGK01 (sample SAMN16246547, study PRJNA631951) | gut metagenome | biome: gut microbiome; feature: rumen; material: SC-attached | host: Bos | place: Iran: Karaj | collected 2018-10 | reverse complement strand
ACAGGATGTTATAAAATGTGAATAAAAATATGGACACGGTGCGAAAAAAAGTGCTATCTTTGCAACAAGTCCGCAGAAGGTCATAATAAGTAAAATAGCCAAGAAGTCAATACAGTATGCCACAGTTTACCCACCTGCATGTGCACTCGCACTACTCGATGCTCGACGGCATGTCGAAGATACCTGACCTCGTGAAGAAGGCCAAGCGTTGCGGTATGTATGCTATGGCTCTCACCGACCATGGCAATATGTTCGGCATCAAGGACTTCCTGGACACTGTGGCCAAGGAGAACGGCAAGGTGAAGGATCGCATCAAGGAGCTGGAGGCTAAGATTAAGGAATTGGAGGCTGTGGAGGGCGACACCGTGATGCCGGAGGGGACACCCAGCATCAGCCAACTGCGCGAAGAGCTGGAGCAGACGAAAGGGCAGATGTTCAAGCCGATAGTGGGCACCGAGGCCTATTGCGCCCGCCGCACGCTGTACGACAAGGACAAGAACCTCAAGGAGATAAATCCGGAAAACGGGAAGGAGCGCATATTGGACAGCAGCGGCTACCACTTGATACTGCTGGCCAAGAACCTGCAGGGCTACCACTCGCTGTGCAAGCTGGCTTCGATAGCCTACACCGACGGCTTCTACAACCGTCCGCGCATAGACCACAACGTGCTGAAGCAGTACCACGAAGGGCTGATATGCAGTTCGGCATGTCTGGGTGGCGAGATACCGCAGCTCATCATGGCGGGCAAGCTGAAGGAGGCCGAGGAGGCGGTGCTGTGGTTCAAGGAGGTCTTCGGCGACGACTACTACATCGAGCTCATGCGCCACAAGACCGACAAGCCCAACGCCAACTACCAGACCTATGAGCTGCAGGAGAAGATAAACCCCGTGCTCATAGAGCTGGCGCGCAAGCACAACATCAAGATAATAGCCACCAACGACGCCCACTTCGTGGAGGAGGAGCACGGCGAGGCACACGACCACCTGATATGCCTGGCCACGCAGAAGGACTACGACGACCCCAACCGCATGCACTACACCAAGCAGGAATGGCTGAAGAGTCCCGAGGAGATGGAGGCTATCTTCGGCGACCTGCCCGAAGCGCTGGCCAACACCATGGAGATTGCCGACAAGGTGGAGGTGTACAGCATCGACAGTGACCCCCTGATGCCGGTGTTCCCCATACCGGAGAGCTTCGGCACCGAAGAGGAATGGGCGGCCAAGTTCACCGACGAGGACCTGTTCAACGAGTTCACAAGGAACGAGAAAGGCGAGGTGGTGATGAGTCAGGAGGCCGCCGAGAAGAAGATAAAGAAGCTGGGCGGATACAAGAAGCTGCGCCGTATAAAGTTCGAGGCCGACTACCTGTCGCACCTCGTGTGGGAGGGCGCCCACAAACGATATGGCGAAGAGCTGAGCGAGGAGGTGAAGGAGCGCATCATATTCGAGCTGCACACCATCAAGACCATGGGCTTTCCGGGCTACTTCCTCATAGTGAGCGACTACATACGCGCTGCCCGTGAGGAGCTGGGCGTCAGCGTGGGCCCCGGACGCGGAAGTGCGGCCGGCAGCGTGGTGGCCTACTGCCTGTGGATTACCGACCTCGACCCGTTGCGCTACGACCTGCTGTTCGAGCGCTTCCTGAACCCTGACCGTATATCACTGCCCGATATAGACGTGGACTTCGACGATGCCGGACGCGGCAAGGTGCTGGAGTGGGTGACGCAGAAATACGGCAAGGAGCGTGTGGCGCACATCATCACCTATGGCACCATGGCTACCAAGAGTAGTATCGCCGACGTGGGACGCGTGGAGAAGGTGCCGCTGAGCACCGTCAACCAGCTCAAGGCCTACATACCCGACCGCGGCTTCCCGGACAACATCAAGGACGATAAGGGCAAGGCTCCCAAGGTGAACCTGAAGAACTGCTACAAGTATGTGCCTGAGCTGAAGAAGATAATGCAGGAAGGCCCTGACGACTTGAGGCAGATGCTCACCTATGCCGAGGAACTCGAAGATACCAACCGCCAGATAGGCATCCATGCCTGCGGTGTCATCATTGGCTCGCAGGACCTCACCAATGTGGCGCCGGTGTGCGTCATCAACGACAAGGAGACCGGCGAGGATGTGCTGGTGACGCAGTACGATGGCCATGTTGTGGAGAATGTGGGCCTCATCAAGATGGACTTCCTGGGGCTGAAGAACCTCACCATCATCAAGAACTGTGTGGCGATGGTGAAGAAGCGCCTGGGCGTGGAGGTGGATGTGGACCACCTGCCGCTTGACGACGAGCTCACCTACAAGCTCTTCTGCGAGGGCAACACCGTGGGCGTGTTCCAGTTTGAAAGTGCCGGTATGCAGAAATACCTGCGTGAGCTGCAGCCGCATGTTATCGACGACCTGATAGCCATGAACGCCCTCTATAGGCCGGGCCCCATGGACAACATACCTGAGTTCATCGACCGCAAGCAGGGGCACAAGCCCATCGTCTACGATCTGCCGGTGATGGAGAAATACCTGAAGGACACCTACGGCATCACCGTCTACCAGGAGCAGGTCATGCTCTTGAGCCGCCTGCTGGCGGGCTTCACACGCGGCCAAAGCGACACGCTGCGCAAGGCCATGGGTAAGAAGCAAATTGACAAGATGAACGAACTGGAGGTGCTCTTCTACGAAGGCGGCGAGAAGAACGGCCACCCCAAGGAGACGCTTAACAAGATATGGGAGGAGTGGAAGAAGTTCGCCAGCTACGCCTTCAACAAGAGCCATGCTGCCTGCTACTCGTGGGTGGCCTACCAGACGGCCTACCTCAAGGCTCACTATCCGGCTGAGTATATGGCTGCCGTGATGACGAGCGCACAGGCCGACATAGGACGCGTGCGCGAGCTGATGGACGACTGCAAGAAGCAGGGCGTCGAGGTGGCTGCGCCGAGTGTAAACGACTCGGATTTGGACTTCAGTGTCGACAAAGACGGCAAGATACGCTTCGGCATGCAGGCCATCAGCGGCATGGGTGAGGCGGCCTCGGCAGTGATTATTGCCGAGCGCGAGAAGAACGGCCCATACAAAGATATCTTCGACTTCCTGAAGCGCGTGGACATGCACTCGGTGAACAAGAAGAACCTGGAAGTGCTTATAAAGGCAGGTGCCTTCGACGGGGTGGGGGATATGCACCGTGCACAGTATTTCTACAAGGAGAACCAGCTGGAGACCACGCCGACCTATCTGGACATGATAGTGAAGTGGGCCATACGTCGTCAGGACGGTGCTTCGAGCAACCAGATGAGCATCTTCAGCATGAGCGAGGATCTGGCCGAAGATGAGCATCCGCCGATACCGACTGTGGAGCCATGGAGCAATATAGAGCGCTGCAAGTATGAGAGGGAAGTGATAAGCACCTATCTCAGTGGTCATCCATTGGACGACTACAAGTACGAGATACAGATGATGGCCAACGTCACCTGTGAGCAACTTGGTAACCTTGAGGCCCTGATAGGGCGTGAGGTGAGGTTTGCCGGCATGGTGTCGGGCGCCAAGGAGATGGTGAGCGGCAAGGGCGTGCCCTTCGGCAGCATGATGATAGACGACTACAGCGGCAGCTACGAGATGAAGCTCTACGGCGATGATTATTCCGACTTCAAGGGCTTCTTCACCAACAACACCTTCATATTCTGTCGCTGCAAGGTGACGTCGCGCCGCTACACCGACAAGACGGGCAATGAACGCAACTACATATCAATGAAGGTTCTGTCTATGATGAACCTCGCCGGTGTGCTTGACAAATATACCTCGAAGCTGTGCTTCAAGATAGGCATAAACGACATTAACGAAGAGTTCTGCAAGGCCATCGAGAAGCTTGGCAAGAAGCACAAAGGCTGTGTGCCGCTGCAGGCAACGGTCGTCGATCCGGCGCAGAAGCTGACGCTCACCATGGGGGCTACCGACCTGCGCGTTAAGGTGCGCGACGCCATACCTGAGCTGGAACAGATAAAAGGTGTGTATGAGATAAAACCGCAGTTGAAGTCATGATGCCCAACCTCACAACCCCCGTCATTGTGCCGCAGCTGCCGTTCAAGGTGGACTACTCCACCGGCATTGTGAGCCTTGGCTCCTGCTTTGCCGACGAGATCGGGGAGCGCCTGAGAGAAGGCGACTTCCATGTGGAGCAGAACCCCTTTGGGGCGCTGTACAACCCTGCTTCCATCGCTGCCGCGGTGAGGCGCCTGATGGAAGGCCGTCCCATCGGTATGGAAGACCTTGTGGAGCATGAAGGCTTGTGGCATTCGTGGCATCACCATGGCAGTTTCTCGAAGACTACGCCCGAGGAAACCCTTGCCACATGCAATGACCGCATACACCAAGCCCATAAGGCTTTGCAAGAGGCATCGCTGCTGATGGTGACCTTTGGCACGGCGTGGGTGTTTGAGAAAGATGGTAATATTGTTGCCAACTGTCACAAATTACCGCCGCAGGTGTTTACGAGGCGGCGCATGACCGTGGAGGAGATAGTGGCCCTGTGGCAGCCTCTGTTGCAGGAATTGGCGGCATATTATCCAGAGTTGAACGTGCTCTTCACAGTGTCGCCAATACGCCACATGGCCGATGGGGCCCATGGCAACCAGCTAAGTAAGAGCACCCTGCTTCTGGCTATTGACCAGCTCGTCGATGACCGCAGGACCTTTTATTTCCCATCATACGAGATTGTCCTCGACGAGTTGCGCGATTACCGCTTTTTCGACGAGAAGATGACGCACCCTACGAGTGTGGCCGTCGACGTGGTCTGGGAGCGCTTCCAGCGCGCCACCATGCTGCCGGCCGTACGCGAGCAGGCACATTACAATGAGAAACAACATAAACGCGAAAAACACATACCATTGCATCAATGAAAAAGAATATAGCACTTGTCATGGGTGGTTTCAGCGGCGAGCACGACATCAGCATCGCCAGTGGTAACCAGGTGTATGGTCAGTTGGACCATACTAAATATAATGTATATAAGATAGTTGTCGACCGAGAGGGGTGGTACTGGGAGCAGGATGGCAAGCATCTGCCGGTGGACCGTGGTGACTTCACCGTCACTGACAATGGCCAGAAGGTTTGGTTTGACCTGGCTTTCATCATTATCCATGGCAACCCCGGCGAGAACGGCGTGCTGCAGGGCTATTTTGACATGCTGGGCATCAAGTATACCACCTGCGGATTCTACACTTCGGCGCTGACCTTCCAGAAGGGGTACTGTAACCCTGTTGTCAAGAGTTTCGGCATCGTCAAGGTGGCTGAGTCCATACTTCTCTATCAGGAGCCTAAAGACCAGTCGTTCTTTACACTCGAATATCCTGTCTTTGTGAAGCCTGCCGCTGGTGGCAGTAGTGTGGCCACCACCAAGGTGAAGAGCGCCGAGCAGTTGCTGCCGGCCATTCGCGAAGCCTTCACCGAGGACCACGCAGTGCTGGTGGAGGAGTGCATCAACGGCCGTGAGTTTGACTGCGGCGTATTCCGCAAGGCTGACGGCGAGAAGCAGGTTTTCCCCATCACTGAGATTATCCCCAAGGGCGGCCATGAGTTCTTCGACTATGAGGCCAAGTACCAGGGCTTCAGTAACGAGGTGACGCCTGCCGAATGTCCCGAGAGCATCTCCAGGCACATACAGGAGGTCTCCAGCCAGCTCTACGACCTGCTGGGCTGCAAGGGCATCGTTCGCTTCGACTACATACATGACACCGCCAAGGACGAGCTCTACTTCCTTGAAGTCAACACCATCCCCGGACAGAGCGCCGAGAGCATCGTCCCTAAGCAGGCCAAGGCCATGGGCATCACGCCCGCCGAACTCTACGAGATGAGCATCCAAGCCGCCTTAGCGGACTAGGTGACGGCGGTAGGTGCGGGCCGCCAGGAGTGCGGCAACCACAATACAGAGAATCATTACAGTAACGCTGACGGCCATCTGCCACACCGGCAGACCGAACGGCAGTCGCAGCATCGCTGTGACGGGCGCCGTGACGGGCACGAGCGTGAGCCATGTCGCCAATGTCCCTGAGGGGGATTTGATGATGAATGAGCTTAATATCAGGACGATAAGCAACGGTGTCCCAATCAAGAGGGTCCATTGCAAAGCATCGGCATCACCGTCCAGACGAGCTGCGATGGCGGCCAGCAAGGCGCCGTACAGCATATAACCCAGCAAGAAGAACAGCAGAAACACCGCTGCCACCAGCGGCAGCCGGATGGCTGTGAGTCCCTGTACCGTCTCGTCTACCAGCTGTACTGTGCTGTTGTATTGTGCCGTGGCGTCAACTCCCTTGGTTGCCAGTGTGCGTTGTTCCTGTTGTGCCCGTGCTTGGGCGAACATCTCGGGCGACATCGACTGTATCCCCTTGATGCAAAGAGAGGTGAGCAGCATCCACAGCGCAAGCTGCGTCACCGCCACCAGCGCCACGGCCGCCACCTTGCCCACCAACAGTTGCACCGGTCTGACCGATGTACCCAGCACCTCGGCCACGCGGTTCTGGCGCTCCTCTTGCACGCTGCGCATCACCTCGACACCAAACAGTATCAGTGCCAGTACCATAAGTGCGGCTAATACCAACGCCACCACCGTCTTCACGTGTGCATGACTCTCATGGCCGGTGGCGTCGTCTTGGGTATGCAGTCGAATGTTGGTGGTCTCAACAGAATGGTACACAGACGGTTCCATGTCATATACATCCTCCAAGATGGCGTTGCGAAGCAGCACCTGCAGCTGCCCGTCCACCACGCTCTGCAATGCCAGCGAGGGGCTGTCACCGCGATAGTAGAGGAAGGCGTCGCGCGGGATGGTGGTTTCGCGCAGAGGGATGAAGAGTATCAGGTCGTGTTTGTCGGCATTCTGCTTGGCGTAGTCGAGCGAAGGCATTGGCTTGAATCCCACCTCGCGTGTTGACTGCAGTCCTTCTTCAAAAAGTCCCGTCTGGTCGACCACCAGCACGGTGGTTCGCTCGGCACCGCGCTGCGCCGCCAACACAGGCAGGGCATACAGAACAGCCAGCACGACAGGTATCAGTAGTGACAGCACCCAGAAGGAGGGCTTGCGTAGCCGCAGGAGGTATTCACGACGCAGTATGATCAGCAACTTTTTCATAGTCTAATTGTTTTGTCGCACAGCTCGTTGGCAGCCTGCAGGTTATGGGTGGAGAGGAGGATGGCGGTCCCCTGCTCCTTCAGCCGTACCACCTCGCGCCCCAGCATCTCGGCTCCTGCGGTGTCAAGACCGGAGAATGGCTCGTCGAGAATGAGCAGACGGGGCGTGTGTGCCACGGTGATGACAAACTGCAGCCGTTGCTGCATGCCTTTACTGAGTTTCCCGGCCGGCCGGTCCCACCATTCGTCCATCTCCAGCCGTTGAAACCAGTTGTGTAGTGCCACCTTGGCATCAGAACCGCTCATACCCTTCAATCGTGTGAAATAGAGGGCCTGTTCGCCGACACGCATTCGGCGATAAAGGCCGCGTTCCTCAGGCAGGTAACCAATATTCCGCAGGTCGTCTTGCGTCAATGGATGTCCGTCGAAAAGCACTTGGCCGCTGTCGGGTTCGAGCAGTCGTGTGATGATGCGTAGCAATGTCGTCTTGCCGGCGCCGTTGGCGCCGAGCAGCCCCACCACCTCGCCCGCAGCCACGTCGAAGGTTACGTCGGTGAGCACCTGACGGGCGCCAAATGCCTTGCTGATATGGTCTACTTGCAGCATCATTTCTTCATTTTTAATAGTAATATCTCCGCAGCCAAAGCTATCAATGCCAGTATGATGCAGAGCCGCCACAGTTGGTGTCCTCCGTCGCGGGACCTCAGTTCGTCGGTGAGGGGCTTGTCGACATTGCGCACCAGTGCGAATCCGTCGCGGCCCTCGATGGCTTTGGCAATCTCGCGTCGCTCCAGGAAGTCCATCTGCGACTCGCGTCGCGGGTAGTTGAAAGCCAGATGTTCGTCACCAAGGGTGTAGATGCCGTCGTGCGTCAGTTCGCCGTGCAGCACCAGTTGCTGGCGACCGCCTATGCGGCGCAGGTCTGGCAGCAGGATAAAACCGTTTCCGTCGGTGAGTTCCGGTGGGCGTCCTCCAAGTTCGTAAGTCCCCTGTAGTGCAATCGGTTCTGTACCGCCCAGCATGTGAGAGGCAGGCGGCAGGGGACGGCTGTAGAGCGCCATATTGTAGAGTGTCGGCACGAAGAGCGCCTGATTGACGAAGTCGGTATGCTCGGCCGTGAGCGGCATGGTGAAGAGGTAGAGACGGCCTTCGCCGGCCGGTGTGATGCTGAGCAGGTCGCCGCCGTCACCCAAGGTGATGACGCTCTGGTGGATGGACTGTGTGCGGCCGAAGGTGTAGTGCCCTTGAACGGAGGGCATCTCCATCTCGTCGCTGCGACCGCTGAACACCCCGTTGTAGAGGGCGCTTTCATAGTCGATACCGCTGGCCTTGACACGGCGTTGCACCCATCGGTCGAGCTGGGGTGCCTGCAAGCTCAGCAGCAAGCTGTTCAGCCCGGCGGGGTCGGTCGCTGCTGCAGGCACAGCCAGCAGGCTGCCGCCATCCAACACCCACTGCGTCAACTGCTGCACCTCGCCGCTGGCCAGGTGCTGTGGCTCGTCGAGAATGACGAAGTCGAACTGTGTAAGGTCGTGTTGCAGGCGCGTGTCATGGTGGTAATCAATGGAGCTGTCGTTGGAGAAAAGCCGCTTCAGGCTCTCGTTCGCCCCGCCACCGTCAATGTGCAGTACGCGGATGCGGTCGCCCACATGAAGGGCGAAATGATAGTTGTCGTCGAAGGTGAGGGGGTAGTCCTCGATGGTCACGCAGCCGTCTGTCCAGCCGGAACGTTCAATCCTGAACACGAGTTTCGTGTGTGCCGTGCCCTCCGCGGCAATGTCGACCGTCGTCACCGCTCGCTCCTGCCCGTCGACCGTCAGTTTCACCGGCACCTTCTCCACGTCGTGGCTGCCGCTGTTGCGCAGGCTGATGTCGACGGTCACGCTTCCGCCGGTGAAATAGGCCGGTGCGTCGAGAACCACGCTGTCGATGAAGAGGTTGTCCGCTTCGACGGCGCTCAGGGGCACAAGGGTGACGAGCACGCTGCTGTCGGCCGGCAGGGCCTCCAGGTCGGCCGTCGACCGCTGGAAGTCGCTGACGAGGTAGGCGTGGCGGTTGCGGACAGCGGCGGCACCGGTTGGGGTGTTCTGCCGCATGAAGTCGAGCTGCCGCTTCGCAATGGTACTCATCAGGGGTGCCGCCGGCGAAGGCTCTATTTCGTCGAGGGCGTCGAGCATCTCGTCGCGGTTGAGCCATCGCATCTCGCTGCCGTTCATGTCGTTGGTAATCAGCTGGAACTGGTCGCTTACGGCGTAGGCCTCGACCACCTCGCGCACCTTCTGGCGTGCGGCGTCAAGCAGCGTTCCGTCGGCGCTGGCGTTGGCCATGCTGAAGGAGTTGTCGACGTAGATGCTCACCGCGGTGTTCCCTGCCGTGTGGACGCGGCTTCCGGCCTTGGGAAGGACGGGCTGTGCGAAGGCCAGCACCAGGAAGACCACGGCCAGCACCCGCATGGCCAGCACAAGCCATTGGCGCAGGGTGCTACGCCGCCGCTGCTCGGTATGCAACTCGCTCAGCCGCTCCACGTTGCTGAAATACACCTTGCGGTAGCGACGGAAGTTGAAGAGGTGCACGATGACAGGAATGGCCACCGCCAGCAGGCCCCACAGAAACGCCGGATGGCTAAACAGCACCCTTCACCTCCTTCCTCCTTGTCTCCTTATCTCCGGTCTCTTTATCTCCCATCCTCCTTGTCTCCTTGTCTCCTGTCTCCTTACCTCCTGTCCTCCTTATCTCCTTGTCTTCTGTCTCCTTACCTCCTATCCTCCTTATCTCCTTATCTCCTGTCTTCTTATCTCCTGTCTCCTGCCTCCTAAAGAAACAGCACACCTCGGTCAAGCCGCACTCGCCGCATTTGGGTTTGCGTGCCTGGCACACATAGCGGCCGTGCAGTATCAGCCAGTGGTGGGCTTTGGGAAGAAGCTGCTCGGGAATGTATTTCACCAACTCGCGCTCCGTCTGCAAGGGCGTCTTGCTGTTGATGGTCAAGCCTATACGGTTTGCCACACGGAACACGTGGGTGTCCACCGGCATGGCTGGCCGGTCGAAGTAGACGGCCTCCACCACGTTGGCAGTCTTGCGGCCCACGCCCGGCAGTCGTTGCAGCTGGTCGCGGTCGTCGGGCACCTCGCCGCCGAACTCTTCCACCAGCATCCGCGACAGCCCCGCCAGATGGTGGCTCTTGTTGTTGGGATAGGAAACGGAGTGTATATAGCTGAAGATGTCCTCTTCGCTGGCCTGCGCCATCGCCTCGGCGGTAGGGTAGGCGGCGAAGAGAGCCGGCGTCACCATGTTGACTCTCTTGTCGGTGCATTGGGCCGACAGCACCACCGCCACCAGCAGCTGGAATGGCGACCCATAGTGCAACTCGGTCTCCGCCACAGGCATGGCCTGCTCGAAGTACTCGATGACGCGCCGGTATAACTCGCTTTTTCTCATATCGTCAGCTCCAGATTGGTCAGCACAGAGTAGTGGTCGGACAGCGACGACTTGATGCGCTTGTAGCCCAGCGTGTTGATGCCCTCGCTGTGGAACACCATATCGATGCGGAATTTTGGGAAGCCGCCGTTGTAGGTGATGCTCATGCCGAGTCCTCGCTCGCAGAAGGCGTCCTTCATCTCGTCCTTCACCTGCCGGTAGAGCCATGAGCCGGGTATGTCGTTCAGGTCGCCCGCCAGCACCAGAGGCACCGTGCTCTCCGTCACCACGGGTCGTAGCCGCTGCGACCATTCCTCCTCGTGGCTGAGGATGGTCTCCTTCACCTTGGCCAGCGTGCGCCGGCTCGATTCCTGCACCGTGCCGTGACGCATACGCTCAATCTCCTCGCGGTCGGCCGCGTCGAAGCGGTAGCTGTCCATGTGGATGCAGCACACGCGGAAACGTTGTCCGTCCTTGTGCAACTCGACCAGCAGCTTCTCGCTGTCGACTCGGGTCACATAGGTGATGGGCAGCCGGCTGAAGACCACCGTGCCGTAAGGCATGCCGCTACGCGAGGTGTGGGCCCCGTAGTAGTGGTTGTAACCCAGCAGGGTGAGGCTGTCGGTCAGGGCCACCGTCTTGGGGGCTGCATACTCCTGGAGGCAGAGCACATCGGGCTGGTGACGGCGCACCATGGCGATGAAATCCAGCGCGTTGCTGTCCGACTGCTCAGGCTTGTCTTCCATCCCTTGGAACTGGTGCACGTTGTAGGTCAGCAGCGACACCGCGTAGGGATGCTCCTGGGGGTCAACGCTTTTCATGGGGGCATGCACCTGGAAGAAGAAACCCAGCGTGGCCCAGCGCAGGGCGATGACGGCTGCGCTGAGCAGCCATGTCCACCGTTTCATCAGCAGCCAGATGACAATCATCAGCACGTTGGCCGCCAGCAGCGGCAGGTAGCCGAAGGCCGCCACGCTCGGCAGCAGCATACGTGACGGCGCCACGCTGCCAGCCAGCGTCGTCAGCAGCAGACCAAACGCCAATAATACGTTGAGTATGAGTAGTATGGCACGAATAACCTTCATCCTTTTTGCAAGGCAAAAATACGCAAAATAATTGACATATCTTCGGTATTTCTTCCGTTTTGCCGAAGATATGACCGAAATGGAAACGTGCGTGTGGCAATGGAAGGGTGCCAAAAGCTAGATATACAACGGCTTATCTACACTTGCCCCTTTGTCATTTATGGTGAAGAAATAGAGTATCTGCCAACCACCCGGATATACAGAGTGTATTATTGGTATTGGAGGGACAGGACGTCGCTGCATTAATGTCATCTGCACCCTTATTATTATATCGTAGATATAATAATAGCTGTTTCTTTGTGGCCATCTGCCCCTCGTTTCTTCTTCTAGAGTAATTCTAGGGTAACTCTAGGGTGATTCTAGGGTAATTCTAGGGTAGGGCAATACTTGCCAGTAGATTGCCCGGGGATAGGCCCGGGATTGGCCGTAGCTGACAGGGAGCAGGTAGGGAGCGAATAGGGAGCAGGTAAGGAGCAAGTAAGGAGTGGGTAGGGAGCAGGTATACTCTATCCTCCTTCATGGTTCAGCGTCGGTGCATGCAGGAGCGAAGCTACAGTGAGCCTAATTGCTGAAAGCTCCCAGGAAAACACTTTTGCTGGCCTGTCCGGGACTGACGGTGATTTTGCCGCCTCCGGAGCGATGGTATTTGGTGGCTTGGAACCAGACGTAGACAAGCATCACGTCCTCCTCGCCTTCGGACTCCGGAAGCTCGACGGTACATTCGCTGCATGCCTCCCTCAACGGGCCATTCAGAAGATGCAGCGCCGGCACGGAAGGCCTGTAGATCGCCACCATCAGTTGGTCGTCCGTCACCCCATGAGTGTTGTTTATCCCCGTGTCGGGGCATGCGATATGCAGCCGTCCGTCGCGCATCTCCGCTGCTATTCCTTGTCCGACATATCGTGGCCCCTGTGCCAGACACAGCAAATCCGGTCGGAAGCTCCACTCGCCGGATTCCTCGTCCCACACGAGGGCACCGTTATGGAAATTCTCATGCACAAAAGCATTCCTCGCCGTCTGTCCGCTGCCGCGTTGTGGCACCTTGGCGAAGCCGATGTTCACCGCCTCCGCCAGCTCTTTCGATAGCCTGTTGACGAATGCCAGCTTGGCGCGATGCTTCTGCTGCTGCGGAGTGCGCGGATTTGTGGGTTTGTAGAGTTTCTTGTAGACCTGCTTCCCGTCCAGCACCACCGCTATTCGGTCGCCAATCTTTCCGTGCTCCAGCCCCAGTATGTTGTTATCTGCTTTCGACATACATAGATAACGATGTTTCCTATAGATTATTGTGCTCTTTTGTTAGTTAAGCTTATTGTTGGTAGAATCGTAATTCCGCAGCATTTTTACTAGTTGCTTCGTCAGTTTTTTTTTCAAACGTTCTCTTTTTTTGTAAAAAAATAATGTGGTAATTTATTTGTTTTTAATACTGTAAATGGAATTGTGTAAAAAAAAAGACGTTGGCGCTGAAAAAAAGTGTATATTTGCACTCCGATAGGGCGTTTGACCATCGAACGGATGAGGGTGAACTTAATCTACTAACTGCAATTTGAATTATGTTTCCCCAAACATATACAATATGAACCAATTGATGATTTTATTGCAAGCGGAAAGTGCCGCCAATCTTTTCTTTCAGATTTTGGGCGGTGTTAGTGTTATTGCCGCTGTATTCTATGGAATTCTAAAATTCATTAGTGATAAACGGAAGGCGAAATTAAGAGAACGCGAAGCTTATCAGGCCTCGTTCGAGAATACCGTATCACAACTGACATCAACCAACAAGTCGGCTCAAGTCTCTGCCGCCATACTGCTTCGTAGATATTTCAGGGAGACAACCGAAGACTCTAAGAAGGATTTGAGAAAAGAAACCATAAATGTCATATCTTCTTTGTTGAGGGTTCTGCCGACAGGTGTTTTCCAAAAGACCTTGGCCGACGGTCTCGGTTATGCATCTGAATTGTCGGGATGCGACCTTCAGAAAACAAACCTGCAAGATGTTTTGCTTGACAACAAGAATCATGACATCTTAATGAACGGGACCGACTTGTTTTTGGCCGACCTGTCTTATGCCAATCTGGAAGGAATAATCGGACATGGTGTCATACTATATAATGCAATTTTGTTCAACGCGCGAATTCGTAATTGTGATTTCACAAATGCCAATATGAGAGGTGCAGATTTGACTGGGGTCGTGTTCAAAAACTGTGTTCTGAAAGGAGCTGACTTTACGGGGGCAAGGAATATCCCAGCTGCTATCAAAGATAATCTGGATGAAAACAACAGGTTTACATTGCCTGGGGATCAGAACGCCAAACATGAGACAAAAGAAAGAATAGTTTTCTTCTCCATGCCTGGAACAATGACAAAAGAGGAGGAAATGATAACAATGAACTATAAGGATTATTTGGAGAGAATTGGATATGAGGTTCTATATTATAAACGTGACGATTACCCCCGATTTGGACAATTGAACCGGGTGAAGGAGTCTATCAATCGTTCTTGTGGAATGATAGCTTTTGGATTTAAGCAAATAGAAATTTCAGATGGTAAATACAGGCCGGGTACAGGTGAGGAAAAAGAATGGAGGAATAAGTGGATGTCTACACCATGGAACGAGATTGAAGTTGGTATTGGTCTGTCTGTGGGGATACCTATCCTTCTTGTCCATGACCCAATAATCAATGAAGGCATATTCGACAATGAATTAAGCGAATGCTTTGTGGGTAGAGTTTCCTCTACCGAAGATGTTCGCCGGCTAAACTACAACAAGGCCGTCCAGGAGTGGGTGTCAAAGTTATAGATACCTTTCTGCGTTTCCAAGAAAGAATCCTGAGGGTCGATTGGTCGCAAGGCACCAAAGTGACGGACGGTGTCAGCGAACAACAAACCATGTTCTAGGCTACTTTGCAGGATTCCAGGCACAATAGGCATACGGGCTTATGCTGGGATACTTGTCCGCCATTGGGTCAACGGAGAGCCACATGGTCATCAGCTCGTGGTCCATATACCTCGCTCCGAAATAGCCATAGCCGGTTTCCTCATCGCGTTGCTCATTGTATTTGATTTCATTCAGCGGTATTCGCCACCCCTTACGGGGGTCATTCCCGGTGAAAACGAAGGGGTGAAACCGCATGGCTTTCGTGCGGTTTACTCCTTCGGTTTTATGTGCCGGTTTGAACATTCTTACATGAGAATCTTATTTGAATAATAAACCAAGCATCAGAACAATCATCAATGAAAATAATAATCCCACAATTAAATTGGAGACATCGTTATAATATATCTCGTCTTTGAGCGATGTTTTGCATCCTTTTAACAGCCAACGCACAAATGCCCCTATTTCATTTGCCCATTTCATCTTTAACCTCATTTACCCCTTGAAGAAACTGGGTGGCTTTTCTATTGTCAATCAGGCTCTCTTGTAATAGTTGGTTTTTTCGGAACGCATTTCTTGCTCCCCTGCGAGATAATCGCTTGATGATATCAGGATTTTTAACAATTTCGTTTATAACCTTATATGCCCTTCGCTGATAGGTATTGCAGTAACCATAGTGTTTGGGAAATGGCGTTTTGTGAGTTTGGTTTCATAATCAGCCAAAACGCAACCGTCATATCCATTGCACGTCCCAATACACCAGATGGACTTTTCGTAATCATTTATATTAAGTTGCCAACAATCTTCGTAATCCATCAATGTAAACGAATTGGACGCTTCTTTTGTTTTAGTTCCTAAGCCAATTTGCGGGATAATCACGACAGAATCATGTTTAAATATAATCCAGCCGGCGATTTCATGAGAAATGCTCCAATCAATGGTTACTTCTGGACACTCTTGTACAAGTGTATCATAATTTCCCATGAAGAAACACGACATTTCTGTATTGTTATAGTCCATTCTTGTCACGCAAATACCGTCAAGGTGGTACTCAATAACTCGTATGGAATCTTGTCGTTTGTCCGCCAAAAGGCTATTATCGTGCGGTGATGACGTGCACCCTACCAACAAAAGAAGTCCTGTCAATAAAACAACCAATAAGGACCTATCGTTCTTGACAAAATATTTTTTATAGTTTTCCATGCTCGATCATTTTTTGTATTCTAATTCCAGCATTAATACCATCCTGCGAACATCGATTCTCTCCGAAGTTTCCATGATACATCAAAACCAGAGGTGCAATAAGAGGATTCCTGATGCATTTGTAAAAGTCCTGCTTGCATAACTCTGTTAATTTTGAGAAGTTATTGCCTGCCTCATTAAAACGGCCATATCCATATTTAACAATCGATGTAGGAATACTGCACCATCTGGCAAAACGTCCTGCCAATATATTCCCCGCATCACGTGCAGAGGCATATTTCCCATAAGCTTTTGATCCATAGTATACATTCCCTCCTGGAGCATGATTCTTAATATTGAAATCACCACTCTCGCTTCCAGCTTTTTTCATATATTCATTAACAGTCGGACAACTATTCATTGCCTGTTCTATTTGTCGCTCGGCCCAGTTTGACGACAAATCAATTCTTGCCCCTGTTCCTGGGACAATTTCCCCTGTAGATTGGTATTTTTCGAAATCGCAGAATCCCAGGAGAGTCCATGTTTCGCCGACCTTGAGGCCGCCGGCAGATGGCATACATGAAGAATGCTTCCGATTTGCCTCTTCTCGTGCTTGCTGCGTTGTCCCAGAATGTTGATATATCCCATAGTCCCCATCCTTGAATACTGCCACAACGTTTCCATCACAGTCTATGTGTGTTGATATTTCCATACCGTCAGGGTCCACTAGTTTAACAGGATTCCATGCGCAGTAGGCATACGGTGATATACTCGGATACTTATCCGCCAGCGGGTCGACACTCAGCCACATGGTCATCAGCTCGTGGTCCATGTAACGGGCGCCGAAATAGCCGTAGCCGGTCTCCTCGTCTTTCTCTTTCCCGGTGAAAGTGAACCTTTCCTGATATCCCGCCCCTGGTGCATATTGATTGACAAAGGGGGCGCCAAAGGGTAAATACTGAAGATGTTGGATGGCATCTCCGGCCCTGTTTGTTATCCAACTGGCGCTGCCGAGGTGGTCGGAGTGGTAGAAAAAGATGTTGTTTTCTTCTTCAGTCTCATGTTCGCACCGTTCAACAACATGATGGAACCATTCGAGATTAATTTCCACGTCGGCATAGAGGTGATTGGGCATATCGTAAAGAGGAGCGTTGAGTTCATCGTCCGATACATGTCCATATGACACGACACAATTCAAATCATTCTGCGGTAGTTCACGATGGTGAATATCATCACGACTTTGGGCAAAAAGTGTGTTTGCCGTTTCTTGCAGATCCGGACGTTCCTCGGAGAAATGTTCGTTAAAACCACCTCCAATCTTGGCACATATCCGTTCGGTGCCGGCATAATAGTGCTTCGTGTACCCATGCAGTCCTAACACCACATAAGGAGATGGGTAGAGTGTCGGGTGGTCAAGCACAGCCGCCGTGTGTTGAAACTCGGCATTAACATCCATTTCATTGTTTTTCCCAACAAGTTTAAGGGTACGCTCTCCCGATTGATCGCAAGTGTAATAGCTATAGAAACTTGCATCAATCACAGCATGCATACGGTTATCCTCCGTCCAAAACAGATGTCTGCTCCCTAGCCAGAAACCATCTTCCTTTGCACGGTTTCTTTGGCCGAGGTTACCAGCCTTGTCCCATTGCAGGTCGAACAACTCGTGATTTTCCGTATCCTTGATTCTGCGGGGCGCATGGGGTTGGTAGGTGTCGCAATAGCCATAGTTCAAAAGCGAGGTTCCATTATTAATGTCAGAGTTGGCATATTCTTGCTTCCATCTAATCCTGCCCCCATCGGTATACTCCATTTTATTGTTCCAATCGCCACAGACTCCGTTGCCGTCGGCATCGGTCAGCCGATAAATATTGTCATACTTGTACGTGTTCTTATACTGACCACCGAGAGGTCCTATAGGCAATGCCATATTCTCTATGTGGCCGATGTTTCCAACCTTGTCAAGGTTGTAAACAATATCCTGCATCAGAACATTGTTATGGTCGCGACTCTGCAAATGGTTCAATCGTTGCAACTGGTCGTAATAGTAGTTGGTGGAAGTATTGTTGCCATACTCTATGAAAGTCCGATTACCATATTTATTGTAAAGGATTTGTCCAATATAGACCTCCGACATAGTGCCTTTGGTCCAATCCATGCTGTCCAGTTCGCCGGCGGTGTTATAATGATATCTCACTATCTCTCCGTCAGGATAGGTCATGCATATCATACGGCCCCAGCTGTCGTAATCATATTTGCTGCTGAAGGTATACGCCTTGTCGTCGCCAGGGATGGTGACAGTGCGAATCTCTTTTGACACATTGCCGAGAGCATCATAGTCGAACCGATGTTCACCTGTGCCATCGACAACACTCTCCAAGCGGCCGCGATTGCGTCCGGATGAGCCAAACGTGTATTGCACATTATTTGCATACATATAACTATAACGTTTAGTTTTGGGTCTGTAGTATGTGTAGTCGTAAAAAATTTGCCCGAGGGAGTTGTTTTCTTGAACCAGATGGCCTGCCGGATCATACACAAATTCAGTTATCCCTGCATCGGGATGTATGCGTCTCACGAGTTGTCCGAGCATATCATATTGATAATCGACAGGGAAACTATCTGGATCAATCGATTGCTTCAATAACCCAGTGGCATAGTAAGTAAACCGGGTGATGCCACCAATAGCATCCGTGTTCTGAAGAATCAGCCCTCTTACATCGGTTACTTTGACAGTGGTGTCGTTTTCCGGGTCGATAGTTTCTGTCAAGAAATGAGTGGCACCTCCGAGGTTCGCAAACCCATAGGTATTAATAGTTGTGCTACTGACCGCCGGTATAGAAATATCAACCACACGGTCAAGTATATCATATGACGATTGAGTGAACATCCCCGTATCAGTAGGTGTGGCATACCGGCAGTATGGCATGTTGGAGACAAAAGGCTCGTACATTCTGACAGCACGCCCCGCATCGTCATAGATGGTATGACCTGAGGCCACCTGTGTTTGGACCCCATTGACCACAGATGTTTTCCTCGTTTGAAGAACACGAGCGTGCCCATCAGCAAACAGAACGGTAGTCGTCTTGAAGTTGGTATCGACTCGGGATCGGTTTATTGTTTGAGCCCAAACAGGAGCTCCTGTATGTGATATGCAAGATATCGGTGTCAGCAAACCAAGGGTTGCCGGATGACCAACAAAGGAGGGGAAATGAGGAAGTACAAGTTGAGGTGCGGGGATTGCATCATCCCAATATGCATATCGAACCGTCGGATAGTCTGTCGTGTCAGCCTCCAGTGGTGCCCGAATTGTCAAAAGCCGACCCCAGTCATCGTAAGTATAGCTCATACTGTCACCGCCTACCGAGAAAACCCTCAAGGGAACGCCTAATCGTATATCATAGTCGGTGCGGCTCTCATCGCCCCATATCATATCAGTTACAGAAATGCGAAATTGATGGACAAGGTTGTCATAGACATATTTGTATATGGGACGTTCTCCACCATTGTTTTCCGGCAAGACCACATGGGAAACATTACCATATTGGTCATAGTGATAATCGGTAACAGACAATGTTGAGTTATTATGCAGGATGAGGTTCTCAAGCAAACCATTGGGGTAGTATTTGGCTTCGCGATGCTGCAGTAAATTGTTTGAATCATCGTAGACAAATATGTCCTGCGGCAGTGCCGTTTGGTTGCGATTACGACGAGTGTATTTGACATCGCAAATCATATCATCATCTGTGGTTTGGCTATTATTACGGTTGACGTATTGCGTCACCCGTCCATAACCTTCGTGATTGTATTGCTCGACCGTTTCAATCATAACGTCATTGTTTGATGGGTCAAAATAGCGTACGCGAGCGATATTCAGGGCTGGCCAAGTGGCATCGAAGCAATGCTGCATATCAACAGGGACAATTATTCCGTCGGCGATTTGCTTCAACTCATATTCCCAGTCATGTTCTACATACCAATGGCCCTGTGCATCCTCAATCCTCTCAAAATCTTTCCTACCACGCATTTTATAGACATCTGTGCGGTAGTGCTGTCGGATGACCCGATATGGATGATTGTCGGAGAATTGTGTTATGGTAACATTCGAGAAGCCATAAGGTGTACGTTCAGAGACAGAATGGACATAATTGGAATACTGGAAACTAAACTGTCGAACATCGCCACTTTTTCCAGTGGCATCAGAAACAGAAAGCGTTTGCATGACAGTCGGTCGTTGACGAGACATCGGTGAGTAATCGGCCTGCGCATAACCTATTTCTATGTGATTCCCATAGAATGCATCTACAGAGACCAATTTGTCGACAGAGAACAACCGATTGTAACGGACTAGGATTTTGTCTCCATTATCTCCGCCACGCATCACAAGGTCGGGCAAACCATCTGCATTCATATCTATAAGCGTGGCCTCTGTAGTAGAAACAGAGTTGCCAACTGCCACACCTGCGGAAGCTTGGAATTTAAGTGTAATGCCCCAGAAGAAGGAAATAGGACAGCCGTAAGTGATTTTCCCATCAAGATCAATATTGTGCGTTTTACTAAGATTCTTCGTTGTGGAATTAAGCGTGTATGAATTGCTACAGAACCCCCAACCTTTGTTAAAATAAACATTTTGGTTACCTGTTATTTTATCCACCATTCCATCACCATTGATATCGGCATACTGCACCACACTTTCATTGTCAGACGCGTTCACCCCCAATCCTACAGAGAAACTACGATTAACGGTATTGTGTATTGTGTTGGGGACAGTGCCTGGGTAAGAATCAGAGTAAGAAAATTCTGAACTGGAATTAATCGGACAATTGGTGCTTTTGTTTTGTGGCATAGGGTTGGACAACATCGGTTCCAAATCATAATAATCGTACCCAAGGTTAATGCCTACATTGGTACCATTAACATAGTCTGGTAAGCCATCCCCGTTCAAATCCATCCAAGCCATATCAAGATGGTCATCGGACATTGCCGAAATAGCCGCATTGCCATTGAGGTCCAATCCACGGCGTCGTTCGTGAATATTCACAGTTGCGGCCTTTTTGAATGTCTTGCTATATACAGGGAATGCAGCGCCCCCTTGTAGGCTATAGGCATCATAGACGGTTTTCTGGATGCCCCGTTCGCTTCCAGGGACCGAGCCTGCCGTGAAATCAGAAAGGCCTCCCATCGATCGGGAATACTGGATCTCGTTTTCGCCTATTACATCAGGGAATCCATCACCGTTAAAGTCCATAAAATCTACAGTCAGCTCGTGTGTACCGTGCGAACGATTGTAGCATACACTTGGTGAAAGGTTTAAGAGAATAGTATCATTCTCTATTTTGACACCTGAAGAAACAGACGCATGAACACCCCATCCTTTCTGCGTGGATTCTTTTATAGGGCCCACGGCTGTCAGGCCAGAAGCAGAAATACTTTTGTTTGTTGTTGGATAAAGCAATTCATCGTGAGCCAGCGTCGTACGAGTGGTTTGCCAATTGAACATGCTTGTTTGGTTGGCAGTGATAAAAGAGCGGTATGCAAAGGATGTCCAGATACGAGAATTTCTGTCAGAATCGTACTCTACGTTCATCACGGAGACATTTGTGTTGTCGGGATTGGGAATGTTTGCCGACAAGCCTGTTTGCAATACGTCCGGATCAATGGCATTGTTTGTGTCACCAATCATGGAATCCGGACTACCGATAAGATTGTTGACATAGGTATCGTCATAGCGGGAATCAAGGTTAAGGCGGCTTTCTACAATAGCTGTACGCATAGTGCTGTCATTATAAGCAAAAACGCCCCACCCACGATAAAGTGACTTAAACACAGCCAAATCCATAAAGCTTGGTAAAGAATAGGATTCCTGTGGAAAGATTGGGGACAGATAGCGGTCAATTGAATAGATGGTTGAGGCATTCATGTCCTCATCAAAAACTGTTGAGGAAGCGGGAATGGACGTGTCGGCGAAACTCCTGCTAAGGATATGGGGGAACCATTGGAGTTTGGTCCAATCCACATTGCTATGACTATAAGCTTCGAACCTAATGGAAGCTTTGTCGTTAATTAGTGTGTCGATGAGAGAGAATGAAGCATCTATTGGAGTCGTCCCCGGAAGTATAGTATCTGTCTTATGAAAGTTTTCCGTTGCTCCAGAGGAATCCGTACAAATGATGTGTAGCCAAACCGTGTCGCACATGGCGGATGTGAACGTGTAATCGGCATTAATATCGACACGTCCTGAATGTGGCATATAAAAACGCTCCTCCTGCCAAGGTAGGAAATCTTTAGATGCATCGAAAACAAAGTTATTCCTTCCCTCGCAATCAAATGTATCCAATGTGGATGACGTCACCTGTGTATAAGTTATTACCGGATTCCAATCGACGACATCATAGCTGTCGTCTAGCAACGATTCCACACGAAAATAGATTCGGTCATTTTGACTGACTGGGATAGAAGGAAAAGCCATACTTTGTAGGTTGGAGTTTGTCAGGTCGTACCCAACAAGTTTGGAACCGTTGTGTTGAATACTGACATGCACACCGTCAGTGTTTGTATTGGCTCTCGCAACATCAAATAGGCTACTCAGAGATGCATTGCCAGAAATGCTGATTGTTCCCGAGTAAGGGGCAATCCACACACGGACTGCACTACGACGAACAGTATCATATTGTTTTTGAGGAAGTGTGTCGGAAGTAGTAATGGTTATGGCGCAGAGACTGTCTTTCTCGTCCGGCATGTCGTTGATGCTTGAGGTGCATGTCTGCGAGACATTTCCGGGTTCAAAGATGGAATTATTGAGAGCGGAGGCGTTTTCGAGCGAATAATAGCTTATACTACAGGGGCTATTATTTTGAGAATGATATTGATAAGAATTTCCAAAAGAGATATTGCTTCCATTTGAATTATTGAACCAGACTTGTCCTTCTTTGACAATATCGGGCAAACCGTCCGCATTGACATCAGAAAAGTACATCTTGTTTTTGGATTTATTATAAGAAGTCTGTCCACTTATATTCAGACCTACAGTTGCAACCGTCGAATTCTCGAGTTCCGCCCCGGCGTGAAGGTCAAGGCCTATGGCAATACCGTCCGATGTTGAACGGCTGAATCCATCTGTTGGCAAATCAAAGGGATGGCTGGAATCATATTGATTCGATTGTGGGTTGAACAATTGGTAATTCCATCTGGAATTGCTAAACCCTGATGGAAACAGAAGATCGGGATAGCCGTCTCCATTCAAATCAATCAGAATAGATTTGCCTTTGTTGACGGCATATGGAGTGATTTTGGCTGTTGCCTCAATGTTAGTAGTACGGAGCCACGAATCAAAACCCAGTCCAACACCTGCACTCAAATCCACACCAGAGTGCCAGTCGCTACCACCACCGAGAGGACTGGCATGTAAGTATGGCAAACCACTATTCCCATCTGCAATATCTGTAGCAAAAGAAACTGGGTCGCTGAATGTGATCTGGTCAATGTCCTGATAATTGAAACGATGATATTTCAAAATACAGTGAGGGTTGTTGAAATAACTGGTTGAAACATTGGGTGCATACTGAGACCATTCGGATGGACTCATTTCAATTGCGGCATCAAGGCGGGATGTTCCTGTCGATGAATAGGAATACAAAAGTCGGTAGCCACGGATAAGACTTGAGTCGGTTTGCTGCAATGTGACTGGAATATTGAGGAATTCACCTGCAAGCTGATATAGTTCGGACTCACTAATACTGCCTCCAAGATAATTTTTATATATTTCGTTAATATATGGATACTCTCCCGTACCAGCAAGTGCCTCAATGCTATCGAGTGTCAATCCGTTTGTTTGTGACTGCTTGATATACCATGTCTTGACAGAATCGAGCAGCAGGCAGGTATTTTCCTTGACACCATAATTGCCATTGATGACAGGATCCTGTCGTCCTTCTCCGTAGTAGAAAGAAACGCAATAACCAAACCAGGAAGAGTCAATTTGCCCTTCGTCTGGCAAGGTGTAAAGAATCCGGTCTAGATAGACTCGAGTTCCAGAAATGATTCCACCATGTCCTTGACGGTAGGTAAAATACTTATATTGGATGGTATTGCCGTTTCTGTCTATCACTTTCGAGAGATACCACTTGGCGATACCATTGGCCTTTTGTGAACGCAACCTCGACTCGTTACTATTCCCATAGATATATTGCAAACCATTGCGATCAAAGACTTCCCACCAGTAATCACCAGGGCCTGTGCCGTGTCTGATAATACTATCAAAGGTGCCCTCGACACGTGGATAAAAGCGTACATCTCCCGACATTCGATTGTCGTTGGCACGGGCAAATGCCGGTAGTTGGTCGTAGCTGGTCAATAGCTGCTCGCCATTTAACATGTAGGTCTCGGTTTCTTTTCTATTATCATATAACGGCACACCCCATCGTGTTTCAACACTAATACACGGAACTGGCAAATCCCAACCCATACCACATACTCCATTGCCACTATTGCTATTGTATGTAAGCCCGATTTGGGGCTGCATTCCTTGGCGACCTTCGGGTACACGAAAAGGATAGGAAATATTGACAGTACCCATATTATTGGCTTCTGGAGCCGAAACTGTCGTATAGGCGACGAGCGGATTTGCCGCCTCAAGGCCACTTACGGAAGTGGGAACAAACGATTGCGATTCCGGCATGTCGGGAGTCTGCAACAACTCATTAATAAAATCGGTAAAGTGGGATGTCAGTGAGACAATCTCATGGTTTATGGTATCTACTCCCACTCGTTCCAGACGCACCCAAGCAAGTGTTACGGTGTCGTAGAAGGAGGTGTAAATATCATCGGCAGAATAGCCTTTAGGCAACCTGCCCGGGTCATAGGAGACGCGGAGTTCCGCGCAAGGGAGAAAATGTTCACCTCCAGGCAACAAGCGATATCCGGCAGAAGATGCCGTCATATTCACCATGCCCTGAGGAAGAGGAGGAAGTTCCTCTTCTACAAGAGATGTAACCGAGTACTCGGCTTCATGCTGTACTGCTGCGTCTATGGCAGTAAGTGTCAGACCATCTGTCTGCATGGCGAGAGTCTGGCCCCGCTTGACATGCACTCTGACATCAGGGTGACGAATATCAGATAAAACTCCTGCATCATGAGGCTGTCTTGGTTCAACAGCAAGATGTTCATCCGTAGGAAAGGTCGCTGCTTGGTTGTCGAACTGTTTTTTCTGCTGACATGCGGAAAGCATGACTAAAGTCATGCATCCCGCTGCCAGCAACTTGAATAAATTTAACCTATTCATTGCTAAAGAATATTTTATTAAAATTAATTATTGCATCTTAACGTAGACACCATCCATATTCCACTCCTTGAACAGGTTCCCTGCCCGATAGTACTTATAGGTGCCAGTTACAGTCATGGATGTTTCGTTGATGTCGCCGATGGTCAAATCACAGTTGATGACTTGGTTGTAAGCATCGTATACACCATGTAGCACTCTGCCGTCAAGCGTCCAGTTGAGTGGGTCGGAGATTACCTTCATTGTGTGGTCGGCCTTTATTTCCATTACCCCGCCATGCATTTCACCTACGTTCTGTGGGATTGCCCACTTGCCGATTATTTGTTCTTCGAGTGTCGAAGTGTTGCTGCCGCCGGAGCCGCCGTCGTTGTCATCGTCCTTGTTGCAGGACGCGAAGGTGAACATTGTGGTTGCCACAAAGAGCAGCACGGTCAGTTTTCTTAAATTCTTCATTGTTGTTTAGTTTTATATGTTTATCCTTTAGCAGATGAATTCAATCTGTCTATTGCTCAATTATAGGAATATTAATTATTTTACTACGAGTTTCATGGTCTGACTGCCACTCTCGGTGGTAATGGTGGCGTAGTAGACATTGCCCGACGGCAGGGAGCCTTCGAAAAAATACTGGTCACGGTCACTGTCGTTGTAAACAGTCATCACCTTGCCCTGAAGATTATAGATAGTCACATGCACTTGGCGGGCACCCGACACCTCGATATTGAAATGTCCAGTGGTAGGATTGGGGAAAACCGAAAATGTCTGAATGCTTGAATGTGTTAATGTATGAGTGTTGTCGGATTTGGTTGTATTGTCATCACCATTGCCGCCATAACCTTTGGCACCTTTTGTTCCAGATTGTGCCAATTGCCACAGTATTGATCCCCGAGCGAGGGTAAAGGTACAGGTGTCGGACGGTAGCCATAGATTATCGAAACGCACTTCGTTTGTGGTTGCGACCGATGGAAGGACAACATTGTCATCAAGTAGCAACACCAGACTGTCGGTGGGGATGGGGATTCTTCGTGTATCGAATGAGAGTGAGAAGTCGACACCCTCTGCCCCCGAGGCTTGCACGCGCCACTGGCGGGCAAGTATTTCCACGTTTCCGTCCTCCTGCTGGAATGTCAATGGTGCATCATTGTCACCAACGAGAAGATAGGCACCTTGAGGGAGGCTGTCGGCGGAGAGTGTGACGACAGAACCATCCATTTCGGAACGGCTGCATAACTGATGGAGATTATAGGCGGTGTCGCTGCCAACACCCGTGATACGATGGTGGAACATGGCACTGTCGAGCCGATGCTGCCAGACACGATGGCCATCGACTCCAATATAGTCGACAGGGCCGAGGGTGATGCCATAACGGATGGCCAGGATGGACTGCGCCCTGCGTAGGACGGCGTTGCCAAGGCGGTGATTAAAGTACAGCACCTCGGAGACCTTGATGTTTCCGTCACCGACAGACAGGCTGGCGTAGGCAGATGAGGAGTCGGGGGCGGACTGGCGCAAGGTATGGATCACCGGTTTGCGGTCGGTATGTTCGGCAAAGCGGATGGCAGTGCTGTCGGAGAGGATACGCTCGGTGGTCAGTCCGCGAGTGGTGCTGTCGGAGAAAACGAGCTGCCACACAGTGGCCTCGGTGTCCACGACGGGCTTATAGACCACCACAACGGTGTAGTCTTCGGCATAGGGGATGCTGTCGAAAAGGAGCGGGGCGGTGGTCGCCGGATGGAAGTTCAGCGACGAATCGGCAGACGGGCACTTCCAGTGGAATGCCGGACTTGGCAGTCCCTGCCCGGTCTGTCCCAGCGCGATGCCATAGGACAAGAGGAAGCAGGCGGCGAGGGCAAGTTTATACAAAGGGCTCATAACTCTCGATTTCATGTGGGCACTATTAATGTTACCAATACAATAAAAAGAGAGGGTACTCGTTAATAGGGATGTCTGCAGCATGATGCTACAGACAATGCATAGGGCAGAAAGGCTCTATGATTCCCGGGGGTGCGGAAAGCAGGGTTGAATCTTCGACGGTTCCAAGTGTTTCGGATTCTTCGCTGTGGAGCACCCTCTCTTTTGATTCAATTATTTATATGCAATACATGTATATAGGTTTGTTTTCTCATCAAATGTTATCCGTACTTGATACCCCTCTCCAGCTTTTTCCTTTGCCCATGCTGCAGCCTGATCGCTACTATCTGTAACATAGGTGACAACATCTTTTGTTACCCCAGGCTGTGGAGTATAGTTGTTGTCGAAAAAAACAATCTCATAACCTTTGCGTGCCAATGCAGTAAGTTGAATAAGCAACGCCTCATATTCGTCGTCACTGTGCAGGATTACAGTTTGCTGCAACCCATTGACGGAATACTGTACTGTGTACATATCGGTATTGCAAACAGTGGTTCCCTGTGCGGTGTCAGTAAAGGTGTCCTTTTGACAGCTAATAGTCAGGGTTGAAAGCACGGCAAGGAGTGCCAGGGGGAAAATTCTTTTGTTCATTTTTCTTTCAGGTTTATTGTTTGTTGATAGAATATCGCATCTATTTGTTCTTCGTTTTCGATGTGGAAAATGGTTATGGTTTGCTTGTAGTAGTATATGGCTATTAAGTCATTGTTCAGAATGACAGTGTCCATCGGGGCATTGTATTTGTGCTTGGGTGCATACTTTAAGTCAACCGTATTGCTCTCCATAGGGATAGAGAACTCCGGGGGGAACGTCAGAATGTTGAAATCGTCTTTAATACGGACCCAGGAGGAGTCGTTTTTGGCTTCCAGGAGGGTGACGTCGACAAAGACGGTGTCGTTGATTTTGAAGTCCTTGAGGAAGACGACGTTGAAGTCCTCGTTGCCGGCATAGCGGGTGTAGACTTCGCTGACCTCGCGCGAGGGGAAGAACCAGTACCAGCGCTTCCAGAGGGTGATGACCGCGAGGTCGAGGAGCAGGAGTATGCCTACCCACATCCAGAAACGTCGTATGTTCGTCTTTGTATTCATTTTCGGTTCCTCGTTGTGCTATTTCTTTCGAGATTCCTATATCAGGGAGAGGATTTGGGATACGGTGTCGGCGGCCTGCGCAGGGAGGATGTCGCCATAAAAGGCATTCCCCGTGAAGTCGGGAGCTGGCGCAGCCGCATAGGCGGTGTCGGCACCGATGGTGAAGAGGGCGAAGAGACAAGCCGCCAGGGCTGTGCGGAGAAAGGCATCGTGGCGACGGCGTCGGGCACACCATTTCTCGAAGTCGGCGTCATGAGCCGATATCAGGGCACGGATATGGTCGAGGGCTTGACGGTTGCGGGCGGCCTCGGCGTTGATGATTTCTTCAATTTCTTGTTCTGTCTTCATATTTTTTGTGTGTTTTTTGCCATTTTCGATATGATGCGTTGTCTCATTTTCTTGACGGCCTCGACGGTCATCCCAAGTTTCTCGGCAATTTCTTTTCCAGAGTAGCCTTCGAGGGTGAAGGTGAGCAGCCGGTATTCCGTCGGGGTGAGTCCGACAGCGAGCTCCTCCAGCAGTTCTCGGTGGTCGGTGCTTGAGTTGTCGGCCACCGTGTCTGCCAGGCGGTCATCGATGGACAGCCAGTCGGGATCCTTGTGTCGATGGCGGTGCGAGAACACGCTCTGGCATTGCCACGTCACCCACGCCATCTGCTGCAAAGGGTTGCTGTCTTCGCGCAGAGAGGAGAGATGGGACCAAATGGACACACAACAGTCCTGCACCAGCTCTTTGCAGGTGCTCTCGCTGCAGGATGAGTGCCACCAACAAAGGGTGCGTATCAAGCCCATGTGTTGCTTGAGCAAGCCGTCGAACAGTTTATATTCTGGATCCTTTTCCATGTCCATTTTGTTCGGTCTCTCTGTATATATTATAACCACCAAAATGACAAAAGGGGACATGCGAGGTGTGTTTTTATGATTTTTTAACACTTCTTAAGTTCAATCCATAAACGCAACACTTTGAAAAATAAGTAATAGAATTATGTACAAGATTTTTTTATTAACTATTTTTATTGATGAAGGGTCAGACTAGGGAGTTTGCGTAGGGCTTTGGCCTTGGTCTTGTTTAGCAGATCGGCGTAGACATTGGTGGAGCCTATGTCGGAGTGGCACATCAGTTGCTGAACAGTGTATATCGGCACATCTTTTGTCAACAACAGGACGCAAAACGTGTGTCTCGCGCTGTGGAATGAGACTGGTTTCCTGACCTTGGCCTCCTTACACCACCGTTTCAGCACTTTGTTCGTCTGCTGGTTCGACTCTTCCTTGAAGACATATTCGCCGTTGCGCTTCAGATTTCTCAGCAATGCTTCCGCCTCCACGCATAACGGCAGACGTTCTTGTGTATCAGTCTTCCTCTGGTGGAACTCCAACGTCAGGTGCTTCCCATTCCGTTTCACATCATTCCAGCGCAGGTTCTTGACATCGCTGAAGCGGAGTCCGGTCATACAAGAGAAAAGAAACATCGTCTGAATGTTGTTGTACTCCTCCGAAAGACGATGCCTTGCAAGTTTCTTCAAGTCCGTCTCTGTCAGAAAACTCTTCTTCCCCTGCTCGCGCTTCGGACGTCTCACACGCTGCAAAATTCTGTCGCCGAACAATTCGTTCTTGTAAGCGTTATGGAGAACGCCGGCCAACTTTTGGAAATAGAGCCGGACTGTGCCTGCCCGTAGGCCTTGCTTATGGAGAAAGAGAATGAAACCCTGTAGATAAACTGTTGTCACCGTGTCTATTGGAACATCTCCGTATGCCTCAAGGTGGCGGCACATGAGATGGTAGGAACTCTTCGTTTGGGGCTTGACGTTGGCTGCTGCGACAAACTCCCTGCAATACTGCAACAGACTGACAGAGGGTTTCTCCTCCGCCTGTCCCGTCCCGAGGTTGGCGGTGTATTGGTACCGATTGCCTGTTTGACATTCATCGGAGGCCAGGGTGATTTGAAGCTCCCCATTGGGTGCATATTGGATGGAACTGACTGAGAAATTGAAATTGGATTCGATTCTAATGTTCATTGTTTCTATGATTTACGATAAAAAGGTTGTCTCTTCCCAGATGTAAAGGTACATAAATATATTTGTAATCCAGATAAAATGTGTAATTTTGCAATCGAAAATATGAGAAGGATGTCTCCTGTCGACAATACCCCGCTACAGAAAAACGCGATGAACCATCATGGCGTTGAGGAGGTGCTTTTTTGCACTTTTTCTTCAAAAAATGCCACCTATAGAAACTACAGAAACGATTACACGCAAAGCATCTCCAAAAATCTTAGTCGTTTTTCTTTCACCGGGAAAGAGAAAGACGAGGAGACCGGCTACGGCTATTTCGGCGCCCGTTATATGGACCACGAGCTGATGACCATGTGGCTCTCTGTCGACCCGATGGCCGATAAGTATCCCAGCATTTCGCCATACAACTACTGCATGTGGAATCCCGTTAGATTGGTTGATCCAAATGGACAAGACACATTTAATATTAACATAGCAACTGGACACGTGGATTATCGTTATGATGTGAATAGAGGAAAGGACGTTGTCTCCGTATATAAAAATAATATACATGTGTTGACACTTCCGTGCAGTGGAAGGGTCGAATATCTGGGGCCATCCGGGGCAACCATATATGATGGTAAAAAATATTATACACACGGACTGAAATTCCACAATGAAAAAGACGGCCATCAAATATTTATTGGAATCTGGATGTATAAAGGTTCTGATGTGGAATGGGATTACTATAAAGAAACAAATAAAAATGGCGTAACGGATGGACTGTTAATTACATCTAGTGTATATGATCGGGTTTTTGTACCACAATCTTTTTTCTCTGGAGTTGTTTCGGAATGGCACCATTTACACCCATACAACAGTACCTTATGCACGTCCAATAACAATCAACCATTTATTCCCTCTTGGGAAGACGTAAAAAAGGCAATGTCGTTCAATTTTGAAAGTATAAGCGTGAGGTGTATTTTATATTTTAATGGGGGAAACTATGAATTTAGTGATTGGGATAGAAAAAAATACCATAAATACACAAATCAACATAATAATTTCTTCAAACAGCAAAAAGACAAATTTAGGCCATGAAACTCTTTTCTTTTAAACAACCCTTGTATATTAGTATTATAATGTGTTCTTTTATCGCATGCCAAAGCCTAACTTCATCGTCTGGTAAAAACAATACAGAAATATCTGTTTGGGATGGCTCCATGAAATCCAGAATAATAAACATTCCAATGCTGAAAGTTAACTCGCCCTGTATTGAATCATACCTTAAAACCTATTCTGGAGAATATTCGGAACTTTCAGAATGGAGACCTCTGGGATACACTCCATATATAATGGCAGAAATAGTCCGTACAGACACAGACACTACTGTGAACTTCATCACACAAGGATGTGTCAACCAGGGAATGATAGAGTATTTGGATGCGGTCGAAAATAAAAGTGGAAATATCTTGCGTGGCGGTTTTATAACTGAGAATATATTATTTCTATTGACCTCACCTTCACAAGAAAATCCAGATTATTTCTTTTTAACCACGGAAAACCACATTCAAATTACCATCTCCAAATTAAATAATAGCGACATGATAACCAAAAATCTCCCAATTGTTTTTTTTGAAATAATTGATATCGATGACGAGTCCTTGCGGGATAAAGACCGACAAGATTAAGTGCAATGGCCCTACCTTCATATCAAAAAACAATGAAACAATCGTTTTCCATGTTTTATCCCTTTGGATTCACCGACAAAGCGAACCGAACACCGCAGAATGAGCTCAACTGTATCGCGGAAATCGATGCCTACCACGAGGATCTCCACCGAACAATTGTAGACATTCCCAACAGAATGGAGACCGGAATCACGCTCAACTTCGACAAATTCCATGACAAAGTGAGGGACCCGAAGAAGATACAACATGACGAACAGGAGTATGTCTATTACTATCACGGAGACCACCTCGGCTCCGCTAGCTGGATAACCAATTATAATGGCGATGCCGTTCAGCACCTGCAGTACCTGCCCTACGGCGAGCCATACATCAACCAACATCCCTATGGCTACAGCGAGCGCTTCACTTTCACCGGGAAAGAACGCGACGAGGAAACTGGCTACGGGTACTTCGGAGCAAGATATATGGACCACGAGCTGATGACGATGTGGCTCAGCGTTGACCCGATGGCGGATAAGTACCCGTCAATTAGCCCGTATGCTTACTGCGCATGGAATCCTGTGAAGTTGGTTGATCCTGATGGGAGAGAGGTGACGATTACTGGGGCAACAGGAAAGACTTACTATTGGTATAAAGGAAGTCTTTATACACATAAGAGTCATGCAAAACAATATAAAGTGTCTGACTCGGATTTGAATAAAATTTATAACAAAGGAGACAATGTAACATATAATGTGACTAAGAATTTAGAATCAATGTATGGAAAAAGACAAGGGAAAAAGGTGTTGGATGCTTTATCTGGAAGTGGAATGACGTTTAATATATCGAGCGATATTCCATCAAGTGGGGATGCTAGTTATGCCAATAAAGAAGTGAAGTTAGGAACGCGCCATCGTAGTTTGTTGGCACTGTCCCATGAATTATTTCATGCATATCAAGATTACAAAGGGAGAAACGGTCGCAGTATATACAACGAAGTTGAAGCTTACATATTTCAGGCAATAATTGATGGAAACACGGAGGGCATCACAAGCCGAAATGGAGACAAAAAATACAACTCAGCAGGGAAAAGCCTAGTGACTTCTTTTTCCGAATCGGATTTCAATTATGTTTTGAGTAATTTTCAGGCCACATCTGTGGCAAATTCGAGTGGGGCATATCGTAAGGAACGATATGAATTTAACCCCCTAAATCTTAAAGCAAAGGATAGTTTATTGAAAGACTTATAGAATATGAAGCATGTTTTTTTTATAGTAGTTTTTTTCTCCATACTCTCATCTTGCCATCATTTAACAAATGATATGGATAACGATACGTTAGAAGAGGGAATCTATGAAGATTTATGTACTCCTTTTGTACAACAAAGAATTGATTTTTCTGTGTCAAACTGTTCCAAGATGCATGGTAAATGTATGCCATCTACTCAAAAGTGGGATACCATATGGGCAAGTGTAGAATGCTTTGCAGATTGGATGTTGCAAAACAACGCTATCAATATCGTAAGTTTGGATACATCAAGTGCTTGGGTGATTTTCTATGCAAAAAACAATAAAACCTATAATTACTTCTTTAATAATGTCGGTGATGACGAAGATAGTATTTGTCGTAGGACAATAGAACAAATGTTAAAGGATGCATATTTATATATGGTAGAAGGAACTTACAATTTAACAGATGCGTGTGGTGATTCTGATTCAATTGCAATGAAAAAAGTCATTTTTAACAACGGAATAGCGCACACACAACTTAAGTTTAGTTGGTTGTTATACCCTAGTAGTATAGAGTCCAAGTCAGATGCCATCTCAAATAAATAATATGGCTTATGGTCACTGTGATGGTTTTTAGGACGCCTCTATTCAACGGAGGAAAACCCCAATATAACAATAATTAATTGAACCGTCCGTCACATAAAACCGAAGGGATAAACCGCACGAAAACCGTGCGGTTTTACCCCTTTGTTTTCACTGGTGAAGTACCCTGTAAGGAAGTACGAACACCTTTGAATAGCATTACATTCAACGAGGAACGCGACGAGGAAACAAGCTTCGGCTATTGCAACGATTACCAGCCGCACGCCGTGAAGCGCATGTTTGACTATAAGAATGGAATGCTTTATGATATGCGCTGGGATAAGGCAGGAAACCTTGGACAGGTGAGCATGGGTAGGCCGGGCGAAATGTTTGAGAGGGGACGCTTCCTCTTCTGGACTGAGGACAACCGTATGCACGCTGCCGTTGATGAAAAATACTTCAGCTACTATGTCTACGACCATAGCGGGGAGCGCCGCCTGAAACTGACGGGTATCAACAAACAGCAGGATGTCAATGCCGACTTGATGGCTACTTATACTGTACTGAACGAGCCGACGCTCTATCCCTCGGCCTACATGGTACTGACCAACAAGGGCTATACCAAGCATTATTATGCAGGAACGGAGCGCGTGGCCGCACGTCTCGGCGGGGGTGGACTGAACGCCCTGCATCATGTTATTGAAAACGATGGAGAACTCCAGACAAAGGCTGATTCGCTGTTTGACCAATGCCTCGAACAGGTGAACAGCCGTGTGCTTAATGAGAACCACCTCGAATGCATAATGAGAAATAGATTTGCAAGGGCGGAGTTTGGCCACCCAATTGAAGGCATCCCCTGCCAGATGAAGGCAGAAGTCAAGTGTGACCACGGCTTGTTCAAGGAGATGGTAGACTCGATGTTGGACGACCGCAATCACGGAGTGTATTTTTACCACTCCGACCACCTCGGCAGCGCCAGCTGGATTACCGACAGCATCGGTATTCCGATTCAACACCTGCAGTACCTGCCTTACGGCGAGCCGTACATCGACCAACGCGCTGCTGGCACAACCTACCGTGAACGTTTCCGGTTCACCGGGAAAGAACGCGACAAGGAAACCGGGTACGGTTACTTCGGTGCCAGGTATATGGATTATGCGTTGATAACATCATTTATCTCTGTGGATAGATATGCCAGCAAATACCCTTCATTTTCTCCATACGCATATTGTGCTTGGAATCCAATCAAGATAACTGATCCCACCGGAGATACAATCTGTATCAATGGACAACACTATACACCTAGAATGTCCAGCGACGGATTGGATGAATTCTCCAAGAAAGCAGTGGATGCGCTAAACACAATGTACGGCACTGACGAAGGACGGTCATTGATTGACAAACTGGGAGGTTCTGATAACATATTTACAATTGAGGAGGCCGCCACTAGTGAGTTTAAACCCTTAGACAGAAGAAAGGCTTCCTTGGCACAACTTAAAACAGACCCAGATGCTCAAAACGAATATCTGGGATTGTTGAATATTGGCTTCGATTTTAATGGAGGATCAGGTGGTACGATATTGTGGAATTCTGCGGGTTCAATTCTCCCCACGGAAGAAGGGGGAAGGATTTGCGCCACAATAGACCTTGCACACGAAATGTTTCATGCACTGGACGCCAATCAGGGTTTGCTGGATCACAGAGATGAAAAGGGAATACCACGAAAGGAGTGGCAGGCTGTGTACCACGAAAATATTTTACGCGGACAAATGGGCCTGCCTTTAAGGACACATTACAGAAAGAAAATGACCCCCAATGGGAAATTTGTTGGCGGTAGTGGTGAGATGATGATAAGTGAAGGAAAACCGATAAAGCCATCCTGGTATTAACATAAGTTCTGTTTGTTATGAAAAAAAACTTTTTAATTGGGGTGGCTGTATTGATACTGACAGCATGCTCGAGTTTAATTAAACCGTCATCGAATGACTGTTTGGGTGTGGAGATTCCAAAATGGATAGAAAAAAAAATGATGCAAAAGGTAAAAATATACAATCTACCCGTACATTATACAGAAGAAATCATATGTGGGAATGGGTGTGTTATTTATTTCAAATATTCAGACTCTTCCGTGGTCTATTTGAGTGAAAAAGCTGAAGAATCCCCCAATATGGAGAGTATTAGGAAACAAAAAACAATACCTGCGCGTTGGAGGTCTTATGGGTGGCTTGATGGCGAATACAAAGAGTTTGTTCTTCATCAGCTTGACAACGATTCAATACGGAGTAAATTATTGTCAGATTATTGGGAAGATTATCAGTGCACCACTTTTGATATCTTTAATGGAGAGCCAAATCAGTCCACCCCTCTTGATCTTCGTGGGACAGATGAGAAGAATAGATACTGGAGGGATGTCAAGATAAACGACTTCTGCTATGGCTATTTTGGAGTGTCATTGGCTAGGCTAGCCGAATTCGATCAATGTATCAATGCGACATTGCTTGGAGTGGTAAATATGCAATAGTCAAAATATAAAAATCTTGTCTTGCATCATAAAAAGTGCTTTAGCATGACATGTATCGTACATAAAACCGAATGGGTAAACCGCACAAAAACCATGCGGTTTTACCCCATTGCTTTCACCGGCAAAGAGAAGGATGAGGAAACGGGGTATGGCTACTTCGATGCGAGATATATGGACCACGAGCTGATGACCATGTGGCTCAGCGTTGACCCGATGGCTGATAAGTACCCGTCTATCTCTCCCTATGCTTACTGTGCTTGGAATCCCGTGAAGCTGGTGGACCTGGATGGTAGAGAGATATGGATTAAAGGGTCTAACGGGAATAAATACCAATATAAGGAAGGAAAATTGTACAACAAGGACGGGTCTGTGTATAAAGGTGACGATGAATTTGCGACCAGAGTTCAAAAGGACTTAAATACCCTCAAAGAAAAGGGGATGGAGAATCAGATTTCTTTTTTGGAGAAATCTCTCAAGACGCATTGCATCGAATCCACAAATGGCCATAACTCAACAACGCCAGAAAGAGATGATAAAGCATCGAATGGCATAGGTTGTAGCACTACGATTGAATATAACCAGCACCGGCAACAGGAGGAGGGTTGGAGAAGGCCCGCGGTAGTCGGTTTAGCCCATGAGATGCAACATGCGTTTGATATGGATCAAGGAATATATAATGCGGAAGAGGTGAGTAAAGTGATAATAAGTTTTTGTTCACCTATTGAGTTTAATGAAAAAGACAAAGATTTATTGGATTATCATAATAAGTATGGTGTATATCTTAAAAGGACAGGTGTATTTGTAGAAAAAGGAGAATACAATGCGGTAACTATGGCAAATCTGGTTTATAGAAATCTTTGTGGAGAAAATGTCAAAACAAGAACGAAGTATAACGGAATTTCACTTTTAGAGTTAAAACCATGAAAAAAAATCTTTTGCCAGTTTTAGCTATGATATGTCCATTATTTATATCTGCACAGAATATAGATAATAAGGCACAGAACGCCGATAAGCTTAGAAGAGGTATCGCTGAAGAATTGACATGGTCAATATCCCGACGGAACTATTTTGTACCAATTTATATACAATGCGATGATTCCTCCGATGTGCAATTGTGTCTAGCAACATCATGGGACTTATTTTGCAATTATCAATATCGACATAGTATTTCTGGGGAAGACTTCCGGCAACTGCTTAAAAGAGCAATTGAGCAATGTGACACCCTGTCTAATATTTGCATATACGACTTTGAGTATCTGTATGGCTCATACAGACAGCTACGCAGGGGCGTTTCTTTTGTTTCACAAGAAAATGAGCACAACCTCAAATGTTTAGCGAATAACCGAGATTATTTATTAAAAACATTCTTTGATGGTTGGAGACGTTTCTGCGGAGATTATAATATTCTTCCTAGTGTTGCATATCGTCTTATGGAGTATGGAATTTTACTGAGATATGACATCGATGGAATATATTATAACGATATTTCAGACAAGTGCATGGGACAAGTGGAGGGTAATTTACCGACACCCGTCCCGATGGAGAAAGACCAAGATAAAAACAGAATCTAATTGACCCCCATCAGCACATACCCCCGCCCCGCCAAACCGCGCAAAATCTATGCGGTTTATCCCTACGTTTCCACCGGGAAAGAGCGAGATGAAGAAACAGGATTCGGTTACTTTGGTGCCAGGTACATGGACCACGACCTCACCACCATGTGGATCTCCGTCGATCCGATGTCTGATAAATACCCGGGAATTAGTCCGTATGCCTATTGTGCGTGGAATCCTGTGAAGCTGGTGGATCCAGATGGGAGAGAAGTCTATATCACTGGGGACGAAAAATCTAAAGAGGAAGCCTTACGTCAGATACAACAAAAGTCAAAGAACATGAAATTTTCAATTGCAGAAAATGGAAAGCTGACGTTTGAAGGGAAGGCCAAGACAAAAGAAGAAAAATACATGAAGAAAATCATCGATGATAATAATGTAACTGTTAAACTAACTGTTCAAATGTCAAATAAAGATGATAATGGGCATGAAATAACGGGGGGCAGTTTTGATGGAAATAAGTTTAAATCGGAAGAGAAAAACCAGATTTATGCTTACCAAACGGTTGACGTAATTACGGCTAATGAAAATGACTTAAAAGTTGGTGAATCTTGGCAAGGTCAAACAATCTGGCATGAAATGGCTGAAGCTTATGAAGGTGGTCTTATTTCTATTAAAATTGGGAAAGAAGCCTCAAAGGCATTCGCAGGTGAAAAAAATTCGATTTATCAATCGGCTCATTATTTGGCCAGCAAGATATTCCCCGCATCACCTAAACCAATATATAGAGAATCTCAAGTTGGGTTTAAAAAATATCAGGATATTGAAAGATATGTGTTTGAATAAAAAATACAAGATTGTTAGTATTATATGGTTTCTCTCGTTATTGAGTGCTTGTAGTACTGATTATACTTTTGAAAAAGGTTTACGTAAACGCATTAGAAACTATGCCGAAGCAGAGAAATTGGATGCGGATCAACTACGGCAAGAATTACAAAGTGTAGACTATGCGATGGATTCTATCGAACGACTTCGGTATTCGATAACAGATACATTTATTGTTGACAAGATATATAAAGGGGAAGGTGTATTCGAAATCATTCTTCTTTCTAGAGAAAAAAAATATTATGAAATTTATTCCCCTGAAGAAAAAAGGTTAAAAAGTAAAATAATAAAAGTAGGACAAGCATATAGAATGACACTAATTCCCTATTTTCATTTTGAGGGGGAAAAAAGACCTCTTGAAATAATTAGACCTGTCTATCTTAAAGGATACCGAATTATTCCATATCCAATATTTTTTGGACAAATATACTCTGTTGACAATCTTGAAGGCCTGCACTTTCTGTCAAATGATTTGTAATTTCTATCGGTATATGCAATCCCAAAGCATTAATCCCAAAATAGAATGACAATACTTTATATTGGCCTAGAAACGGGAAAGATTGGATAAATGAAACGAACAGCACATAAAACTGACTCGCGAAACCGCACTCAAACCATGCGGTTTTACCCCTTCGTTTTCACCGGGAAAGAGAAGGACGAGGAAACAGGGTATGGCTACTTCGGCGCCCGTTACATGGACTACGAGCTGATGACCATGTGGCTCAGCGTCGACCCGATGGCAGACAAATACCCGTCCATCTCCCCATATGCCTATTGCGCGTGGAACCCTGTCAAGCTGGTTGATCCGGACGGGAAGGAAGCAGGGGGGCCTCCAAAATCAAGAATAACTGTACGAAATGGATGTGTGGTTCTTAATATGAACAACCTACATAATACCACACGGAATAGAATAAATGATTTTAATAATGATCCTAGAAACTGGCCTAGTGGTTGCATCGGGGCCTTTGGCCCCCTTGCCCGTGTTGAATATAGGACACCTGAGCTATTGGATCCACAGGGAGGCTATGGATACTCTCGACCATCCAGTTACAATGTTAAAACCAAGGCGGTAAAGGCAGAAAGTACAGGGGGGCCGGATCGAAGAGTAAAACCTCGTGCCATCGCTTCTGGCGGATCAAAAGGCATGAATCTCGCTTTAGTTGTTTTTGATGCGACAATCTATACTTTAAATGCTGTTGCTTGTTATTTGTGGAATAACGACATGAAAAATGCGCGCAATCAAATCCGTTTGCTAGGGTCTGCATTTGAGGATGTTTTAATGTATGATAGAGAAGTGGGAATTCCCGAACAATATCGCACACCAGAGCAAATGTTGAATATTGCCAATTATGTTCTACAAAGAGAAAATGTCACAAAAGACCCAAGGGTAAAACAAATTGGAGACGAGATTAGAGAAAGGGTTAACAATAAATACAAAAATCAAATACGGCAATGTCCAAAAGAACATTAAATACGGCAACGATAGTCTGTCTATTGAGTACATTTTTTGCTTGTGGTGAAAAGCAACAAATCGAGCGTAGAATTGATGGCTTATGGGAGATTCAATTATCTTCACAACAAGATTACAGATACTGGTATGATACTTGTGGGTTTATCGGTCAAATACTATTCTTTGACATGGATCTGCATGAATGTTCTTTGCCTGGGGTCGAGGAAACTTTGGAAGAAAGGGCGAATGAAAACTATAAAGGCAGTTGGTCCATAGAAAAAATAAACTCACAGTGGACATTAACTGTTAATCCGAGAAAACATCCTCTTCAAGGTGTGTTCAACATATCCTTTTATAAAGACACCGTCTTTGACTCATACTATAACCGAGAATCAATACAATATTTCATGAACTTAAGAAACAAGGAATGGAATATTGTATGTAAGAAAAGTGGAATAATAATCAATACATGGTAGAGGTTTTTACTCCTATAAAAATCAAACAACGCAAAAACAAATCATAATGAACCAAAACATCAAAAGGCAGTCCATATTGTTTTTTGTGACAACCACATAGCACCGATGTCCTCAAAGAATGCACATATCTACTACCACTCTGACCTTTGCGGAAGTCGAGCACAGAGTCCAACTTGTTTGAACTATGCCGAGAAGAAGCAAGGTGTGCGAAGCAAGCACCTCGGCTCAGCCGCCTACCTAACTTCAAGAGGCCATGTGACGCAGACGCTCAACTACCTGCCCTACGGCGAGCCGTACATCGACCAACGCCATGCGGGCGCAACCTACAGCGAACGATTCCGTTTCACCGGGAAAGAGAAAGACGGGGAGACCGGGTATGGCTACTTCGGCGCAAGGTACATGGACCACGAACTGATGTCGATGTGGCTGAGTGTGGACCCGATGGCAGACAAGTACCCATCTATTAGTCCCTATGCCTATTGTGCTTGGAACCCACTATCTTTTATTGACAGAAACGGAGACAGCATTACATTATCAAATCAGGCTTGGGAAATTCTAAAATACGCTTTTTCTTCGACATTCAAAGGAGGAATGAACAATGTTCCGTTCTCTTACAATTCCGAGGACGGAAAATTGCTTTATGAACCCATAGAAGGTATGGAATACTCCGCAGAAGAACAAACAATTATTGATAATTTCTCTTCATTGTGCACAAATGAGGTTTATCACGTCGATGTTGAAGTAATCGACAATGATTTTTATTATTGGGAAATTAATATTTTAAAATGCTTAAATGATAAGGATAATCTTGCCATCGGTGTAACAATTAATCACCCTAGCGTAAAGAGGGCACGATGTTATATAAGTTCCAATCCTCTTTATACATATGGGGGAAAGGTTACAGAAAAGAAGTATAAAGAAGCATATCAGGCTTTGGCCATTATGCATGAAGTTGGAGGGCATGCCTATTATTATTCGAAAAAGATTTCAGGGGAAAAAAATGGTGAACTTACTACTACTTTTGAAAACCTTATTCGAAGTGTATATAAAGGGAAAAGTCGCGGAGAAACAAGGGAGATTAGAAATGGGAAAGCATTAGAAAGACATTAAGTACAAAGTCATGAAAAAAATATTAATCTCAGCATATGTAATAATTGTGTCTACCTGCCTCTGGGGGCAGACATGTGTGGCTCGATATGTAAACGAGATTCCTCCTGAACAAAATTTTTTTCTACAATACCCGTTTCCAGAGATTTTGAAGACTATCGGCAATCCCGATACAATATTAATGTGCCACCTGCCAAATGCAAATTATAATGATTGCCAAGTACCGGTAGCCCAGAATCTTATTGTTTACAAAATAAATGGTACATGGTATGGATCAACTTTACTGACATATGCCCAAAAGAAGAGAATTGAATACCTCCTTACAGATACCATAATGATTTCTTCTAATCTGGAATTGCTCTTTGAATCAGTGATAGAAGAGTTAAATCAATTAACCATCTGGAATGGGGACGTGTCTGTTGATCATTCTTACATATACGTAAGATACAAGGACGAAATCTTTCTATCCTTGCTAAATTCTTTCCCCAATTATATCAATAAATTGCCTGAATTGTCTAATTTTGTTTCCGTTTGTTTATTTGAGACCCACACATTGAATAGTATAAAAAAATATTGGAGAAGACGTTAGAATTGATCACACTAGTTCATAACCCCGACCAGCAAAACTTTATGAAAATCGTATTCCACCCCTTCGTTTTCACTGGCAAAGAGAAAGATGAGGAAACGGGGTATGGCTACTTTGGCGCCCGCTACATGGACCACGAACTCATAACCATGTGGTTGAGCGTGGATCCGATGGCCGATAAGTATCCGAGTATTTCGCCATAATAGCAAGGATCGTGGCGTCGTTGCCGGTTTGGACTTCCGTAGTGAAACAAAGTTAAATCTATTTAAAAAAAAATTCTGTGAACTATTTCCCGTACTTACGCTATAGATGCAGAGGCTATATAATGGCCATTTCTTTGACACTGATGGTTGTCGCCTGTGATAAGGTATATGCTCAGGAGGCTAACACATTGCATCTTCAGGATAGCATATCGGATAATGATTTTTCTTTTGTGGAAGATCCATTGGAATTGTTCCTCTTGGATGTGCAAGAGTCATATTTTGATGATCATCTCATGTACTGCAATGATCTGGGCAAGATTGTGCTTTGGGGTGAAAAAATATCTCCTTTTTGGTCGCATTGGGTTGCGGATAATTTTGATTGTTTTAAGATTAAAAGTGACTCATCCATTGTTAGGCTTTATTGTGCCGACACGCTTTTTGCGTTGTATGAACACCTCATTAATCTTCAGACGTTCAGCGGACATCTGTATCTTTGGAGATTTGTGAGATTGTTTGATAAAAACGATCTTGTTGTCCCAGATACCAATTTTTATGTAGATTATGCGAGTTATAGACGAGATATGCTTATTAACATGCGAGATCAATACGGATACACGATGGAGATGCTGGAATTTGTCATTGACTCGGAAAGTTTGGAGAGGAAATCGTATCCCGAGCTACTATTGTTTGTATATGACTGTGGAGGGTTGCGTCTACATCCAGTTTCTGTTGGCAAAGGGCAGTATCTAAATGATGTGTATAAACAACAACTTCTTCAGATGGCAGCCTCATTGTGCTCAAAATACAAGGCAGAGAAAATGATTTTTTCTGTCCCTCTTTTGTACCCTCCGATGGAAACATTGCCTCCCAGTTTTAACCTGAAAAAAGTTGACACTTTTGGGAGCAATAACCAAAAGGTTGTCGTATCTTTGCAGCCGGAAAGCAGAAGAGATGCTGGAAAAATCCATGTGACAAAACCTGCAAATCGGACAAAACCGCTATCTTTGTCCCGCCAAACAAAAGCCACTCTGGATTGTCCCGCGGTAATGGAACGGGGGTGACAACCGTTTTAGGGATATGGGCCTAAGATTGTAAACCGGAACAGTGATGACGTAAACCAAGTTAGGGATAGGATGAATGAGACGTCAACCTTTTTCAGGAAAAGTCAATATATCAACTGTTTATGATATCTTTTGCCTGTTTGTATTACGGGTTTTTGGCAATATTACCGTAAATCTGTTGCAAACAGTAATCATAATATTTGATCTGAACAAGAATAGTTCAAGCAAATCATAAAATCTAATATTATCCAGTCATTTAAAACATTATCAGCGTTCCACAAACAAGTTATCCAATGTGATTGACTGATTGAAAATACTGGCATGTTCACCCCTTGCTATTACCATTTTCATCCGGATCGTCAATCACGATACTACATTTATCTGGTTGGAACTTGAAGTCGCGGATGCTGTCAAGATTCATGTCCATGAAGATGTTGAGGAACATGCTCTTAATGAAATCGGTCCGGACATAGCCTCTGTAGTCATTCTTGCCGTCCAGTCGTTCACCGATGTTCCAAACGAAGTGGCGGAGATCAACGATGTTCAGTCTCTGTTTCAAACGGACTGGTGCCGGAGTGTGATTTTCTGCTTCGCAAACCATTCTTCGTGGAAAATTGCACCGAAATAATACGTCTCGATACTGAGTCCGGCATTCTTGGTGTCCATTTCCTGATTCCATTGTTGTAATGTTGCAGGGGATTCGTTGATGTTCAAATAAATAACGATAACATTGTCATCATTTTCATACTTAAAGTTGCGGTTATTGTCTTTTTTCAGCCTTTCAAGGTCGCCTGTGTCGGATAAATCATAGTTGACGAAAGTGCATTCGGGAAAATTTTTCCTACACCATTTCTGAAAATCTTCAATGACATTAACATGTCCTGAACGGATTGTCTGTAGGTAAGACGTTGTATAGTAGTTATATACATGCGGTGAATGTAAGCCATAGGCATTTTTGCCGTGAAATCTGTAGAAAAGCCGCCTCCGTATCTTGAACCACTTGTGGGACATTATGCTTCAGTGACAGTTATTTCGTTGATAATCGTAAGAACATCGTGGAAATCGTATGGATGCGCTTTGTCATACTCGAACTGCAGAGTCATTCTGCCATTTTTCTCGCCGATTTTTGTGATACGGTGTGTCTGCTGTACATATTTGAATATTTTGTTGCACGTTGCCGACTGGTAGAAGGCTGTGTTTTCAGTAGGAAGGAAATAGAATTTGAGTATTTCACCTTTAAAAAGAATTTTTTCAATTCCGAGGTTTCTAGCTATGCTTTTGACTTTCAGTACGTTGAATAGAGCTTTGACTTCTTTTGGAATTGGGCCGAAACGGTCGGTCAGTTCACTTTGTATCATGGCGAATTCTTCATCATTCTTCACCTCGTTCATTTTCCGGTATGTGAGCATTCTTTCGGACAGGCTGGAGATGTATTCGTCAGGAATAAGTGCTTCGATATCAGTATCGATTTGGCAGTCTTTTGCGAAACTGACATCAATCAGTTCTGAGTTGGCAGTCTGTATGTTCTCTTCAAGTTTAAGTTCTGACATGGCTTCATTAAGAATCTTCTGGTACATGTCGAATCCTATGTCGGAGATGAATCCTGACTGTTCGGCACCGAGGATGTCACCTGCTCCGCGGATGTCAAGGTCACGGAGTGCAATGTTGAAGCCGCTGCCCAGGTCGGAGAATTCCTCAATGGCACGCAGACGTTTTGAGGCTTCTTCTGTGAGTGTCTGAAACGGTGGAGAGATGAGGTAGCAGAACGCTTTCTTGTTGGTGCGTCCTACACGCCCCCTAAGCTGGTGCAGCTCGCTGAGGCCGTAGTTCTGTGCATCGTTGATGATGATGGTGTTGACGTTAGGTATGTCAAGGCCTGATTCTATGATGGTGGTACACAGCAGAATGTCGTATTTGCCGTCAATAAAATTTATCATAATCTGTTCCAATTCGTTGCCGTCCATTTGTCCGTGGCCGACTGCGATGGAAACACCGGGCATGATTCTGAGAATCATGTCCTTGACGAGTTCTATCGTTTTGATTTTATTGTGAACGAAGAATACTTGACCGCCGCGGTTGAGTTCGAATTCGATTGCATTGCGGATGATGTTTTCATCAAACTGACAGACTTCGGTCTGCACTGGTTGTCGGTTGGGTGGCGGTGTCTGCAGAATGGAAAGGTCTCTTGCCCCCATAAGTGAAAATTGCAGGGTACGGGGAATTGGGGTGGCTGTTAGTGTCAGAGTGTCAACATTGACCTTCATTTTTTTGAGTTTTTCCTTTGCCGACACCCCGAATTTCTGTTCTTCATCGATAATGAGCAGTCCCAAGTTTTTGAATTTGGCTTTCTTGCCAAGGAGGATGTGAGTTCCGATGAGTATGTCGATTTTGCCGTTTTCAACGTTGTTCCAGATTTCGGTTTGCTGTTTTGTCGTTCTGAAACGGTTGATGTATTCAACGTTTGCAGGGAAATCTTTAAGTCTGGATTTGAATGTGTTGTAGTGCTGCAGTGCGAGGATGGTGGTAGGGACGAGGACAGCCACCTGCTTTGAGTCGCTTACTGCTTTGAAGGCGGCACGGATAGCTATTTCTGTTTTGCCGAAACCTACGTCTCCGCAGATGAGACGTTCCATAGGATATGGCTTCTCCATGTCGGCTTTGACATCATTTGTGGCTTTCACCTGGTCAGGCGTGTCCTCATACATGAATGATGCTTCAAGTTCGTGCTGCATGTATGTGTCGGGGGAAAATGCGAAACCCGGATTGGCCTTGCGTTCTGCGTAAAGGTTGATCAGTTCTTTGGCAATGTCTTTTACTTTTTTCTTTGTGTTGTTTTTTAGCGTAGCCCATGCCGAGGAACCAAGTTTGTTGAGCTTTGGCGTATGACCTTCACTGCCAGAATATTTTGATATCTTGTACAGAGAATGGATGTTCACGTACAGTAGGTCGTTGTTGGCGTACGAGATACGAATGGCCTCCTGTTCCTTGCCCCCGTTGACAATTTTCTGCAAACCTTCAAAACGACCGATACCATAGTCAATGTGGGTTACGTAATCGCCAGGATTAAGCGAAGTCAACTCTTTTATGGTTGCAGCCTGACGTCTATTGAACCTGTCCTTTATCTGGTATTTGTAGTAACGTTCGAAAATCTGGTGGTCAGTCAGAAATGTGATTAGGGTTTTATTGTCGATGAAACCTCCAGTTAACGACAATTCCATGAATTTTGCTTCTATGATGATATTGTTGTCCGACTGTTTGACGAGCTCATCGATGATGTTCTGGATTCGTTTGGTTTGCGATGCCGTTTCGGAGCAGATGTATATCGTCTTTCCGGCAATAGTCTCATCTTCAAGATAATTCACCAACATTTCGGAGCTTTTGTTGAATTCGGGCTGAGGCTGTGTGTCGAAATCGAACTGCGTGTCAATACTAAGAGTGCTGTTAAGTCCTGTGACTGCTATTTTGTATTTGAGCAGTGATTTCGCGAAGTCGTCCTGATTGATGGCCTCATCGTTGCCTGTGTTGTTGCAATACTCTTCGATGTGCGAAAAGACCAAGTCGGGATCGCTGATAAGAATCCGTGAAGATGGCGGCAGCACTTCGATTAGTGATTTCCTGTCAATGTCATCATCGAAGGCAGGTATGATGGTGA
>JAEEGK010002405.1_pt1 | contig 46923 bp, 31 predicted proteins | sample 8958771 | NCBI WGS metagenome assembly JAEEGK01 (sample SAMN16246547, study PRJNA631951) | gut metagenome | biome: gut microbiome; feature: rumen; material: SC-attached | host: Bos | place: Iran: Karaj | collected 2018-10 | reverse complement strand
TCCCCCACCTGATTCAGTCTTTAAGTCAAGAAAGCCCGATCTTGTTCACCGTAGAAATCGTCACCGTATTCTGGTTGTCCTTCTGCAGGGCGAGCAGGACGCTGTAGCCGTACTTGCGGGGCTCGAAATCGAACTGACCATTCTTTTGGACAGGGTGCTTTTCCAACCGAAGCGTATCCCAGTTGCCACCGCCGGAACGCTTGTACACAAAGCAATACCCCTCCGGGATGCTGGGAGTTGATGAACCTATCACAATCGTGCCCGGATGCATCGGGTCTGGCGGAACTCCGCATTCCCACGCAATTTCTTCCTGGTAATTGAAGTTCAGACGAATTTGGCGCAAGCGGTGCGGCATCAAGTCGTCAATCACGAAGGAATACTTCTCGATAAAACTGTCCACTACGATCTCGGGAACAGAATATCTTTCAACATGACGAATAGGAATCTTGGCTGAGTCGCCACTCGGATTGAGTCCGTTCACCCGCTCCCAGCGGTCTAGCTTCAAGCCCACTCTGGACCAGTCAGACTCCGACTTGAACTTGAGCGGCTTACTGCGGAAATCCGCGTAGTCCATCTTGCCGTTCGTAGTCGCGGTCACGTTACCGAGGGAATCGTACAGCCCCACTTCGCAGAGTTGCTGCTTGCTTGTGCTGTCGGCCTCGTAATAACAGCCTGGCTCCACCGCCCGAAGCGCCGAATCCGACACGAAAAGCGCAAGGTTCACGAAGGGACGCTCGTAGAGGAAATCTTCCATGAGCCTAACATTGCCCGACTCCTTGCCACCCAAAATTTTCGGATAGGAGAATTCCGCCGAATACAGCGTGTCAAGCATGCGACGAGCTTTGGCATTCTCGTGAGAATCATACAGGTCATTTACTGACTCTAACAAAACGGGCAACATCAATCCCGCCAAATCCGGTGCGGCAGCAAGCGCTGAAGCCGTAATCAGAGCCTCCTGCAATATGGGAATGGGCACCAGCAAGGCAGCAGTCGCTGCTGTAAACGACACCGCGAGAGCCTCGTAAGTAGATTTGCTCGTAAGCGGATTGTAGTCCCTTGCGTGAACCGCCCCCTCGTAACGAGCCTTTTTTACATCCGCATCCGCGGCGGTGAACGCCTTGGTGTTGTCCCCGTAACTTGACCATTCAGGAACAAGCGCAGTTCCCCTGTCCATAACGGCGACGCCACCGGCAAGCCCAAACACGAACCCGGCAACAGCGTTCACGTAATCCGTAGATTTATCACCAGATTCACCAAGAAATGTCCATGCATTAAGAATCGGTAGGGCAAGTTCATCCGGAACGAAACCCTTTACTGGGCCATGAACAGTATAGTTCTCTGGGTCTGTAAAAGTCATGCTATGCTCACCACCAAGGATTCGCATCATGGGCATGTCTGGAGTAACCCTTTCGACCAGATCATTCACTCCACCTGAAGTTTTAGGATCAATGTAATCCGTTAAAGGATCATAGGAATGGAAATCATATTTTTTCCCCAATTTGTACACAATAGCAGTATCCACAACAACCTGTACTGCATCAATAAGATATATTCCAACTAGCCCAGCAAGCCCTAATGAAACTGTTGACGGATCCAACAGCATAGCAAGGCAAGCAGCCCGAAGGTCGTCCGAATCCATATTCTTGCTAGAATTAATTCTATCTTTGAGCGCAAGGAGCATATTCAGCGATTCCGTGCCCTCGTGCGGACTGTCGAGCGTGATGAGTTTGTCTACATCTTTATTGTAAAAATCGGATTGTACGTATTCGCGAGACGACACTCCACCCATAGAATGAGAAATGATGATGTTGCGGGAAGGAATGGTACGATAATTTTTCAATCCGTCCCTTCGCAAAGAATCTAATATACCAGAGCCCGTAGCCCTCACTTCCTGAGCTTCCTCAAAAAGCGACCTACGGACAGAACAGTTAAAGTTTCCTTTCCATGTTCTATCACCTATTTCGTGCGCATTATGGGCAGGGGATTCTGCGGGGTTCGTAAAGGAACGCTGAATGTAGATGTAATCAGAACCATATCGTATAGTATCTTCAAACACTGCAGAATCCAGCCAGTAAGTAAGCTTTTTGCCATCGTCATTTTCATAATCTCCGAGCATCCCTACAGCATCGCCAAGGCTCCAGCTGGAATCTTTTGGATGAAGGGAGTTGTCATTTTGCGTATTCCAAGCATCTTTTATAGCCCCACCACACCCGCTTTCATATCCTTGATTTTCCGGTGCAGCACCATGCACAAGAACCACGTTATAGCGGTTCAACGCTTCCATCGGTTTCGCCGCAGACAACACTCCACAATAGCAGGCCATAACGATGACCAGCACGGTAATATTACGCATAAATTTTCCTTTTTTACTACCTTGTTACAACCAAATCCTCGGATGAATAACCCACAGAAATCCCTGCCGAATCAACAAAATCATTACCTTTCACCCATATTTCAGGATACTCTTTGAAAAGAAAACCTTTTCCCCAAATCAAAGCAAGCCTATCTCCAAAATCATACGCATGATCATTTTTATCAAATGAACTTGCCTTCAGTTTCACCGCATTCCCATAAAACTCTGGAGGATCAAAAAGCATCCATTCACTTTTTATCAAAGAGTCGACAACACCCTCGCTCTTTTCAAAGTTTATCTCACATAATCTATCGTTACGTTGACGCAAGCACACAATATCCCCGTCAATGTATGTAATATCGTCGCATCCCTCAAGCCACGCATATTCGCTAGTAAACTCCAGTTTAGTCACGATTCCTGTAGCCGTATCCAAAACAGCAAATGGACATTTTTGGGCCCCTTCTAGCAAAATATTTCCCTTATTCCATGGTCGAACATTCTGAATATTCTTTTCTCCATTACAATCCTCGGACCATTTCATTTTCCCTCGAACATCTATAGATTTGCGAATTTTCCAAAACCCAAATTCATTTTCATCATTATAAAAGAAAACCGTTGAATCATAAGCAAGGCCATTCATTATGTGATAAATGCCCTTTGCGGTATCCCCCCAATACGGCTGCTGCTTGTTTCTATAATTCACAAGAAAAATACCATGATTCATCGTACCTTTGTCGCATGTTTCATTATAATCACAACTTTCCGCATGTTCTTCCCATCCTCTAGAATTTTTCAAAATAGCCAGGGAATCATCAAGAATAGCAATCAAAGAGCCATGACTTCTCACACCATCAACAACCGTAGTCACATCCTCGTCAAATAGCCCACAACCCCATAAACCAGCGCATGCAAGCGCCAGCGCTATAGTATTTAAAAGCCTTTTTTTCAGGAACGGCATAAGAATTCCTTTTCAACAATCTACAAACCGACGTGATTTTCGTCACACGTAAATATATCCAAAACTTTGTACAAAGTCAAGACAAATTGAAAGATAATTTTAAGAAAAGGACGAAATGTTGTTTGCAAATCGGGCAAACATTCAATACCACTACAGGCTTTTATCCTCTGATTATCCGTAAACGCACGAATGAAAAAATGTCGTTATTACAAGGCAATAGCTTACTTTTTCGGATAACCGACCAGGTAGAAACCGAAATCGCGGACTTCGTAGCCAGCGTCTTCTAGCGTATAGCGCGATTCGAAATCGTTGTTCAAAAGATAGACCGACGATCCGTCTATGCGGTTCTTGTCAAAGTAAAAGTGGTAGCGCCCGAAACGGGAAACGTCCAGGAAGGCGGAGGGATAGTTCGTGTAGCTCACGGTCTGCAGAAAATCGCCGAGTTTCGGCTTCGCAAAGAAAAGGACGCGCGGCCAGCTCACGCTTATTTCCACATTCACGTCGGGGGCGTCCTTCAGCTCCGTCTCCACAAAATTCATGGCGCCTTCGATACCGTAGCTGAAAAACCAGGCGATACCGTTCCGGTAATCGGTAAAGTAATGCTTCTCGAACGAGACGAACATGCACGCATACGCGACAAGGGGTACTACCAATGTCTTCGGGCTCAAATAGTTGAACACGAGATACAGCCCCTTCGCCATCATCGTAAGCATCGGGATAAAGAGCAAGTTCACGCGGTTGATGTTCACGCTGATGAGTATCCCGATGGCAAAGCCGGCAGCGAGCCACACAAGCATGAAAAAGTCAAGCGTCGCGACGCGGGCCTTGAGCCCCTTCCAAGCGCCGTCGATACTCCACAGGAGTCCCGCAAAGAAGAACGGGATGGATATGGGATAGAAAATGCCGACCTTTTCACTGAAGTTCCACGGCAGTCCATCGCTTTGCAGCGTGAGGATGCTGAACAGGGTGCCGACATTCTCGGGAATCATCGCCAGGGATATTTCGCTATCGCGGAAATACAGCAGCTTGGGAATGGTCAAAAACGGCAGGGTGATAGCATCCAGGCGGCCCTGGTTCACCAGCACGAACAGCAAAAGCGGAACCGCGAACAACAGGAGGACAGCAAGGGCTATCCAGGTATAGCGGCAGTTGCGCAGCTTGCGAATCCAGAACAGGTAGGCGACCTGCACAAGAATCATGAACGGCACAACCGCCCAGATAGTCGCGTAGGCGTACAGCGAGAGCCCGTAGAACAGCGCCGAGAGCACCAGGAATTTCGGGCGCTCGATTCCCTTGGCAAAAAAGTACAGGCCGAACAGCACGAAGGCGGGAGCAAGGTTGGATTCCAGCGCCCAGCGCGACAGCATAACATGCCAGGGCGATATGGCGAGCAGGAACATCGCGGCAAGCGCAAGGCGGGTACCGCCATACATCTTCACCAACTTGTAAAGGGCGACAAGCGAGAGGATGCCGGCCAACAGCATGGGCAGGCGAATGACCCATACCTTGAGGCCAAAGAGCGCAACGAAGGGAACCATCAAGTAGGACTCGAGCGCATTCATGCCGGAACCCCAGGCAGGGAGGTAAACAGGCATGCGGAACCCGAAGGAATCCCGCGCCGTCGTCATGAGCGTATAGGCATTATAGCCGGCAAGGGCCTCGTCCTGGTTGATGTCGGCGGGAACGCTTGTAAACATGAAGCAGCGGGCAAAAATACCCGCGGCAAGGAAAAGCCAGAAAAGACAAATCTCTACCGGAACTTTTCGAACAAGACGTACGACATCAGCAACAGGAACCTTCACGAAACATCCCTATTTTTTTAGCTTGATGACCGGAGAGAGCCAGTCAGCATGGTCGTAGGAATCCGGGCCATGGGGATCCGTCTCGAGACGGAGAGTCTTGTAGCCCTGAACCGATACCCCAACGAACACAGGTTCTTCCGCATCACCCTTCACAGGTCCGCTCTGCCACAGGAGTTTGCCATCTCCATAAACGCGGAAGATGACTTCACCATTATCAAAGACTTCATCGTCAAGACCCACGTAGGCATATAGCGAATCGGCATTCTCGGGCAACGTATAGACTACCCGCGACGGGGCATGGGTGCCAATCCCGTACTTGTACTGCCTGCCGCTAACGGCGAGAGGAGCGTTTTCCACAGACTTGTTCATCAACGGAACCTTGTAGTTCTGACGGAAGCTATCGTACTTGACTCCGCTCAGGATAATTTCGTCATCGGCATGCTTGAGCTTGACCGGGCAAAGCGAGTAGACGTGATAGACGCAATCCACGAGAAGGCAGACAGCGAGGAAGCAATACGGAACAAAACGCGGAATATTGAGCGAGGCGATTAGCCCGGTAACCTTCGCAAAAGTCTTCGGGAAGAACAGGTAGAACAAGGCAAAGACCATCGTCGACACAGACATCACCGAAAGCCAGGTCCATGCATCGCCGCCATGGAATCCGTTACAGAGGATGCTCACGTTGCACGAGGCGACGGCGGTCAGGAGCGACACCCAGATGAAGGCCTTTTTCCAGTCTAGCACGAGCCAAATTACTGCAACGGGGATAGCGTACAGGATGTAGCGTTCGTGCATGCCCGGCAGGAACACGAAGAAAGCAGTAGCGTTCCACGTGGCCAGTTCAAAAACGCGGCGCAGGGACTTGCAACGGATAGAGGCGACAAGCGTAAAGACAGAGAACAGGACAAACAGTCCCTTACCCACATAGGAAGGACAAAGCCAGAAGAACGGGCCACTCTTGGACAAGCCGAAAAGCGGAGTCGAATCGGGCGAAACGTTGCCCGCAATAAGCATCCAGAGATTCGCCGCATTGTAAGTGGCAAACGGATACTGCGAAGTCGTATTGACGTACGCGCGCCTCAGCATGCCCGCAAGGTTATCGCCCAGGAAGAACGGCAGGAATACGAGAACGCAGACAAGAACGGCAAACGGAAGGCCCTTCCAGGAACGGCGCCAGTGCTTGAGGAAAAGACCGCCGAACACAGGCAAGAAAAGAATCATCTGGAATTTCGCAAGCAGCGCCAAAATATACAACGGCGCGGCAAACATGGTCGTGCGGCGGAAATAGATGCTATAGAGGGCGCCAATCGCAAGCGCAACCGGCACAAGGTCCACCTGGCCCCACATCGGACCGCCGAGCAAAATAGCGGGGTTCAGCGCGACAAGGGCAATCACGAGGTTCTGCTGCCAATGCGGGAGGTTATACCGGTCGACAAGGCGGCAAGAAATATCCACCAGGAAAAGGTGGGCAAAATATACCGGCCACAGGCAGAGGAACTTCAAAAGGAAAGTCTTTGCGATGACGATTCCAAAAATAGAATGAACCTGCGCGACAATCCAGAGCCAGAAAACATAGAGCGGCGGATAGTTTCCGCGGAATCCGCCCACCCCGCTGTCAATCAGAGACTGGATCCAGCCCAGCCAAAAACTCTGATCACCATCGTAAGCCGACGAAAGCGTGCAGAACAAGTTCGCAATGACACAAATAAATCCCCAAAGGACAAACGTTCTAATATTAGTAGTTTTTCTCATAGGCCCAAATATATAAAACTTCAATAAGGCGTTTATAACGACTTAACGAAAGAATTCAGCAAGAAGCCGCACCATGCCTTCGTGGTCGCTTGCCGCCGTCATTTCGCGGATGCTGTGCATGCTGAGCATGGGCTCGCCGATATCCACGGTCGGAATGCCGAGAGCCGAAGAGACGGACGGGCCAACCGTCGAGCCGCAGGGCATATCGTTGCGCATCACGAACGTCTGGAGCGCAACTCCCGCTTTTTCGCAGAGCAGCCGAAGCCTAGCCGCCGAAACGGCCTCGCTCGCATAGCGCTTTTGTGCATTCGTCTTAAGCACAATGCCGCCGCCCAGCACGGGAGAATGGTTAGCATCGTGTTTTTCGGGGTGGTTCGGATGCACGGCATGCGCCGCATCTACAGAAAGAGCAAAAGATTCTTCGAGAATTGCAGACAAACTAACAAAGCCTGTTTTTCCTGCATTTGCAGCGTTCCATACAGTTTCCAGTACACTGCGCAACAAATTCCCGCCTGCACCTTCCCGCGTCTCGCTGCCGACTTCCTCGTTGTTATAGAAGCACGCCACGCAAAAGTCGTTCGCACAAGCCTCCGAGCCAATCAACGCCTGTGCCGCCGCATGGCAACTGCCCAAGTTGTCGAGCCGGCCCGAATAAATCCATTCGTCGTTGAAACCGCCATGGGCCGCCGGTTGTGCATCGAAGAGCTGCACATCGAAATCCAGGAGTCTTTCACCCGTGCCCAGTTCGCCTTGCAGGGCGGCGGCGAACGCGGACGCCTTGCCGTCCGCCGTGGCAGACTGCCACAGGGCATTGAAATCCGCCTGCGGGTCCACCTTCGTCCCGTCCTGGTTCACGCCACGGTTCAAATGAACTGCTAGGCTTGGGATGCGGAACAGCTTATTGCCGCGCACGAGTTTCGTCTGGACACTGCCGTCCTTCTCGAAGGCAAGCAGCCCCGCATAGCCCAGGTCGCGGTCCAGCCATGTCGAATAAATGGGAGAGCCGTACACTTCGGCATGCAGCGTACAAGCGCCCGACGCCGTGCGATCCGGGTTCGGGGAAATCTTGAGCGCCGGGAAATCCGTATGCGCCAGGGCCAGCCTGAATCGGGACTTCTCGTTTACCTGTAGCGGCATCCTGAGGGCAACCAGGGCGGCTCCCCGGACAAACATATAGGCAGCACCGGGCTCCATCGGCGCCCCGTCCGACATCCGCAGTTCCCTAAATCCGGCCGAAGCAAACTCGCGGCGCAGGCATTCCACCGTATGCCAAGGCGAAACCGATCCGTTCAGAAAATCAAAAAATTCCATAAAAGCTCCAAGCCCGAATTCTTTATCCGAAATACAAGTTCCCGAATTTCTCGAGCATTCCATGTAAAAATTTATATATTCCTGAATATGCAGATCAAACCGTTCAAACAGATCAACTGGATGGAAATCTCCGGACTACTGGTCGGAGTGCTCTTCACCGTTGCTGTCATGATTTTCGGTATTGTTCTCTACGCAAAGATCTTTTCGACTGGCATGGTCGGCATCGAGGAGTACAAGCTCCACAGTACCTTCGACAAGGCGCTCGGCCTAAGGCCCGGCACCCGCGTGCAGATTAGCGGCGTCGACATCGGCCAGATTTCGAACATGACTATCATCGCAAACGGCGTGAGCATGGAGTTCACCATCCGCAAGGAATTCCAGAACTGGATTACCGACAGCGCCGAAGTCTTCGCCATCCGCGACCAGAACGTGATTTCCGCGCGCGTCATCAACATCGACGTCCGTCGCGGCAAGGGACGCGTATTGCAGGACGGCGACTACCTCCCGCCCGGAAAGGCGCAGGACATCGAGACCGTGCTTGAAACGGCGAACGAACTCCTGGGCCGCGTGAACAAGCTCATCGACGCAGCAGATACGCTCCTCGGCATGGCCATGGATACAGGAACGACCGTGGGCGCCCTCTTTGGCAGCCGCCTGCTGTACGACAACCTGAACCGCCAGCTCACCCGCCTCGACGACATTACCTACACAGGCATGAACGCCCTCAACAAGGCATCAAAGCTCATGGATACGTTGCAGAACGATGTGCCCGTGTTGCTCAACAAGGTGGACACCATCGCCACGAACGTTTCGGGAATGGTGGACAATGTTTCCGGCATGGTCGACAGTCTCAAGGAAGTCCCAGGCCACGTGAACACACTCCTGAGCAAGCTGGATACGACCATCGGTCGTGTGGACGGCATGGTCGACAATATCGGCAACGTGAGTACCAGCTTGACGGACTTCATCTCCTCGTCCGAAGAAACTCTTGAAAACGCCGACGACCTCATGACCGGCATATCGAAGATATGGCTCATCCGCAGGTCCATCCCGAGCAAGGACACCGTTCCCTTCATGGTGGAGACGCTATGGTAAAGTGCAGAACCGCCATCGCCATGTTGCTCGCTCTCGGCGCAGCCGCGTTCGCATCGGAATCCGGAGAGCTTTCGTACCGTGCGCAGAAATCGCTCGAGAACGGGAAGTTCGCGCGCAGCTACAGCCAGCTCGAACGCGCACTCCTTGCCAGCCGCAAGGAAGCGGACCTTCTGTCCGAAGCACGAATACTGCTTTCGATGGCGCACATCCGCACGCTCAGCCTCGACTTTGCACTCGCGGATTCACTGGTATCTATCGTACGCAAGGGCGTGCTCGACAACCAAACCGCTGTGCTCTACAACCAGGTTAAAATTGCACTGGACAATGCGCAGGGCAAATACGCCGACGCGGCAAAGCTTTGTGCAGAGCAGAATGCGGACACGCTGAAAAAAGTCGCCAACGGAGTGCAGGCCACATTCTATTCCGAATGCGCCATCGCACAAGGCGCCATCCACAAAACGCAGGAAGCACAAGAAGCACTGAAGATGGTCGGAAAGCGCGCCGACAAGAACAGCGGCATCTACGCCTGGACCGAAGCCCGCATCGCCGACCTGAACAACCAGGCCTCGGCGGACTCGCTCTACCAGGTTGCAGAGTCGCGCACTATCCAGGGTAACCGCCCGCACATGACGGCCACCATCCTGTACTACCGCGGGCTCCTCGCCGAAAAGAAGAACGCAGAACTCGCAAAGGACTACTTCCTCCGCAGCAAGAACGCATTCGAACTGATGGGACTGCCCAACAACGCAAAGCGCAGCACAAAATAATTGCGCAAGAAAATTCTGCCGAAAAAAATTTAAGCCGTCCCGGAATTCCGGACGGCTAATTTGTATGCAGTACTTTATGCAATCAGTTGGAAGCGCTTGCAGGAACAGCGGACGAATCGAAAACCGTCGAATCGGCAGACGTCACAGTCTTGGCGCTATCGGCCGTAGCGACATTGGCGCTATCAGCGGCCGTTGAATCGGCTGCGGGAGGTTCCACGGGCGGCTTGTACTTCATCGACATGCACAAGCCAAACGCCTGCTGCGGATGCAAGTTGCCATCGGCCACCTTCTGAAGGATATCCTTGATGATTTCCTTCACCCGGTCCTTTTCTTCCATGGTCGGCAAGGCGCGCAGTCCCAGCATGCGGAACATCTTGTTGCTCAGGCTCTCGAGGAACGCCTTGTAGCGCGGCTGCATCGCATCTTCGATAATTGTCGCGACAGCCATCTCCGTCTGCATGGTATCCAGCTCGAACGTCCTGTATATGGTGCGGATGTGTGGAGGAATCGTCGAGTCCGGACTGTCAAAGTAGGGGCGCATCACATCGGCAGCGGCCTTCTTGTCCGGATGCGGACCATTCGCAAGCCGCAAGGCATAATACAGCGCAAGCCTCCAATCTTCCGGGAATATCCTGATGCCACGGCGGAACACCTTGAAGTCCGACGTATCGGGAGAATCCATGGCACTGATGCCGCCCACCACGTAGTACGGCGTGTAGAACAGGCTGTCGAGATCCGTGCAGAGGTCGGCGATGTGGCCGAGGTAGGCAAACTCGGTCCCGGTCAAGTAGCTTTCACCCAAATTGGTCAGCGCCTTGATCCAGAACAGCCCCGCCACCGTGGAATTGTTCCCTGCGGCAATATAGCGCACATAACTCGCCTTGGGCATGAACGATTCGTCGAACTGGGTATTGGGCAGCGGCTTGGCGAAATAGAACGCCGCCGCGATAACCAGAACCGAAAGAATCAACGTGACCAAGTAGCGCATCGATTGCCCACCTCTTAGCGCAAGCTGTCAGCCAAGCGCTCCAATGCGTCAACGCAGTCGTTGGCAAAGTTTGCAGGTGTATTGTTGCGCTGCCAAGCAAAGTTCAAGCCGCTGCTGGAATTCAGCACGTGGAACTTGCGCTTGCCGCCACCGTTTGCGATGGCATTGAGCACCGTCTTCGCGTCACCGCCCTGTCCGCCAGGCACGCCAGGAATGGACACGCCAGGAATCAGGAAGGGAATCTCGTGCTTTTTGGCAACACAGTATGCAGTAATCTGTTCGAGCTCTTCGGGATGGGTCGCACCCACGACAGCGCCGAGGTAGCCCTTGCCGTCATCCCATTCCACAATCTTGTCTGCAACAGAATAGAAGGCACTGGCGACATCGCGCGGGTCGTCACCGCGCAGGACATTCATGTCCTGAAAGTCGTGCGCGCCCTTGTTGCTCGTACGCAACAAGACGTAGGCGCCGTTCTCGCTATTTTCGCGAATGAACGGGGAAACCGAATCCGTCCCCATCCACGGAGACACCGTCACGGCGTCGGCGCCGTAAACGTCGTACGCGGCATTCGCGTAGGCCGCGCTCGACTTTCCGATGTCGCCCCTCTTCGCGTCGAGAATCACCGGGATACCCGCACTCCTGTAGTCAGCAATCAGCTGCTGGAGCACAAGCATTGCCTGGACGCTCACGCATTCATAGTAGGCGCTGTTCGGCTTCACCACGGCGGGGAACACGTTGCGCTTGGCGCAGCATTCCAAGATGTCGGAATAGAAACGCTTAATCTTGTCTTCCGGCGTACCCTCGAGCGGAATAAGCTTGAGTACAGGGTCCATGCCCATGCACACCGGGTTGCCGCATGCGGCGATACGTTGTTCAAGACGGTCGTAGAAGCAAGTCATTACTTGAGTTCCTCTTGAATCTTCGCAGCTTCGTAAGAGAGGATGCCGTGAGCGACAGCGACATTCAGGGATTCGAGATCACTGCTCATCGGAATCTTCACAGTCTCGTCGGCAAGTTCAATCAGGTACTGGTTCGTGCCGGCACCTTCGTTACCCACCAGGAACGCCATCTTGCGCAGCTTGCGGGCGGGAATGTCGCCGAGGCTCTGCCTTGCGTGCAAGTCGGAAGCGATGATGGTGTAGCCCTTGCTGCGGAGGAAATTGATCTGTTCGACCAGATCCACGTCGTATTCGAACGGAACACGGAGGAACGTGCCCGACGAACCGCGCACCACCTTCGGGTTGAACGGGTTCACCGTACCACGGCCAAGCACCATACCGTTGGAACCGAAACCGAGGCTCGTGCGGAAGAGCGTTCCCAGGTTGCCCGGATCCTGCACGGCATCCACAAGCGTCAGCACGCTGCGGCTCTGTTCGTAGTTGGGCTTGTTGCTTGCGCAACGGCAATGGGCGATAATCCCCTGCGTCGTCACGGTAGAAGACAGACGCTTCATCTGTTCTTCGGTGAGCACATGCAGGTTGACTTCGGCCTCGTTAATCTTTTCAATCAGGTTCTCGTCGCTGAAGCCTTCGACCACGTAGACCGCGATAACGATTTCGCGGTGATGGCTCACGAGCTCGTCAACGACATGCACACCTTCGCCAAGGAAGTGGCCTTCGCGTTCGCGACCCTTTTCGGTCGTGAGGGCGATGAGCTTCTTGAACCAAGGCGGATTGGAAACCGGATCCTCGATAGCCTCTACCTGAGCGGAACGTGCTTCCAGTGCCTTCTCGTCCAAGTTCTCGTCAAAGACGGCTTCCTTCTGCTCGGGACGCTGACGGTAGACCGGGGCGGCGCCGCGGTCGGCATCCTTGCCCCTGCGGTTGAACGGACGATCCCCGCCACGACGGTCGCCAAAACGGCGAGGACGGCGGTCGCGGTTCCACGGACGGTCTTCGCGGCCTTCGCGGGACGGGCGGTCCTCGCGGTCACGGGTGCGACGGTCGTCGCGCTGGTCGGATTCCCCGCGGGCGCGGAAAGGCTTGCGGCCACCACGGGCATCGTCGTCACGACGGCCACGACGTTCACGGTCTTGCACTTCGCTCACACCGAACTTGCGGTCAAGAGCAGTCTTCAAAGTGCGCTTCGGCTGATTGATTTCTTCGCTCATAGTTTTTCCATTATCCGTTTGGCGACAGACTCGCCATCGATTTCCAACATCTTGTACAGTTCTTTGATTTCACCCTGTTCCACAAACTTGTCCGGGAGCCCGAAGCGGAGCAGTTTCTTGTCGGTAAGCCCGAAGTCGGCGAGGAGTTCCGCGACGGCGGAACCGTAACCGCCCACGAGGGTATTGTCCTCGAGCGTCACGATGACCTTGTGCGACTCCAGGAGCTTCCTGTAGCACTCCGTATCCAGCGGCTTGATGATGCGTGCGTCCACCAGCGTGGGATTGTAGCCCTTTTCGCGCAGCACCTCGGCAGTGCGTTTCAGCTCGTTCGTCATGAAGCCGGCACCGAGCAGCAGGATATCGGAACCCTGCTCAAGCACCTTGGGCAGCGCATAGTCGAACTCGCCCGTCGCGGGCTTGAGTTCCTTCTCGAGGGAGACCCCGCGCGGATAGCGGATAGCCACCGGGCCCTTCATGCCGATAGAGGCGACAACCATGTCTCGCAGCTCGTTCTCGTTCGACGGCGCCATGATGGTCAGGCCAGGAACAGAACGCATAAACGTGAGGTCGAAGGCGCCATGGTGCGTGGGGCCGTCGGCACCCACAAGGCCCGCGCGGTCGAGCACGAACACCACGTGCAAATTCTGTAAAGCCACATCGTGCATCATCTGGTCGTAGGCACGCTGCATGAACGACGAGTAAATAGCCACGACAGGAATGACACCTTCGCAAGCAAGTCCCGCTGCAAAAGTCACGGCATGCTCCTCGGCAATGCCCACGTCCACGACACGGTCCGGCAATTCCTTCGCGACGATATCCATGCCGCAGCCCGTAGGCATGGCGGCCGTGATACCCATGATGCGCTCGTCCTTCTTCGCCAGTTCGAGCAAGGTCTTGCCGAACACGCTGGTCAAGGAGGGGTTCATGTTGCCCGGATGGAGCGGAAGCCCGCTTTCAGGATCGAACGGTCCCGTACCGTGCCACTTGGTCGGGTTCTTCACGGCGGCGTCGAGGCCGCGGCCCTTCTCGGTCAAGATATGCACGAGGCACGGCCCCGGCTGCACCTTGACTCGCTTGAGGAGCATAATAAGTTCGTTGATATCGTGGCCGTCAACCGGGCCGAAGTAGCGGATGCCCAGGTCCTCGAAGAAGCGGCCAGGCTTCACGACCATCTTCGCGGCCTTCTCCGCCTGCAGGAACAGATCGCGGAAACGCAGGCCAAGCACACCGGGAAGCCTGGTCATCAGGCGGTCCAGGTCGCTACGCATCTTGTTGTAGACCGGATCCGAAATGATGCGGTTCAGGTACTTACTGAACTCGCCGACGTTCGGGGCAATGCTCATCCTGTTGTCGTTCAGGATGATGGTCATGTTGTGCTTCGAGATGCCCACGTTGTTGATGGCCTCGTAAGCCATGCCACCCGTCATGGAGCCGTCGCCGATAATGGCGACCACATTGTTCTTGCGGCCCAGCTGGTTGCGCGCAGCGGCAAAGCCAAGTGCAGCAGAAATCGACGTAGAAGCGTGGCCAGCGCCAAAGCAGTCGTACTCGCTCTCGTTGCGCTTCAGGAACCCGGAAATGCCGCCCTTCTGGCGAAGCGTTTCAAATTTCTCATAGCGGCCGGTAATCAGCTTGTGCACATAGGCCTGGTGGCCCACGTCCCAAATGAGCTTATCGTCGGGAGTGTCAAAAACGTAATGCAAGGCGAGCGTGAGCTCGACAACGCCCAGGCTAGACGCCAGGTGTCCACCATGCTTCGCGACCTGACTAATAATCGTCTCACGGACCTGCTTGGCCAACTGTTGCAGTTCTTCGACGGAACACTGCCTGATGTCCGCAGGTGACTTTATGTCTTTCAAATCTTTCATTTTACGCGGGTAATGATGAATGCGGCGATAGCGCGGAAGATGGAAGTGTCACGGTCGATTCCGTCAAGGAACTTGATGGACTCCTCATAGAGTTCCTTCGCCCTTTCACGGGACTTTTCAAGGCCGATCAGGGCCGGGTAAGTAGCCTTACCCCTTTCCACGTCGGAACCGGCATCCTTGCCGAGTTCTTCCGTCGTAGAGACGATGTCCAGGATGTCGTCCACAATCTGGAAGGCAAGCCCGATGCAACGTCCGTACTGGCGGATGGTTTCCACATCCTTGTCCGAGGCGCCCGCCAAAAGCGCGCCGACCTCAAGCGAAGCCTCGATGAGGGCCGCCGTCTTGTGGTAGTGGATGTAATCGACCGTTTCGAGGTCAACCTTCTGGCCCTCGCACTCGATATCGATCATCTCGCCGCCAATCATGCCGAAAGTGCCAAGCAGGTGTGCCAGAACTTCGATAGCCTTCGCATTGCCTGTCTTGCCCATCAGTTCAAAAGCAAGTACACACAGGGCATCGCCCGCCATGACAGCGGTCGCCTCGCCAAACTGCTTGTGAGATGTCGGCTTGCCACGACGGAAATCGTCGTTGTCGATGCAGGGCAGGTCGTCATGAATCAGCGAGAACGTGTGGAGCATCTCAAGGGCGCTCATGGCGTACCATACGGAATCGCCCTTACCCCCGAACAGGTCGAACGCGGCACGCACAAGTGCCGGACGCAAACGCTTGCCGCCAGCGAACATGGAATACCGCATGGCCTCGTGCAAACGACAGGGACGTTCCTTTTCACTGGGAAGAAATTCTTCAAACTTCGCTTCGACTTCCTTGGAAATCGTGGAAAGATACTGGACGGCAACAGCCGCTTCTTTTTCTAAGCTCTGCATAACGATACAAAGATACTTAATTATCGGTGTTACGAAAAGGGCGCCAGAAGCGAAAGATTCACCCTAAAACGCCCGTTAATAAGAAAATAAGCGGAAACGGCGCGATTTCCTAGAACAGCACGCCGTATAGCTTGATGTCGTCAATGTAGAAGTTGGAGCCGCCCTGGGCAAAGAAGTTGAGCTGCTTCACCCAGCCCTTGACGTATGTCCAGGGTTTCAGGCCCTCGGCATTGTCGAGAGCGTTCATGATGAGGTCGGAAGGCTCGATCACGTAGCGCTGCCACTTCGCTGTATCCAGGTCCTTCCATTCAGATGCAGCCTTCAGGTTCATGCTGAGTTCCTCGGAGACCTTGTCCCAGTTCTCGACAGCCACGCGAATCTGTCCATCGCCCTTCGCGTAGAACACGATGGAATCCAACAGCGACAGGTTCCACACATGGTCGCGCAGGTTAGTGCCCACCAGCACCCAGGCGTAAGAGGAATTCCCCAGCCAGTACTGTCCGTGGAACACGTTGGACTTGCGCGTGGAATCGTACTCGACGCCCTTCTCGATAGAAGAGTCCTTAGGACTCGGCTTCATGAACGAACCCAGAGAATCCGTGGCCGTGTACCAGTAGTCAAAAGAATCCTCGAAATTCTCGAACGTCATGGACGGCGCATGGAAATCGGCGGTATTCTCGTCGACCACGGTCTTCACCTCGACAGGGAGTTTTTCCATCTTCTTTGTAACAAAGTAAAGTTCAACGGAATCCCCTACCGGCAGCGACGGGAACACGTAGCTTCCGTTCATGTCGGTCTTCACGAGCACGTCCATGCCATAGACGCCCACGTATGCGTACATCATGTCGCTGCGGAGAGTCACGCGCCCAACAAGGGACCCCGTCGCGGACAACTCCACAGTGTCAAGTTTTTCAATTTCCTTGGCAGAAAGCACCTTGGAATAGGCGATGCCATTGTCCACCACGGTAAGGCGGTAATTACCCTTCTTCAGGCTATCCAGCACAAAGCGGCCATTGGAATCCGCGCGGATTTCGGAAACAATAATCGAGTTCGTCTGGTTGGAAGAATCCTCCACCATCTGGTCAACCGGGCGCACAGCCACGGTAGCGAAGGGAACGACCTTGCCTTTCGACACGGCGACAATACCTTCCGTCTTCAGGTTCACCGTTTCCACACCGTAGGGCTGGACCACGACCTTGTGGCTTTCGTACACCGAGTCATAGCTTTCTTCGGCAAAATACAGTTTCAGGGAATCACCGGAGGGAACCGTCGGCAAAGCGAACTTGCCTTCGGCATCGGTCTTCACGAGCATGTCCATGCCATAGACGCCGACCCATGCATACTCGCTTCCCTTCGGGAGGTCAACAACGCCCGACACGGAGCCAGTGGCGGTGAGTTCAACAGTGTCTAGCTTGGAAAGTTCCTTGGCGGAGAACGTTCTGGAGAATGCGGAGCCGCCGCTCACCACGGTCATGCGGAATTCGTTGTCAGAAGAAACGGTATCCAGGACAAAGCGACCATTGGAATCGGCAAAGAAGTCCGGCTGGATTACGGAGTTTTCAAGCGCAGCAAGAGAGGCCTTCTGGTCAACACGGCGGAGAGCCACGCTCGCGAAAGCCGCAGGCGCACCGTCTACGTAGGCCACGATGCCGTTGGTTGTTTCACTGCCGGGGCCACCAGCGGTCTCGGTTTCGGAACAGCACAAGAGCAAAAAGACCCAGGGCAGAAGAAGAAATGCTTTTCTCATTTTTCTCTCTCCTGTAACTTCTTCACGAATCCCAGCGGGAACAACTGGACGTTCAGCTGGAACACCGTGTTGTCGCCGGTTCCTTCCTGCGACAATCTCAAAAGCTCCGAACGGAACTCCTTGATCTTTTCACGAATGAGTGCGATGTCGTCCATGTTGAAGGTCATGGTCACCGTGCTGATGTCTCTCAGCGGTGGCGCGTGGCGCTCCAGGGATTCCCCTGCCAGTCGGATGGTTTCCTTCTGGAAGGCGCGGACCGCTTCGGACCGCCAGTTGCCTCCCGTACTTACGAAGGTGTCGTTGACTTTCCAGAAGCCGTCCCTATCCATAGAAATCATATTCAGGTCGTGCAGCAACTGGATAGACTCCTTTGCCTGTTCCACCGTAATCGCCGGTGTACAGCTCTCCGCTAGACCCTCATAATCATCCTTGAATTTACATATTCCTATGATGGAACGTATCGCGTTATAGTACCAATGTCTGTAAAATTCGAGCTCTTTCTTGGCAAGGCGCTTCAGGGGGATGCCCTTGAGCATCTGCATTTTCTCGTAATGGTTCAGGGCTTCGGAGTCGGTTTTGGCCCTGCCAAAATGCACAAGTTCGGTCCAGTATGCCGTTTCCTTCTCGTCCAGGCCAAAAAATTCGGCCATGGGCTTGATCAGGTTTACCGAAAGATGGATCTTGCTCTGGGAAACGCGCAGGAGGTTACCCGGATCGGCGTCTAGCTTCATCGCCATATAGCGCCACGACACGACGGACTTGCGCTTCTTGAAATCTTCAAAAGCGTCACGTATCCATTCGCGGTAATCCGTGTATTCAAAAATCGGTTTCACAATCGGTCCTTTATTTCATTTATAGCCAGTGAGTTAACCCACCCAAGACCCTTAAAATAAAAGATACTTTTGTAAAATAAAAAAAACGAGTAGCCCCCCCTAGAGTTCGTTGTGGAAATTTACAACGACTTTTCCGGCACCGCATTCGGCGGTCCAGCGGCATTCGGGGGCACCCTTAGCTGCGCTATTTAAGCAAATTCCTTCAAAAACGAACCATCCGGCCCTGCTTCGGTCAGGGGCGAACGTGGCCGAGTACTCCAGTTCGGCAACCTTGGAGGCATGCACCTCGGGTGCGGCCATCACGGCGTTCGTGACACGTATCACGCATTCTCCCTTGCCCGGCATTTCGGCATCCGGGTCGACGCCCTCGGCAGCCGACCAGTGCAGCTGGACAGGCCTGAACCCGACACCGAGGTCCGGGGAATCGGACCGATTCCCCGTGCATGCGGAAAACGACGCCACGAGGGCGCCGCAGACCAATAATTTAGCGGGTACGCTTATATGTGGCGCTCGTAACGCGATTACGGCCACCTTCCTTCGACGCATAGAGAGCCTTGTCGGCGCGCTCGAACAGGCGCTTCGGGTCTTCGTCGGGAATCATCTCGGCAATACCGAAGGAGCAGGTCACCTGCTGCTGCTTGATGAGCACGGTATTTTCGATTGCAATGCGGAGCTTTTCGGCAAGGAACTGCGCATTCTGGATCGGCGTGTCGCCGCAGAGCACCACGAATTCTTCGCCGCCCCAACGCACGAGAGCGTCGGTATTGCGGATCTTGCCTTGAATTAGTTTGGTCAAGTTCACCAACACCTCGTCGCCGACCTGGTGGCCGTAGGTGTCGTTGATATGCTTGAAGTGGTCGATATCCAGCATCACGAACGAAACCGGACGGCCGTTCTTGCTCAGGTTCTCCTGCTCGCGCATGAGCACGCTGCTGAAGCCGGCGCGGTTGAGGCAACCCGTGAGCGGGTCTTCCTTGCTGGAACGCTCGTACTCGGACTTCTCGATTTCCAAGGCGCGGAGGTTCTTCTCGAGTTCCTCTCGCTTCTTCTTCTCCTTCGCGCGTTCGCGGCTATAGTCGAAGAAGCGGATAATCAGGATGATAAGGAAGGAGACAAACCAAAGAGCGACCAGGATAGAAACGAGGTCGAGTTTTGCAATCTTCTTGCCCTTGAAGCAGAGCCCCTTGATTTCGAGGGTACCGTAGCCGAGCGGGGCGTTGGTTCCCGTCTGGATTTCGATAAGCGGAACGTTGCTCAGGTCGACGCGGGCCTTGTGCACATTGATTGCGTTCTGGGCAACCCACCAGCTCGCCACGCGGAATTCCTGCGGCACGAACACCGCCGGATAGGTCTCTTCGAGCGGGAAAAATTCGATTTCGTTGAATTTAAGGGAGGTTTCGTCGTCTGCACGGTAGAACGCGCTGTCGTAGCCGCGCATGTACAGGCGGACCGTACCTTCGCCACGGGGCTTCACCCACACGAAAATACTGTCGTAGCGGGAAAGGTCCTTACCGCGGGTCTTGCCGTCCCCAAGGAAAATCTTGACGCCGGCATACGGGTAGGCATACCCCTCGCGGAGTTCGTAGTCCACGATGATGGAGGAATCCGTACGCTCCATCGCAATAGCCGAGGATCCACCATCGACGGAGTCCGTCTGGGCGATAATGTAGGGGTAATCGGAGAGATTGAGGAACACGATGTCGTCGAGACCGTTACGATAGGCGAACAGGGCTATCACGGTCACAAGCAACAGCACAAAGATCAGGATGTTCATCCTAAAGAGGGCGTATATCTTTTCCATTATCTTTGACATGCGGGTATCCCCAAAATTATACCTTGAGGTTAAAGATAAATAAAATTTTGCGTTAGCGACTCAACCATTTTGCCAATTTTGCCACAATTGGGCGCATAGTATTGGCCATTTCGCGGTGAGAATGGACAGAAGGGTGCCCCAAAAGGGCCGAATTTTCGGTCTGAATGGCCAAAAACTCCAAATCGGAGCGTCCGGAAGCCACCTGGGAGTCGTAAATGGCCTTGACCGTGGGGGTCAAATCGTCGTTCGGCCATACTTTGGTAGAAACGAGCAAAAACTTCACGCCGGGGTGGGCGGCACGCAATTTGTCCAGAAAATCGGCGTAGGCCTTCTTGAATTTTCCCTTGTCCGCATAGGGAGGTTCGCCCTGGAAATCGTTAATGCCGATGAAGATCACTACCACCTGGGGGTGGAAGGCGCCCATGTCGTAAAGTACCGCATCCGGCTCCGAAGGGGCAGCCCCCGGGACCGTGTAGCGGTAAAGTTTTTCGATAGTCCATTCCGGGACAATGTTTGCGTAGTTGCGCACAAGCCCGCGACCACTGAAGGCGTTCACCTGGAAGTCGGCCTTGAATCCGTCCGCAAGCAAGAAGGCGTAGCTCAGGGAGGAGTTCGTCTTCTCGAATTCAAGATCGGGGCTGTCGCCCGGGCCACCTTCGCAACCGAACCCCACCGTGAACGAATCCCCGATGAACTCGATGCGGCGGGCAGGCGCGGCGGGTTTCTCGAAAAACTGGCCACCCTTGTCCAGGGATATCTTATATAAACTAACGAATCCCGGATTCGTCTCGCTAATCTTGATGAGGCGGTAGCGGTGCTTTTCGCCATCCAGGCCCTTCACGACCTTGACCGTGCGTTCGTCACCCGTCACAAAATATTCCTTGGGGGTGCCGTCCACATCCAGGCGCCAGCGGCTTGTCCCCTCGAGGTCGAACGAAAGCGACTTGGCGCTTGCAATAAACTGGACCGTAGCAGCAGGAGCGCTCGTGCGCGCCCTCTCCGCAGTAATTTCCCAGCGGCCATTGAAAAGGCAGTTGTCCATAGAAGAAGCTCCGAAGGCTTGCAGGGCGGCGAAAGCCACCGCAAAGAAAAACATGTAACGCATACCTCGAATATAGCTTATGTGTACGTCGCCCATCATTATTGTATATTCTACACATGCGTCTGCACTCGTACATCTTCCCTGCGTTGGGCCTGCCCCTGTTGGTATACGGCTCGTTGCTCGGCATTGCCGCGGCGAGTGCAGCCACGCCTCCAAAAGAGAGCCAAAAGGAGCAGGTAGCCCCCGCCCCCGGTTCCGAAGGCGACACGCTCACCATTGAGGACAAACGAATGGCTTACCTTGTCTACAAGCTTTTGGACAAGGACGGGAAGATCAAAGGCGCCGACATCAAGCGCGGGGCAAAACTGTTCTACCAGAACTGCAGGCCCTGCCACGGCGAAGACGGCCACCGCATCAACTTCACGCCGAGTCAGGGAGCCACCTTTATCGGTCAGCGCGCCCGCGACGACATGCCCACGTTCTGGCACCAGATGAACTTCGGCGACGAAGAGCGCAACATGCAGGCCTACTACGACGAAATCCCCCTCGACGAAATGATTGACATCGCCGGATACGCCCAAACTTTGCCCTAGGGCCCAGATACAAAAAAAGCCCGAACCTCGGGTCTAAGTCCTTGATAATCGGGAAGTTATAACAAGTGTTTTTTTGCTAGAAAGACGGAGACTGGGTAGGCGGTTTCTTGCGCGTTATGTTCGCTTCTTTGGCCAAACCGCGGTGCGTCACGGTGCCGATGGCGAAATAGCGGCCGTCCTTCTGGACTATAGCGGTATAGATATCCAGCGCCTTCACGGAGAACCACTGCTGGTACAGGTTGTGGATGCCCTCGCGCAGGTCCGTATCTTTAAGGGTGGGGTCCTGGGAGGATTTCCCGTACTTTGCCGTGAACTGGTCCGACATGTAGGCTACCGCTTCGAATGATTTTGAAAGCCTAGCGCGTTCGACGCGGCCCGTACGGACCTCGAAGGCGTAGAACTTGTCGTTCTTGTTGAAAATGAAGTCCACCTGCACAGGCAGTTCGGCAAGCATGTAAACCGGAATGACCACACGTTCGCCTTCACCGCTACGTCCGTAGGGCTCGTAACCCAGCTTCATGACCTCTTCAATAACAGTCTCACGGGTAGACCCGAAAGGGATACCCGCAAAAGAGGTAACATGCTGGGCTAGCGCTTCCATAGAAAGCGCCAGCACAATCAGTGTGGCTATAAATCCGTTTCTAAACACGCAATTCTCCTAAAACCAATGTAAAACATAATAAACTTTGGACGAAAAAGCACCTATTTTGTAAAAAAAGGGCTCCTTTATCTATATTTTTGTTATGTTCAGCACATTTGGTAAGATTTTTGCAATATCTACGTGGGGTGAATCACACGGTCCCGCTGTCGGGGCCGTGCTCGACGGGTGCCCCGCAGGCCTGCCCATCTGCGAAGCCGACATCCAGAAAGCGCTCGATCGCAGGCGCCCCGGCCAGAGCAAAATGACCACCCCCCGCGCCGAAAAAGACCAGGTGAAAATCCTTTCGGGCGTCTTCGAAGGCAAGACGACGGGGACACCCATCTGCTTCGCCGTCTTCAACGAGGACCAGCGCAGCGGTGACTATTCCGAAATTGCCAAATGGTACCGTCCGGGACATGCGGACCTCTGCTACGACATCAAGTACGGCTTCAGGGACTACCGCGGCGGTGGCCGCAGTTCCGCCCGCGAGACCATCGGCCGCGTGGCCGGCGGAGAAGTCGCCCGCATCCTTTTGAACAAGGTCGCGGGCACGGAAATCCTCGCCTGGGTATCGTCCATCGGCGAGGTGGACTGCCCCGAGGTCGACATGGACAAAGTTACTCTGGAACAAATTGAAGCAAGCCCCGTGCGCTGCCCGGACAAGTCCGCAAGCGACGCCATGGAACAGGTCGTCCTCGGGGCACGCCAAAAGGCCGACAGTGTCGGCGGCACCATCACGCTCCTGGTGAGAAACCCGCCCAAGGGTCTCGGCGAGCCGGTGTTCAACCGCCTCGACGCGCTGCTTGCGCAGGCGATGCTCAGCATCCCGGCCTGCAAGGGTTTCGAAATCGGGAGCGGGTTCAAGGCCGCTCGCATGCACGGCAGCGAGCACAACGACGAGATTTACCACGACGAAACCGGGTTCCACACGCGCACGAACAATGCCGGCGGTAGCCTTGGCGGCATCTCGAACGGCGAACCCATCGTATGTAGGCTCGCGTTCAAGCCCACGCCGACGATTTCTCAGGAGCAGAACACCGCAAGCCGCGATGGCGAAAACGGAACGCTCGCCGCGAAGGGCCGGCACGACCCCTGCGTCGCCGTGCGCGCCCCGGTGATTGTCGAAAGCATGGCGGCTTTGGTCCTTGCAGACTTGTTCCTGCAGCAGAAGCGCAACGATATTGGCCTCTAAAAAAAGAAACTTGTTACTGTACCCCCTGGCGGTGCTGTACCGCATCGCTTACGTTATACACCACCGGCTGTGCCTTAGGCCCGGCCGGCCGACCTCGCATGCGCAAGTCGTGATTGTCGGGGCGTACCGTAACGGCGGCGCAGGCAAGACTCCCTTCTGCATCTGGCTTGCAAACAAACTTTGCGACCACGGAAAAAAGGTTGCCGTCCTCTGCCATGCGGCGGCACAAGACGAGGCAAAACTGCTCAAGAACAAACTCCCCCGCTGCACCGTGCTTGCCACCCGGAACCGCTACACGGCCGCACACAAGCTGGACCCGGATTTCGACATCATCCTCTGCGACGACGGCTTCGAAGATTCGCGCCTGCAATTCGCGAAAGCGATATGCCTGGAATGGGATGACGAACCGCATGGCATTGCTGACCTGTTCCCTGCAGGTAGGGCTCGGAGCCTCGTGAAGGACCACAAGAACATTACACTCCGGCTGAAATGCGCAGGCACCACCCCCGACGTCCGCTTTTGCATACAGCAAATCCGCAACGCACAAGGCAATGCGCCCGAAGCCCCCGTCACTCTCGTGGTGGGTATCGGCGACCCGGAAAGGTTCTTCGGCGACATGGAACACACAGGGCTACAAATACACAAGGCTCTTGCCCTGCGGGACCACGACAAAGGAATCGAAAACATTGTATCCAAACAGCTCGCAGGGGGGCAAAACGTCGTCACCACCGAAAAGGACGCCTGCCGGCTTAGCCCGGATTCCAAAGCACACGCCAAGTTGTTCGTAGCCGTCCAATCCGTGGACGTGACCCCGGAAGCCGAAACCAGAATCATGGCTATCCTGCGCTAGCCGGAAGACCGCAAAAAAACGATGCTGGAGCATCTTGAACTACTTTTTCGTACAATATTATTTTTATATTACGTAAATGTAACCTTATTAGGAATATCCAGATGACCCTTACCGAACGCATTTCCAAGCTCCTTCAGTCCTTGTCCGTCGGCATCCCCGAACGCGAATTCTGCTTCCAGCTCGCCTTCCTCGGCGTTATCATCAGCGAACCCTTCTACATCTTCGGTCGCTGCGGCTCGGGCAAGTCCCTGCTGACCAAGCGACTCATCGCCACATTCCGCGACCCGAAGGTGCTCAAGTTCGGCAAGCGCCAGAAGGATTTCCCGGAAAAGCTCGCCGGCTTCGACATGATCATCTTCCACGGATTCAATCCCGCAAGCGAACTCACGAAGCACAACCTCCAGATTGCCATCCAGGACCGCGAAGATATCCCGCTGTTCATTTCGGGCGATGTCCGCCCCGAAACCGCCATGCGCCAGACCGGCATGGCCGACCGCATTACTCTGTCCATCACGCTCCCCGAAAGCCTCTCGGCCCCCGCGCTCTGCAACCTGCTGCAGAACCAGTTCGAAATCGAGAACTTCACCGCAGACAAGGAACTCACCATCTCCACCGAAGAAAGGCGCCAGTGGCTGAGCGAAATCAAGCAGGTCTCGCTTTCCGAGGACGTTCTCAACATCATCGGAGGCCTTTCCGAAGCCGCGGACAACAACGACATCTACATTTCCATCCGTCAGTGGATGTCGCTCACCGACCTCATCAAGGCGACGGCGTTCTTCAACGGAAGAAGCGAAGCGAACATCACCGACACGTTCCTCCTGGGCACCGCCGTGTGGGGCAAGACCTCCACGAGCAGGGTCCTCACGCAATGCTACACCGAAATTCTCAACAAGCAGCTGCTCAAGGACGTGCCCGGCGCATTCGAACAGGATTACGACACCGAAGACCTCGCCTACCGTATAGACATTATCTCAAGGACAAGCAACAACTGCTACGACACGCACACGCTCAACAACCAGCAGTGCCTCTACTACAGGATTACCATCAGCGGCGAGCCTGTGCACCTGTATGTCCCGCTGTACCGCATCGAGACCGAGGAAGACTTCCACCCGTTCAACGAACTGAACATGATCGAGAAACGCGTCATGTGCAACTACCACGGGACATCGACCTGCACCATCAGCATCGACTCCGCGGTGAAGGGCGTGAACGCACACAGGGCGGGTCCTGTCAGGGCGGGCACGGCCGTACGTTTCGAGGAATTCGCGAAGCTCCCCACCTACATCGTCAAGGAAAACGATCCCCAGATTATTGCGAGCAAGCGTGAACAGCTGGCCAACATCGCTCAGGAAATCCGCGAAGTCTCCGAAAAGGAGAACCAGAAGCTCCGCGCCTGCAAGGCCATCTACCAGGCGCTCAAGGCATCGGCCGAGAACGTATTCTGCGACCCGAAAACGCTAAAGAACGCACAGCAGGTCGTCAAGGACAAGTTCGACAACACGGCCGCCCAGCTGAAGAAGATCAAGGAAATCCACACGAGCCTCATCCAGCTGAACCGCAAGCTCAACGAAGCTATCCAGAGGATAAAGCAGAGCGGCAACACCTAGACACTTCGCTATGCCGAAACGTCATTTTGGCAAACGGGGCCCCGCAAAGGGCCCCTTTTTTCGTCGTTTTGCATTGTGAAAAATCACTAATTTTTAGAATAAATATAAAAAACCGCCTATTTTTCAATAAAAACACACTTTTTGTGTTGTGAAAGTATTGACTTTTAAAATTTTTTTGTTTATGTTTAAAACAGATTCGACAGAATCGAACCATCGAGATGTGGGAAGGAGGGTCCATGAAGGACATATTTGAATACACGGGATACCGGCAATACATCGCCGACTACTATACCGAAAAAAAGGAGAAGTCCGCATTCACCTGGCGTGAATTCGCAAAAATCGCGGGATTCTCTTCGTCGGTGTACCTCAAGTACGTGAGCGAGGGACAGTTCAGCCTGAGCGAAGACGCCGTGGAACGCGTGGCCGACGCCATGCATCTCGCAGGACAGCGCCGCGAGTACTTCCGCGAAATGGTGCAGTTCGACCACGCCAAGACCGACGAGGCCAAGAAGGACGCTTTCAACAAGATGCTCGCCATCGCAACCCAGAACAAGGCAAAAGTCATCGAGGGCGACGCCTTCCGCTATTTTGACAGTTGGAAGAACCCGGTGCTCCGTGAACTTGCCCCCGCAATGCCGGGAGCAAAGCCGCTGGCGATCGCCCACGCATGCCGCCCCAAAATCAGCGCCGCCGAAGTGAGCGAATCGCTCAACTTCCTTATCAAGGCAGACCTGCTGCAGAAAGACGAAGACGACAACTACGTACAGACCGATCGCGTCGTGACGACGGGCCCCATGGGCGCCGCCGCCGTCGCCGTCCGCGGAATGCACCGGCAAATGGGCGAATTCGCGCTGGAGGCCATCGAGGGCGTGCCGCAGGACGAACGCCACTTCTCGGGCATCACACTCGGCATCACACGCAATGCCTACCAGGAGATTGTCGAAGAAATCGCGGCATTCCGCAAAAGAATCATTGAAATCGCCACCAAGGAAAAGGACACCGACGAGGTGTACCGCCTGAACGTCCAGTTCTTCCCGATGACGAACAAATCAGAAATTAAAAAAGGATAGGAGGGAACCATGTTTACACTCAACAAGAAATCAATAATCGGGTGTGCAGCCCTGCTAATGGCATTGGCAGCATGCAGCGACAACGAAGACAAGCCAATCACTATAATGGGAGGAGCTTCCGAAGAGACGGAAATCATCGCAAACCAAGACACGTCAACAACAGACAACCAGGATACGTCTTCAACAAACAACCAAGATACGACAGCCTTTCAAAAGGTTGTACACTTCAAGCCGACACTCCAAGAGAACTCAACGGAACACAGCAGCATAGCGGGCAGCCAGTATCCCGACCATGCACTTATGTACGAACTGGATCCAAAAAATCTCACACCAACAGGAAAAGTAGTTGCCTCTTTTAGTCGTAATATTCAAGAAAAAAATTTAGGCGAAGAGTCCATATTCCAATTTGACAGCATCCCGTTCGAAAGCCCATATGTCCTGATTGAGCTAGAATATCGAAACAGCAACCATATTGAGATTACGGCAAAACAGGCCATTGTCGATATGCGAGATACGGGAGATATCTACATCAATACGCTAACGCATATAACGAGTGCTCGATTACAAGACGTCTATTCTGCGGGCTCTTATCGACAAATACGAGACATCCATCATGACAGTGTATCATTTACTGAAATAAAACATATGGTCGAGGAAGAGCTATTGGACGCCGTCGGTTTCAAGGACTACTTCCATGATTTCGAGAAACGGGAAACATTCAACGATTCAACCCATATATATGTCGAACAACTTCTCAACCAAATCATTAGAGACGACGATTTTATACTTTCTACCTATCTCAGCTGTTATGGATCCTTCGAAAAAGAATTTTCTTCCATTTTTGACAAATTATTCAGAGACTTTGAAGATTTCGAAAAAATGAATCCCGAATTGATAGAACATGAAGGACAGAAAGCTCTGGATTACTATGCACAAAAACAGATCAAAAACCAAATCAAAGTGAACGCTCTCGCCACCATATACGGGGCAGGCGGTTGCACATCGGCCAATGAAGGAGATACGTTGCGCAACATCAAGAACAATCTCTTGATTGTATGCGACGGAGAATCCTGGAAATTGATCAGACAACCCATTCCGCATACGTTTGATTCACTGGTCGATTCTCGCGACGGCAACGTCTACAAAACCGTGACCTTCAATATGGGCGATGTCTCGCAAACATGGATGGCGGAAAACCTGGCCTACAAAGCGGAAAGCTCCACATGTTCAGAAGAAGTAGTTTTTGGCCGTACAGACGACCCATTTTACTGCCGTTTCTATGGGTACAAGTATCCATCTTCCACAATTTATGGATTTGATTCTAGTTACTCCAGAACGCCGACGACCGAGGAATGCTTCGCATATTATCAGGACCCGGACGAGTCTATAGATACAGCAGCATTCTTGTCGGAATGCAAAAGCAAAAACACTTTAATAGACTGGAACAAGGTAATAAGCGATTCGAGTCTAACGACACAGGGAATATGCCCCGATGGCTGGAGAATCCCGTCCTATGAAGACTGGGAAAAAATGGTAGAATATGTCCGCAAGACGTCTGATTATAAAGAAGAAGTCCGGTATAGTCATGATCAAATTATCGAAGGCTTTGCTCCATACTTCTACTCTTCGTTCGGCGATCCGACAGGTTTTAACTTGCGTTACATCGGAGCACCCAGAATCATGAGCAATGACAATTACAGAGTTTTTTATTCTTTAAGATACGATAATTTCTGGGGTTTTGCCATGTGGCCCCGTAATGCAGAAAATAAAGGCTTCTACGCCGTGGAGACATTCTTCGTTGGAGAGGTATACCCCATTATCCTGGAAAAATCTACAGAATCCGTAGATTACGAATGGCAATATATGCTAACAGACGTGAACTCTTTTGCTACCTATGTCCGTTGCATCAAGAACGACTAATTGAAAAAGGACTAATTGAATCGAGGCGGGCAATAGCCCGCCTTTTTTAGATAGTGTCAATGCCGATGTCGAGGTCGGTGAGGTCGTTGCGAACCACGAGCAAAATGGCGTTCTGCGAAACGATGACGTAACGTTCCCCGTTGACTTCGATTTCGTAGCCGTTCTGGTGGAGGTACAGGGCCTCGTCGCCTTCGCGGACCTGGAGCGGCACATAGTTCACCTTTTCCGCAGGCTCGCCGCGGAACACGGAATCCGGGTCCTGGTTCGCGGGAATCGGGAAACCGGGGCCCACACGCATGACGACGCCCGTATGCACGGCGTCGCGTTCTTTGACACTCGGGGGCAGGTAAAGGCCGCCACCGGTGCGGTTCGAAGCTTCCAATGGCTTAATGAGGACTCGGTCGCCGATCACGACGATATTCTTCAAGGCGTCAATCATGCCCCCAATATAAGAAATCTTCTTACGGGTCACGCCTTTTTTGCCTATATTGATTGCGTGAAATTCGTCGTCATCTGGACACTCGTCTTCGGTACCATCGTCCTCGTCCTGCTGAGGTCGCCCAAGGCGCGTAGCTGGTGGCGCATTTTCCGGTACAGCCGGAAGGTGAAAATCCTGAGCATCGCTGTCCCGCTCATCATCCTCGCGCTATCGGTGACGACCATCCTTATTCCGCCCGCCCCGAAAAAAACCGTCGACGAAAAGACGGTGTTCCTGGAATATTCGCTCGGCAAGGTCACCGACCTCCTGAACAAGGGGGACTTCGTGCTCGGCAACGACTGCCTTGAAAAAGGCGCCTCGCCGGAACTGGTGTACATCCTCCCCGCCGTCCTGCGAGTATACCACAAGGAAGTCCAGCGCGCGACAACGCCGCACCTCGAACAACTCAAGGACACCCTCGGAGTAACGTTCGTGGGCTACAAGCAATTCAAGAACCGCGGCATCCGAATCATCAAGAGACTCAGGCGCACGCTCGGCAAGCGCTACCTGGTAACGCTCACGAGCAAGGGCAGCAACCACCTGCTGCAAATCGTCTACCTGGGCACGCCCTGGACCGCCGAACAGCTTTCCAGCCTGCCTGTAATGGAAGCATCCATCACGCACGGCGTAGATCCGGCACTGCTCATGTCGCTCGTGAAGCACGTCTCCGACTTCCAGGTGAACTACGAGAAAGACGCCAAGCACAAGGGAATGCTCGCCCTGCGCGAAGGGACCGGGCTCGAACAGATCTTCATCGGCGCAAAAATGCTGCGCGAGGCCCTGGACGGAGGCAACACGCTCGAAGATATACTCGTCCAGTTCTACCCGGTGCACCCGCCGCGCTCCGCCCCCGAAGACTGGCACAAAGACCCCATGCGGAGGTCCTGGGTGGAACAGGTGCTCGGCGACATCCAGTTCTACCGCAACAACGGACTCGACCTGACCGTGAAGGATTCCAAGGGCGGAAAAAACAGGCTCCCCGCCATCCTGCAACCGCTCGTCCCCATCGTCGGGGCGCAGGCGGCATCGAAAATTGCAGAACTGCCCGCCGATTCGCAGGCGACCATCCTCGAGGACGAGACCCTGGGAATGCCCGACAGCGCCTTTATCGCCGGGAGCGAACAGGAAGAAGCAACACCAGGCGCCGCAGCCAGCCCGACCGAGCCGACCGCACCGAGCGACGCCGACGCGCCTGCACCGGAACAACCGGCATCTCCTACTCCCGAAAAACCGGACACGGCGGAAGAACCCGAAATCATCGATCTGAACAAGCTCTAGAAGCGGCGCGAAGTACAAAACTTCAACGTCTATTCACACCTTCAACATTTATCAACACCCTATCCACAAGATGATGTCCTATGGCGTCACAAAAAAAAGTTGTTGACACTCAAAGAGTTGCAATCAAAGGATAAGGTGAAATCGGGAAAAAACAGCAAATTGTCCACAACAGACGGCGAAACCGTGATATTTTTCCCTAGTCTCTAGATTCTAATCCCTAACCTCTTTTAAAAAAAGAGGCAAAGCTTTCGCCTTGCCCCGTAATTCGAAAATTTTGTCGAATTTACTTGACTTTCACCGTCTGCGTCTGGTTGCCGATGCGCACCAGGTAGGTACCGGCACGGTCCATGGCCAGGTTGAAGTTTGCGGAGTTGACGTATCCAGCCTGCATCACGCGGCCCTGCATGTCGAGCACGGCATAGACAGAACCCACGCGGGCAGCCGACACCTGGATATCGCGGCCCATAGCCATGAGCATGAACTGCGGAACCTGGGCAGCAGAGACAATCGCATTCTTGCCCTTGCTGGAGCTAGACTTGGATTTGCCCTTGCTAGAGCTGGACTTCGCCTTTGCAGAGGAACTGCTGGACGTTGCCTTGGCCTTCTTATAAGTAGCCGTGACCGTCATGGTATCGGTAACCTTATTGAATTTCTTATCCCAGCCATCAAATACGTAACCATCACGGGTCGGTTCCTTTTCGGGCGGCGTGGCCGCCTTGCCGTAGCTGACAAATCCCTCGGACAGTTCATTCCCGTCATAATCGAGGAATCGGACCTTGTAATCGTAAGCGGCATGGATATCCGCAGGGCCATCGAGCACGAGCGGCAAATCCCTGCTCCCGCCAACGGCACGAATCCAGTATGCGGCATCCTGCAACGTATTCGGCTTCGGGGCATCTTTTATAGTCGTATTCGAATCAAGCCAATCCGTCTTGTACACATTCCCCTTGTAGTCTAGATAACGGACGCGGAACGTGATGTCGTCGGCAACGACATGGTAATGTATTGTATCCTCCGAAGTAACATAGGTTGTTTTCGATTCTATCTTTTCTCCGTCATTCGATTCCCAATGATAACTGTATCGGGTCGTATCCGTCTCCCGTGGCAGCGCCAACTTGGATCTGTCAGTAGGCAGCTTATTTTCAACACCTATATCTTCGATCGCATCGTAGATGACCTCCCCAGAAGCCGACTCAAATATCACGGGCTGTTTCCACTGGATCATTACAGAATCCGAACACGCTTTCGGGACATCTTTGTAGAACGAATATTTTGCACATATACGGAACAACGTTTTTCTCCTAACATTTTTGAAAACACCTAACGTATTCTTTATCGAACCCGACTCAATTATCGTATTGGCTTCCTTATCTATTTCAAAATTGACACCAATATCATTGTCATCGGGGAAATCTCCATATTGAGTCTCTGTATCTTCCCAACCGTCACCCATGCTGTACTGGAGATAAATTTCTACCGACTTTTCGGCAACTCCGGATACTTTGCCCGCAAAATTCAAAGACGTCCGTCCGAAAACATGGTCGAACATTGAAGATGTGTCGTCATCCACATTGGCAAGCGTGACCTTTGGCGGTAGCGGGATAAACCTCGCCATAAGACTCGTATCTTGCGCCGAACTTACATTAATCGGGTTATCCTTAGAAACACACTTCGTATCGTCCAATTTCGTCCAGCACTTGAAAGCAGCTTTTTCGTCCGGTGTCGCCGTGAAAATGTAAGTCGTATTCACCTGGAGCGTCGTATCCAAGGATGTCAGCGCTTTTCCACCCCTGGTTTTACCCGAAACTTGCCCCATTTCACCAGATTTGACAAGAAAATGAATGCACGTGGGTTCAAATACCGCAACAAAACCCGAATCCGAAACCAAATTCAAGTCATCAAACGCTGATGCCTGCCAAACGACTGAACCATCTTTTTCATGTACCCATTTCGAAAATTCATAACAGGAATTCGTCTTAGTGGTGTAGATCCTAATCGGATCGTGATTCATCTGGAAAAATTGCTGGAAGGGATACTTTTCACTACTGTAGGACACTCGCTTGCCGTTGCTGTCATTCGGATCCGGATAGTTCACCTCGATTTTTCCCACACCTTCGATACCGACTGTGAGCCTGCGGTACATGACCAAAGTCAAAACGTTGGATTCCTCTGTTAAAGTTTGTGTATTGCCATTATAATGAAGGGTGCCAACAACTCTCAAATCAACAGCGGAATCAAGAATTCCATCCTGCTTGAACTGCGATTTACGAATTATAAAGCGTGCTTCGAAATCTCCCTTCGGACCACAAGTCACATATAGCGTGTCAGAAGTCGAATTGCAACCACTGGCGCTCACTGTTGTATCCACTACGAACTTAGCTTTCTGCCATTCAAGAACACCCTTGTAAGTATGCCTCCGGTACTGCACTTCATAAGATGAAGAATTGCCATCGGTTCTATTACCGACATGTACGGAAAATTGTTGCGTAGAATCCTTAAAATTGTACCTTGCCGTTTCAGTCGGGCGATCCGTGGGAAAGATGCTCGAAGGGATATACGGCTGCGCCATAGTAGATGACAGCGCACCTGCACATAGCAGGCAGAAGAAAACGGCCATTATCGTTCGTTTCATTTTTGCTCCTTTTGGCAGTGCCAAATAAAAAAAGGGGCTTTAACACCCCCTACCCGTTCTTTGTTTTTGTAACTAAAATATAAGAAAACAAACAGAAAACGTTTCGCCATGTTCCGATAAAAAATCTTTACTGAGCTATGAGCATTGAGTTTGATCCCCAAATTCTTTTTAAAAACAAAAAAGGGCAAAGCTTTCGCCTTGCCCCGTAATTCGCAAAATTTGCCGAATTTACTTGACTTTCACCGTCTGCGTCTGGTTGCCAATGCGCACCAGGTAGGTGCTAGCACGGTCCATGGCCAGGTTGAAGTTTGCGGAGTTGACGTATCCAGCCTGCATCACGCGGCCCTGCATGTCGAGCACGGCATAGACAGAACCCACGCGGGCACCCGACACCTGGATATCGCGACCCATAGCCGTGAGCATGAACTGCGGAACCTGCCCGGCGGCGGCAATGGCGTTCTTGCCACCCTTGCTGCTGCTGGAATTAGCCTTGGCGGAACTGCTGGAGGACTTCGCGGAGCTGCTGGAGCTCGATTTCACGGAGCTGCTCGACTTGGCGGAGCTGGAACTCGACTTCACGCTACTGGAACTGGATTTCGCAGAGCTGGACGATACCGGGGGTTCCGAACTGCTTGACGCAACGCTGGAACTGCTCGGGGTAGCCGTCCATCTCGCCGATACAGACAAGTCCTCGGATACTGTCGCAGGAATTTCAGTCACAATGTCATTACCCCATTTCCAGCCCGCAAAGGAATAACCCGATTTCGAAGGCGTCGGCAACGGCAGTACCTGTCCGGGCGTATGGAACAGGACATTGCTCGGTAATTCGATATGCCCGGTCACATAAAGCAGAACAAGATACTGCGTTTCATCGGCTGAGAATACAGGATACTCATCGCCCTGAATCCAGTTGTCACCCCGAACACCGCCCGCAACCTCTGCACCGGCGGAATCCTTTAGTACATAGTCATGCAGCGCCCTTGCCACGGTTCCATCTTTAAAAGCCTCCGCCTGGACAGGAGTACCGATACTGTCTTCAGGCAGCGTTCCGTCCAAATAGAAGTTATTTTCAAAAGTGACGTCCGAATCATACATTTTTGAAGGCCAGTCGCCGCTAATCTGGCCCTTGCTGTAATTGTTAAGGACAAATGAGCGGTCAGGCCTACATGTTTCATATAAACATTTTCCCATATTACCTACATAATAAGCCCCGATCAGGCCACCGTATACGCCCTTGGTTTCTATGTCGGCGACATTGTAATTATTCGCAATGAAGAAGTTGCCCGCCACTTCCCCTACCAGTCCTCCGACAGGTCCTATGGCGACAAACCCTTCTACAGGGGGTCTCTCGATGACAATGCTGCCTTCATTGTAATTCTGCACAAGAGCTGTAAACTCGTCAGCGTGACCAACAATACCACCAACATCTGTTGATATGGCATGAATGATTCCCCGATGACTGCTGTTTCTTATAATCAGCAAGTTATGCGCTTCCGAAACTAGACCACCAGCAATTCCTCCCCTTACATAAATAGTGCCATCGAAATGCGTATTTTCAATTTCGATATTTGTCGTGGAATTAGTATGGCTGCAAATAATTCCGCCAGCGTCATAATCATGTGAAATGAAAGAGTCCTTGACCTTTAAATTACGGATAGTGATATATTTCACGGCATACCTGGGATTGGCATCATAAAACACCCCGCCGGAACCTTCCATATAAATCCCAGAAATGGTGTGTCCCTGACCATCGAAATAGCCCTTGTAAAATGCAATTGGATTCCATGGCAGAAATTCATGCATCCTTGCGCTATCAAGCGTACCGTCACTCTTCAAGACGTTCTTGTTGACAACGATATCCTTCGTAAGCTTGCCACAAGCACTAGCCAGGCGTTCGTCCTCATTGTATTTTCCTGTGGCAAACGAGCCGTCCACAAGTGCCGAAAATCCATAAAGTTCCTCGGCATCTGAAATCACGTAGCAGCTGTCCGCAGGATCTATCGACGGTCTCTTGTATTCAAACCACTTCGCATAGAAATCCTTGTCACCCGTTTCATCTGGAGTGATAGAATCAATAGGATTTCCCGTCAGCTCTTCGTTGTCGTACCAGCCCAAAAAGATACTGCTATCACGATAATAACTACGAGAAAGAGATTCGCCAATGCCTCCTAGATAGCAATCTACAGAATCCTTCACAAGGATCGCATCTTGAAAGTGCGCAGTAGGATTGCCGCATGCATAATAAGAACCAGACGGCCTCGTGCCTCCGTTGGGATGGTAGGTTAACTTGTACCGGTTATACATTCTCGCCCAGTATTCAAGATCGCCCGTCGTCGTATTGGAAATCGCCGTGTCGTTTTCCCCGCTGAATTCGGCGTCCCTATACCAGCCACCAAAAATCAGGTTTTCCTTGGACGTTCCCTTAGGAAGCGTCACGCTGAAGCCTGCGACATAATTATCAAAATATTTTGCCGTATCGCCATCGAAAGTATGGAACGAGACATTGTACCTAGCCGCAATAGAATTCTTGAGTTCTCCCGAAAAATTCGGATAGCGATCCGTGCCAACATCCTGCCCCCAAATAGCGCCATCCTCATTTTCTCTCAGGAGAAATGCCACCGCACCATTACGGAATGCGGCGGAATCTACTAGAATTCCATTATTACTAGACCCTTTCTTCAGTACGTAACAGTTGTTGATTTTAATGGATTCTTTCTCACTATATGGATATCCTGTCAATTGGGAATAAAAATCATATTTGTTGTCTACAAGTTTCCCTGCACTATAGCAGTTTGTCAAGGTCAATGACGTATTCTCGCTTACAAAGCCTACAACGCCTCCAACAATGGGAACACGAGTAGGTTCACTCCTTGAAACCTCAAGCGTAGACAGCGAATAGAAATTAGTTATTTGGGTTTCTCCATCTCCAGAAACATTTTTTGCAAGAACACCAGCTGTGCCTCTTGTCAAAAAATAAGAATCGACTATTCCCAAGTCCTTGACAACGACCGTATGCCCGCTTGACGACACAAGAGACTCAAAGAAGCCAGAACTATTGTCAGAGTAAAGTCCCGAAATAACATGTCGATTGCCGTTAAATGTTCCCGAAAAATCCTTTATCGGTTCCCATACGGCCAGGGAATCGGCACCATCGCTACCAGCCCAGGCCCACCTATTCAAGACACTGTCGTTCACGACGATATCATTCAGAAGCATGCCGCAAGCAGAACTGTTCGCCGCAATAGAATCGTGTCCGTTTACGATTTCGGCAAAGCCGTAAAGTTCCTCTGCCGTCGAAATCTGGTAGCAGCCATCCGATAGCGCCGGCTGCTGGGGAGTGATGGTTGCCGCGGTGGCGGCGGTGGCGGCAACAAGTGCCGCAGAAATAGTAAGCAAAAATCTTGAAATCATGGCTCTTCTCCTTCAACTCTTCTTAAAATAATAAAAAGGCACGAGGCGCGAGGCGCGGGGCTCGGGCAATGAGCCGTGAGCGGTGAGCAATGAGCAATGAGCGGTGAGCGATGAGCGATGAGCGGTGAGGTATAGTTTCGGTAGTTTTACTACTCATCGCTGACTGCTCAAAGGGGCTTTAGCCCCGACCTCATTGCTCAAAGGCACGAAGTGCCGACCTCATAGCCCCTAGATCCTAGTCTCTAGATTCTAACCTCTAGATTCTCTGATCGAGATTGCTTCGGGGCTACGCCCCTCGCAATGACAACCTTACTTCCTACTGTCTACTGCCTACTTTCCTCTCGTCTGTAGCTACGTAGCAGCGTTCTCCTCATAGAGGATAACTCTACTAAGGCACTAAAGTGCCTAGTATCGTTTATCTCGTCTCTCGTCTATTCCCTATCCTCCAGATCCTAGCCCCTAATCCCTAAACCACTATTTTCTATCTTTACCCTCCGTGATTCAAGTTCAGAACGTTTCCAAGTCCTTTGGCGAGCAGGTGCTGCTCGACGGCGCCAGCATGCTCGTAGGCGACCACGAGCGCGTTGGGCTCGTGGGCCGCAACGGTTGCGGAAAATCGACCCTTTTCAAGATGATTTTGGGCCAGGAATGCATCGACGGCGGTTCCATCGACATTCCCAAGAACTACACCATCGGTTACCTGCAGCAGCACATCAACTTCAAGCACCCGACCGTGCACGAAGAGGCATGCAGCGTTTTAAAACCCAACGAAGATGGTTGGCTCGAAGAACACAAGGTAGAAGCGATTCTGTTCGGCCTCGGCTTTGACGAAGAATCGATGCACAAGAGCCCGATGCTGTTGTCCGGCGGTTTCCAGATTCGCCTGAACTTGGCGAAAGTGCTCGCGAGCGAGCCCGACATGCTGTTGCTCGACGAACCGACAAACTACCTCGACATTGTATCGATGCGCTGGCTCAGCCGCTTTTTGCGCGCCTGGAAGGGCGAGGTGCTGCTGATTACGCACGACCACCACTTTATGGACGAGGTCTGCACGCACACGGTCGGCATTCACCGCCACAAGATGCGCAAGGTGAAGGGGACCGTCGAAAAACTCCGCGAGACCATCGCCGAAGAAGAAGAAGTGGCGATGCGTACGCAAGAAAACGAGCAGCGCAAAAAGGAACAGCTCGAACGCGTCATCGAACGCTTCCGTTACAAGGCCGCCAAGGCCGCCATGGTGCAGTCCAAGATCAAGGCGGCGGCAAAACTGGCAAATGGCGAGCGCCTCACGCACGAAAGGAATCTGGACTTCAGCTTTACCGAGACGCCGTTCCCGGGCAAGCGCATGCTGCAAATCAAGGGGCTCCATTTTGCATACCCCAATCGCGGTGACGATGGAACGGTGCAGGGCATGGGCCCAGAGCTCATCACCGACCTTACGATGGAAATTTTCAAGGGCGACCGCATTGCGGTTATCGGCCCGAACGGTCGCGGTAAAACGACGCTCTTGAACCTGATTGCAAAAGAACTGCAGCCGACCGCAGGCGAAATCAGCTACAACCCGAACCTACAGATAAACTATTTCGGACAGACAAATATCAACCGCCTGAATCTCGACAACACCGTCGAAGAAGAAATCGCATCGGCGATTGAAGAAGTCTCGCAGAAGAGCCGTGCCCGCGGACTTGCAGGCCTCATGATGTTCAGCGGTGATGCTGCGCTCAAGAAGGTAAAGGTGCTCTCCGGTGGCGAACGCAGCCGTGTTCTGCTCGGGAAGATTCTCGCAAGCGCCTGCAACATGCTGCTGCTCGACGAACCGACGAACCATCTCGACATGGAAAGCATCGAAAGCCTTATCGATGCGCTTGAGGATTACGAAGGCACCGCCCTCGTGGTCACCCACGACGAAGAACTGCTCCACGCATTCGCAAACCGCCTCGTTGTCTTTGACGGCGGCACCTGCCGCATCTTCGAAGGCACTTATGCCGACTTCCTCGAGAAGGTGGGCTGGGCTAGCGAAAAGAAGCCGGGCGGTTCCAACTCTGCAAACATCAAGGTCTCGAATATCGACGTGAAGGGCGACGGAAACTCGGCAAGTGGCGACAGCGGCGTTGGTGCAAACCCCGTGCCGCGCGCAAAGGAAGACCGCAAGGCCCGCGCCGACTACATCGCCGAACGCTCCAAGGTCATCAAGCCGCTCGAAAAGAAGCTCGCGAACCTCGAAGCCGAAATCGCGAAGGCCGAAGCACTGGGCGGCGAACTCGAAGCAAAACTCGTCACGGCATCGGAAAGCGGAGACGGCAACGCCATTACGGCTATTGCGAAAGACATGGACGACAACAAGAAGAAAGTCGACCAGCTTTACGAAGACTGGGAAAAGACGACCGCCGAACTCGACGCCGCAAAAGACAAGTACCCGATATAGCAGCTCATAGCTGCTCATAGCTGTGAGCGGTGAGCAATGAGCTATGAAATTTTATCGTAATTCAATAGTTTATCCCACTTTTTTTTAAAGTGGGATATTCTTTTACTCATAGAGATAGCTATTTAACGTTGTGAGAATAGAAGCGTCGGCTCAGGTTTTCATTTCCCGCGGATAATCCCCATGGTACGGGTGTCGTCCATGGTGCCGACACGATCCTTACCAACACGCACCTTCCAACTCAACTTTGATATATAGGCACCTGTCCCCACGACGCGCCCTTCCTTGCTGCGGCCATCCCACGCCAGGAACACCTTGCCCGGATTCCTAGTGCAGTCACCTTTGAACAGCGCATCGGAACAGCTTACTCCATCCTTGTTCGAGTTGACATACTGCCCCAAATTGGTAAAGTAGTAGATTTCCCATTCAATGCGGATATCCTCGAGCGGCACGGAGTCACGGGCCGTGATTCCCAGCTCCTGCAGGTCGTAACCCAGCACAAAGCCAGGCACGCCATACTCCGCAAGAATCTGTTCCATTGTCCATTCCGTCGGTACAAGAATCGGTTTCACAGCATCGTCACCCTTTGAACCTTTCTGCGCAACTAGAATCTTCTCGGCAGAAATCTTGACGATATCGGTGGCTTCCACCGTCAAGCGCTGCCCACCGATAATGCGAACCCAGGGGTTGCCCGCATGCGGTGTGTTCCCGCATAGATCCGGCAACACGCCAAGAGCCAAGCGCACGGAATCGCCCACAGATGGAGCCGGGTGCGTCTCGTCTGTAAAGAAATAAAGATCGTACCGTGTGCCATTCGACACTGTGATATATGTCGACATACTCAACAGGTTGGAACTTTCCATACCGGCACGCCAAATCTTGTAATTGAAGGCCTTCGCCATATCAATCCCGGACGGATCCGTAGCCTCGCTCAAGTAAATGGAGAGCATCGTTATGTTGTCTGACTTGATGGAAACCACGGCATTCTTGATAATTGCTCCAATTTTTTCATCAATAAACTGGACCATGGTATCGAGCGAAACAGTATCGCCAAGGTCTTCGTCAAAATAACGGAAGTGATAACGGAACGTACCATGATATTTGTCTTCCGTCAAACCGGTAAACACCTCCGTCGAGAAACCATCCGAAACCTCCACAAGCGACTGCTCGCCCGCGACATGCGTCATGACGTTTGCCAAGTCAGGCGTAACATGCCAAGAACTGTCGCCGAACATCCATTTCGTATGGTCCGGATATCTTCCGTCGAAGGGTTCGTTGAAGAGCACGAGCAGACTGTCCGCAATGCCATCACCATCGCGGTCGTACATTTCGGCCTTGGTCGCAATCGGCACCTTGGGCTTCTCGAGGTTGATATTCATCCAGACAAGCACGTTCTCCACATATTCGCTCCCTATGCGGAACGAGCCGTTCACCACTGCGTCCGTACCCATCACGTAGAATGTCACATAACCCGTCGAATCGGTTTCAATTGTCTTGATCGGGGAACTGTTCATGTCGAGGAACGTGAGCGAGTCCGCCGTATTCAAGCCCAGCATCGAGAAGCAATCCGTACACACCATGTCGCCGTAGACCACAGCGACGCGAACCTTGTACGGCACAAAGGCAAGCGTACCCAGTTCCATGGTGACCGTATCACCCGGGATGAACGCTCCCGTCGAATCCACGAAGACAATCGTCGGCTTGGGCCATTCCGGCACCGTGAAGTAAATCTCGGTAGACTGCGTGGGGTCCGAAGAAAGGAAACATTCCAGCACATACGAGCCCGGCGAAAGCGAGCGCGTCTTCACAATCATGTTCGTGTCGATGACAAAACCCGCCATGTCCTCCGAAATGATGATGCCGCCGTAGTTGGTCCCCGGATTCAGGGAAACGCCGCCTTCCGGCAAGCTACCCGTGAGGCTCTTCAGGAGGAATGCAGACTGAGCAGCAACCGTGTCGACCTTGCCCGTCTTGGAAATGTCGCAGCCCAGCGATTCCTCCACGAGAATCTGCAGCAGCTGGTATTCGATAGTCGTGTCGGTACGCGGGATATGCACCGGGAAGAACGTCTTTTCGGTCTGCAGGTTGATGGACGTGCGCATCTTGAAGTTCGAACCCACCGCGTTGCGCTCGGAGAAAAAAATCTGGAAGGGATATTCCTTGCCCTCGACAAGCCCGAGCGTATCCAGGTTCACCGCACCTTCTACAGGGCTGTGGCATCCGCCAATGTCCACCACCAAGCGGTTGTTGATGTAGACCCACACATCGTCGTCGCCGCGGAACTCGAAATACTGGCCCGGGATATACTGGAACTGCGCCGAAATCTTCATCGAGAAGCTGTAGTTATGGCGGCAGCCGCTCACGTTCCAGTCGAACTTCGGATTTTTCACCGTCTTCGCCTCGTCCAAGTACTCGAAATCGTCGATGGGATAGAAGCCCGGATTGATGGTGTCGTTGCAATCGTCCTCGTTAGTGAAGTCGGCAAGCCAGAAACCTTCCTCGTCGAGCGATAGGTCGATATCGCGGCAAGTCGCATTCGTGTACTCCTTGCCTGCTCCGTCATGCGCCACCACCTGCGGCACGAACCATTTTTCAATCTCGTGACCGGCAGAACAGATAGACCACGGGAACACCGAGGAATCCACGCGGGCAGGCACCCCGTTCACCAAAGTATCCTGCACCATGCCCAAGGCAAGCCCGCCACACGTCTTGAGGTCGGTCAGGTCCCCGTTCTGGTCGTAATTGCGCACCGTCGTATAGGCATTACCGCCGTAAATGCCGCCAAAGTCCACGTCGATGCTGTCATCATACGATTCGCCGGCCCAGTCCAGGACAAGCGCCGAAATCTTCAGCTCGGGGCAACGTCCAAGGCGACCCGGATAAGTGTTAGAGAACGCAGGACCACTCGTAGAAACAGGATAAGGATAAACCCACACGGTATCGTGCAACGCCATCATCGAATCCAGCCGAACCGGATTGCCGTCAGGAATCCCAGCACCCTGCACACCCTCGGCATTGTAGTAGTCCATGCCGAAAGTCTGCTTGAAGAACACGCCCCAATCTTTTGCATGCTTGTAATATGTGCCCTCGTACCATCCGCAGGTGTCCTTTTTCCTGTCAAGCGGGAGCGGGCCCATCTTCACCGTATCGTCCTGGTCGAGCACGAGCATCGAAGGCGACATGTCGTCCCACGGGCTCAGCAAGCGCACGACCTTGGGTTCGGGCGGGTAGAACTGCAGATCGATGGAGCCCAGGCTGGTACTTGCATAGAACCAAGTCTCGTAAATGCCCGACGGGAAAAGCTCCAGAGCCTTCATCTGCGAACCCTGCTGGAAATAAGGATGCTGCGGCCACTCGTTGCTGCCACGCAAAATCTGGAAGTCCGCCATCTGCGAGCTCCACTTCGGCGAACCCACCAGCGTATCGTCAAACGAGTAATGACGCCAGAAGCGGTATTCCCCTTCGGAACTCATCGGAGTCGGCTGGTTCAGGATGTTGTTCCCAATCGTGATGTAGAAAGCGCTATCGCGGTAGCTCGTGTTGTTGCGCCACGGATGGTAAATATGCAGCACGCGCGTATCGTCAAAGCACGTACCCAGCGAGCCTATTGTCTCCGAAGGAGAAGGAGCCGCCTCGGTACCGTCGACATAGATGGTATCGTTGGCCTGGAGTGCTGCAGAAAGGTCAATAGAAAGGCTCGTATCGGCAGGGACAGAAAGCCACGGAGCCTTGTAGCGGGTGAAATAAGCCGTCTGCGCCGGGTTCGCGGTCATCATCGCCGGAGTCACCGCACCGTAGAACCAGCCGCATTTCGAGTTGTCGCCCGAAACAAAGCGCATCAGCACCGAATCGGCACCGAAATACATCTGCGGGAGCGCCTTGTTGCCCCAGGGGCTCTTGAACCACACCACCTTCGCGCCCGGAGCCATGAAGGACTTGGTATACTTGCCCGTAGTGGCATCCGTGTAGAGCCAAATCTCGCTATCCGTACCGAAAAAACCGCCTATCGGGAATTCCTTTTCGCCGCCGGCATCCCAATCGATGCAAGCATTGTTGTTGGCATTGACATCGGACGTGTTGGGGCAGAACTTGAAGTTGAACTTCATCCATTCCTGGAAATCGGCCAAGGTCTTGCCGGACCACGTGTACACATACCAGTGGTCGCCCTCTTCGGTCATGATGGTCTTGGAAGTCGGCCCGTAACTAGGCGTGTAATCGCCGCCAGCACCACCCAAAACATGGGGGACATAGTCGGCAGAAGTAGGGTCATTACGGAAAGGAGACTGGATATGCACGGTCAAGTCGGCCCATGCAGTTCCAAAAAGAAAGAAAAGAATAGAAACTACCGCCAAGGTACGTTTCATAAAACAGTCTCCTTATATTGCCCTACCCCCTCTAATTAAATAAAATATGTTTTTATTTGCGAAATGGCGAAAAATATCAATTAAATAGGAATCAGACGAAAAACGAGTGACGAAGGACAAGAGAAAAAGCAAACAGCAGGCTGTGAGCGGTGAGGTATGAGGAAGGGGTAAGGATCTAGAAGCTAGGGGTTTATCCACCTAAAATTGCCAAATTGACCTTATAGCCGAAGGATTTTAATTTTTTGAATACGGGTACAAGATTTTTGACCAATATGTCATTTTCAAAAACTACCACTATTAAGTCCCGGTCTTCTTTATCTTGCATTCCACGTCTAAGACGAATGTCCTCTATCAATTTCCACACATCATCCAGATTTTCATAGGTATAGAATTTTTCTCCATCAATCAAGCCCGTTTCATTCAATCCCAATGCATAAGAGAAACCTTCACCTTTGGAATTTATCGATAAGGACAAATTGATATATTTCCGGGCACACTCTATCAGCAATTCCGTATCCTTAATACGGCGATCCATAATTTCTTCAGTTAAATTCTCTTTATGAGACGTCTTTTCTAATAACTCATCAATTCCTCTTCGAAATCTCGCTTGATTACACCTAAAAGGGTTTATCCCCTCTTCTGAAAAAGGAGCTTTACTTCTTTCTGGCATATCCATAGCTAATGGTTCTTTGAAATTAGAACCTATCACATATTGAATTGATGAAAAGCCGCCAAATCCAAACGAAGCTAGAACCTTATAAAAATCGCCATACGGAAGATTTTCATCGATATGAAGCCTCGCTTTTGATTCATCGGCAGGAATTCCTTTCCTCAAAGCCTCTTTCGCTTCAACCATTCGTATCTTTTGCAATTTATCAACAAGCGGTTTAATTAGCAAGCCATCATTATTCGAAATATCGGCAGCCGTCTTGCCAATAACAGTTCCGTTCAACGAATACTCATTGACATTCACATCAACGACAATCTCGCCCGGCTTCGGAGTCATGAATTCCTTTTCGTCACTATGGCAAGCGGGAAGGAGAAAGACAAGCGTACACAGGAATAAATTTATGGGATGCCTGAAATACATAGTGAAAAGATATAAAAGCTGTGAGCAGTCAGGGATGAGGCTCGGGGCCGCGAGGGTATAAAAAAAGCCCCTTCCGCGGTTTACCGCAGAAGGGGCGAGAATCCAGCGACGCCCTACTCTCCCGGACCCGGAGGCCAGGTACCATCGGCGAAGCGAGGCTTAACTGCCGTGTTCGGAATGGGAACGGGTGTGACCCTCGCTCAAGAATCGCTGAAACAATCTTTGGCAGGCCGGCGTCCCGCGATACTGGGGGACGGCGGCGTGAAAACCTGAACAAGTCAACCAAACGAGGCTTCGAAGCCCCATGGATCCGGGCTGCACACGCAGCGCGAACTGAATCGTAGAAAAAAGGGAGAAGCCTCACGGGCTATTAGTACCGCTCGGCTCAACGTGTCGCCACGCTTACACCTGCGGCCTATCGACGTCGTAGTCTACGACGGCCCTTCAGGGGGTTGCCCCCGCGAGACCTGATCTTGGGAACGGCTTCACGCTTAGATGCCTTCAGCGTTTCTCCGATCCGAACATGGCTACCCGGCAATGCCGCTGGCGCGACAGCCGGTACACCGGAGGTTCGTCCGTCCCGGTCCTCTCGTACTAAGGACAGCTTCCCTCAAGTCTCGAACGCCCACACCGGATAGGGACCGAACTGTCTCACGACGTTCTGAACCCAGCTCGCGTGCCGCTTTAATTGGCGAACAGCCAAACCCTTGGGACCTTCTCCAGCCCCAGGATGCGACGAGCCGACATCGAGGTGCCAAACCTCCCCGTCGCTATGAACGCTTGGGGGAGATCAGCCTGTTATCCCCAGAGTACCTTTTATCCATTGAGCAACGGCCGTTCCACGCTGTACCGCGGGATCACTAAGCCCTACTTTCGTACCTGCTCGGCGTGTCCGCCTCGCAGTCAAGCTCCCTTATGCCTTTATGCTCTTCGCGCGATTGCCGACCGCGCTGAGGGAACCGTTGGATGCCTCCGTTACCGTTTAGGAGGCGACCGCCCCAGTCAAACTGACCATCAGACACGGTCCCTGTCCCGGATGACGGGACGAGGTTAGATCTCAAAACGGGCAAGGGTGGTATTTCAAGGACGGCTCCACGACGACTGGCGTCGCCGCTTCGAAGCCTCCCACCTATCCTACACATGCCAGTCCTAAAACCAATGTCAAAATACAGTGAAGGTTCATGGGGTCTTTCCGTCCAGGTGCGGGTTGCCGGCATCTTCACCGGCACTGCAATTTCGCCGAGTCCCGGGAGGAGACAGTGCAGAAGTCGTTACACGATTCGTGCAGGTCGGAACTTACCCGACAAGGAATTTCGCTACCTTAGGACCGTTATAGTTACGGCCGCCGTTTACCGGGGCTTCGATTCAGAGCTTCGCATTGCTGCTGACTCCTCCTGTTAACCTTCCGGCACCGGGCACGTGTCAGACCATATACGTCCACTTGCGTGTTAGCATGGCCCTGTGTTTTTGGTAAACAGTCGCTTCTGCCGTTTCCCTGCGGCCTCCTGTGGCTTCGCGCTGTTCACGCTGACCATGGGAGGCTCCCCTTATCCCGAAGTTACGGGGTCAATTTGCCGAGTTCCTTCTCCCGAGTTGTCTCGAGCACCTTAGGCTATTCGCCTCGTCCACCTGTGTCGGTTTCCGGTACGGGCATGCCTGGGCTCCCTTAGGGGTTTTTCCTGGCACGGGCCCACGCGTCTCCCACTCCGGCCGAAGCCTTCGTGGGGTCCGGTACCTGGGGCATGTATCGGGGGGATTTGCCGCCCCGAAGCCTCGCATACCATCCGCGGCATCCATCGGCCGCTGCGCGCTGTCCCATGCGTCACCCCGTCGGTGATGACGCCTTCAGCACGGTTCGGGAATATTAACCCGATTTCCATCGGCTACGCCTCTCGGCCTCGCCTTAGGACCCGACTGACCCTGGGAGGATTATCCTTGCCCAGGAAACCTTGGACTTACGGTGCGCGGGTTTTTCACCCGCGTTTTCGCATACTCATGCCAGCATTCTCATTTCCGATACCTCCAGCGCGCATCGCCACGCGCCTTCCCAGGC
>JAEEGK010002404.1_pt1 | contig 46927 bp, 30 predicted proteins | sample 8958771 | NCBI WGS metagenome assembly JAEEGK01 (sample SAMN16246547, study PRJNA631951) | gut metagenome | biome: gut microbiome; feature: rumen; material: SC-attached | host: Bos | place: Iran: Karaj | collected 2018-10 | reverse complement strand
CTTGAAGGTGTGTTTACACCGTAGATGAAGGATTCGATACACTTCTTAACTTCATCGTATGTAAGGTTGTCTGCCTTTACAAAAGGAGCAAGATATGTGTCGAATGATGAAAATGCCTGAGCACCTGCCCATTCATTCTGCATGATACCGAGGAAGTTAACCATCTGGTTACAGAGAACTGAAAGGTGTGATCCGGGAGCCGATGTTATTTTGCCGGGGATTCCGCCGAGGCCTTCTTTTATGAGTTGTTTTAATGACCAGCCTGCACAGTAACCTGTAAGCATGGAAAGGTCATGAATATGGATATCTGCATTACGATGAGCTTCAGCGATTTCTTCATCATAAATTTCTGAGAGCCAGTAGTTGGCGGTAACAGCACCTGAGTTTGAAAGGATAAGACCGCCTACGGAATATGTAACTGTAGCGTTTTCCTTAACTCTCCAGTCTTCTACTTTAACATATGAATTTACAACGTCTTTATAGTCAAGGATGGTAGACTTTAAGTTACGCATTTTTTCACGCTGCTTACGATAAAGTATGAATGCCTTTGCAGCTTCTGCATAACCGGACTGCTCAAGAATCTTCTCTACAGAGTCCTGAATATCCTCGACATGAACATAACCCTCCTTAATCTTCGCCTGAAAATCAGCGGTAACACGAAGAGCAAGAAGATCAATGATATCTTCACTGTACTGAACATTTGTAGCATCAAAAGCTTTCTTTATAGCGTCATTGATTTTTACAAGATTAAAATCAGTTTTTTCTCCGTCTCTTTTAATTACACCAAACATTTTTTCATTCCTCCAACACAATTCTTTCCGACTTCGCGCCGATTGAAACCATTGTATCATCATGCCTTTATGATGTCAACGGAAAACCACTATATATTTGCTTGAAATTTTCTACAAACACAATATATAGTTGTTTGTGAGGTTTGCACAAATTTACATAAAAAAAAGAATGCATCCCCTTTAAAATAGGGATGCATTCGTATTTTGGTTTACATAATTTATCTAGTCTTGAGAAAATCGTACTCTCTCGCCATGTTCTCATCGGAAGGGTAATCCACAAGATATTGTGCGCAAAGGTCTCTTGCCTTCTCAAAATCCCCAAGATGTTCGTATGCGACAATTCTGTTATACAAAAGCTGCTGGTGCGCCTCATTGGTATCAATCTCGAGTCCGTTGACCACAGCTTCGAGCGCTTCCTCATATCTGCCCTGATCTATGAGTGCCACGGCCAGCTGATTGTACACCCCGGCATCGGGATTTGTCTCGAGATACTTATTGTAAATATTTATCGCAAATGCGGTATCATCGAGTTCCTCGTAGCATTTTCCGAGGAGTAAAAGCACTTCCTCACTCTTGTTGCCGCCGGTTCTGGCCTGCTCAAGATAGTTCTTGGCGGTCGAATAATTGCCAAGACAGTAGTTGATGTAGCCTTTGTCGTAATCAGACATATTGCGGTCGTACTTGTTTAAAGCATCGTTTAAATAATCGACGCCGTAGGGCTGGAAGCCTGTTTCCGCAAGCAGATTATATATATCGATGTAAAGCGTATAGTCCTTTTTCTTTAAAGACAATGCTTTGTCAAAATCCGTGCACGCCGAGTCCACATCCTTTAAATAAAGATATTCCGCCGCACGCTGCATATAAGCGTCCACCTCACGCGGGCGAAGCGCAATGATGGCGTCGTATCTTTTCTTGGCATCCTCGTATTTGCCGAGCTTGTGATAGCAGACACCTATGTAGTAATTGATGTCATAATCAATGTCATCGGGTGTCGCACCGTCTTCGGCAAGAGCGGTCTTAAAAGACTCAATTGCGTTTGCATAATCGCCTTTGTTCATATAGCAGATTCCAAGGCCTCTGTAAGCCATGGTAAGATTTTTACCCTGTTCAACGGCTTTGTTGAAATTCTGCTCCGCGGATGCATAATCGGGCTCCTCAAGCTTTTCATATCCAATTGTTACATAGTCTGTTTCGTCCTTTTTGCCGCACGCACACAATGCGCAAAAACTTAGGGCAATAAGGAGCGAACATAGAAATCTTTTTATACTCATATTAATGATGGAAAAGTCTCATCTTTGTGAAGCACATTACCATGCCGTACTTGTCGGCACATTCGATAACGAGATCGTCTCTTACGGATCCGCCGGGCTCTGCGATGTACTTAACACCACTCTTCTTTGCTCTCTCGATGTTGTCGGAGAAGGGGAAGAATGCGTCAGAACCGAGTGCTACGTCTGTCATCTGATCAAGCCATGCTCTCTTTTCTTCTTTGGTAAATATTTCGGGTTTAACCTTGAAAATCTTCTGCCAGTTGCCTTCTGCGAGGCAGTCAAGTTCGTCGCCGATGTAGTTGTCGATTGCATTGTCTCTGTCTGCACGGCCAAGTCCGTCTACAAACTGAAGTTCAAGTACCTTGGGGCACTGACGAAGCATCCAGTTGTCAGCCTTACTTCCTGCAAGTCTTGTACAGTGAACTCTACTCTGCTGACCTGCACCGATACCGATTGCCTGTCCGCCTTTGGCGAAGCAAACGGAGTTGGACTGTGTATATTTTAAGGTAATAAGTGAAATAATAAGGTCAATCTTTGCAAGATCGGGAAGTTCCTTATTCTTTGTTACGATTTCGCTTAAAAGTTCATTGTTAATCTTGAATTCGTTTCTTCCCTGCTCGAATGTGATACCGAATACATCCTTATGCTCGATGGGTTCGGGCTTGTAGTCGGGATCAATCTGGATAACGTTGTAGTTTCCGCCCTTTTTAGCCTTTAAAATCTCAAGTGCTTCAGGCTCGTATCCGGGAGCGATAACGCCGTCGGAAACCTCTCTCTTGATAATCTTGGCTGTAGATACATCACAAACATCGGAGAGTGAAATAAAATCGCCGAAGCTTGACATTCTGTCAGCACCTCTTGCTCTTGCGTATGCGCAAGCGAGGGGTGATAATTCGCCCAAATCGTCTACCCAGTAAATCTTTGCAAGTACATCATCCAAAGGAAGACCTACTGCTGCACCTGCGGGTGATACATGCTTAAAGCTTGTAGCTGCGGGAAGGCCTGTAGCTTCTTTTAATTCTTTTACGAGCTGCCAGCCGTTGAATGCATCCATGAAGTTGATGTATCCGGGCTTGCCGTTAAGTACTGTAATAGGAAGTTCTCTTCCGTCATTTACAAAAATCTTGCTGGGCTTCTGGTTGGGATTACAACCATACTTTAATTCCAATTCTTTCATAATAGACTCCTTATAAAACCGATTATTTATTCTTATTCATGATTCTTGATTCAAACTTGCCTGTTTCAATATCAATATATCTTACGAAAAGTGAAACCTTGTTGTCTTCGTTAAGGGCGTTCCATACTTCGTTTGTGAAAGCATCGATGTCGCCGGAAATGCCTACCCATGTAGGTTCGCCTTCGAATGAAGGAAGGGGATTGCCGTCACCTTCATATGTATGGATGAAATGTCCTTCGCCTGCGAAGGGATTTTCGTATGCGAATGTGAAGCGGTTGTGTGCGCCTTCACGTCCGTTGTTGCTCTTTAAAATGGAAAGTGCATAGTTGTATTTGCCGTTTTCAACATGCATGATACCTGAAATTCTGGGTGTGAGGTTGGGAGCGTCGGGCTCGTAGCAGCGTGAACGAAGTGACTGCTCGAATGTCATCTGCTTATCCATACCTTCATAAATGGTATCTGTCTGGTCACCGTTTGTAACGATGGTTTTGTTGCCGAGTACTCTGACGGGAGCATAGATGATGAGGCTGGGATCCTCAAGTTTTGACTCGTCAAAAGCCTGTGTTCTTAATCCGTTTCCGTCTTCAACGAAGATACGGTTACGTGAGTTTGTGCTTCTTCCCATGATAAAATATGCGGTAACGGCATACTTTCCGTCCGCACTCTTTCCAATCACGATACCTCTTCCGGGATACGAATTGCTCTTCAAAATTTCAGCAAGATTTTTCTTTTCCATACACTTTTCCTCCTAAATCTATTGTTATTTTTTCTTTTATTCTACTATGTCTCCGGAGAGTCTTCCGAAGTACTCTGTGTGAGCCGCAATGTATTCTTCGTTAAAATCACTGTCTCCGCCCTGGTGAAGCGACGAAGTGTAGGTATGCGCAAGTTCCGCGGTCTCGGGTTTGATTCGTGCTATAATCGCAATTCCGATGTTGGAACAGATATCGGCTATTCTTTCCATATTGGCCAGAATATCAAGGAATACGATGCCTGCTCTGACGGAGCAGCTGCCTTCTCTTAATCTGGCAAGATGATTGTCGTGAAGAGTATTGGTTAAATCGTCCATTACTTCCTCAAGCGGTTCAATATGCTTTGCAGCCTCTATATCTCTTCTTTCGAAGCCGATAATCGTGTAATTTAATATCTTTTTGGTCAGATCGAAAGCAATGTCAAGTTCCGACAGCGCCTGCTCGCTGAATACCGTTTCGTTGTCGAAGAGTTCCTTGGCATCTTCCGCGATATTGACGGCGTGATCGCCGAGTCTTTCGAATTCTTTTACGACCCTGTGATATTCGGTCATTATACGAACATGAATATCTTCCTTTACATGAGGGGAAAGATTCACCAGATATGTGTCGACACAGTCCGTGAGGTGGTCGATGTTTTCTTCTTCCTCATTTAATTCATCGAATATCTTCTCGTCAAACTTTCTGACCAGACTGATGGATTTTTCGATATTGTCATTCGATGCGTGAATCATCGCATCAAGACAGTCGTAACATCCGCCGAATGCGATGGCGGGAGTATTGAAGAATACAGGGTTAAGTCCTGCAATCTTGTCATCGTACTTGCCACCCGGCATTACCTTATCTTTTATGATCTTGCGAGAAGTGTTGCCGAGAAGTTTCATAAACGGAAGCATTATAATCGCACAGGCAAGGTTGAATACCGTGTTGGTATTGGCAATCGTACCCGAGGTCATTCGCATATCCCAGAGATTGTTAAGCAGTCCTATTTTATGAATTATAAATACCACAACTATTACAAGCAGAGTCTTGGCCAGGTTGTACATGATATTTACGAGGCCGACACGCTTTGAATCACTCTTTGCGCCGATTGAACATACGATGGCTGTCGTCACGCAGTCGCCCAAATAAACTCCGACGATGATAACGTAGGCAACTTTAAAAGGAATATCGCCGCCCATTGAAATCGCCTGTAAGATACCGATTGTGGCCGATGATGACTGAAGCGTAAAAGCAACGCCCGCACCCACTATATATCCAAGTACCGGTTTGTTGCCGAGTCCCAAAAAGAGCGCATCGATTATTCCGCTCTCTTTCAGCCCGGAAACCGCTGCCGTCATATTGAGAAGTCCGGTAAAAAGAATACCGAAACCGACGGCAATATTGCCTATATTGTCGGATTTTTTGAATTTAATAAACATTATGAAAATTATGCCGATAATCAGCGCTATGGGCGCCAAGGTTGAAGGCTGGAATAATCTTAAGATAAAAGAATCACCGTTGACATCAAGGAGTCTTATGATCTGACCGGTAACGGTAGTACCGACGTTCGCTCCGACTATAATGCCGAGTGACTGGTTAAGAGAAATAATACCTGCTGCAACAAGACCCGAGGTTATAACAATAGTAGCGGTGGATGACTGAATAACCGCCGTAACGAGTAAACCTAAAAGAAAAGCTTTGACAGGATTGTCTGTGACTTTTCCCATTATAACCTTTAAAGTTCCGGACTGGCCTTCCTTTAAGCTGTTGCCCATAAGACGCATTCCGTAGAGGAAAAGCGCGAGGCCCCCGAGAAGCGAAATTACATTAAAAAAATACATGTTGTTTCACCTTTTGCAATATTTCTCACAATTAAACAGTTTACTATAAATCGCAAATAAAAGGAAGTGATTTTGATGTATCTGATAAAAATATATGATATAATCGGTCTGATGCAAGGCCCGTAAGGCAAATGTCATCTGTTTTTATGCAGAAATAACCTTTTAAAACCCGGAAAATGAATAAATCTGATAATACTAAAAAAACAATAAGACTTATACTCTCATTCGTCATTCTGCTCACAGTTTTAATCATCTGGGGGCATTCTTTTATGACTCCGGAAATATCAACCGAAGAAAGCAGTTTCGTAAAAGAAATCGTTGAAGCCGTGGTTCAGAGCGTAAGCAACAACGAAGCTTTCACAATACCCGAGGTTGTCATCAGAAAAAGCGCACACTTTATCGAGTATGCAATTCTCGGACTGGAACTGGTAATATTTATCACAATTAACAAAAGTTTACCTGATGACGATAAAAAAAGAGGCCTGATAAAGAAACTCTTAAGCCTTTATCCGACCGCTTTTGTTTTATCACTCTTTGTTGGTAGTATCGACGAAACGATTCAGCATTTCACCGGGCGCTACTCAAGCGTTTGGGATGTACTCCTCGATCTTGCGGGAGCATCATTTTCCATACTTATATTTCTGCTCTTAAGGACGATTTTCCTTCGTCGTAAAAGATAAGTCTACCACACCTCATATGTCTGAATCGCTAGTGTAAATTCTCTGCTGTATCCACCGTATTCCAACTTATATTCTCCTTCGGTAAGTTGTCCGAGCAGGCTGCTCTTCAAGGTATAATTCGCCATCATCCAGTCATCATAATAATCTACCTCAACTGTTGCATCCTCCGGAGTAATATCTTTATATGTGCCGTTCTCTTTGATATATAATTTACACTTTCCATCTTCTATATAATATTCATCTTCAGGTATTTCTTCATAAATTCTTTCATCTCCGACGATTTTTCCTGTGTATCTTATAGAAAACATTATCTCAGTAACCTGCAGCGTTTCGATTTCACCATAAAGATTGTGATACGCATAATTGTAGTCGTACCGGTCAACAAACAAGTTTACACCCTCGGGATTTTGAGGCATGCTTTTTTCATAGTCAACCTGAAGTTCGGTATGGATATCAGGTCCAATGCTGATAAGAGGTTCTCTTTCCTCTTCCTCAATTGAAATATCTCCCCACGTACCGCTTGCGGAGTCATAATTCTGATACTTTCGAACAGTTTTTTCTTCTCCGAAATTGCAGTATGTAACTTTTATATTATCATTCGAGATATCAATATTTATTCTATCTTCATCTTTGTCAAAGCTGACTGTCTTTGGATCCACAATTTTGTTGTCATATGTAACTTTCACATAATAAATCTTTTTCTTTTTGTAAATTTCCTGATTGTTATAAGAAAAATAGCCATAACGCGCGCTGCCGTTTAAATACTTATAATTTATAATCGTATTGCTGATATTCTTGGCCGAGTTTAAATATTTAAATGCAAGTACTATCGTGTCTTCGCTTTCTCCCTGCACTTTAGTCAAAGCTACAAGTCCAATCATATTGTCATTCGGATAATACGTCCATTCCACATCCTCTTCGTTATCGAAAGGATATCCTGAGATTATTTTATGAGGAGAAGCATCCTCTATTTTTCCCGGGGTAATTGGTATCCCTGCGATAGTTTTGTGAATAAATGAATCATCATAATTTGAATAATCACAAATCTTTACTAAGGGTCTGATAATACAGAGAATTGTCAGAAACGCTAAGAGAAACGAAGCCAGTGTAGTTATTACAACTGTCGATACTTTGATTTCTTCATTTTTTTCCTTTGAATCATCTGTTTCTTCAGATTCCTTTTTTCGTTCAGGTATCGTAAGTAATAGTATTACTATTGTTTCAACGATGAAAACAGTGCAGATTATGCACCAATGAAAATAGAAATCTGTATTAATCACTTCAAGAAGAAATACTTCAAATTTGCTGTAAATTTCATTGGCAGATGCATAATTTGCGCACCAGCCATAATAAAATACATTGCCGATTATCATATCCGCAAACGTAACTGCAACTAAGAGGAAGAAAAGAAAATACTTTTTTCCTTTCTCAACTATAAAACATATAAAAACTGTTGTAAGAGTTGCATAAATGATTAACGGATCAATGTATAAAAAGAGGAGTTGCAATACCGGAGTTTCAAAATCGAAGCTATTAAAGAAATAATAAACGAAAAAGCAACCCGAGACTATAATATAAGCTATCCCGATATATCCGAGAACAATACTTCTTTTATCACGCATAATTAAATACATAATCACCAATGCAACTATATATTTAATCGCATATAAATAGTCCCATCCCCAATACAATGCACCCAGCATATTTTCAATCTTAGATCCCACATCGAATATAAAAACATACTGACTGATAAACATTAATATGACTGCGGTTTCTATTGTGATCAGCGAAATCAGTCTTTTGGTTTTGCCCATAAAAATACTCCTTATTCGTGCCCCTCTTACATTATACACGAATAAGGAGTTAATTGTTTATTGTAAATTCGAAATAGTTATTTGTTCATTGCACCGGTTCCGCCTTCAACGACACCTTCATGTTTGAATACGGCTCCGATAGTTTTAAAGAAGCATTTAAGGTCAAAACCGAACGAAAGCTTTTCAACATATTCTCCGTCAAGCTTCGCCTTGACCGGTATCTCAAGTTCGTCACGTCCGTTTATCTGCGCCCAGCCCGTAAGTCCCGGCAGCACATCGTTGGCACCGTACTTGTCTCTCTCTTCTATCAAATCATACTGATTCCAGAGTGCGGGACGCGGTCCGATTATACTCATCTGTCCTGCGAAAATATTAAAGAGCTGCGGCAGTTCATCGAGACTCGATTTCCTTAAAAACTTACCGCTTTTTAAAATATACTGATCGGGGTTTTCCAGGAGATGTGTGGGAACATCATGCGGAGTATCCATCTTCATGCTTCTGAATTTAAGCAGCATAAAATGTTTCTTTCCGATGCCCACTCTTTTTTGTTTAAAAAGCGCAGGACCCGGATCCTCAATCTTTATAATGAGCGCAATAACAAGCATCGGAAATCCCAAAAAGAGAATTCCCAAGAACGAGCATATTATATCTATCAGTCTTTTAAAAAAATGTCTGTACATGCTTTTATATTACTCCATTCGAAGCATTTTTACAAAACATAAAAGAAAGCACCTATAATTCTTGAGTATTTTCATTTTTCATTGCCGAAAGAATAATCGTTTTTTTGTCGCTTGCATATTCGGATGTGGCTGCATCAAGCCCTGTTAATCTGTAAGGTATTCCGAGTGCTTCATACTTCTTTACGCCCATCGTGTGATACGGAAGAACATCAAGGGCTTCGAGAGTTTTTAGACCCGATAAAAACTTACCGTATTCTTTCAAATCATCTTCGTTGTCCGTTAATCCCGGAACGCATACAAAACGAATCCAAAGTTTCTTGCCTTTATCTGACAGATATTTTGCAAATGCCAAAATTCCATCATTAAAATGGCCGGTCAGTTCTTTGTGTTTCTCTCTGTTGATTTGTTTTATATCAAGCATTACCAAATCTGTTACAGCAAGCAACTTATCAATTTTATCGGCATTTGGCGAATCTATGTTTTTTGTTTTGACAAAATCTTCTATTCCCGACGCATCCACTGATTCGTCCCTGTAAAACTGAAACATTATCCCCGAAGTATCAAGGCAAGTGTGAATTCCCGCGTCATGAAACTTAGTAAAAAGCTCCGTCAGGAAATCTATCTGCATCATCGGCTCACCGCCCGATGCGGTAACACCGCCCTTTTCGTAAAAGGCTTTGTTTCGCTCAAATTTTTTATATATCTCATCGACAGTCATTTCCGTGCCGCCGTTTACATCCCAGGTGTCGGGATTGTGGCAGTATGCACAGCGCATGGGACAGCCCTGAAAGAAAACGACGAACCTTACGCCGGGCCCGTCAACTGCGCCAAATGTCTCGATTGAATGAATTCTACCTGTCATAAACGCAATCACCTGTTAATCATCATAATCATTTAAGATATTATGTTCCATGAGATTTCCGTATCCGAATGCTGCATAGGGAATTAACATCATTGCATACGGGAATATGTAACGGCTGTTTGCTTCCCACAGCATATGGAAGAGAAATCCGCCGATTACCGTAATGATTCCGATGTATGTTAATACAAAAGTATCCTTTTTGCCCGGTGCAACCATTTTTCTGAAATTATTAATACTCCAGATAAAGACTCCGATGTAAATAACATTCTGGAACATGTTGCAGACAAACACATAATATTTATTGTAATCACCGTCATAAATTTTCTGAATGAATTCGGCTCTTCCGCCGAAGTCGTTATATGTTGCCTGGCAGGAAGCCAGAGTTGGATCCGTCCACTGCGTCAGGAACTTATCCCTGTAAAAAGAAAAGCACTCTTTCGGGTTTTCCTTAAAGTAGTCCATTCTCTCTTTTATGACTTCGCTGCTGATTCTGTTGGTTTCTTTTTTGTCCATTCCGGTGTTTTTGTAGGTGTTGAAATTAAATGCGTTGTACCATCCGGGGCCTCTTGATGAAGTATCTTGCATACCCATGGCAAGATATGAATACATTGTTACACCGCCGTCTACTTCTCCATTCACTTTCAGTTCATAAAAGTGTAAAGTCGCGGGAAGAATCAATACGCTCGCAATAAAAGCAACTATGGCTGTAATCAAATACTCTTTATTTCGCTTTCCGATAAAGAGCAGGATAAGAACGATAACTGCCGCAATCATAAAGATTAACGAGTTCTTTCTGACAAATACGGAAAGCGCAGTGAACACTGCCGAAAAAATAATATTAAGCACGGGAACGCCTTTTTTTCTTTCAAGCCTGCATAAGAAATAAGTGGCTGCCGACATTGTGGCAAGGGATGGTATCTCTCCGTATATAAAAGACGAATACATGATAAAAGGCAGGTTAAAAATCGAGAGATAAAGAAATGCCGCAGCTACTTTTTTGCTCCGCCATATTTCTTTTACGGTCAGATATCCGAAGGTTATCGTAACGCAGTTTAATGCGACATAAAAAATCTTTACCATATTGTGCGGTGAGAAATTAAACGGTATAAATTTAATTATTTTTATGATACCTGCGAGAAGCACGGTAAGCCCGATCTGCTGAGGATAAAACGATAAATACGAATCGGGATTGCCGATAAAAGACAAATCCTTTTCGGACAGTTGCAAAGCCATATTGTAAACGCTGGCGGAATCTCCGCCGGGCGCACTTCGTCCGAACAATACAAGTACTGTTCCCATTATTGCATGAAAACCAATTACCAACAAGAAGAACGTTTCTATATGCCACTCCGATACCCTCTGAAAAAGAAAATATCCAAGAGCAAAAAAAATAACGAGAGAAATAATTACGGGAATTATTTTCTCCCCTTCAATAATCATTTTCTGTTCAGACATATTGTTTGCAACTGCGGTTTTTAAAAGCGCGGAAATTAAAAGCAAACCGGAAAAAAGAACCGACAATGCCGACAGAATTACAAGAAAAATATATTGAACTGTAACTTTCTTTTTCTTATTCATTTTCCTTACTCTTTTCGGTAAAAATCAGAATCAAAAACGGTACCGTAATCATTACGGGAAAAATATATCTTAACTGGACCGTAGGTCCGAAAAACATTGTAGCATAATAACCTGCTGTCAGTGCGATAATCGCAACCGCTCCAAAGTTTTTCCTTCTAAAAGAAACAATAAGCGCCACAATATAAATCCAGAGATAAATTCCCGGAATAAAAATATATTTAAGAACGGGTATTTTTAAGTATGCATTATTATCGGCAAATTCATCCAGGAGACTTCTTAATTTCTGTAACTTCGGAGCCTCAAAAAAGCCTCTTTCATAAAGCGAATTTTCCCACTTTGTCTGAACGTATCCGTGACCTTTTACTTCGTCGGGATCATTTACATACGCATGTGATTCATCTCCGATATCGATAAAGCCCGCGTTCTGTGCGATAAATGCATTTATATAATCACCGGGGTATTTTATGAATAATTTTAAATAGGTTTTTGCAAATTCCGAAGTCTTGTTTACCACAACCCATGTGTTGGTATTTCTTTTTACAGGATCGGAAATATCCTGTCTGTAAAGCTTTGCTCCGTCATTTATTATAAATTCGTTTATAAGTGCCTTTGAGGCCTCATCCATTGTATTGTCGTCTTCTGCCTTAACACCTGCACCCGCATGATAAACATAGGTCCTGGCAAGCTGCTGGATGGGCACGCTTAACATCTCTCTTTTGTCTCCCTGAACGGCGTTAAGCGATTTGGATATAACAAAGAGACCAAGAATAGAAATCATAAAAGAAGCCAATATTCCGACTGCAACAAATCCGTATTTTTTTATATATGTTTTCTTTTTATCTTTCTCTTCTTTTATGATTTTTATGATAAAAATAATCAGGCATACCGCAAACGCAAATCCGAAAGCGTAAATGCCGTTGTTTCTGAAAAGCACACACAAAATCAGTGATACAAAAAGCAGCACTGAATTAAGAATACAGTTTTTCTTCGTGGAGAAAATAAGTTCAGACAAAGCAATCACAGACAGAAGGAAAAATATCGAAAAAGGAATATCCTTCGTCACGCTGACTGCCATAAAACCGTTAAAAGGAAATACCGCAAGGATGATTAATATTACGACGGACAGTATACGAAATCCTCTTTTATAAACGCAGAAAATACCATACGAAAAGACTGCCGAAAGAAGGAGCATCTGTGCTAAAACATAAAGTGCTATTCCGGCATTAAGACTGTTAAAAAGGCCCTGCCCCACTAAGAGCGCAGCCTTAATCATCAGCGTATGAAAAAGCGGATGATGTTCGTTATATTCTTCGGTGAAAATCTGTCCTATCTGAATATAGGAATCGTATGCGAGAATTCCGGGATAATATGCAAGAAAATACGGAATATATGCAAGGAATAATACTGCTAAGGATACAAAGAATATCCCTAAACATTTGGAGGCCTTTGCAGAATCGGTATCTGCTGCCCCGGCCTTAAATAATCCTTTATCTAATAATAATTTTATTGCGAAATTAATACCAACGCCCAGAATAATTCCCGCTATCAGGGATACGGGAACAACTTTTAAGAAAAATCCGAATGACCACGTGAGATTTTGGAAGACAGTCAGTGTTCTTGTAACAAAGGTCAAAAAAACAAATATCACACCCATTATACAGAATGCGATATTGTCTTTTATTATTGTTTTACACTTTCTCTTTTTTTCAGTCATTCTTTAAAGCGATTCGTGGAAAGTTCTTGAAATAACATCTAGCTGCTGTTCTTTAGTAAGTTTAATGAAGTTAACTGCGTAACCTGATACACGAATTGTAAGCTGAGGATACTTTTCGGGATTCTCCATAGCATCAAGAAGTGTCTCGCGGTTAAGCACGTTTACATTCAGATGGTGGCCACCCTTGGTTGTATAGCCGTCGAGAAGCGAAATAAGGTTTTCAATCTGTGATTCGCTTGCATCGGGTGCAACATACACTTTATCAACTTCTTCGTTGATGCAGTCTCCGTCAACAACCTTATTTACTTTGTCAATGTATGTAAAGTTTTCATCATCCTTACCGAGTGCCGAAGGAATGATGGAGAATGTATTTGAAATACCGTCCTGTGCATCCTTGAAAGGAAGCTTTGCAACAGATGCGAGTGATGCAACTGCACCGGAGGAATCTCTGCCGTACATGGGGTTGGCACCGGGTGCGAAAGGAGCACCCTTGGGACGTCCGTCAGGTGTGGCACCTGTGTTCTTGCCGTATACGACATTGGATGTAATCGTAAGTACCGATGTGGTAGGTACCGAATTACGATATGTCTGATGTGATCGAACCATGTTCATAAAGCTTGAAACGATTTCTTTTGCAATCGAGTCTACACGGTCATCATCATTACCGTACTTGGGATAATCGCCTGTGATCTTAAAATCAACGATGATATCGTCATCATCTCTGATGGGCTCAACCTTGGCATACTTGATGGCGGATAACGAGTCTGTAACAACTGAAAGACCAGCAATACCGGTTGCGAAAATTCTTGTTACGTCTCTGTCATGAAGTGCCATCTGAGCACGTTCGTAGTTGTATTTATCATGCATGTAATGAATGATATTAAGCGTATTTACATAGATACCTGCGAGCCACTCCATCATAAATGTGAAGGAATCCATTACGGTATCGTAATCAAGCACATCGCCCTGATATCTTCTCAATGCGATAGGTCCGACCTGCTTTTTGGTAATCTCATCCACACCACCGTTAAGTGAATAAAGAAGACATTTGGCAAGGTTTGCTCTCGCACCGAAGAACTGCATTTCTTTGCCGAGCTTCATTGAAGATACGCAACATGCGATTGCATAATCGTCGCCCTTTGTTACACGCATTAAATCGTCGTTCTCATACTGAATTGCAGAAGTCTTAATAGACATCTTAGCACAGTATTTCTTGAAAGGCTCAGGAAGTCTCTTGGACCAGAGAATTGTAAGGTTGGGCTCGGGAGCCGGTCCTAAATTCTCAAGTGTATGGAGATATCTGTAAGACATCTTTGTTACCATATGACGTCCGTCGATACCCACGCCGCCGATGGATTCGGTAGCCCAGATGGGATCTCCCGAGAAAAGTTCGTTATACTTGGGAGTTCTTGCAAACTTAACGATACGAAGCTTCATAATGAAGTGGTCTACCATCTCCTGAATCTGACGTTCGGAGAATGTACCGTTTGCAAGATCTCTTGAAGCATAGATATCAAGGAATGTGGTTGTACGTCCGACACTCATTGCGGCACCGTTCTGCTCCTTGATAGCCGATAAATATCCGAAATAAATAGCCTGGATGGCTTCTTTTACGTTGGTAGCGGGATGGGAAATATCACAGCCGTAGGACTCCGCAAGTTTTTTCATAAGCTCGAGTGCTCTTACCTGCTCTGTAAGTTCTTCCCTGGTTCTGATTACTTCATCATTCATAACCTTTCCACAGGTATGTTTCTGGCGAAGTTTATCTTCTATAAGAATATCTATTCCGTAAAGTGCAATACGTCTGTAGTCACCGATAATACGGCCTCTGCCGTATGCATCGGGAAGGCCTGTGATGATGTGTGAAGAACGGCAGGCTCTCATCTCTGTCGTGTATGCGTCAAAACATCCGGCATTGTGTGTTTTTCTGTAGTATGTGAAGAAATCTTTTACTTCGGGATCAATCTCGTAGCCGTGCTCAGCTAATGCCTGCTCAGCCATTCTGATGCCACCGAAAGGATGAAGAGGTCTTTTAAAAGGTTCGTCGGTCTGAAGACCAACAATCTGCTCTTTATCTTTATCGAGATATCCGGGCTCATGCGACATAATCATGGATACGTTTCTGGTATCCATATTAACTGCACCGCCCTTTTCTCTTTCCTCTTTGGAAAGCTGCATTACCTGGTCCCATAACGCAAGCGTATTCTTGGTTGCGGGCTCAAGGAAGCTCTCGTCACCATCGTAAGGAACGTAATTTTCCTGAATGAAATCTCTTACGTTAATTTCAGTCTGCCATTTGTTTCCTTTAAAATCTCTCCACTGCGGAATCATTGCACTTCTCCACTTTCTTAAAAATTCTTCATAAAAACATTTGTTCAGTTAATTTATGGGTAATAAAAGTATATGATTATCAGACATAATTCATTAAAGCATTTTAATTATAAAAATTCAAGTGCATTTTTAACATTTATACACAATATAATGTGTTATTTTTCTATCACACCACAATTTAATGTGCTTTTTGTAAAATGTCACGATAAAATGCCCATTTAACGCTTTTCTTTGAACATTTTGTCTAATAAAAGAGGCGTACCAAACGGCACGCCTCAGATTTTTTTACTTATAAACCTGTAAAAGGTATATTAACGGTGAATTCCAGTAGATTGTAATTTCGTTGATTGAGTAAGCCGAATCGTTGTCGCAGTAGCAGCTTCCTCCGACTTTCTTTGAAAGAACCTTAATAGCATAAGGATCTGCAGGAGAAGAGTTCGGACCTCCTACTAACATACCGGGCATTGCCTTTCCGATAGCCTGTGAAGGTCTGTGATGAGGATGTTCTGCAGCATGCTCTCCGTATCCCGTTACATAGCTGTATGCCACTGCATTTACACCGAGAAGATAATCTATCTGGTATCTTGCATATTCGTTGTATGTTTCATCGCCTGTCATGTTGTACATCATTCTGTAAAGAATACCGTTGTTGGCGATGGTCATATTACTTCCCCAAGGATAAATTCTTAATGATGAGAAGTAAGGATCCGTGGTCGAATTCTCAAGTGCTGTCTCTGCGAAAAGTTTCATCTTCTCCGAGAACTTCATTCTGACATAATCCACATCAGACATCGAAGCATATATTTCCTGAATGCTTCTTGTGTCGCCTTCAGGAAGATTGAATTCCACGGGTGTTTCCATATATCCTTTTGCCTTAAGGAAATCATACATAGCGTATGTTCCCATATCAGCCCATCCGAGACCGCCCTTGAAGGTCTTGTCGGTAAGTTCTCTTATCTTTGTAAGATAAGCCTGATCGTTTGTTACAAGGTAAAGTTCAACTGCTGCCCAAACGAACTCGTCCGTGTTGTCACCGTCGGGATATTCTCCTGTTACAACACCTTCAGGATTAATAAATCCTGTCTTGTCGTTTTCTGCGTTTTCTTCCATGTAAGCATATGCTTTTACAGCTGCCTCGCTGCACTTAGAAGCAAATGCCGCATCATACTGTCTGTAAATCTTTCCTGCCTTTGCCATTACTGCCGCAAAGTCGCCTGTAGCTGTCGTGGAGATAGGGCAAACAACAAGTTCTTCTTTTTCATTCTGAGGCATTACGACGTCAGGGAACTGCTCGCATGTAACCTTATGATATACACCGCCGTTTTCAGCCTGCATCTTAAGCATCCATTCAAGTTCGTATCTTGCCTCATCAAGGATATCCGGAACGCCGTTTCCGCTCTCGGGAATATCGTAATTGTCTCCCCTCGAAGCAGAGCAGTCTTCATATGTCATGAAAAGATCGGCAATTGTCTTAGCGCCTGCAACAACGTATCTTCCGTAGTCGCCCGCATCATGCCATCCGCCTGTTACATCGATATAATCATTTGTACCGTAAATCTTTGCTTCGGTATTGTGACATTCGGGATGAGCAAAAACATCTGCAAGTTCTTTGGTTGTCTCGCATCCGCAACGCTGTAAGTAAAGCATTCTTACCGTTGCTTTAGCAACATCGTCAAATACATTGTCATTAATTTCGAAAGTGTAGGAATTATCAAGTCCGTCTACAGAAACATAATACTTTCCTGCAGCAGTGAAATCCGAGAAATCTCCGGTATATGTATCGCCGTCACCGTTCTTTGATATCACGCGCTCATCGGCAAATGTTCCTTCGTAAACAACCTCTCCTGTTTCAGCATCGCAAATACTGAAGGCTGTTACCTTTTCGCCTGTTGTGGCAACCACTTTCTTATTATCATTCGGCTTGTATCCGACCTGGTTAATCTTAAGTGCCAGAGGCTTCTCTTCTTCCTTGGGAGCCTTTGCGTTACTTGCATCAACGAGAGTTAAATTGAAATCGTCTATATAAACCTTATGTGATGTGTTGTCCATACCGTCAAACCTTCCGAGGTTAAAACAAAATCTCGGCATATCGTCATTTTCTTCTTCCATGGTGAATGTTGCGGAAATTCTCTGAGGTTCGGGTCCGATTTCCACCGCATACTCTTTGTAATACGCGTGATAGTCGCCGCCGTTAATCTGGAATCTCCACTCAAATGCTCTGTCTATATCACTTCTTATCGTAAAAGAGCACTCATACACGCCACCCTGATTAAGTTCGAAACCGTCTCTCGAAACCTGCGTCGAATAGTCTAACGTACCGGTCTTTGAGATATCCACAACCATCTCTCCGTTTTCGGTGTAAAGTTCGAAAAGACCGCCGTTTGAATATGTGCCCCAGGCAAATTCCTCACCGTCTTCGAAATGATCGTCGATTAAAGTCTTACCGTTAAAAAGTCCGTCTCCCCAGTTTACTTCGGGAAGCGTCCAGTCGCCTGTTCCTGTTGCTGCAGGATCGTCGACAACAACCGGTTCGGGGTCTGTATTACCCGGATCTGTTGCAGGATCCGTGGGTGTTTTTCCCGTGTTACATGCGGCTATGGATAAAACCATAAGTCCCGATAATAAAATGGATAAAATTTTACGTTTCATTGTAACTCCTCATTATATTTATTTACAAAGTACAAATCCTTTGCTTCTTAAGCTGTTCTCAACCTCGGGAATATCATGTGTGTGAAATACCATGATAGGTGCGCCGCTCTCTCTGTTAAAAGAAAGATAAAGGTAATCCACGCTGATATTCGCATCATCCAGTGCTTTAAGCAATTTCTGTAAGTTTCCGACTTCATCCATGATTTCCACAGCAATAACGTCCGTGAGCTTGCAGATGATTCCGGCTTCGGACAAAACCTTTACCGCGCCAAAGGGATCACTTACAACCATTCTGACAATACCGTATTCGGCGGAATCGTTGGTGACGGATCCTAAAATATTGATATTTTCTTTGGCAAGAAGGCTTGTGATTTCAAGCATTTTGCCCTTTACGTTTTCTGCATAAATCGATACCTGTTTTAACATCTTTAAGTCCTTTCAAATGAGTCTTTTCTATCGACAAAAACTGATTATTTGTTTATACTCATAAAAGATATATTTTTAATCTATATCCACAAGCAGAATTTTATCAAAAAACAAGAAAAAAGGCAATTGAATTGCCTATTTTAAAAATTTTTGGGAGAACCATAAAAATGATGGATAAAAATGCAAAAATATATGTGGCAGGCCACAAAGGAATGGTTGGAAGCGCCATTGTCCGTGCATTACAAAAAGAAGGCTACAACAACATCATTACCAGAACCCACGCAGAACTCAATCTGATACGTCAGGACGATGTTGAAGCGTTTTTCGAAAAAGAAAAACCCGAAATCGTAGTGCTTGCGGCAGCCAAGGTAGGCGGAATCGTGGCAAATGAATCCGCACTTGCAGATTTTATGTACGACAACATGATGCTTGAGATGAATGTCATTCACGCAGCATTTGAAAACAGCTGCAAAAAACTTCTTTTCTTAGGCTCATCCTGTATTTATCCGCGCCTTGCTCCTCAGCCCATGCCCGAGAGCTGTCTTTTAACAGGAGAACTTGAAAAAACCAACGAAGCATATGCTCTTGCAAAGATCAGCGGACTTAAATACTGCGAATTCCTAAACCGCCAGTACGGTACGGATTATATCTCCGTAATGCCCACAAACCTGTATGGTCCCAACGACAACTACCATCCCACGCACTCACACGTATTGCCCGCACTGATTCGCCGTTTCCACGAAGCAAAGGAAGCAGGCCTTGAAAGCGTAACATGCTGGGGCGACGGTTCACCTTTAAGAGAGTTTTTGTATGTAGATGATTTAGCAGATTTATGTGTATTCCTGCTTAACAACTACAGCGGAAACGAAACCGTCAATGCCGGAACCGGCAAAGAACTGACCATAAAAGAATTAACCGAACTCGTAGCAAAAGTCGTAGGATACAAAGGAAAGATTGAATGGGACACTACAAAGCCTAACGGCACTCCGAGAAAGCTTTTGGATGTCAGCAAAGCCACGGCACTCGGCTGGACATACAAGACCGAGCTTGAGGACGGTATAAAACTTGCGTACGAAGATTTCTTAAACAATCCGATGAGAGCGGAAAGATAGATGAATAAGAAAAAAGCCTTCCTGATAATCAATCAGGAAGGCTTTAATTATTTCTTCGCCATATAAATTTAAACAATTTCTTTTAATAACCTATATAACTGATATCCAGATCAACATTACCGCTTATTCCGTTTACCGATCCGGTAGACGAATGCTGCCACATATCATATTTGCCCCTATAATCCGTTTGTCCGCAATAATGCGCCAGCCAAATCTTGTAAGCACTTAACTGCCCTGCATCAAGCTGATTATAAAACCATGACTTTGACGCGTATACACCCGGAGTATATCCTGCGGATTTTACAGTCTCGCAAAATGCTTTGCAAACCGAAGTCCTGGTTTTTTTATCAAGGCCATCCGCTCTTCCGTTATGATTATTGTTCGAATATTCGCTGTCAATGTATATCGGATAAGTAATCCTGTAGTCACGTGCAATATTTACACAATATGAAGCTTCTTCAACTGCTTCGGTCTCATTTACGGCCTGAGAGAAAACATACAGACCTACTTTAAGTCCCGCCGCGGAAGCCCCCTGTATATTTGATTTACAATTGGAATCAAGATACAATCCGCCCTGAGTATAGCCTCTGAAACCAACTCTGATTATTACAAAAGATATGCCTGAGTTTTTAACCGCTTTCCAGTCAATATTACCCTGATATACCGAAACATCAATTCCTCTTATTCCGCTGTCTTTGGAAAGACTCCCGTCGGATGCAAAATTATACTTAACGCCTCCTATAATTTGCTCTCCTTTTACTTTGTTTCCGTCTTCACTGTAATAATATACTTTTTCATTTATGGTCTGCCATCCGGTATAAATATATTCAGTTTCACCCTTTATATAGAATTCTTCGTACTTGTAGTAATCAGCCCATTTGGCTTCACAATAATCTCCGTCCTCTTCTTTGTAATATACCTGATAATCTTTTCCGTCCTTGGTATATTGCAGTGATGTCTCCGTATCCTTTGTCACATCATTCTTAACCATAACGGAAATTTGTTTAATTAACTGATTGCCGGAAGAATCCTTCTCATTTGTCGTAACGGTAATATCCGATGTTCCTTCCGTCACCGCTGTTAATAACCCGTCTTCCGTTACAGACACGGCATTGTTAGACGATGTAAAGACTACACCGTTATCCTCAAGATATCCTTCTACAACAGCACTTATTTGATATGTGTCCCCTTTGAAAAGAGTTAAAGAAAAATCCAATTCTTCGTTTTCTTCTCCTAAAAGAGACAATTTTAAAGGCTCTGCCGTAATATCATCTTCTACGGATGACTCCTCATCCTCTTCTGTCGTAATAGTCTCGTCTGAATCTTTTTTTTCTTCTACGGGAACGTCATCGTTCTCTGAATCACCGCTTTCATCGTCGGGATTAACATCGGCAATAATATCTGTGTTTTCGTCAATGTCTGTCTCTGTATTACCCGAAAGGACGATATCATCTTCCAAAGTCCCGCTGACTGTTCTAAATCCACCGAAATCATTTGCATAAGCCAATGTCTGCGGATCCTTAATATCAGCCTTGTTTATTTTAACAAAACAATCTTCGTTTTCTATCGGAGTGGCTGTTGATTCGACAAATTTAATTGTATCAACCAGGATGTCTCCCTTATCAATTTCCTTATCTCTGCTCTCTTCATTAGAAACATCAACCTGATTCATATCTACGGGTTCATCAATAAGATTTATAACCTGATAAACAACCGGTTCCGTTTTCGGTTCAGGTTCAGGCTCCGGTTCCGGTTCTGTTTCCGGTTCTGCTTCCGTATCCTTAGTCATAACATCAGTTGTTGTTGCGGGAATTGTATACGGATCTTCCGTTATTTCTTCAACCTGTTCCTTAAGTGAGTCTGTTGTCTCAGTCTCTTCAACAACTATACTGCTTGTCTTGGCGTATTCGCCAATAGAATTAATGCCTTCATTACCGATTTCATCTATTTGTGAATACAACTCCCCTATAGAAGCAAATTGAGCAATATCATCACGCTCTTTCTTTTCATATACCATCTTCGAAACGATAACAATCAAAAGAGCAAATATAATTATTCCAATTACAATTTCCAAAAAAATTTCAATTTTAAAACTTCTGTTCTCGTCTTTTCTCATACTGTTCCTCGCTAAAAATTGAGTATGATTATATCACTTTTCCGTCCTCTTTACAATGTATACGCCTTTATATATGCACCTGTAGAATATGATGTAACTCAATTGAATCAATAAAATAAGCGCTTAAGGTTTGGACAAAGCCAAACACTTAAGCGCTTATGATGTTAAATTAAACTAGATAAGATTTAATCCCGGTCAGTGACTATACAGTTTCTTTATGGATTCAAACATACACCGCTTGAATTAAACTTATATGTCTTTGAACCGATTTTCTTAGTACCTGTTACCATTGCTCCGGATGTATCAAAATAGTACCATTGTCCGCCATCTTTAAGCCAACCTGTCTTCATTGCTCCAGATGCTGTGAAATAATACCACGTATTTCCATCCTTAAGCCATCCGGTTTTCATTTCTCCGGATTTGGTGAAATAATACCAAACGGAACCGTCTTTAAACCATCCTGTTCGCATTTCGCCGGAAGTATTGAAGTAGTACCATAGTCCGCTTATTTGTCTCCAGCCTGTCTGCATTGCACCGGAGGTATTAAAGTAGTACCATGCTCCGCTTATCTGTTTCCAGCCTTTCTGCATTGCACCGGAGGTATCGAAGTAATACCATACTCCGCTTAACTGCTTCCAGCCTTTTATCATTTCGCCCGAAGTATTAAAGTAATACCACACTCCGCTTAACTGCTTCCAGCCTGTCTGCATTGCGCCGGAGGTATCAAAATAGTACTTGGCTTTGGAAATTTCTCTCCAGCCGGTTACCATTTTTCCTGTGCTGCCATCCAGATAGTACCATACCTTACCAAGCTGAAGCCAGCCGGTCTTCACAACACCTTCAGAATCCATGTAATACCAGTAATTCTGGAAGCTTTGCCATCCGCTTGCAACTTTTCCGTTCTTAAAGAAATATTTCTTTCCTTCAAAGGTAATAATGTCGGTTAAAGTTGAATCTTCTACACCATTCTTCAAATAAAGAAGTGTAGTTTTTTGATTATCGGTGTATCTGGCAGGACCCGTAAATGTATTATCTATAACTCCATCTTTTACATAGTATACAGGAGAATTCTCATCATCCAGATCTTTACAAAGTCCTTCGAATTCGTTATCTACACGTCCGGCATTAAGATAATACAGATTGTCTCCGATTCTCTTAAGTCCCGTGTACTCAGATGCAACGAAACCGTCTTCAACATACCAAAGTCCCATCGTTCCATCAATGTATTCAACATCAACGTTATAAGGGTCTTCAGCATTTACAGAAGATGCCACTCTGCCTTCCACCAGGCCGGTATATTCTTCGTTAGGGAAGCCATGCTCCAGCCATACAATTGCTACAGGTGTTCTATGCAAACCTGTGTAATCTCCGTTCGGTCCAAGTACAATTGCATCATATTCGGCACTGACAGGTCCAAAATGGAATTCCGCTTTATGATATCCTTCACTCCAAAGCTCATTCGGAACCTGATCGGATAATACGTAGCGAGGGAATCCAAGATAATGACCAAGTTCAGCTATTCCCAATTCAGCGGCCAACGTATCAACGATTGTAGCACAAACTTCATCCGGGTTACCGGTAATGGGAGATTCGTTCTCATCCTTAAAGTAAGCAGTAATCTCATTCGGATATGCGTTATATCCTTCAAATCTCTCATTTTCATCCAAATAGATTATATCTCCGGTTTCCGGATCAATGTAATGGTCAAGGAAGTCAACTATATCATCGCCGGTTAATATTTTTTCTTCCACACTGATTGATGCAACAGGGAATGCAACTACAAAAGTTCTGAAATCCGCTGTCGTTCCGGCAAAATTCAGGATACAGCCATATTCTTTTATCTTATCGTTTCCAAGTGTCCAAAGATTATCGGGTGACTGGTTATCATAAACTTCAACGCGAAGATCTTCCGGATTTATATTAAGAGCTTCTGCAACCTGATCTCTGACATACCAGGCATCTCCCGTGAAAGTTTCATCGTTTCCGTTTACCAAAGCAACAACAGTTATTGCATGTGCCATATAACCATATTTTTGCCATGGTTCTTCCGTACCAACCCACTCTTGTCTTACATCATCCCAATAACCATACTCATCGTATGTGTCGCCTTCAAGAAGGTAAACATCCTCGTCGACAGAAACGGAAACAATCGCATTTGAAACAATGGTAACATTATATGTGTCTTCTCTTCCGGCAAATCTGAAACCTACCTCGTGATCTCCGAGGTCCCATGTGTTGTTAGGACGTCCGTCGCCCTCCTGCCACGTTTCATCCGGGAACTGGTATCCGCCGTCGTCTCCAAACCAGAAATCAACGCCGACAATTTGTTTTACCTGATCATACACTCTGTTCGGTTCATCGCTGATTGTCTTGTCGCCGTTAGCAGTTTCCACCACAACACTAATCTTACTCGGCCATACATTATAACGATCGTAAGGTATTTCTACATCCATTTCTAAATCGCCATCCCAATACCTGTAAACATCAGGATCCGTATTGCCATAGAATACAGTCTTGTCTTCTACCGAAACAGATTTAACAGGATTATGCAATACTACAATATCGTAGTCGGCATATACACCCATTACCTCAAATGTCAGATGATGATTTCCTACTCCCCATTGATTCGTAGGTGTCTGATCATCATTTAAACTACCAAAGCCTCTTCGGTTAATATATTCTTCATCTTTGCCAAGTGCCTCGGCCAAATCTCTTCGAACATCATTAGGGTTACCGACAAACGGTTCATCTCTTAAGCTTGTTTGGACACTGATTTCATCAGGCCATGCACCGTATGCCTGCCAATCTTCCCAGACTTCTTCCTCTTTTTGTTCATCCCAGTAACGGTCTCTTGTGTCTGTGTCTCCTTCAAGAACACTGCGTCCTTTAGTTACCGTAATGCTTTGAATCGGGCTCTCAACAATCGTTGCAGTATAGTCATCGGATCTTCCTGCATAATAGAATACTGCATTATAAGGTACGCCGGGCTCCGTCCACAGATGATCCGGATCCTGCTCGTCTTCCATCTCCGAATGGAAATTCAAACCGCCTGCAATCGTCCTAACCTGATCATACAACTGCTCGGGAGATCCGCTTAATTCTTTTTCTTCCTCTCCATCCATATAAAATACATGGATCGTATCAGGCCATGCATCATAACGGTACCATTCTACTTCTTCATCATTCCAGAACCATTTTTCAAGATAATTATTACCCTGTAATAATTCTTTTTCATCAACGACAATTCTTGTTACAGGATTTTTAACGACTTCAACTTCATAATCCGCACGCACACCAAGTACATTAAATCTCTGCTGGTGAACGCCGAGACCCTGCCATGGATTCTCAAACTGATTGTCGTTTTCATCGCCGAATCCGCCTCTGTTGAGTTCATCTTCGCTCACGCCAAGTGCTTCTGCCAGATCACGCCTTACATCGTTCGGATGTCCTTCAAAAGGTTCCTCACTAAGTGAAGGAGCTGTTACGCGAATCTTATTAGGCCATGTGTCGTATGCTTCAAAAGTAACTTCTTCATCCTGTCCGGTGGACTCATTCCAGCGCCACTCACGTCTGCGACCTGTGTCACCCTCCAAAACCTGAAGTCCTTCCAATACCTCTACACTCTGAATCGGATTATCTACAACATGAACATAAAAAGTCGTACTCACTCCGGCAAAGCGGTAATCAACCTGATAATCCCCAAGTTCCGTCCACTGATTATCCGGATTCTGAGGATCTTCATCTCCATACCAGAAATCAATTCCGGTAATATTCATTACCCGATCATGGATTTCATCCTGATTTCCTGTTAAAGGTTCATCTTCACCTTCAATGGTAACAGTGATATTTCTGGGGCTTACATCATAACGTTCCCATTCAACTTCCTCTTCCTGACCTTCGGGTCCCCATGTCCATCTTTCCGTATGGGTATCGCCTAAGAAGACCTCTTTATCCTCTACGGATAAGGATTGTATGGGATTTTTTACTACTTCAACATCGTAGTCGGCATATACACCCATTACCTCAAATCTTTGATGATGAGTTCCTACTCCCCATGGATTCGTAGGAGACTGATCATCATTTATAGCACCGAAACCTCTTCGGTTAATAAATTCTTCATCTTTGCCCAGTGCCTCGGCCAAATCTCTTCGAACATCATTAGGGTCACCGACAAACGGTTCATCTCTTAAGCTTGTCTGGACACTGATTTCATTAGGCCATGCACTGTATGCCAGCCACTCTTCCCAAACTTCTTCCTCTTTTTCTTCATCCCAGTAACGGTCTCTTAAGTCCTTGTCTCCTTCCAGAACATTGCGTCCTTTAGTTACAGTAACGCTTTGAATCGGACTATCAACAATTACTGCCGTATAGGAATTGGTTCTTCCTGCATAATAGAATACTGCCTTATAAGGGAAGCCGGGCTCTGTCCACAGATTATCCGGATTCTGATCGTCATCCATATCCGAATGGAAATTAAAACCACCGACAATATCCTTAACCTGATCATACAACTGCTCGGGAGATCCGCTTAGTTCTTTTTCTTCCTCTCCATCCATATAAAATACATGGATCGTATCAGGCCATGCATCATAACGGTACCATTCTACTTCTTCATCATTCCAGAACCATTTTTCAAGATAATTATTACCCTGTAATAATTCTTTTTGATCAATGACTATTCTTGTTACAGGATTATAAACGACTTCCACATCATAATCCGCACATACACCAAGTACATTAAATCTCTGGTGGTGAACGCCGACACCTTCCCATGTTACTTCAAACTGATTGTCGTATTCATCACCGAATCCGCCTCTGTTGAGTTCATCTTCGCTCATGCCAAGTGCTTCTGCCAGATCACGCCTTACATCGTTCGGATGTCCTTCAAAAGGTTCCTCACTAAGTGAAGGAGCTGTTACGCGAATCTTATTAGGCCAGGTGGGATATGCTTCATATTCAACTTCTTCATCCTGTCCGGTGGACTCATTCCAGCGCCACTCACGTCTGCGATCTCTGTCACCCTCCAAAACCTGAAATCCTTCCAATACTTCTACGCTCTGAATAGGATTTGCGGTTATTGTTGCCTTATATGTTCCACTGAAAGAAGCAAACTCATAAGGAACCTGATATTCGCCGGGGTCGGGATATCCCGCAGGGGGATTCTGGAAAGATGTATCATCCCACCATAATTCCGGTCTAATTCCTGTTTTTTGCTCAACCCAGTTAACTACTTGGAATACATCACCATATTCTTCATCAAATACGGAACCATCCGTAAGTACGACCTTGAACCTCGGTGAGAAATCATATTTCTGCCACTCAACCTCATGATGTCCTTGATCATCATCATAGTCGCCACAGGTAAAAGTTGAACCCTCAACAAGACTTCTGTCGTATGCAGTAACACTTGCAACAGGATTTGCCGCAATACTTAATGTCCATTCCGCAACAAGCCCGTCCAAATAAAAAGCTATACGGAATGTATCCCCTGCTTCTCCGTTATACGGATTTTCCGAATTATCATCAATATGACAATCAAAGGAATGATCCGGATATTTATCGCTAAGCCACTGCATTACTTCCCAGAGAGGCCCATAGTAAGTATCTTCATCTTCCGTTTTAACGAAATAATTCGTACTTCCCAGTTCATAATCATCGCTCTCAATAAATGTCTTGTCATCCGCACGGAATTCAATGATGGGAGTTTCATTCTGCTCTTCCTCGCCCGAACCGTTTCTTGGGCTTTCCGGAATAGTGTTTTCCTCATTGGGATCCAATTCGGGACTTACTTCCTCAGAATAGATTACTTCCTCTTCCTCGGATAAATCTTCATCTTCGGAATCGATTATATCGGAATCTGTTTCCTCTATTTCAGCTTCTTCAAAATAAGTTTCTTCCGCATCTGTTTCTTCGGAATCGGTTTCTTCAACATCCGCTACATCCGAGTCTTCTTCTGTATCTTCTTCTGTATCTTCTTCGTCAGAATATGCTTCATCATTTTCTGTTTCATCTGATTCCACATTCTCCGAATCCGCATCTTCAGAATCAGCTTCATCTGTTACTGCTTCATTCACTGCATCGGAGTCTGATTCTTCCAAATCAGTTTCATCCTCAGATTCTTCGATATCCGATTCATCCAAATCAAAATCTGTTTCATCTGCTTCAAATGCTTCGCCTTCTGCCAAATCGGTTTCATCGGCAATCTGCTCTTCTATTACCGTCTGAGCATAGCCATCCCCTTCTTTTGCATAAACAGATGAAGGCATCATAAGAACAACCAGCATAATTGCCATAATCATGCTGAGTACTCTTGTTGCATTCTTCTTCCACTTGTACCTTAGCTTCATACTTCGCTCCCCCTCTCATACAATGTGCTGTTTTTATTCATTTTTTTATATCTCAGAAAAACAAGTATTTGTTTTTTTCATCATAATGAATATTTCGACAAAATACAAGATTTTCTTAATACATATAATGCTCAAAAGAGCCCAAAATAATAAAAAATTTTGAGCTCTCCAAAGAATGTTTTATTTATTTAGCACCTTTTTTAAATATAACCGCAAAAACGGTCAAAAACAGAATCTTGATATCCTTCCAAATAGACCAGTCGTCTATATATTCCATATCAAGTTTTATAACTTCTTCAAAATCAGTAATCTCGCTTCTTCCGGACACCTGCCACATGCCTGTTATTCCCGGAGTCATGCAAAGTCTGCATTTATGCTTGGGCGAGTACTGCTCATATTCCTGAACTGTTGGCGGTCTCGTTCCGACAAGACTCATATCTCCCTTTAATACATTGAAAAATTGAGGAAATTCATCAAGACTTGTCTTTCTTAAGAATTTTCCGACCTTGGTAATTCTCGGGTCTTCCTGCATCTTAAACATTAGACCGTTCATTTCGTTTTGTTCCATAAGCTTTTCTTTTTGTGCCTCAGCATCAACAGACATGGATCTGAACTTATAGAACGTGAAAATACGACCGTTTTTTCCGACACGCGGCTGTTTAAAAATAACCGGTCCCTTTGAATCAGCTTTAATGGCAATTGCAATAAACGGAAAGATAATTCCTGTAATAATAAGGCCTACAACCGCTCCACATAAATCAAGAATACGTTTCAACACTTTCTGCTTCCAGGAGAATATGTTTCTCGCATATTCGACAGTTGCGTATTTGCCGACACGGTTAAGGGTCTTCTTGCCTGAATCTATGATATCAAACGAAGATATACATACATTAACTATAATGCCCATATTCTGAAGCTGCGCTACCCAGTCCGTAAGTGTTTCCGTGCCTTCCAATGAATTATCGTATAAGAATACTTCATCAATCTCATTGTGAGTGGCGAATTCTATCAAATCTTTACCGCCGCATACTACAGGAAAGCCTAGCACGGTTTGATGCCCCGGAACAATTTGTGCGTTCGAATGAACATCATCCGTAAGCGCAACTCCTATAATCATACGATTCCATTCGTTATATTTTATAATCTGCGATATCGTTTCTTCCGCTATAGCCCCGGGGAGAACAACAAGCATCTTACTGCTGTATTTACCCGATTTGTAGACTCTGTTCATAAAAGACTTAAGAAGAAGTCTTTCGAGCCAGAGAAGAATGGTGTTGACTATAATAAAATATCCGTAAAGCAAACGTGAAATATCATCCGCACGATGAAGAACGATAATGATAATAAACGCTGCACCTATAAAAAATATTTCCTGAAAAATAATACTTCTGAGTTCGGCTATCAAGCCTCGAACAAACATTTTCTTATTCCAGTCATGAGCAAATCCGACAAGGATATATGCTAAAAGGAATATATATATTAACCAGTCCTGGTCAAAATTATTGTCTCTGCCAAAAAACAAACGATATCTGATCAGATACGCTATAAATAAACTTATAAAAACAACGATCAAATCAACCGTCATTGTAATAAGCTGTTCAAGACGTTTCCTCTTTTCGTACATAAATCACATATCTCCTAAAACATAATAAAAAGCATTGTTATTATATCATAATAATCCAATGACGGCAAAAAACGAACCCTTTTGAAAATGTCATGTTATATTAAGCTCTGACATCCAGAAAGTTTGCTTTACCCGTTATTTCAATTTTCACGGAATTTGCCGGAACGAAAACGCAGCTTCCTTTACGGAATTCTATATGGTCCGAACCATACGTCATTCTTCCCTGCCCATCAATGCAGAGGAGAACTCTGAAACTAAACGAATCCGCTTCGTACGGGACATTCAAAACATCAACTCCATCCGCATTAATAAGCATTCTCGACACTTCAAAATATCTGCACCTTGCCAGTAATTCAGTCGCCGCTCCGCGTCTGTATTTTAATACACGAAGAGGCTGGCGCGGAAAACTGCTTTTGGTATAATCCATCACTTTCAAAGCTTTATCAATGTGAAGTTTTCTTTTTTGTCCGTTTTTATCGGTTCTGTCGTAATCGAAAATTCTGTATGTGAGGTTTGAGCTTTCCTGAATTTCCGCAAGTATAATTCCCGAACCTATTGCGTGAACCGTCCCCGCATTCACCATAAAAACATCATCCTTTTCAACCGGGATTTCATTAAGATGTTTTTGAAGAGTTCCGTTAGCTATTGCGTTTTTAACCGTCTCTTCTTCGGTGTTATGTGCGAAACCGTAAATTAATTTGGAATCGGGTTTAGCATCCAGGATGTACCACATCTCCGTTTTACCATGTTCACCATCCTCATATTCAAATGCATATTCATCATCCGGATGAACCTGAAGAGAAAGTTTTTCATTGGCATCAATCAGTTTAATTAAAAGAGGAAATCCGAAAGATTTGTCCGGATGTGAACCCAAGAATTCCGGATTATCATCCAAAACGTTATTTAAAGTCTTTCCCCGGAATTCTCCCGAAATAATCATGCTTTCTCCGTCAGGATGAACACTGCATTCCCAGCTTTCGGCCAAAGGAGATATTTCGGTATCTTTATTAAATTCTTTTTTTAACCTGTCTCCGCCCCAGATGTAATCTTTATACACAGGACTTAGAAGAAACGGAGCATTGTTCATGAATTCACCCTTTACAGTTCATGTTTCTCTTTATCAAAAACCGATATTTCATCTCCAAGCTGTACTTCTATAAGCATTAATTGGGTATCTGCGAATATTGTATGTTTGCAGCCGGCACACATGGTAATAACATCACCTTTGGAAACATTCTGCTCCATACCGTCGACAACCGTACGGCCTTTGCCTTCAATCACAACCCAAACTTCGTCTCTGTTTTTATGGGAATGATAGTTCATCGAATGTCCGGGGTTTAAAGTGACTTTAACGGTCAATGAGCCGTCTTCCACATCAATAACCTTGTAGCTTCCCCATGATTTCTCCGCAAACATGGTCTCACCGGCAAATTTATCCACATAGGGTTTGATGTATGAACTCTGATGCTTGTCAGAAACAAGAATTCCTTCGGGAGATGCCGAAATAATCACATCCGAAAGTCCCATCGCCAGAATCGGTACATCCATTTCATTTATTATGTGGACATTGTTGCATTCATCTCCCAATTCGCCTTTGCCTATCACATTGTCGGTAATGCTTTCGGTTAATGTATTCCATGTACCTATATCTTTCCACTTTCCGCGGAATCTGTTAACCTGAATCTTTTTTTCCTTTTCGACAACAGCATAGTCAAAAGATATTTTCTCCAAAGAATTATATTTGGAGAACAAATCATAATAATCTGTAAAATCTATTAATTCATGGGCTTTATCTATAACATACTTGAGTTTATAAGCAAATATTCCGCCATTCCAAAGAGCCCCTTCTTTAATATATTCAGCTGCGGTTTCTTCTGAAGGTTTTTCCTTAAACGCCTTAACAAATGAGGTTTCAGAATTCTCCGCGGGGATAATATATCCGTATTTATCTGAAGGATAAGTAGGTTCTATTCCCATAAGAACAAGATTTGCTTCTCCTTTGTCTGCCTGCTTGGCAAGACCTTTTACGCATTCAAAGTAATCTTCTTCAACAAAAGGATCTATAGGGCAAACTACTACAGATTCATTTTCATCCACCTTCAATACGTCTTTAAGATACATTGTTGCCAGAGCAATCGCAGGGAAAGTATCTCTTCTGCAGGGTTCCACCGATATTCCTACATTCTCTTCCAATTGATTATGTATCGCGGAAACCTGACTTTTGGCGGTTGCAATTGTTATTTTTGCTTCAGGATCAACTTTCTTAATCTGACCGTAGATTCTCTGAACCATCGATTCATATTCGCCGTCTTCGCGACGGAAAAACTTAATAAACTGTTTAGATCTGATTTCGTTTGAAAGAGGCCAAAGTCTCTTGCCCGAGCCACCGGATAACAATATTATATTCATATTTGTAAATTACCCCTTTTAATAGTATAATTAATACGCTTAAACGCTACATGCAGATTTTATCAAAAATAAGAAAAAATGGCAATCCGCACGCAAGAAAGGAAGCAATTAAAGAATGAGCAAAAAGAAGGCATTAATTACCGGAGTTACAGGTCAGGACGGATCATATCTGTCTGAGTTTCTGCTTGAAAAAGGATATGAAGTTCACGGAATAATCAGAAGAAGTTCCGTTGATTATAGAGAAAGAATCGTTCATCTTGAAGAAAACCCCGATTTTCATCTTCATTACGGCGATTTATCCGATTCTATGAGTCTGGTTAAGGTTATCGGAAGCGTTCGACCTGATGAAATTTATAATTTAGCCGCTCAAAGCCATGTTCAGGTATCCTTCGATGTACCGGAATTTACCGCTGATGTAGACGCAACGGGTGTATTAAGAATACTCGAAGCCGTAAGAGTATGCGGATTGGCAGATACATGTCGTATATATCAGGCTTCCACTTCGGAACTGTACGGCAAGGTCGAGGAAGTTCCTCAGTCGGAAACCACACCATTCCACCCTTATTCCCCTTATGCAGTTGCAAAGCAATACGGATTCTGGATCACCAAAGAATACCGCGAAGCTTATAATATGTTTTGCTGTTCCGGAATACTTTTCAACCATGAATCCGAAAGAAGAGGCGAAACATTTGTTACCAGAAAAATAACTCTCGCAGCTTCACGTATAGCACAGGGAAAACAGGATAAATTATATCTCGGCAATCTGTCATCTCTTCGCGACTGGGGATATGCCAAAGATTATGTTGAATGTATGTGGTTAATCTTACAGAACAGCAAACCCGAAGATTATGTTATCGCCACGGGAGTACAGCACTCTGTCAGAGAATTTGCAACTCTTGCCTTTCATTATGCCGGCATAGAAATCGAATGGCAGGGTGAAGGTATAAACGAAAAGGGAATAGATAAAAAAACCGGAAAAATACTTATCGAAGTATCTCCCGATTTTTATCGTCCTACCGATGTGGTTAATCTCTGGGGTGATCCAAGCAAAGCAAAAAATGAACTTGGATGGAATCCGACCAAGACAAGCTTTGAAGATCTTGTAAAACTGATGGTCGAACACGATATGAAAAAAGTTGCCGCAGAGCGTGCAGAAGAACATATTAAAAACAATCTCGCCGAATATTTGGAAAAGGGAATCGTTAAATAATTAAATTATCATATCCTGAAGCTTTTTAGCTTCCGTAGATATTTCAAATCCTTTAGATACGAAGTTGTTCTTAACGACTTCGTATTTTTCTCTTTTAAGAGTCCTCATTTCATCTATCTTTTTACTCCACGCTTCAGCCCCTTGATTCAGCTCATAAAATATAAAAGAATCATTCATTCTGACTTCTTCGGGAATAACACCTTTTGATGCAAGTGTCGGAACGGCATTCGCCTGTGCTTCGAGTGCAGCAACGCTTAATCCTTCAAATACGGAAGGGAACAAAAATAAATCAAAAGAACTTAACCAGCCCTGAATATCTTTTTGAATTCCGACAAAATGTACACTATCATCCAATGAATATTCAGACACTTTGTTCTTAAGCATCGACTCGTCTTCGCCCTGTCCGACCAGCACCAGAACGCTGTCAGGATTAGCGGAATGGTACTCTTTAAAAATATCAATCATAAAAGACTGGTTTTTCTGAAAATGAAGTCTTCCGACATTACCAATCACATACTTATCGGTCCATCCGTATTCTTCTCTGATGGTCGCTCTCTTATTTTCGTCAAATCTCATTTCATCCACATCAATTGCATTGTGAATTAAAACAGACTTCGGAAATACTTTGGCATTGTAAAACCAGTGTGCGGCATCTTCCGAGCAGGCCCAAAAATCAGTCGCCCACTTGGATATACTCATTCTGTTAATCTTATGAAGAACTCCACGCAAAGCAGAATCCATATTTTGCGAATTGTGGCTGTGAATGATTCTCTTGGAAATGCCGTATTTTTTTGCCATTTTAAGATAATCTATATTGGCAAGACTGCTCACATTAACCCATATGGCGGACCACTCGGACGAATGATTCTTAAAAACATCGTCCAGTTCCTTCCTGTACGTTGACATGTCCTTGCTTCTGGCAGTAATGTGGAAAGTTCTTCCGCCCATTGCAATCAGTTCATCTTCATAAGCAACTTTTTCATGTGAATTGCATAAAAAATCAAACTGTAATGCTTCTCTGTCTATATGTTCATAATAATTTAAAATGACTTTTTCTACTCCGCCGGGGTTTTCTGTCATTCCAAAAACCAGGATACGCTTCATCTATTTGCCGTTCTCTTTCTTTTCGTTCGATTTACTTCGAAGTATATATGCCAATGATGAAATTCGATATAAATGCATTTTGGCAAAAATAAGAGGAACCATTCTCAAGCCTTTGCATTCACTGAATTTAATGCTTTTAAGTGAATCCGCAAAATAACTGTTTTGCATTATATCCTTCATGCGTTTTAATTCATCTTTATACATCAAATCATTTTTGGCGGTAAAAACTTCTCTTACCATAACAATATTAAGATGCATTAACACATATTTAATATAGGCTCTTTTTACATTCTCCGACTCATCTTCGATTAAAGATGCGCTTGACTGCATCGCAAAAGCATATTTTTCTGCTTTTTTTCCGTCAAACGTTCTTACCGCAGAATCTGACGATGATATGCTGTAGTTATATATTGTTTTTTCCGATAAGCAGACCGACTCGCAATGTTTAAGATACCTTAGTGTAAAATCACTGTCTTCCGCCACCGACAATTTTGGATTAAATCTTATACCATTATTTTTTATAATTTCGGATTTGAATAATTTTGCCCATACCTGCATATATTTGGTGGGGTTATTCAAGAATAATATTTTACAGTCTTCAACATTTCCTTTTAATTCTTTTATATCCACGTTATTAGAATAAAAAGAGGTATTGTCAGTAACACTTCTTACTTCATCACCCGCTTTATGCCCGTACACATACAGGTCAATCGCGGTATTCTTCATATCCTCCTGCAAATTAAACGAAAAATCCGGCAGATAATAATCATCCGCATCCATGAATAATATCCATTTTCCCTTGGAATTATCCACACCTGAATTTCTTGCATTTGATACACCCTTTTCAGAATGAAGATAAAGCAGATTGACTGAATAATCCCTTTGAATTGCCGAAACCGCATCGTCTGTATTGTCATTCGAGCCGTTTTCAACAATTATAATCTCATAATTTTGCAGTCCCGAATCGACAATACTCTTAACGGCACGTTCAATAGTGCTTCCCGCATTGTAAGCAGGGATTATGATTGAAATATCGGTTCCGGATTTAATCTCGTCCTTCAGTTCCATATTTATTCAAAATCCTTAACTGTTATAAACATTGAAAAAAGTTATTCAGCCAAAAGTAATTTAGCTTTTTCCAATGCCTCACCAATTACCTGATCCATATCGTAATACTTGTATTCTCCAAGACGTCCGCCAAAGATTACTTTGCTTTCCTGTTCAGCTTTTTCTTTATACTTTTTGTATAATTCATTGTTTTTCTCATCATTTACGGGGTAGTACGGTTCATCTCCCAATTTCCATTCGGAACTGTACTCACGGCTTATAACGGTTTTAGGGAGTTCCTGTCCATTCTCATCTTTGCCGAATTCAAACCATTTATGTTCAATTATTCGTGTCCAGGGAGTATCCGAATCCGTATAGTTTACGGCTGCATTTCCCTGGAAGTTTGGAATGTCAAGTGTTTCGTTTTCAAATCTTACGGATCTGTATTCCAGATTTCCGAAGCAGTAACCGTAAAATTCATCTATCGGACCTGTATATATTACTTTATTCGCAATTGAATCCAGTTCGTTTCGATTGGAAAAATAATCGCAATCAAGTTTAACTTCGATTCCTTTTAACATATTTTCAACCATTTTGGTATATCCGCCAACCGGAATCCCCTGATACAATGCGTTGAAATAATTATTATCATAGCTTAATCGAACGGGAAGGCGTTTGATAATAAAAGCAGGTAACTGATCGCAGGGGCGTCCCCACTGTTTTTGCGTATATCCCTTTATCAGTTTCTCATAAATGTCTTTTCCTACCAGAGATATAGCCTGTTCCTCTAAATTGCTCGGTTCGGTAAAGGAAGCTTCTTTTCTTTGTTCCTCAATCTTTGCTGCTGCCTCTTCGGGAGTTACCACTCCCCACATTTTGTTAAATGTATACATGTTAAACGGAAGAGAATAAATTTCACCTTTATAATTGGCAACGGGTGAATTGGTAAAACGATTAAAAGTTGCAAACTTATTCACATAATCCCATACTGTTTTATTGTTGGTATGAAAAATATGTGCGCCGTATTTATGAACATTTATTCCTTCAATTTTTTCGGTATAAACATTTCCTCCGATATGTTTTCTTTTATCGATTACAAGAACCGATTTACCCATATCAGTTAACTCTCTGGCACAGGTTGCTCCATATAATCCTGCACCAACAATTAAATAATCAAACATTTCCGCTTCCATCCTTTTTTTCGCTAATTTATCTGCAATTAAATGCCCACTTCCCTGTAATACTGAATCAGTCTTTCATATGCCGTCTTTAAATCGATTTCCGGTTTCCATCCCAAAGATTTAAGTTTATCGGAATTAAGTTTCATCCTGGTTTCGCCGGCATATCCGTAAATGTTCTCCTCGGGAATATCAAATACCACTTTAATATTTCCACCCGCAATTTCATTTGCAATCATATTCGCCATATTGGCAATTGTTGTATGCGTCGTGGGATTAACAACATTGTAAGCTTCTCCCGGCTCGCCCTTTACGGCAATAAGCAACAACGCTTTAATGCTGTCGGTTGTGTAACAATAATTTCCTTCCGACAGGCCTTTGGTATGAAGAACGATATCTTCTCCCGTAATAACCGCTTTGGCAAATTGTGCAAAAACTCTGTTGTCGTCAGGTCTTACGCCTGCTCCAAACATCTGAGATAATCTCGCTATTCGTATCGGAATATTGTATTCGGAATAAAATGCCTCGCACATATTCTCGCATAATCTTTTACATTCCGGATAATTACTTCTGATTGCCAGCGGATCCAGATATCCGATATTTTTCTCTCTTACCTCAATGTCAGAATCAAATGTTCCGTACATTTCCATTGAAGAAAGGTATATAAAACTTTTCACATTCTTTTCGGATGCAAATATTAATATATTATGCGTTCCGAATATCGAAGTCTCAATTGTTTCCACCGGATTAGACACCATATATTTAGATGTTGTAACCGAAGCACAATGAAAGATATAATCAATGCTCTCTTTTACATTAAGTTCTGAGCATATATCACCTTTTACAAGTACAAAACTTTCATCTTTTACGAGATCATAAAATACACTCTCAGCCTTTTGTTCATTGCGAACAGCAGCAAAAACCTTTACCCCGAGATTATATTTTTTATTCGCTGATAAAAGAGAAATGCACAAAAGAGAGCCGACCAGTCCGGTGGCTCCCGAAACCATTATATTGCTTCCCTTATACTCTTCCCAGGGTATTATGTTTGATTCAATAATGTTTTCAATGTCTTTTGACAGTGTATTACAAAAACCCATTTAACATCCTTTCAAACTTCTGTTTATTCCATGATGTATACAATATTGCTATGGTTAATTCTTTGATCCTCGGGAGGAAGTTTCATATAATCTCCAAACATTTGTTTAAGATACGTATCCCAGCAGGCAGGAGCATGAAACAGCTTTCCGTTAAATTCCACATCCACCACAGGAACATAATCTTCTCTTCTCATTCGTTCCCTAGGCCCTACACTCCAGGCAATACCCGCAACATATTCGCTTTCTTCAAAGGGGTATTTTCTTGCTAAGGTATCAATCTTCTTCGTAACTTTCTTTAATCCAAAAAGATTTAAATATATCTTAATCGGAATTTTTCCTATTGTTCTTATAATATTCTTACCTTTACCAACCTTGGCAAATGCTCTGTTATAATTAATCTTAAGCGGAGATGCAAAACTTAAGATTTCATCACAACTTTCAATATCATCGGGAAGTCCGTCCATCGGAAATATATCTATCCAAAGATTATTGTCAACGGTAGAATATTCGTTAATCACTTTTGTTCGCACATCTACGAGCTTGGCAAAGGGATAATATCCGACTCCCGCATTATAACCCTCGAGTTTATAATAGGGTTTAACATGAGTTTCTTTGAGTATTGTATGCATTCTGTCAAAATCGGGACGGGGAACAAGAACATCAATATCATCATCCCACGGAATAAAACCTTTGTGCCTTATTGCTCCAAGCATTGTTCCTCCGGAAAGATAGTAACGAATACCGTTTTTATCACAGAATTCCGCAAAATCACAAAGGATATTGAAAGTATATTTTTTTATTTCATCCGAATCAAGCTGCCTCATTTTATGAAATCTTCCACGCTCTCTTTTATCTTTTATCAGTCTCTCCTAAAGAGATCTCTCGTATAAACCTTATCCTCAACATCGTCCAGAATGCTGTCGTATCTGTTGGCTATAATAGCATCGCAGTCCTTCTTAAACTTCTCTATATCATTGACTACAATACTTCCGAAGAATGAACTTCCGTCTTCCAATGAAGGCTCATATACGATCACGGTTGCACCTTTAGCCTTAATTCTTTTCATAACGCCCTGAATGGAGCTTTGACGGAAATTATCCGAATTACTCTTCATCGTAAGTCTGTAAACACCGATGATACACTTTTTCTCATTGTTGGCGGAATAATCGCCTCTGTTGAAATAATCATAATAGCCCGCCAGTTTGAGCACTCTGTCGGCTATGAAATCTTTTCTTGTTCTGTTGCTCTCAACTATGGCCTGAATGAGATTTTCGGGAACATCCTGATAATTTGCCAGTAACTGTTTTGTATCTTTGGGTAAACAATATCCGCCATATCCAAAAGAAGGATTATTATAAAAATCTCCGACACGAGGATCCAAAGAAACACCCTTAATAATTTGTGCGGTGTCGAGTCCTTTCATTTCCGCATATGTATCCAATTCGTTAAAAAAGGATACTCTAAGTGCCAGATACGTATTGGCAAACAGTTTTACGGCTTCCGCTTCGGTAAAGCCCATCTGAAGTACTTCAATATCTTTTTTGCTTGCACCTTCAACCAAAAGATTGGCAAAAGCAGCTGCTTTTTCCCGACTTGAATCATCACATCCGACAATAATTCTGCTCGGATAAAGATTATCATAAAGAGCCTTGGATTCTCTTAAGAATTCCGGGCTGAAAATAATTCTGTCGGTGTTAAACTTCTTCCTTACCGACTCTGTATATCCTACGGGTATTGTGGATTTAATAACCATCATGGCAGTATCGCTGCTCTTTAAAACCAAATCAATAACAGCCTCAACCGCGGAACAGTCAAAAAAGTTTTTAACGGGATCGTAATTTGTGGGAGCCGCTACGATAACATAATCCGCATCTTTATAAGCACCTGCCCCATCAGTCGTTGCACAAAGATTAAGGTTTCTTTCCTCATGTTCCAAAAGAAACTTTTCTATATAATCATCCTTAATCGGGCTTTCCCAATTATTCAATTTATCAACCTTATCTTCAACAATATCTACCGCCACAACTTCGTTATGTTGAGATAACAAAACGGCCAGTGATAAACCAACATATCCTGTTCCCGCAACTGCAATTTTCATATCAATAAACCTTTCAAAATACGTAAGAATAATATCCTATTTGATTTTAAGCTTAGCTTTAATACTTCCGAGTATTTCAAGCGTTAAACTCTCCCTGTTAACAATTAACATTAAAAGATAACCGGCAGAAAACATAACAAAAGAAATAAAAAGCTCTATAAAACTTTTTATTTCAACCCTATAACCTATATTGGGAAATCTGTAAAAAATGGAGTCATATAGTCCCGGAAGGATATATCGCCCCGACAAATACATAGTTCCTATCATGATTCCCGTTGCTACCGCCAACGAGAACAATATCTTTACAAGCTTGATTCTTTTTAATACACCCTTTAATTCATTTCTAAGATATATAAAAAGATACGTCGTTACAAATATCTCGGCAACGAGGGTTCCTATAGATGCACCGGCTGAACGGAAAAACGGTATCAAAATAGCATTCAAAACCATATCTATTATCGCTCCGCCGATTTCAGCTCCTAAAAGAGCTTTTTCTTTTCCGAGAGGTACCAGCATCTGAATTCCGAAAATATTGCTGAGACCTATGATAAGTATTGTAGGCACGATTATCTGCATCGGTACAATCGATCCGGCAAACCCCTCACCACTTATCAACATTATACATTGATTTGCCATAAAAACAAAGAAAATCGTCGCTCCGCCGGCAAACACAAGAACAAAATTGATAGCTTTTGCAGATACATTCTTAAACTCATCGAACATCTTATTTTCAATGTAGTACGAAACTCTCGGAAGTAAAACAGCTCCAAGAGATGTAACCACCGATAAAAGCACGGTTTTTATTTTAACTGCCGCATTATACAGTCCTACCTCACCTTCATCCGTCATTACACGAAGCATTACCGTATCAAGGTTCGTATATATCGTTGTCGCACATGACATTGCTAAGAATATTCCTACAGGCTTTAAATGTCTTTTAAGATCGTATCCTCCAACAGGCTTCAAATCGATATATCTGCGTAAATTGATGAAGTTTAGAATATATGATGCGGATGAAGCAAATATAGCTATTCCGCCGTATATTACATAATCCTTCTGCTCATGCACCAGCAAAAACATAAGCCCGATAGCTATCATCTTGAATATCACGGATCTGATTGTAATATACGTATACTGTTCAAGGGCCTTATAAAGCCATTCCATACCGATTGATGTAAGAAGAATTGTTGCCGAAGTAATGATATACAGCATCTTATCATCTCTGAGAATAGGTACGAAAAGAATGGCAAAGAAAAGAAGGACGTACATAAATGCCGACATAATAAGATTAATCATAAGCAATTCGTGTGCAGTCCTTGTTAATTTTTCTTTATCGTCTCTAACCTTAGCACAAGCCCGGACACCGTAAGTAGGTATACCGAGCTGCGCAAAGATATTAAAATATGCAATTACCGATGTTGCCGTTGCTATCTTTCCTGTTCCAACATTCGTAAGAATTCTCGAAATGTACGGAAATGTTATTATCGGAAAGATGATACTCGATATCGAAAGCAGCGAGTTCATCAAAAAATTGAGTTTAATTGATTTTTGTTTCATTACTGTTTATTAGCCGTACTGTTCCTTACATCATATTTCTTTCCGTTATAAGTTACGGTTCCGTAATAACCCCATTTAAGTACACCTTTTTGAACATAATACAATGTATTGTTGTACTCTACCAATCCGGTGTAACCTTTCACAACAGCACTGTTCTTAAGGTTGTACCAGGTGCCTCCTACGTTTGTAAGACCGTTTACGCCCCACTTAATTGCACCCTTCTGGATATAATAATCGGTTCCGCCATATTCAAAGACTCCGGTGAAACTAAAGTCTACGGTACTGTTCTTTACGTAATACCATGTTCCGTTGTATTGAACGAGTGTGTTTTCGCCCCATTTAAGTACACCTTTTTGTACATAGTACCAGGAGCTTCCTAACTGAACGAGACCTGTATATCCTTTCTGAAGCGCACTGTTCTTAAGGTAATACCATGTGCCTCCTACATTTGTAAGGCCGTTTACGCCCCACTTAATTGCACCCTTCTGGATATAATAATCGGTTCCGCCGTATGTAAAGATTCCGGTGTAGTTAAAGTCTACGGTACTGTTCTTTACGTAATACCATGTTCCGTTATACTGAACCAGCGTATTTACGCCCCATACAAGGATACCTTTTTGAACATAATACCAGCTTCCGCTATGGTAAACCAGGTTTGAATAGTTCTTTTGAACCGCACTGTTCTTTATGTAATACCATGTGCCATTGTAATTGACCAGGCCTTCAACGCCCCATTTAAGAACGCCTTTTTGGATATAATAATCCGTTCCGCCGTATCCGAAGATTCCCGTGAAATTAAAATCTACTTTGCTGTTCTTTACGTAATACCATGTTCCGTTATACTGAACCAGTGTATTTACGCCCCATACAAGGATGCCTTTTTGAACGTAATACCAGCTTCCGTTATGATAAACCAGGTTTGAATAGTTCTTTTGTACTGCACTGTTTTTAAGGTAATACCAGGTGCCTGAGACACTTACAAGACCGTCCACGCCCCACTTAAGAACGCCTTTTTGGATATAATAATCCGTTCCGCCGTATCCAAAGATTCCGGTGAAACCGAAATTCACTGTACTGTTCTTTACGTAATACCATGTTCCGTTATACTGGACGAGGGTGTTTACTCCCCATACTATCTCACCCTTTTGAACATAATACCAATTGCCGTCCGTATGATAAACAAGGCCTGTATAATTGGACTGGCGAACGCCATCCTTAAAATAGATCCATTTTCCGTCATCACGCTTAAAAAGTCCGGTTACTTTAGCTGCATTCTTATCCTCATAAACCTGAACGGATATAGTGTCACTGACAGATTTGTTTCCGTCTCCCACATCTTTTATGGTGAATTTCAACTCGTATGTTCCCGCATAATCAAATGTAGTCTCAAATATATGAGTGGTAAGAAACTGTGTTCCGCCGTAAACACCCTGACCGGTCGGCTTTATATAATCCAATTTATACTGGCAATTACTTGTGCCGCCCTGTTTTAACACCGTAAATGTAGCAGGCTTACCCGCAATTATATTGGAATCATAATTTACATAGAAGTCTGTTAATTCAGCATATATTTCAACATTAAGAGTTAATTCTTTTACGGTGTATGCCTTTTTGGTTTCACTATCAAAATAGTAATACACCTTCGATCCCGACGAATTGAAAGCATAATCACTTCCGGCAGTTCCCGAGACAGGATTTTTCATAAAAAACGCATCGGAATTTGCAGTGTCGCAGAACGCAATATCAACAAGATAGTTCTTATTATCACTCCAATGAAGAATATTCCACATGTGAGGTCCGTTATTTGCCTGGCCCGTGGCTAAATAGCAATATATGCCTGCATCCGAAAATGCGGTTTTTTCGCATAAATAAGCGAATCCCTTGGCATATCCTTCGCACACTACCTTTGTATTCGGATCGCCGTCAAATATCCATATCAACTGCCATGGATTGCCGTATTCAAGATTCGAATCGTTTGCAGCATCATAATTATAATCAGTGAGCTGGCAAATCTGATTCTTATAATATTTTACCTTTTCCAAATCGCTGGAATCTTTTGCATTCTCAACTATGGAATTGACTTTATCAATTGCTTTCGAAACAGCTTTCGTTTTAGTTGTGTCTACATAATACACGCCTTTAGTTGAGACATAATCGGCGGAAACTTTAAAATATATGGATAAATTGTCGCCATATAAAGAAATCTTATATTCTCCATTCTCAGATGTCTGACGATAACCTATTCCGTTGGTTGAACACTGAAGTCCCATCCAATATCTCTCATATGGGCAATCTCTAAGCACCGCCTTAAATATTTCAGATGAATTATAAGTATCAAGTCCGTACTTTTTCTTTATAGCCGTTTTGGCTTCATCACTTAAACCGCCATCACTGTTGACTATTGAAGAAACTCCCAATTCCGCAGCTGTATAAGATTTTTCGGTGTCAATGCCAAGTTCACTAAACTTTAACTCACTTACGCAATACTCCTCTTCGCCGTTAGCAACTCTGATAAAAAGAGTTTTTGCTTTTTCATACATCAGCCGGTTTATACCGGAAAGCTTATTACCGCTCATATTTCCGGAGAAATATACAGTATTTTTCGAGCCTGAAATCTTCGAATCCAAATAATCATATAAAAGAGAATCATTGTCAAAATCTTCCACATAAAAGATTTCATCTTCGTCTATTTCAATCTCGGAAACGGTCTGAGGAATCTCCACAACTTCTTCAGATTCAACAGCATCTTCTGTTGCAATTTCATCGGAAGAATCATCCGCTACATCTTCTGAGTTTTCTATATCATCATTTATTTCTTCATCTGAATCCTCAACGATTTCATTTATTTCATCATCAGAATTCTCAACGATTTCATTTATTTCATCATCAGAATTCTCTTCAAAATCATTTATTGCATCTTCTGAATTTTCAACTATTTCATTTGTTTCATCATCAGAATTCTCATCAAAAACATTTATTGCATCTTCCGAATTCTCATCATCAGCAACCTCTTCGTCTGTTGACTCCTCAGTACCTGCAATCTCTTCATCTTCCTGAATTGAGTTGTCTGAAAAATCCTCGACAATAAGTTCATCATCCCCCGAATCAATTATCAGGACTTCCTCATCGTTTTCATCATCAAAAGAAGACTCGCTGACAATAGTATTTTCGGCATTGACGGATTCCGGACCCTCATATGCAAGTACTGTTAAATCAACGCAATAAAAAGCCATAAGCGATGACAAAACAAAACATAATACTCTACTTACTGCTTTCTTCATTCATATCTCCCCTCTGCCACAATATCACGATGGCTTAAAACAAAAAACACAGTATTTTACAACAAAATCATTTCCTTTGGAATAATTACGGAACAATCCTTTTTAAAATCGGAATTTTCCTGATAATCCATGTTATGCCGATTGTAGCAAGCACTATTGCAAACGGTGCAGACAGCCTGTAATATATGCTTCTGTTATCGATATCAAACAATCTTATAGCCGCATCATGCATATACCAATGCATCAGGTAAATAGGAAACGTATATCCGGCTATAAATTTAAATACCCGAATAGCTTTTGTCTTGGCTATTAACAATCCTAAATCTTTTAAAATCAAAAACATTCCGACCGAGTACATAACACACGGAAGGGCATTATATCCTTTAAAAAACGAATTAACTCCTCCGTCACGCATAGAATAATAATACGTGCCGAATAAATGAATACAAAAGCCTGCAATCGACAGAAGAATTAACACTATTTTAATTACTTTTCTGGGTGGATAATTGTGAATATAATAGCCAATAACAGGCCAAATAAGATACCCCGCCACAACGCCAGGTCTTAAATCAGACAGATTGTTTACTCCGACAAATTTGTTAACAAACGGAACAGTTACATTGAATATTAATCCGATAATAATCAGATAGAGAAACAATTCTTTTCGTTTCTCTTTATGTGTCATTGCAAATAAAGGAATACATAAGTATACCGAGAATAACGGAATAAAGAACCAGTATACCGTGGTGAATTTTGTATTTATAAAGCCGTCTACAATAAATTTAAAAGAAATATCTCCTACAGAAAATCTGTGTGTAAGAAGGGCGTAAGCAAGCCCGATAAAAGACCAGACGAAAAACGGAACGAATGTCTTGTTAAATCTCTTTAACAAATACTCTTTTAAGCTGTATCTGTCACCGTAATCCATTAAAGTAATTCCGGAGATCATAAAAAAGAAAGGAACAGCGAAATAAAAGAGGGTCTCTATAACATTAGCAGTCTTCCAATATCTCCCTGTTGCGGAGAAATTCCAAAAACACCCATTAGTATGCAAAAAGACGACCGCGAAACACGCTATCGTCTGTATAAAATATAAATAATCTATTCTCTCTTTTTCCGTCTTTTCAGCCATAAAAACAAAAACCTATCTTAATATCCGTATATTTGCGCATTTTCTCTCGCATCAATTATTGCTCGCATTATATAAAAATCGGTAGGTGTGGTAATCTTAATATTCTCTGCGGGGCCATCGATCAGATGAAGTTTATAACCATAATGATTCATCAGAGTACAAGTATCTATCCAGTTTTCTTCGCCTTTAGATACTGCCTCCTCTTCAACTGCGAGAACATCTTTCAGATAATAACTTTGAGGAGCCTTAGCCACTCTTGAGTTGTTTCTGTCCGGAACTTCACTGATTTTTTTACTTTCTTCTTCCACTACCAAAATTGTCTCGGTAACTTTCGAAGTAGTTATAGCAGATCCGAATTTTTTAACACTGTCAATGTTATCGGTGATAATCTGCTCATTAATCAAAGGTCGCACACCGTCATGAATCAAAACTATTGAATCTTCTGTGGCAAATTCATTAGCTGCCTTTAATCCCAGATAAATAGACATCTGTCCTGTTTTACCGCCGGCAACGATTCTCTTAACCTTTTTAATGTTATATCTTTCAAGAATCTCTTTACAATAATCAATCCACTCCTCTACGCATACTAAGACGATAGCGTCTATAAGTGGATGATTTTCAAAATGTTCAATTGTATGAATTATAATAGGCTTATTGTGGAGTTCGAGAAATTGTTTTGGTTTTTCAACACTGTTCATTCTCGAACCCACTCCGCCTGCAAATATTAATGCTATGTTCATAAAGAATCTTTAAATAGTTTATTTACTTGCTGTACTGTTCTTGACATTATATTTCTTTCCGTTATAAGTTACGGTTCCGTAATAACCCCATTTAAGTACGCCTTTTTGAACATAATACAATGTATTGTTATGTTCTACCAATCCGGTATAACCTTTCACAACAGCACTGTTCTTAAGGTAGTACCAGGTGCCTCCTACGTTTGTAAGGCCGTTTACGCCCCACTTAATTGCACCCTTCTGGATATAATAATCGGTTCCGCCATATTCAAAGACTCCGGTGAAACTAAAGTCTACGGTACTGTTCTTTACGTAATACCATGTTCCGTT
>JAEEGK010002401.1_pt1 | contig 46939 bp, 19 predicted proteins | sample 8958771 | NCBI WGS metagenome assembly JAEEGK01 (sample SAMN16246547, study PRJNA631951) | gut metagenome | biome: gut microbiome; feature: rumen; material: SC-attached | host: Bos | place: Iran: Karaj | collected 2018-10 | reverse complement strand
TTGGGGATTGGGGATTGGGCCCAATCCCCAATCCCCAATCCCCCATCCCCAATCCCCCATCCCCATACTTTTTCTGCTTATTTAATTCCATATTTTAATTATTTTTTAATTATTTTTGATTAAATAATTTTTTATTTATTAATAATTTGATGAAATAAAAATATTATAAATCATAATTTTCATTCAATTGAAACGATTGAAAAATATTTCAAATAACAATAAATTAATTAATTGTTTTATATTTCAATAAAAATATACAAAAAGAAAATTATAATATTAAGCATTTAGCTTTATAAACATTGAACTATTTTATTAATGATTTTTCCCTAATAGTTTCAATTTTATTTAAATAATTCTTTATAATAATATAGAAAGAATTTGTTCTTGGCCAACTCTTTAAAATAATTATCATTTGAAAAAAGAAAAAAAATAAATTAAATACTTCATTAATAATTAAGTTATAAAAAACTCAATTTTTATATTTTTATGTTTATTTGACAATATTCATGAAAATTATTTATTTTAGATATTGATTGTTTTAGAGATTTTCTTATTTATCATCTTTTCTTTGATGAATCATTTCTTTGAAAATATATTTTTTTAAATTTGGTTCTTTATTATATAGTGTTCCATTTGTATTAAACTGCTTTTTTTAGGTTATATTCTTCTTTTTATAAAATAAAGCTTAAAAGTAAATAATCATTTTATTATTTTTAATTTTGGAATTTATTGTTTCTATAACACTGTTATTATTACATTTCAGCGTTTTTATTTGTGAATAAAATTGAAACTGGTTAGATAATTGAAAAAAATAATAATACTTAATTTATCCTATTTTTTTATTTCAATAATTAATTAAAAAATGGGTTGTGTTGGTGCAAATGCAATTGATGAAGATGATGGGAAAAATAGAGATTTTCGTTTAATAAATGGATTAGTTCACAGTGGATTACCAATATATGTATATCGAAAAGGGATTGTATTATTAAAAAGATTAATAGGACCAATATTTTGTGAAACTGAAATGTTAGAACGTAAAATTCAATATGATTTAAAAAATGCAAAATGTCCTTTTTGCGAGCAAATTTTATTAAATGAATTTGCAGCTTATGAAATTGAAAAATTAAGAAATTCATGTGTTGATTTAATGCTTAATTTAAATTTAGTGATTAGATTAATTGAAAGAGATTATAGAATAGATATATTTGAAGAATTAAAAAGATATGAAGATTTTTTAAAATTAAATGAAGCATTTAGAGAAAAATTTTATAGAGTACGATGTAAAAACTTAGATTGTAGAAAATCATTTATTTTACAATGTTATGAATATTATACTTTAAAACAATATTTAACCGAGAAAAAAAATGAAAAATATTTATTGGAGAATTGGGAAAATAATGAAAATGTAAAAAATGAAATAAAAAAAGAAAGAACAAAAAATGCTTCAAAAAAAAAAGCTGATAAAGAATGGGAAATATGTGTTTTTGAAAAAGACAGAGATAGATATAATAAATTAATCGATCTTTTTGAAGATAAAATTGGGGATAAAACTAATTATTATACTATGGAAAAAGCTTTTAATTCAGTAATATATAAAATTCCAGATGATTTATATTATGAAACTAAAATGAATATTCTTGATTATATTAAAACTGCAGTTGATGAATTTATTGCCTCTCGTTGCTATTACACTTGTGAAAGAAGTGAAAAAGAAATTAAAGAAAAAGAAGAATTCATTAAAAACTTAAATCTATAAAAATAGAAAATTTTCATTTGTTTTATTCTGAATCTTGTTAATATTAAAATTATAAATATACTTTTAATTGGATTATAACCTTCATTTGATTAGTTTATTTTTTGATTCTTTTATTTTTAAATTGAAATATTATTATTTTATTCTATTTATGATATAAAAACACTTTTTTTTAATCACTTTGTTTTGATTAAGAAAAAAATATTTATAAAATACATTATTTCTATTTTTATATCAATTATATTAGAAAACACAAACATTCATTTTTACTTAATTGATTAAAATATTAATCTTCAATTATAACTTTTTTCAATAAATAATAATTATTATACTTTATTTATTCAAAAAAGGGAATTATTATATATATTTTAATAAATATAATTATAAAAATAGATATAATTATAATTCTTTTTCACTCGAAGATTAATACTGAGGAAATATAATTTTTGATAAAAAGATATAGAATATAGATAAATCTTTTGCATGTTTTCATAAATGAAATAATAATTACTCTTTGAATAACAAATTAAAATAGAATTTAAAAGTATTTAAAAGAAGTATATCTAATTTAAATATAATATCAAATGAAAAAAAAAAGATATTCAAAATCAAAAAAAAATAACAAAATCTTTGGAATAAAAAGAGTGAATGAACGAAAATTTGAAAAAAACAAAATTTATTTCTGAAAAAAGATAAAATAAAAAAAATTGAGCAAGGATATGATAAAAATTTGAAAAATATTAGAAAAAGAAATAGAATCTCAAAGGAAAAATTTAAAATAACATTCAAAAATAAAAAAGGAAAAAAAATAGGATTATTAAAGAAAAAAAGAAAAGAAAATAAAAAAGGATAAGAGAATCAAAATCAAATATCAATATAACTTTTAGACTCAAAAGTAGATACTAATTTTTCATTGGGATTAAGTTCTATCCTTTTCTCCAAATTATTTTTAACATGATAAAAGATTAAAAAATAATTTCTCATTTAAATGAACTTATTCTCTTTTATATATCAAATAAATATTATTATTAATGAAGAAAATAAAAAGCAATTTAAAATGAATATTTTTTGTTTTATTTAAAAAAAATTACAAACAAAATAAAATAAATATAATAGAAAATGAAAGTAATTATAAAAAAACTTTTAAAAAGTATATTATATAATTTTATTATTCTAAATTTTCTTGTTATAATTAATAATATTAATCTCTTTTAATTAAATCAAAAATAAAAAAATAAATAATATAAAATTTATTGGATTAAATATGTCGACAAATATCACAGATGAAGAAAATATATGTTTTGAGGATACTTCCTTTCCTTTAAAAAAAGAAAATGTTATGGATTATTTTAAATTAAGTGATTTTTATGATAGGAAATCAATCAATCAACAATGTGAAGATAAAAAATTAAATTTTTTAACAGAAAGAGTTAAATTTGAAGGGATTGAATATAGTTTAGAAAATGATTTTAAAGATAATGAATTATATATAATAGGTAAATATTATAGAGAAAAAGAAGGAAGAACACTGTTAGGTTATTATTATGTTTTTAAAGGAAAAATAATGAAAGCTCCAAATTTATATTCAATCCTTTCTTCTAATATCCAATCTGTTTCTCTTAATTTTTTAAATATATTTAATTATATCAATGAATATCAAGAAGATGAAAATAATGAAACTTAAATACTTTTCTATTAAATAATTAATAATTTTTTACATTAAATAATTTTTGTACATAAAAGCTCATTGGAAAAGAATTTATTTATAATACTTTATAATACAAATTTCATTAATAAATTTTTTTTCTAAAATATTAAATAGATTTTAATTTTTAAAATATTTTAATATAAATGAATAAAAAAAAATTTCATTCTGTTTCTTCTTCATCTTCAAAAGAAAATTTTGTTTCTTTATCTACAAAAAACAAAAATTCTAATAGAAATATTATTCAAAGTATAAACAAATTACCAAGTAAAATATATAAGTCAAATGTTATCCAAATTGAGAAAATTAAAAAAAGAAATAAAGAAATTAATTCGTTAAATGATGAAATAAGATTATCAAGAATAAATTCTTTTATCCAAGAAAAAAAAATAAATCAATCATTAACATCAAGAAAAAAATTATCTAGTGAAAAAAAGTCAATTGCAAAATATTGTAGTGATTTATTAAATAAACATATTCATATAAATCAAACAAAAAATAATTATGAGATTTATATTAAAGAATTAAAAGAAGATTATGAAAAAATCTCAAATGAATTAAAAATTAAAATAGATGAAATTGAATTAACTAACAGAGATATTGAAAATAAGATAAATAATGGCTTTAATTTAATTGAAAAACAAACTAAAGAAATTCAGAAAAAAAAACAATTGATTCAAATTTTAAAAAAAAAAGTAAATGATCAAGATAAACTTAATTCAAATAGGGAAAAATTTTATAATGAAAGATATAATAAATTAAAGATAAAATATGAAAATTTACAAATTAAATTATCTGAAATTTATGATAAATTATCGAATAATGGAAATGTTATTAATATTATTGAAAACAGCACTTTTTCTTTTAAACAATATCCTTCATTTAATACAAATCAATTAATATGTCAAATTGATGAATTAAAAAAAAAAATTTATGATATGGAAAGAAATATTTCAAATAATAATTCATTCTATGATTTGAAAAATTCAAAAAAAAATTCAATTAATTTTACATCAATAAGAACAAAAAGCATTTAATTAATTTTTGAAATTAATTTCAATATAATTTATAAATTTTTTTAAGTTTTAATTTATATTTGAAAAAAAAAAAATAATTTCTTTTTATTTTTCGATTGATATCAATTGATATATATATCTCCAAAAAATTATTTTTTTGGGTTGAATAAGGTTTTTTTGGATTTAAATAATTTTTTTACTACTTTTTTCTGAATTTTCATTTCCCTAACTTATAATATCATTTAATTCACTATTACACATAATTGAAATATCATTTTTATAATATCATTTTCTCTGTTAATAAAAATCCATTTATATTTTTGCTTCAATGTTTTTAATTTTTATTTTTATTTCTATGACATCATTACTTTTCTCTTTTGAATTTGAATAGATATTTTAATTTCATATTCAACATAATGGAATTATAAAATATATTTTGAGAATTTGAAATACTATTGTTGTTTGATATTAAATCTTCGTTGATAATATTTGAGTGAATATCCTTCATTTTTTTAAGTTTTATTTTTTTATTTTTTTATATGAATACTATAAAAATTTATAAATGAATGTTCAAAAAGATTATGAATTAAACATTTCTTATCATGAACAAAGTCATATATTTAAATTTAATCCCGAAAAAAATAATTATAATGATATTATAAAATTTTCTCAAAAAAATTTTAAATTTACTGATGAGCAAATTAAAACAGAGGTACAATTTTATATAGTATTAAATGATAAAACTGAAATGTTAATTGAAGAGAAAGAATTTTTAATTGATATATTAATGACACAAAAAGGCTCACACAATATTATTATTAAAAAAAAAAAAATAAACTGTGAATGTGAATGTGAAAAAAAGTATAATGATTTAGAAAAAAAATATATAGATTTAAAAAAAAATTTTGAAAATTTGGTTGAATTCAAGAAACAATATCAAAATGAAATAAATGTTATAAACAAAAAATTATTGGAACTTGAGAAAAAGAATCAAGAAAAAGATAAAAAAATTTCAGAATTATATTCTATAATACAAAGTAAAAAATCAGAAAGACCATTTGAAGAAAAAAAATTAGAAAAAACTAATTTAAAAGAAACCAATAAAGGTATCATTAATACAAAAACAGGAAATGAAAAAATTAATAAAATCATTACTGATCCAGGAATAAATTGTGAAATTATTGTTGATGAAAAAAAAATGCCAATTTTATTAAAGTCTCACATAAATAGAAATATTAATTTTAATATTAAAATTAATAATGTTGGTAATTGTTCTATTCCTAAGAATTGTAAATTCATTACAAAACAAGATAAAGATTATAATTTAACAATTATAAATCCTAAAATAAATGAAGAGATAGAAGTAGGAAAGAATATTGAAATAAAATTAGAAATGAAATTTTTGGATAAAAATAAAGTGGAAATTGAAAATAAAAATTATTTAGAATTTGCTCTTCATTCAGATTATTTTGGATTAATATCAAAATGGGTTAAATTTTATGTATATATAAAAGATGATTCGCAAAATATAGAAAAAATATAAAGAATTTCATTTAAATAATTCCCAATGTTCGAAAAATTTAAAGAAAACAATTAAAAGCATTTTTTATGAACAATACTTTTCCCAACTTCATCATATTCAGCCTTACTAATCCACATATATTGAAAATTACTTAAACTTGATAATATACTTCCTCCAATCCAAGTAGCGTATTTCCTTTCTCCTAGAGCAATGACTTTAACTTTATTACTAGCAGCAGAAGGAGTTAATCTTTGAATTTCTTTCATTAATCTTTCAGGTAATCCTTGAAACATAGTATTTCCTCCACTTAAAACAATATTACTATACATATCCTTTCTTATTTCTACATCACTTTTTTGAATGGCTGCATAGCATTGTTCATGAATACCACTAAATTGTTTATCAATTAAATTTGGTTTAAACAAAGCTTCAGGACATCTAATTTTTTCATATTCTAAATTAACTTCTTCTCCATCAGGCATTTTATATTTACTTTCAAACATCCCAGCTTGATTAGTTTCTCTCATTTCTGCTTCAAAATCATAAGAAACATAACATTCTTTTTCTTTCATGTCATTTACTAATTGAATTCTTGCAAGTGTATCAATAGTATATCTTTTTTCAGTAAGCAACCTGATTAAAAAGTCAGTTAAATCACTTCCTCCTAAATTTATTTTCAATATTGCATGAGGAAAAGAATATCCTTCATAAATAGGAACAAAATTTGAAATTGATTGTCCACTATCTAAAACAACTCCTGTTGTTCTTCCTGAGGAATAAATTGATAAAATTGATGTTACTCCAATAAATAAAGAAGGAATATTAAAAAGTTCAAACATACACTCTGTTATTTTTTCTCTATTATCAGGAGAATTTAGAGGACTATCAGTTACTAAAACACTATGATCTTCTGGTGCTATTCTTAATTCATTATAAAAAGTATGATGCCATATTTTTGTCATATCATCAAAGTTTTCTATTATTCCATTTATTATTGGATGATTTATTTTTGTTATTCCTAATTTTTCTAAGGCCTCTTGTCCTAATAAACGTTCCTTTTTCTCACTCCCTAAAAGAGAATTCTCTTTTGGTTTTCCTAAGAGAGTTGGGAACACTGAGGCTGGGGCTTCTTCTCCTGAAAAACCTGCTTTCATATAACCTGTCCCATTGTCGATTACAATATGTACTTTAGAATCAACCATATTTTTTTAATTTTTTTGAAAAATAAATTTTTCGAATATTTAAAAATGATTATATAAATTATTTTTAAATTGAAATATAAATTTTTAATAATTTGTTCTCTTTAATAAAATATAAAAACATTTTTTTATGATTAATTATGAAGAAGTTGAAGGTAACTGTAATCATTAATAAAAATTAAAGTAAATAAACTTTAAATGAAAAACATTTTAAAGGTTCTTAATGGGAAAAAAAATTTTTATATTTCTTGTAAACAAATCAAATTATGATTTTTTTTTTTAAATTTTATAATTGTGGTGGTTTTTAATTGAAAATTCTAAAACGTTATAAAAAATTTAAATTCTAATTTTAATTGTAAAATTAGAATGTTTATATAGATGATAAGAAAATAAATTGAAAAGTTTTCAAAAATTCATACTCAACCTTTATAATCCTATAAGGTATTTAATGTTATTGTTTTTTTTAAATTTTGTTATATTTCTCCATTTTATAAATTATAATAATTTCTTATTCATCATTATTTTTTAATAAATAATTTATTTTTTATTTTTAAATTTATTAATTATAGAAATATTTTATGAACTAATATTAAAATCATGAGTAAAAAATTATCAATTTTTTAATAATCATAATTAAAAAATATAAAGTTTTTAATTCAATGCTCTTATTGTTCTCATTTTATTGAGGAATTCACTAATTTGTATTATACATCTTCCTTTTTTTCTAATTTTATATAATATTGATAAAATAAATTCATATAATAACTCAAATAAAGTAATATCTAAGATTAAACCAAAAATTATTCCTCCAATAAAAGTTTTTTTCTGATATAAGTAAGTGGCACAAAAACCAAATGAAAAATAAAAACTTACTAATATATAAAATATATCTAAAATAATTGCTAATATATTGTATAAAATTGTTTCTTTCATTACATTTTGGTATGATTTTAATGTTTCTAAAAAATGATATTCTTTTATTGATTTATATAACTGCCTTATTTTATTAATATTAATATGGAATAATAAAGAAGGAAAATGAATAAACAAACATGAAAAAAATTCTGCAACACAACAATAAACAATAAATAATAAAGCATAACTAAAACCTTTAACTTTAGGAATAATCACCATATTTTTATCAAAAATAAATAAAATAGATAAGAAAAAAGTATATAAGCAACATTGAGCAATAAAATTTATTATTCTTTTATATTTAGGGTATATTAAAGAATAATTTGAAAATAAATTATACAAAATATATCTTTTGTTAAAATTTTTTTTGAAAAAATCAGATTGAGAGATTTCTAAATTATAAAATTCCATTAATAATTTATTCCATGTAACATCAGTATTTAAATCAGGTAATTCTTTTTTTTTGATATCTTCACTTATTTGTTCCTCGTTTTTAATTTTCACTTTAAATTTTTTATTTATATTTATTTCTTCTTTTTTCATATTAAAATTATTTAAATCTTCTTTATATTCTTCATTATAAAAATATAATTTTTCATTGACAGGTCTTTTCAAACCAGAATGAATATACATATTTTTGTCATTACTTTCATCAATAACTATATTATCATTATTATTCTCATTATTTGATTCATTATCTATACTAGTATCTCCTTTTATGAAAAAATTATTTCTATTCCTTTTTTCATGTTTTTTAAGTGGAGGATTACCTTGGAAAAATGGAGAATTTTTTTTATCAGAATTTTCTAAATTATTATCTTGATAAAAAATATTTCTTTCTTTATTTAGATTTAATTTTCTATTACTCGATTCATTATTACTATTAACTGAATCACCTGATTTAAAAAATTTCTTATTATATTTACTTTGTTTTTCTGTTCTATTTCTTGATTCTTTTTGGATTGGTATAATTCTATTATTTTGTATATCTGAATATAGTGGTGGTATTTTTTTTAGATTTTTTTCTTTGTCTAATTTATGTTTATCATTTGGAGATATTTTAATATTTTCATATAAATCATAATCATTTATATTTTCATAAGGAAGATTTTGACTTATTATTGATCTTCTTAAATTATTTTCAATAGAATATTTAATGGGAAATATGAGTTTCATTATACTAAAAATAATAAGATATAAAAATCCAAAGATTATCAATGAACTGTAATAATAAGGTATAGGATTATTGATGTAATTATTTTTATTTTTAAATAATTCAATTCTTTTTAAAAAGAAAAATCTTGAATTTGAAGATAAGTTTATATCAACATCAAAATACTCAACTACAAATTCATTAAAATTTTCAGAAACCAAATTGGAAGATGAACAAATAATATAATTATCATTAGTATATTCTGTGAAATCTAATGAGACTAAATTAATAGTTTTTTTTCTATCATTTTGAGAATCTTTATATACTATTTCTCTGCATGAAAAATTAAATGGTAAGAAACTTATTTTTCTTCTTTCTTCTAATGTTGTGTTATATACGTTTCCATTTTTATCTATAAACACAGGATCAAATAATTCATTTGAGAAGGTTGCAAGTTGATTCTCAGGAGAAATTATGTTTTTATTTTCATTTATTTTGTTTACAATTTGATATTGAGATATTGGGAAATAAAATTTTAAATATGAATCACAATTTGAAAAAATTAATTTTTCTTTTGTATCTTTATCTAAGAATTTAATTGTTATAATTGGAGAACTATTATCCCAATAAACATTATAATCTGACATATAAGGAGAAATTTTATAATTTATTCCAATATAAATTTTTAATGGGTTTTGACTTTCTAATTTATTTAAACATAAAGATGGATTTACATAAGGTTCATATTTATTAAATTCATTTTTAAAATAATTGTCAAAATCAAAATTTTGGTCTACTATTGCAATATATATATTAAAATCTCTATTTGAATATTTAATTTCAATCTCATTACTTGCATAAAAATTAACTAAATTATTTAAACCTTCTCTTAAAGAATTAAAATAATCTTTGATATTTAATTCATGTATCCCATCCATTGAATAATTTCTTAAAGTTAATTCATCAAATATTTTTTCGTTTTTATGTTTTTTATAATAATGATCAGCTTTATATTGATTTACACCTCTAATTCCAAATTCAAACAAATAATAATATATATTAAAAAAAATTTCATATCTATTATCCTTTAAAATATCATTAGGAAATTTTTCTATCAAAGTACCAATAAATTTAATTATTTGAATAAAATAACTTCTTTCACTAAAAGGGAAAATCCCTGAAGAAGATTTTGCTAAATCATTAATAGCTTTAACTAAAAATTCATTATAAGTGATTTGATCATTTAAAATTTTAGCATATAACTTCTTATAAACAGGAAGTAATTTATTATAAACTTCACTGGAAATTTGACATAAATTTCCTAAATATTCATCTTCACAGATACAATGTAAAAATTTATATATTAAATAACTACTTCCTTTTTTATTACAATTATAATCATTTTGAACTGGAATAGGTTCATATAAATTAAGTGTTTGAGTTTCAACTCCATTTAAATCATAATTTGTGACTTCAGTTCTATCTAAATATCCAACATCAACTGGATATAAAGAAACTAATAATTGAACTCTATCAGATAATTCTTCTTCTGATAATTCTGTATTAAATGAAAAAATATCATCGATTTCATCGGTAATAGTGTATTGATTATTTAATTCGTTTCTGTCTATCACTTGAATAGAAATAGAAGTTGAATTAAATAAATTAAATTCATTTCTACAATAACATTTTATATAATATTTGTTATCTTCTTTTGAAATTGGATTTATTTTGTCAAAACCATAAATTAGTTCATTTTTTAGAGACCAATCTTGAAGAAGAATTTCATTTGGATCATCAATATTATTTAAATAATCACTGTCTTCAAGATAAGTAAATTTATATTCCAACTCATTATAATTAGTTTTAAAATCAGAACATTGTTTACAAGTTACAAGAAAATTTGTCCCAATAAATCCAGTGGAAGGCATTGAATAAATTTTGTCTAAGAGAGGATAATCACCCATTATTAAAATAAATTTAAGAGGTACTATTACAGCTTTCGTTCTATCTTCATTATATTTATAAACATTTAAATAGAATACATATTTAAATCCATATTTAAAATATTCCTTTCTAATATTAACTTCTAATTGACTTAAATCTGCATTATCTTCAAAAGGCGATTCATCAGGAAAATCATTTTCATCTTTATAATTTCTTTGTTCTAAATTTAATTCTATTGTTTCCAATCTATTATATTCCCATAAATGTTCATATATATCAGATGTACTCCTAACAATTTCTGCTTTAATAGTATTGAAATTGTCTCGATCAATAATTTTTTCTTTATAATCATCATTGGTAATATTATAATCATATTCATCACTTAAAATTATAGGCTCAATAATATTACCGTGACAATTAAATGGGCCACACATATTAGGAACATCTACTAAATTTGTTAAATAATAATCTTCACAATTTTCAACACATAAATTTAAATCTGGAACTAAATGATATATTGTATGACATGAAGTACACTTCTTTCTATCTTCATTTAAACAAGTTTCACATGATTCATGGCATCTTCGACATTGTAATAAATAATCAACTGTCCCATATCTATTTCCACAATCATTTGTACATGTATCATCATCATGTAAATATTTTTTGTTCAAAGGACATTTTAAACATTTCTTTTCTTTGTTTTTTGGAATGATACAATCTGGATCAATACATATTTCACATTCATTTGATTCTTCATTATAACAAAAGCCTATATCACATAATACTAATTCATTATAATTTATTACATAATTATATCCTATTCTACCTTCCTTTAATGGTGGAATATTATATTTATTGTCTTTAATAATGTCTGATGTTTGTTCCAACGATAAATTAGCATTGGTTTTAATAAATTGGAAATAATGCAGGAGATAAGGGAAAGAATCTTTATTTAAAATTACTCTGCTGTCATCCCAAAAATCAAAATTATAAGATGAATATAATTTTAATTCTCTTATGAAAGAAAAACCATAATTTACATTTGAAGTATCTTTAATTTTTAAAGATGAAGTATAGAAATATTTATATTTTGCAGGAGTATATGTAACTTCATTTCCATTTAATTTAAAGAGATTATTATTTATATCAGCTTGGCATCTAATATAATTCCATTCACCAAAAGAAATAACTGTTTCTATATAGTCTGAAGAAACTGAATCATCAGTTAAATCTACATCATGATAACATTTCAATGATAATTTTTTTGATTTTTTTTTCTCAACTGTAATTTTCATATGTTTGTCCCAAATAATGTATATTGAATCAAAATTATTTTTTAAATATTCATAAACAATTAACCAAAAATAAATTGCTTTTTCGTTATTGGTAACAATATCTAATTCTCTAAAATAGAATTCGTTATATAAAGCAAAATTAATATTTTCAATCTTTTGGCATTTATATTCAGAATAATCTTGATTTGCACCAACCCAATATAATCCTGAGATAATGTCACAAGTACATTTGTCTTTATCATTTCCAAAACAATTTAATTGACATATGTTGTCGCAATTATCACAGAAGTTATTATCAACTAAATTTAAATCTAAATATAAATTATCATCTCCACATTTTAATTCATAAGGTAAATAATCACTAAAGCAATTAATTTTATTTTTAATATCTGGAATTTCAACTTCTAAAATATCATTTTTAATACATGTATTATATTCTAAAAATAAATTAGCAGAATATAATAATTGTTTTTGTACTGTTATTGGCTCAGCTGTCACATGACCATAATTTCCAAACCAAAAATTACTATAAAATCTTAAATAAGCATATTGAACAATTGGTTTTGTATTAAATATAAAATTATTAATATAAACTGGAACTTTTGAAGGATTAAATATGGGTAATGGAGGGATTATTATTTTATCAAACATTAAATTAAACATATGTGGAAATGTTTTTTCTATTTCTGGACTACTTGTATATTTTGATATTCCAAAATGAACCCATACTCCATAATATTCTTTCATATCCATAGTATATGCTATAATAGGTACATTTTGGAGTTCTTCTTCTTCTTCTTCTTCTTCTTCTTCTTTTTCTTCTTTTTCTTCTTTTTCTGTTACTACATCTTCTACTTCTTTTTTTTCATCTTCTATTTCTTGGTGATCTTCTTTTTGTTCTTCTTCATCTTTTTGTTCTTTATTTTCAAATTTATTTCCCACATTTTCATTTTCATTTTCATTATTATTTTTATTTTCATTATCATTATTTTCTTGTTCTCCGTCATTTTCATTTTCACCTTCACTTTCATATTCATTTTCTAATTCATATTCATAATCATTTTCCTTTTCTTTTGGAATAGGAGTGAAACTATTTTCATTATAAATAATAAAATCTAAGGTTTTTGTTTTAAAATTAAAAGTTAGATAAGTGTCTTTATTATATAAATAAAAAAGAGGCCAATTATAATCTCTAACTATTACTTTTTGTTCTTTTTGAATTGCTTCATTTTCTTCTTCGAAATTATTTTCTTTTTCTTCATCTTTTATCTCTTCATTTTCCTCTTCACCATCATCTTCACTTTCCATATCTTCTTTTTTTTCTCTGGATTTTAAAAAATCATTATCAATACCAAAAAATTTAATCCAAATAGTAATTGTAAGTGGATTAGTATTTTCCAAATCAAAATTATATTGATTATCTATTACTTTTTTTTTAATTTCAACTTCCTCAATACTTCTATCTTTTAATGGGGTTTGGAAAAAATATCCTGTTTTTTCTTTACAAATTTTATTATATAAAATATATCCATCTTTACATTCATAACAGTCATTATTATTAATAGAATAACATCTCTTACAAGCTGAATCACAATCATCAAAAGAATAATTTGTGTTATCAGTTGTTGGGCCAATTATAAAAGTTCCAGGATGTGTTAAAGAATAATCATAAGTTTCAATTGAATAATTTTCCCTTATTTCATCATCAAAATAAGAAAAAGTCCAATTGAATATTTTCATATCATTTATAGTGGGGTTTAATCTTTCTTTAACATAATTATAATAAAGGTAATCTGCGGAAAAAGGCCAATGATATTCTAATGAATGAATATTTGGTGTTAATCGATTATCAGATAATACATTTAATAAATATATATTTACATCTTCTCCACTATACACTTTTATATTTTTATACCATGCCATTCCCCAATGAAGAGTAGTAAAATTGTTTTCTGCCAGAGTACAATTATGTTCAAAATCATAATTGCAAAATAATATACCTGTAAATTGCATTTTATATTGATTTGATAATTCAATATAAAAATCAGGTGAGGTTTTATAATTCACATATATCCCAATTTTATATTTTTTTTTTTTCTTATCATATAAATTTTCAATAACCACTTTATTCCATTCATAATTTGAAATTGAAACTAATTCATTTTCTTGACTAGTTTCATTTTTCTCTAAATAATATATGTATTGAAATTTTTGATTATCAATTTTTTTTATTATATGATGAGGATAAGCAAAAAAATATGTTTGTTTATCATAATTTTCTTCTCTTAAATTTAAAGAATCAATTTTGAACCAAAATTCAATGTAATAATTTGAGGAAGAGGATGAATCTTCAAAAATTAAAGATGGGAAAGACAAGAACCCAGAAAAATATATTGCACTTTTTGAAACTAAATCGTTTTTTATACACTCATAATAAACTTTGGTGTATCCTTCTTTACATTTAAAATTTTGTTTGTAATCATCATAAGTCCCAGCATTTTCATAACTTGTAGCACAAACATCAACATTATTATTATCAGTAGGTTTAAATAAACAATAAGCATTAAATGGTAATGAATCTGCATTTCTACATGAATTTTCACAATCTTTTGTAACTTGTAGAGTATCTAAATTTAAATATGTACGATTAACATTTGGAAAAAAAAAATGATTGTTGTTATCTAATCCATATTTGACATATTTTCCAGTGCATGTAGTTTTACCATCTGTAGTTTGACCTGCACTACAAAATTTCTGAACATATAAATCAGGATAAGTTCCATAATCTTTATACTGCGTACCTGGAAACATATCACTCTTCCAATGTAACCGTTGATAAATGTAAACTATTGTGTTCCTTTCAAAATCATAATATTCATTATTTATTCTATACTTTAAATAATAATTAATACTACTAATATACTCATTTTCGATAAAATCCATTGTAAAAACTACAGGATATATATGTGAATTTTCAGAAGAAGCTACTTCAATGTATTTCATTCCATCTATTCTACTATCCATAAATTCCTTAAAAAGTCTCACTTGTCTTAAAAAGATTCTGCAATTATTTTGATATGCATTTTGAAATTTAATCGTATAATTTGTTTTCCAATTAAAAAATCTAAATGGTCTATGATTTTTAACATTACCATACAAAGAATCTCCAATTAGAACTTTATCTCCAGTGGTTCCATACATATTATAAAGATATCTGGTATGATCAACTGAACATCTAACATAAATCCATATACCACTTGAATCAGGATAATCTGCTCTTTCTTTATTATCTGTTTTATCATATAAATCATATATATCGTTTCCATTTAAACCATCAACTTTATCTTTATATGCTTGAGGAAAACAAATACCTAAAATTATATTTGGATTACTTTTGTCTTTAATCAAAGTAATGCTTAAATGATTTCCCCATATAATATTCATTCCAGAGGCTAATTCACTACTTACATCTATATAAGTCCAAAATGCCATTGAATATCTTCCATTTCTACTTGAAGGAATTTTAATTTCAAATTCTTTTAATCTTGCAACATTAAATTGAGTGTAACAACTTGAGCCATACAAATAATTATAATGATATTCATTACATTGAGGATAACCACCAACAGAATCCAAAATATTCACCCCTGGATAATCAGTTTCTTGGAATTTAACATATCCCTTTGCATTACCTGCTTGATCAGAGAAAGAATCATTTCTTGTGTATGTTGTTCCTGTATATCTTCTATTATCAAAACTATGTAATGCATTAGCAAATGATATATCAGTTTTACGATAATCAAAATATTTTTTACTTTGTGCACAAGAATAACATTTCCATAAACGTAAGTCACCTATTGCTGTCACACCATATCCTCTTGGACTATTCTCATCAATTACTAATGTTACATTTTTATTAGTTGGAATTGTTATGGGAGGAATAAAAAATTGTTCATTAATAGTATCGTCTTTACTTAAATAAGTTGCATTTTCTGATAGATGAGCTCCACAAGTTATATGAATCCAACTATGATGATTTACTGTTAAATAAATTTCATTTACAAAAGTTGATGTATATTCAGGATGATTTATTACATACAATGGAATACATTGTGCATAATAATTACCATTTGTTCTATTATAATATACTTTAACATATGTATGATAATCCCAGATAATAACAATATTATCAAAATTATGTGTATATGTTCTATATTTCTGATTTGAATTAGTATATTTATTCTCCCCAGAATTAAATTTGTCTTTTGGATATCTTACATTTCTAAAATTTTGAGTATAAAACCAAAAATCTATGGAATAAGTATCAATAGGACTTAATATATTAGTACCTTCTGCATGACTGAATCTGTTCCAATCAAAGTGATATAATGGAGTTGATTGGAGTCTATAAAGAGTATTGTTATCATTATCTTTATCAGATTTAATAGTACAATAAAAATTTTTAAATAAATCAGTTTTATATTCAAAAGCACCATTAATATAACTACGACTAGTACAGTTACCTAAATAACAAGTATTACCTAAACATTTACGAGGATGTAAATCACTTCCACAATCATCAATGCAAAAACCGTAAATTTCACCTTGATCCCAATAATGACCATTATTAGTCATTGATGAACATTTAACCCAATGTGGATTAAAATCAGGAACGCATTTTACTTTTAAATCATATCCTAAATCCATACTTAGATCTGATTGTTTTACACATTCTGTACTACTTCCTTTAACTTTAAAATTAATTTGTTTAAAAGGCTTTTTAGCTACTTCATCTTGACTATGAAATTTAACTATTCCCCATGCATTTAATATAAATGTATTAAAAATTTTAACATCACTAAGTAAACCTATCCATTTATTTGTTATAGAAAATTCAGTTATATTTATTTTTGGAAATTCAGTTAATAGTTCTACATTTCCACCTCCCATATTAAAACCTAGAGTTTTATATTGCATTGAAGCAGATACCATATTCATTGTAAAAGTTCTATTATATTCTCTGAATACTGTGATTGATATGGGAATCCAAAGACCAAAGAAACTTTCTCTAAATTGGTCATATCTAAAAATTACTCTTTCATTTAATTTAAAATCTAATGATTGGTGTTCTCTATCTGTGTTATATGCTAAATATAAATTAGATTCTGAATCTAAGATTATAATTTTTATTTCTTTTTTATCAGTTATTTTCACTTCTTCAACAAAACCATATAATTTAATAAAGAAAAAAACAGTAATTGCTCTTTCACTTTTTAATTTTTGTGCATTTATATCAAAAGATAGTATTTCAGGTGCATTTTCAGCTGGATTTTTAAAAATATTATAAATATCGCTTTCTGTTTCTGTTTGATTTTCATCTCCATAACAATGATTTGATTGCATTCCTCTTGTACTAATACATTTTAAACATCTATCTTTATCAACTGCAATTTCACATTCTTTAAATTCAATAAAAGAAACATTTACAAATTTATTACTATTATTTAAAGAATATTTAGGAACAAATGATTTTTGATATTGATTAAAAGCATCTTGTGGAGTAAAATTGATTTCATAATTAATTAAATTTGTGTTATCAGGATTAATGCTATTATCAGTATTGTTTGGGAAAATAACAAAACCATCTTTCCCCCCATATTCATCTTTTAAAGTATTATTACTAATTGATTCTAAATTATATATATAATGATGTTTAACAAAAGAAACTAAATTTTCTTCAAATTGATATGAATAAAAAGCTGCATATCTACTTGAACCAGTTATATCTATTATTTTAATATTTCTATAATAACCATCTAACCATTCAATTTCTGAACATAAATCTTTTATTTCATCAATCATATATTGGTCTTTGTTACAAAAAATTATAGATTTAAGATAAATAGGTTTGCTTAATGTTACTCTATACATTTGATATAAGTATTGTTGATGATTATATGAAGCAAAATATTCATATTTATTATCTTTTAAATGATCTATACTAAAAATTAAATGATTCCAATTGTTTAGATTAAATTTATCACTTGTTGAAAGACTTTGAATTATTGTTCCATCTTCTTTCATGGTGAAAATTGATTTAAATGGATATTCATTATCTTCTTTCTCTTCAGAAGCTCCACCTAGAACAAATTTTAAACTATTTGTCATAAATATAGTTGTATTGAAATATCTCTTCATATCTTCTTGGGTTTTTTTTTTTATATCATCTTCATAACCAAATTCCCTAAATCTTAAATCTGGATAAATCCAAACATCAATAACATAACTATCATAAGCGTCTTCATTTTCATTTTTTAAAGGAATATAAATATTATAACTATTTGTTTTATTACCAAAATGTAAAGCAGTTTTTCCTCTGTCATTAATAACATCATTTTCACCATAACATTTATAATACATATTAAAAAAGCCAGAATAACATTTAAAGTAAGTTATTGGACTGGTATAAAATAAATTATGTGAAGGACAATTATTATGTTCTGGGCATTTTGCTGAACAATATTGCCTTTTATCATATGAATTATATCTTGGAGGTCTCATATATCCATTATCACAATATTCATTACATTCTAGTTTATTTATGTCTAAATAAAAATATGAACTATCGTTACATATATATGCTTTATAATCTGATAAACAAAATTCTCCTGGATTACATAAAATTGATATTGGATTACTTGAATCACAATCTTTAAATTGAGTATTCTTATGTAGTAAGTTTAATCTTTGAAAGTATTTTTTTGGTTGGAAGAAAATTCTTTTTGATATATTATTAGTTGTGACATTAATAGTTTTATCTAACATTAAATGTAAATTTTTTTCTTGTTTTATTTCTGAATTTTTGTCTGAAAAATTATAGACATAATATATAAATTCTTCAAAGTCTTTATTTTTGACTGGTTTTATTTCATCAATTGTCTTAAACTCCATTTTTCCATTTGCTTTTTTAATTTTTTTTATATACACACGTGTATGATTTCTTAAACTTGTAATATTTTTATTATAATAAACATCATCAAATGGAATACTAAATAATAATTGAGGAAACTCATCGAAATCAAATTGATATAAATTAAAATATCTTAAATCAATATTTTGTGGCATATATTCTCTGAATATATTAACATTTCTAATAAATGTATATGCTGGTCCTATTGGATTTAAATAATTAAATCCTTGAAATCTTATTGAAGTTTTATTATTTGGTCCATAAAATTTTTTCATTTCAAAAAGAGCATTTTGTTGCTTTAAATCAAGTCCACTAACATATATTTGTTTAATTGGAACAAAACTTTCGGGGTTATCATTAATATACATTTGATTATTATCAATATTATAACCACATTTTACATAAACCCAATTTTTATCTTCTGTTCCTAAATCATATTTAGAATAAGGAGCTCCAATCTTTTCAATATAATCAATTAATTTTTCTTTATAAAAATCAATATTATAATCAAAACTAAATTCATAAATCCATTCTAAAGGAATACAGTAAGCAAATAAATTATTATTTTCTTTTGTCAATGCTATAGTCATGAAATCTTTATATATTACTTCTACATGAACTTCATCATTTAAAATAGAATAATCATCAAAATAAAACCAAAAGTCAAAAGTAAATCTGAAATGAATGACAGGAGGAACATTTTCAATAACAAAAGCATCTGTGTCATATTCTTTACTAACAAAATAAAAATTAGATAAATCAATGAAAGCAAAATGGCATTCATTAATATAATTACCATCATTATTTTTCCAATGTTCATCAATTGCATTTGGAGGACATCTTAAGCATCCATTTTCATCACAATCAATACATTTATAATCTTTACATTCTTTGCATTTTTTTTGTGGATTAAAACAACCGAAATAATCAATACATTGTTCATTTTTATCACATGAATCATATAATCCATTATATGTTAATGATAAATCATTAATAATTAATTGTTCTTTTCGATATGCCATTGCTTCATATGATGAAACATATAAATCATCAGATGACGATAATCTTATTTCAAAATTTGTTTTTGTTGGATTATATTTACTTGGAAAATTGTTTTGACCATTTAAGTCAGGATATCTACAATAAAATGGAGATTCTTTATTTTCATAATTAATGATTTTTTGAGCAATATATTGTGAATGAGATGTTTTCACTTGTCCTTTATACTTTTCTTCATTAGTAACTTCTACATTTTCCTCATTTTCGAATTTTACAGTTACTTTTACTCTATAAGCAGAATGGGGTTTTATTAATAATTCCGTTGATAAAGGAAAATAAAAACTATCATATCCTTCTTCTTCTTCTAATAAAAATTCTTCTTCTTCAGATATTATTGTACAGAATTTTATTATTTCTTTCTCAACTGTCCATTTTTTATTTGGGTCACATATTTCTTTGTTTTCTTCATTGTTTTCATCCACAGTATCTTCAGAATTATCATCTGAATTTTCATCCACAGTATCTTCAGAATTATCGTTTGAATTTTCATCCACAGTATCTTCAGAATTATCATTTGAATTTTCATCCACAGTATCTTCAGAATTATCATCTGAATTTTCATCTACAGTATCTTCAGAATTATCATCTGAATTTTCATCCGCAGTCTCTTCAGAATTATCATCATTTGTATCATCTTCTGGACATGTCTCATATATGTCAAATTCTTCAAATTCATTACATTCTTCTTCATAAGTTGGAAACCAATTGGGATTTAGAACTTGAATTAGATAAATTTTAAATTGGACACTATGTGTTTCAAAATGGAATGTTCTTTCAGTGTCATAAGGATTTGAAATACTAAAATAAAAATCTATTGTATTTCCACTAGTTGGAATTTTTTCTTCAAATGTAAATAACATTTTACCATTTTCAGTTTTACAACCTGGAGAATAAATATTATTATAATTAGTTTCATTTCTTTTAATTATTACATATTTATCATCGTTTAAATTATATTCATCAATTTCATCATCATTAATTATTAAAATATCTTCTGGAGAAATATTTTCTAAATTATTTGGAATACCAGTTGTATTATCATAATATTTATAACAAAAATTGTCTGGAGAATATATAATTCCTGACCATTTATCATAATATTTTTCTGTAGCTGCAACTTTTTTAAATAAATAACCATAGTTCTCTGGTTCTGAAATTGTTGTCCATATACTATCATTTTTTCTTATATGATCGGGAGGACATTTTAAATTACTATTTTTTACTTTAAAAAGAGAAATGAACAACATATAAATCCGAAGTAAAGTTTTTAACATTTTTTGATTTAGATTTAAATTATTATTTTTATTTAATTATTATAAACATTTTTTGTTATTTATATATTAAAATATAGATTTTTTCAATTTCCATTATTTTTTATTGAATAAAAAATGATTATTTTGAAGTTTAATATATTGAATTAATAAATAAAAATGAATAGTTTTTCCCATTCTAAAGTAATATCTGAATATGGTAATTCCTTATATAAATCTGATAATATTGGAACCTATAATAAAAAAATTTGCAATGAATTAAACATTATAAAATTAAAAAAAAAACAAGAAATAAAGGATAGACTAAATTTATTTCATACGGATGTTTTGTTTAGAAAATTTAATTTTTATACAAGACAAAAAATTAATATTGAATCAAGTAGAGAAAAAAATGCTTCAAATTTGAGTTTATTTCTCACAAAAGTAGATAATTCAGAAATAAATCAAATAAGAACTACTACAACAATTGAATCAAGTAGACCAAAAGATTTTTTAGGGAGAAATATAACAAATCCAACAAATTCAATATCATTAACTGATTATGGAGTAGATAATTATAAAAAACCTTGTTCTTTTAATGACCCAATTGATATGTGTTTAGACCAAGGAAAATATTTAAATACAATTTCAAATTTTATTGATAAAACAAGAGTAATTAGAAGATTTCGAATAAATAAAGGAATTCAAGAACAAAAATTATTAAGATTAAAAGAAGATGAATTTTTAGAATATGAATATATAAAAAAAATAATTTATGAGAGAGAATTAGCCAAAAAATATTTAGAAGATTATTTAAATACAATGCATAAATATAAAGTTCATTTAAATGGAATTATAAATGAAGGGAAAAAGATTTTAGAAGATTTATTAACTTATAAAAATGAACTACAATTAGATATTATTCAAATACACTCTCAAATAAATAAAAAAATGAAGATTTTAGAACAATGTAAACAATATAAAATTTTCTTACTCTTAGTAAAATTTGAAGTTAAAGATATAACATTAATACCAAAAAAACAGTTATCAAAATATGGAATAACAATATCAGAAAAACAACCTTTGAAAAAAACTGAAGAAAAACCAAAACCCATTTTATTGAAGAATTCAAATCATCAAATAAAAAAAAATAACAATAGATTTTCAGTGGGATTTTTGAAAAAACCAAAAATAAGAAGAAGTAGCGTTTTTGAAACAGATAATTTAATTTTTGAACAAGATATTTCTCCTTTAGCTAACCCTATTATTTTTGAATCACCAGAAGATTTGAAATTTCAATTTCAAGTTTTCGACAATAAATTAAGAAAATTAATTGAAAAATATGATCAATTAAAAATTGAAAATAATAAATTATTAGTTGAGAGAAAAGAAGAATTAGAAAAATTTAATGAATTAATTGATGATTCAAATAATGAAACTCTTCGAATTATGAAAAAAGATATTCTGATATTAAAAGAAAAATTTAATGATTTAGAAAAGAAAAAATCTAATATTTTAAAAATTCAATCTAATCATAAAACAATTTCCCAAAATATAATTTTTACAAAACTTAAAAATATCTTAATTAAGTTTCCAATAAATATTGAAACAAATTTTAATTATGTGGGTTTTTATACAAATATTAATACTAAAGCCAAAGAAATTTCAATTAAGGGAAAAACTTATAATAAAAGTATTTATTGTTTAAAAGTATTAGAACTAATATGCATTCACTATTTCAATTTTAGAGCATCATATCTATTAGATCCTAGTCATATTCCAATATATAAACATATAGTTTATGAATTGGAACAAAAGAAAAAACTTGAAAAAAATATTGAAAATAAATATAAAGAAATAAGAAGGAGAGAAATAATTGCAGAAAAAGTATTAGAAAAAAATAAAAAAATTATCATTGTTTCAAGAAGAAAAATTGATAAATTTGATTCTTTAATGAAAATAGAAAAACAAATTGAAAAAGAAAAATTAGAAAGATTAAGAAAATATCATAAAACTGATGAATCTAAATATGAACCTTGGATTTCCTATTAATATAAAATGTAAATAAAAAATATTTAATTATTTTAAAATATAATTTTTTCGCTGAATAAAATATTGAAGAAGAGTAAAAAAATTAATTTAAATAAACAAAAAAAAAATAGGAATGCATTATCATAACTTAATTTTACTATTCATTAAAATTCATTAAATGAAAATGAAAACTTTAAATATCACAATATTTAATTAAAAATCCAGAATAAATAATTCAAAAACAATCTTAATTCATCCTTTCAGAGAAAGTTTTACAATTTGATTATCCTTGAATAAATAAATAATGTTTACACTTAGGGAAAATTTTTCTTTTTTTGTATTCTGAATAAAACATTAATTTGATGATATTATTTTTCTTATCTTAAAAAACTCATTCAGTTATCGATATAAAAGCTATTTTTTTTCAATTAACTCTTATAATTTCTTTTTTAACATTACTCATTCTTAAAATTTGGAATAATAATATTATTTACTATAATTCTTTTATATATTTTTTTTCTTTTGATAATTGAGCATTTTTTTATTATAAATTATGTATTTTTTAAAGAGTATATTAAAAAATATCTTGATCTTCTGTTTTTAATGATGGAAGGATGAATTGAGCATAAATATTTTTTTGATATTTTTGTTTTTTCATGAAAAAGAAAAATAAATTTATTTTATTCTTCTATATTTGTTTTTTTATAAACATTTATATTTTAGGAATCTAAAAAAGCTAAAATTTTCTTATTTTTGATTTCTTTTTCTTTTTAAACAAAAAATTCAAATATTTAAACTAGATATTTTATATGAAACATATTTTCTTAGTAATTTTAGACAGAATTATTAAGATATTGTTAAATTATTTTTTAGAAATTGTGTTTAAAATTAAGAAATTTAGTAAAAAAATATTCTAATAAAAAATGAAAGAATTATTCATTTTTCATATTCCTGAGATAAAAGTATAATGGTTGTTATTAATTTTAAAGAGATTTCTTTATTTTATGAAAATTTTTAAGAATGAAAAATTAAAATTAAAATATTTATTAATTTATCAGTATAGTTTTCAATGAATTAAAAAAAAATAATGATTTTTTTAGATTTTTAAAAAGTATTTATTTTTATAAAAAATTACAATATATTAATAAATATTAATGTTTAAACAATTTATAACATTACTTTAAACAGGTAACATATCATTTTTTTTATCTTTTTGACCAGAACCTCCTCCTAATTTCTTTTTTTTAATACTTAAAGATTGTTTAATTTTTTTTTGATTTCTATTATTTGAATTATTATTTATAATTCTCTGATTATTATTTAAATTATTATTTTGAGAAGAAGAAATTCCAAATTCTCTATTTTTACTCATATTATTTATTACCATAATTGCATCTTCTTTTAAAAAAAAATTATTTACACTTGTTTGAGAAAATATTCTTTCATTATTTGATATTCTTGGTCTTTTGACAGAACTTAAATTATGAGGAAATTTTGATTTTGAAGTAAATATATGTTCCCATCCTCTAAATATATTTCCTCCACTTGCAGTTGTTTCTAAATATTTTGTTTCATTATCATATATAATTTTTTCTATTTTTTTTATTTGATTTTCAACTTCATTTCTTTTATTATTTAAAAGACTAATAAATTTTTTTGGAGAATCATCATTCATTAATTATATTAATATTAATTAATGACATATACTCATTTATATACATAAAAATTTCTCTATTTGAAAATTATTTTTTTATTTTTTAAAAATTAATTTATTAATAAATTTATTAATATTCATCTTTTTGTAAGGCTTCTTCTCCAGGAGGCTTTTTAAATGTAGGTCCACCAGCAGGTTTAGCAACAATAACTTGATCAACTTTCAAAATAGTCAAAACAGAATTAACTGCATGTTTAATTGCCCATTTTTTAGTTTCTAAATGATCTAAAATACCTAATTTTAAAGTATCTTCAATTTCACCATTTTGAATATTAATTCCCATATTTGGATCACTATTATTTTTACTTCTCAATGTGGCAAGAACTTCATTAACATTATATCCAGAGTTTTCTAATAATGTTCTTGGAACAACTTCAAATGCTTCTCCAAATTTTTCTATACCATATTGATCAAGAGTAGTCACAGTTTTTCCAAAAGATTTAATTTGATTTGATAAATTCATTTCAATAGCTCCTGCACCAGCAACATAAACTGAACTTTTACAAGCATCTCTATATGCATTTACACCATCAGCAATTACCCTTTCCATATTATCTAACATATCATTAGTTGTTCCTCTTAAAACAATTGTACTTAATTTATTATTTTCTGAATCTCTTGTTAAAACAATACATTTTTCACTAGAAATTTCTGTTAATTTTATCTCATCTGCATAACCCATTTCTTCTTCAGTTGGAGGTCCTAATCTAACTAGTAATGATGCACCACAAGCAGAAGCTATTCTTCTTAATTCAAATTTTGACATTATTCTAAATGCGAGTATACCATATTTATCAAGATAATGAATTGCCATATTACTTATAGCTCCTCCAACTATAACGCATTTTACTCCTGAATCTACTATATTTTTTATTATTTTTTCCATATTTTCTTCTTCCCCTTTTGTATAATTTAGTAATTCATCTGCAGTTTTAAAAACAATTTGATCATTTGTTTCTGCTCCTTGTGTTTCAAGAGGACAATTGTAAACTGCAACTTTGCATTTTTCCGCTTTTGTAATAGAACCTTCAACATTTCTGACAATAACCAATCCTTTCATAGTTTCAGTTTTCATCAAAGTTCCTCCTAAAATTTTAGAAACCCTAACATTATCTACATTAAATTTAGTTCTATCATTAGGTAATACATTAATACATGCTTGAGCAACTAAAGGAGCAAGAAACGCTTCTTGTCCATGAACCATTTTACTTCCAATAACTGGTTTAATTATTTTAGTAGCTTCTTCTAATTTAGAAACATCTTCAACTTTATATTGAGGTGCAGAATCAATAATTTCCATAGTTCTATTAAAACCTTTTTCATAACCTAAAACAATATCACTTAAATGAACTCCATTATTAATTAATTCACCAGCTAAATTTAATAATTCTCCTCCGAAAGTTATTACAAAATTTGTTCCATCTCCTACTTCCTGATCTTGACTTTTTGAAGCTTCAATTAATATATTTACAGCAGGGTGATTGACTTCAAGTTCTTTTGCCATTACACTTGTGTCTTTTGTTAAAAAAAGTTTATCATGCATATTTATTATATATTTATTCATTCCATTTGGTCCTAAACTAGTTCTTGTCATTGAAGCCATATCATTTACTGCTTCTATATTACGCATTACTGCCTCTTGGGCACCTTTATAATGTTTGAATCCTTCTTTTAATAAGGAGTTGAAAGAACCTACTTGGTTGAAATATGATGCTGACATTTAATTTAAATGATTTTTATAAAGGTTCTAGAAGATTTATATTTTTTTAAATTATTTTTTAAATTTTTTAATTATTTATTCATAAAAAAAAAGTTTTCATAAATTAGTTGTTAAAAAGTTCATCCAATTAAATATAAAAATTTTTAATGTTATAATTTATTTAAACTTCGATTTCCATTTTAGAAACTTTAACTTTCTTTTTCATTTTTTTAAAATCAGCATCTAATTTATATTTTGTTGTAATATTATAAGAAGTTCTAAGATATTGATGTTTATTCTTTTTATGTAAATTCTTTCTTTCTTCTTGTAATTCATATTTTCCTACTTTTTGACTTTTCATCATAGCATCATCCAGATCATTATCATTTTTCAGAACTTCATTACCTTCATAAACATTATTATAAGTTTCAAAATTTGCATTTTCATCTCTTAAATTAACATCAACTTCTCCATTATCTTTTATTTTATCTTCAGTTGCTTTTTTCTTTAGCAAAATTTTTTCAAGTGGCTGAGTATATAATCTTCTAATCATTCTATTTTCAAGATTTCTTCTTTGCTTATTAAACTTTTTTTCACCTTGACTTAAATAAACTTTTTTTCCAAAAGTTCTATTAGTTTGATTATTTCTTAAAAAATCAGTTAATTTAAATGCAATTAAAGGTTTATCATTTCTAGTGAGTCCATTATCAAAAACATAAGAGTCTCTACCACTTCCATCAGAATAATATTTAAAGGGGGCAGCCATATGATATAGAGTATGAAAATTATCATATTTTGAGTATTCATAATCTGGTTTTCTTCTTATTGAATATTCATTATTTGCCCAAAAACCTCCATTATTATATCCTATATATCGATCACGACCTAAACCATCAGAAACATATAAAGCAAATCGAGGACGAGCTGTTCTCCAAAGAGACATTTTTTTAATTTTTAATTTTTAGGTTATTTTTTTTTTAAATTGTTTTTTTAATTGTTCCTTTTGATTTTTTAATATAATATTGTTATATATATAATTTAATTATGGAACTTCCAATATTTATTTTTATTGTTTTATATATATTTGGCTCATGTGATGATACTGATTGTCTTAATAAAGTTCCAACTGAAAAAGAAGATTGTACAGATATTGAACTTTCTTTTAATAAAAAATGTTGTTTTTTTAAAATTGATAATGTAAAATTATGTGTTCCAATTTCAATAAATTCATATGAAAATTATATATCATCCAAAAAAGATTATTTAACATCCAATTATCCAAATGCCCAAAGTTTTACTTATGATTGTTCATTAAACATTGAAACATGTAAAAAAATTATTAATCCTACCCAAAAATTAGCTTGTACAGGAAGGAAAATGGAATCTCCTTATTCATGTTGTTTTATTAAAGAAGTAAAAAATGATAAAACTTATAAAAGTTGTTATCCTTTAGATGCATCTTCAAGAACTAATATTGATAATTTTGCACAAAAATATAAAAATGATAATGATTTAGATGAAGAACCAAGTATTATTTGCTCTGGGAATTTTTATGATTATACTTTCGTTATATTTATGATTTTAGCTATATTATTCTAATGTAAAATTATATTTAGAATATAAATATAATATATAATTTAAGGTAAAAATCTTGTTTAGATTTATTAAATCATTAATTAAAAAAAGTATTTTTTTTATGAATTAATTATTCAATTGTAATAATAATATTTAAGGTACTATACCATATTTTTGTTCAAATTGATTTAAAGTTAATCCTCCAGTGAACATTAATTTTCCATTATTAAATCTGGTTTTATATTTTTTGAATGCTTCATTCCAATTACATTTTTTTAAAACTTTTTCAGCTATTTTATCTGTTTCTGTTTTTTTAAATTGCTCTCCATCAATCATAACATTTTCATCTTTTTTGAATTCTTCATAAGTTTCATTTCTATAATTGGTCTTATAATCACTCTCAGAATCAGAAGTAACATCTTCAACCATATTACTTTCAAAAGCTAATCTTTTTAAATCATTCAGTTGATCATTAGTACAATTAATATTATTTGAATCAGCTTTTATAGAATTAAAATTCATATTAAATAACAATGGATTTGAATTTGCAATTTCTTTGGTGATTTCTAAATCATTTAAAATTTTTTTATTTCCAATTAAATTAAATCCTCCTGGATTTGACGCAGTTTTATTACTTAATTTATTAATAGGAATAATTGTTTGATTCACTAATTTATTTTCATAATCTTCATTCATATTTTTAATAGTAATTTTAGGAAAACTCCCAAAACGAGTTTGAGTTAAATACTTATTTTTAAATCCATTTGTAATTGTACTATAAAAATTTTCTTTCATTTCTTTTAAAGTTTTTTGTTGATTTATATCTTCTTTACTCCATGTTCTAAATATATTATGATTCATTGTTGATGTTTTAAACATTGTTAAATTTTCCATTGCTTTGAAATGAGTTTTATTATGTAAATCTCCTCTAATAAATTTTGCTTTATTTGGATTTTCTACTCTTTTATTTAATCCAAGAGTGAGATAAAATTTTCTCTTTTTCAACATATTTTTTCTACTTTCAATAACTTTATTATGTAATGCTTTTTTTCTTTCTTCTTCTTCATCAAAATCATCTTTTTTTTTGTTTTTATTGTTATCCACATTTGTTACAATAAATCTAAATTTTTTTTGAGTTTTTCTCTCCTCATCAGAAGAAGAAGAATAATCTGAATGTGCTGTAATTGGTTTATTTATTTGATTTAAAGCAAAACTTTTATCATTTAAAGATTTTGTTTCTTTTAATATTTCTTCAACTCTTTCTAAATCAGTTCTAGCTTTAAATCTCATTGTTGGTTTAAAAATATCTGCTTCTATAATATTTTTTTTCTTATTATTTTTATAATTTTTATTCAATTCTACTTTTTGTTCTAAATAATCTTTTATTCTCTCTTTATCTGTTTTATAAGTTGAAAAAATAAAACCTTTTTTATCTAAAATTTTATGTGACATATCTGCAAAAAGTTCTTCTCTTGTTGTCATATATTTACTCTTTTCTTTTTTCACTATTATTGGGTTTTCTGCCATTTGAAGGACAAATGTATTTATTCTTTTTTCATAGTTATTAATAAGTCTGTCCATTTTTCCTAATTATTTTTTAATATATTTTTACTTTTTCTTTTTGCATTTTTGGCATTTGATTGTTCTTGTTCTTTTTCTTTTGCTTCTTTCTCTTTTTGATTTTTTTGGTAAATATAAAAGTTATACATTTGAATTTATAAATAAAAATAGAAAAAATATTAATTTTTTTATTTATTAAAAGGTTTTACCATTTAAAAATTGATTTAATTTTAACATAAAAAATACAAATTAAAATTCAATTTTATTTATATTTAATAAATTGGCAAATCTAAAGTAAATAAGAGAAATTAGATATTGATTGTTTTATAAAAAATTATATTTTATCTCATTAATTCATTTTGGCTTTTTAGAACAATTACTTTTGTATGACATACAATTTTGGTTAGTAAAATTTTACCAATTAAAAGTTGCATTGATATTAAGAGAATAGGAAATTATAATGACAAAAAACAGGATAATATTAGTAAATCAGATATATTTTATAAAAAAGGATAGCTAATAGAAGAAAAACATTTTTAGTTTATAAAACAAAATATTTTGAAAAACACAACAGAAAGAAAAAAATCAATGAAAATTCAAAAAAACCAAAATTACATTCTTAGTTATAAAGCAAAGAAATTATAAAGGAAAATTACCAAGTTAATTATAAATAAAGAAGAATCTTTTCAAATACAATTGATTATACTTTAATTTTGAAGAATTTAGGAAAAATATTATTCAAATTCTTTTTAATTCAGAGAAATTTATTGCAAATTTATTAAATGATATAATATAGTCTTAAATGAATAAACTATTTATGTGATAAACTATAAATATTTAATTTTGATATTTCTTTTACATTTTTTTTACATTAATTTTTAATTTTGTATTTTAAATTTTAAATTTTTTTAATAAATTAGTAACATTAATATTGAAAGTATTCTTTTTCTTTTTTCAATGAATTATCAATCTAAAGTCTAATTATTTGTTAAAAAAATTCTAAATAAAAATCATATGAATATAGATAATTTAAAAATAAATAATGTTAATCATAAAATTATATGTTCATCTTTTTATATAATTATCAAAATAAATGAAATTTTAATATAAATTTAAAAGGTGTATAAAATTTTAAATTGAAAAAAATATGTTGAATCCAGAAAAAGAAAATAATTTAAGTTCAGAAGAAAGTGCTTTATCCTTAAATGAAAGTTTATTTCAAACAACAAATGAGGAAATAAGTCAAATTCGTTGTGATGAATGTCCTTATATTCCTTTTATAGGTTTAAGCTATGATAATAAAGAAGATATAAATATAGATTGTATATGTCCAAAATTTCATAAAAAAACGATAAATATAAAAAAATTTTTTAGAAAAGAAAATATCAGAAATTCTTTTTTTTCAAAAGTTATTTGTAGAACATGTCGTGATTATCAAATTGATGAAAAATATTATTTTTGCAATAAATGTAATTGTTGTTTTTGTAATAGATGTAGTTTTTTTCATAAAGAACAAAAAGGACATATTTTAATTTTAATTTCAAAATTTGATTCCACATGTGTTGAACATAATGATAAAATTATAAGTTATTGTTTATCATGTTTAAAAGATATTTGTATGATTTGTTATGATAACCATGAACATCATCAAATTGTAAATTTAGTTGATTGTAAATTAAAACAAAATGAAATTGAAGTTATTGAAGAAAAAATTTTATATACTAAAACATTTATGGAAAACTTAAAAGAAGTTTTTAATACTGTTATAAATGAAATGAGCAATCAAGCTGAACATTTGAAAAATTCATATAATGATTTTGAAGAAATCAATTTATTAGAATTGAAATTAGCACAACAATTATTTTTCACATATAAAAAAACAGAAAAAGAAAGAAATTTAAATTATGCTATTATTGAAAATGTAAAAAGTATTTTAAATTTTAACTTTGTTCCTTTTTCTTATCAAAATTATAAAGATAATATTCTGGTAAAAGCGAAAGAAATTGAAGATTATGTGAAAAACATTGAAAATTCAATATTAAAAGAATCTAAAATAAATTATGAAAAAATTCATATTAAAAGAAATTTATATAGACCAATATATAACGATAATCAATTTATAGATAAAAATTTAATATATGAAATAAAATCACATAAAGATTCAATTTACCATTTATTAATGTTAAATGATGGTCGTTTAGCATCATGTGGAGGAGATAATTTAATAATATTATATAAAATTAATGATTATTCTATTCAATTAAAAATTGAAGAACATACAAATCAAGTTTTATATATTACTCAATTGCAAGAAGGGCAAATTTTATCTTGTTCTAGAGATTTTTTAATCAAAAAAATAAGATTAACTTCTCCAATAACATATATTATAGAACAGGTTTTAAAAGAACATACAGGAGCAATTAAAAAAGTAATACAATTATTTAATTCAAAAATAGTTTCTTGTAGTGAAGATTGTACTATAAAAATTTGGGAATTAAGTAATAATAAAGAAAGTAATAATCATTTAATTTGTTCACAAACTATTGATTGTGATAAAAATTCAGTTGATAATATATTACAAATAAATAATGAAGAATTAGTATCTTCATTTTCTACTTTTAATAATGGACATATTAAATTTTTCAATTTATTGACTTTTGAAATAATTTCATCTATAAAAGTTGAATGTGCTTCATCAAATAATTGTTTATGTATGTTAAACTCACATTTATTAGGAATTGGAGGTAAAAGTGGGATTTTTGTAATAAATGTATTAAAACATTCATTTTCTTTTAAAGTTAATTCTGAAAATGATTGGATAGATTGTATTGTTATTTTAAGGGATGGTATTATTTTAACTGGTGAATGTGTTGAAAAAGAATTATTAAGTTATAATGGTATTATTGGAGAATATAAAATGGATGGTGATGAATGTAATTTTATTTCTAAAAGAAAAATTCATGATGGAGAAATTTATTCTATGGTTCAAAGTAGAGATGGGACTGTTTTTACTTCATCTAGTGATGAAATAATAAAGGGATGGAAGTAATAAAAAATTTATGGTATGTTTTTTTAAGCTCTTCTCTAATAATTAAAAAATAATAAATTTTAAGTGTGATAGAAAAATATTAGTAATATTAAATGAAGTTAAAAAAACTAAATAAAAATATTTTTAATCATGAGCATTATTATATATAAAATATAAATTAAAAAAATATATATGAATTTTGAAATTGTTACGGTTTAATATATATTAATATTTTTTTAGTTTTTTTTTTGTTAATAAATTTTCTATGTTTTTTTTCATGTCAATTCATTTGAATCAAATTTTTTCTTTTGAGTCGTAATGTCTTTTAATATATATGATTTTTAATAATAATATAAATTTAAATCGTTCTCTAGAAAATAAAGGGAAAATAAGAAATATTTTTTAAAAAACTGAAATATTGTATCAATTTTTGATAAAGGGAAATATGAATTTTCTTAGACAATATTTCTCAGTTTTATTTTTGTAAGAATCTCCATAATTTTATATATTAATTATTATACATCAAAAAATTAGGCAAATAAATAAATATAAAAATTTACTAAAATCATAAAAAAATGGCAAAAAACTTTTTAAAAACTTCATTTTTTCTTATTTTACTTTTAATAAATATAATAATTTCAAATTCAAATCAAGAAAATGTTTATTTAAATAAATCAAAAGGACGTAGAAGTGGAATTTTAATGCACATAACTTCACTTCCTTCAAAATATGGAATAGGAACATTAGGGAAAGAATCATATAATTTTGTTGATTTCTTATCAAAATCAAAACAGAAAGAATGGCAAATGTTACCAATAGGACCGACAGGATTTGGTGATTCACCATATCAATCTTTTTCTTCTTTTGCAGGAAATCAATATTTAATAGATTTAGATATTTTAATTGAAGAAGGTCTATTAGAACAAAATGAAGTAAATTCTGAAAATTGGGGTAGTGACCCTAGATACGTTGATTTTGGACAATTATATATTTCTAGAGATAAAGTATTAAGAAAAGCTTTTAATAGATTTAAAGAAAATGAAGATTTTATTAATTTTAATATTCAACAACAATATTGGTTAGATGATTATTCTTTATTTATATCAATTAAAAAACACTTTAATGAAAAATCTTGGGTAGAATGGCCAAAAGATATTAAATTACGTGAAAAAAAATCATTAGAAAAATATAAAAAAGAATTAGAAAAAGAAATTCAATATCAAAAATTCCTGCAATTTAAATTTAATGAACAATTCCAAAAATTACGTAAATATTGCCATTCAAAGGGAATAACAATAATAGGAGATGTCCCAATATATGTACCATTAGATAGTGCAGACACATGGTCTAATCCAGAATTATTTCAATTAGATGAAGAAGGTAATCCATTAGCAGTTGCAGGTGTACCACCAGATGCATTTACAGCTGATGGTCAATTATGGGGTAACCCTTTGTATAATTGGGATAAAATGAAAGGAAATAATTTTGAATGGTGGATTAAGAGATTAAGAGCTACTGGAGAAAAATTCGATACTATTAGAATTGATCATTTTAGAGGTTTGGAAAGTTATTATGCTGTTCCTTATGGAGATAAAACTGCAAGGAATGGTAAATGGATTAAAGGACCTGATGTTGATTTCATAGATGCTTTACATGAACAATTACCTGATATTAATTTCATTGCTGAAGATCTTGGTTATTTAACTAAGGAAGTTCTAAATTTAAGAAATTATTCTGGTTATCCTGGAATGAAATTATTACAATTTGCTTTTGATTCAAGAGAAGCTTCTGATTACTTACCATATACTTACCCAACAAATTCAGTTTGTTATATAGGAACTCATGATAATGATTCTATTGAAGGATGGCAAAAAGCACTTTCTCCTGAAGATCGAGCATTAGCTGAAAGATTTTTAAATGTTCCTCCAGGTGGTGATTTAAGAATTCCAATTTTAAGAGCAGGTTTTGCAAGTGTTTCTGATTTATTTGTTGGTACTATGCAAGATTATCTTGCTTTAGATTCTGGAGCAAGAATGAATAGACCAGGAATAACTGATGGTAAAAATTGGATTTGGAGAGCATTACCAGATGAAATAAATGATAATTTAGCAAAAGAAATTGCTGAAATGACTATTTTATTTGGTAGAGCTAAACCAGATGTTAAAGTTCCAGTTCTTGTTGGGGATGTTGGAGGAACTAATTCAAGATTGAGATTGGCAATTATATCTTCAAATCCTGATGATACTCCTCAAATTATTGACATTAAAAAATTACATTCTTTTGATTATAAAAGTGTCGAAGAATTAATTAATAAATACTTAGAACCTTATAAAGGTACTAGTCAATATCCCAAATATGCTGTTTTTGGAGTCCCTGGTCCTATAAAAGATAATACTGTACTTAAATTTACTAATGTTGGTCATTGGGGACAAGTAAAAGGAGAAGAAATTGCAAGAAAATTAAAAATTGAAAAAGTAATTTTCTTAAATGATTTTGAAGCAAATGGTTATGGAATTCAAACAAAATTAATGAAAGGGAAAGATTACTCAATAATAAATGAAGGTCATGTTGATCCAAATGGAGTTAAAATTACATTTGGACCAGGAACTGGTCTTGGAATGGGATTTTTAACTAAAAGACCAGAAGATAAATATTATTTAGTGAATCCATCTGAAGGATCTCATTATGATTTTCCAGCAAGAAATGACCTTCAATATAATTACATGAAATATTTATTAAATTATTTCAATATTGATCATGTTTCAGTTGAAAGAGCAACATGTGGTCAAGCAATAATACCAATATACAAATATTTATCAGAACAATTGAATATGGATAAAGAAACAGATTTATATAAGAGAGTAATGGCATATCATGGAACTTCCAATTCAGCAGAACAAGTAAAATTAAATGATGAAATTTTAAGAACAGGAGCAAATAATACTTGTAAATTATGTACTGAAACAGATAAATTTTTTATTGAATTATATGGATCTGCAGCTGGAAATGCGGCTTTGGTTACTTTACCTCATGGTGGTATTTATTTACTTGGAGGAATTTCTATTGTTCTTGAAAATATGATTAAAAGTAATAATATATTTATGAATGCTTTCACTGATAAAGGAAGGTTTAAAGATGTTTTAAAAAATATTCCTATTTTCTTAATTAAAACTGATGATTTAGGTACAAGAGGTTGTTTTGAATATGCCAGAAGATTATTGGAAGAAAGTTTAATAAATAAAGAAAAATTGGGTTAAATCAATATATAAAAAAAGAAAGTTTTAATTTGATTTTTATTTAATCAATTAAATAAATTTAAAATATATTTTAATCTTGAATACAATAATATAATTTTTAATTTTTTCCTTAATTCCATTTATAGAATATTTGAAATAAAATATGAAAATATAAAAGAAAATTTCATTTAAATTATAAAATCATTAGATTTTTAATATAATGGTAAGATTCCTATAAATCACTAAGATAAATTGTGATTAATGTCATTTATAGTTTAATTATATTTTCAAAATCTTCATTATATTTCAAAAAAAACATTTTTTATCATTATTTATAAATTTAAGAAAAAAAGAAATAATTAGAATTAATGAACAATAAAAAATAAATTTACAAGTAATATGAAAATAAATATATGATTTAATGTAGATGAATGTAAATGCAAATAAATATCTTATAGATTATGGGAACTGAATTTCTAGTTATTTTTTGTTCTCATTCATTGATTTAAAATTAAATTTTTTTTTTTATTCCATTTATTTTATATTGTTGACAGAACATTATTTTAATTATTTTTTAAAATTTATAGAAGTTTGAATATTTATATTCCCAATTTTTTTATAAGATATAAAAGGGCAATTATTTGTTTTCCTCCACTTTTTTCATTACCCCTAACCGCCGCTGATTTTCAACATCTTTTTACATTTTATCTATATATCTATATCTATACCTAATAATAATATGACAAAATTTTAGTCTGCTGTTTTTTCTGACTTAGATATAAATAAAAAATCATGAGAATTGAAATAAGTAGGGAATCTAATAAAAATATTGTAAATAATGGATTAATTAATAATTGGAAAGAAATTTATTAAATTACTTTTTTTTCACTAATCTCTTTAAATTAATTATTTTCAATTTTATTTATATTTTTTTTTATCTAATGAATTATTTAATTTATGAATTTTTTATTCATAATTGTTTCTCATTTTATTTTTTTTTTGAATAGACATCAAAAAAATCTTTTAATTTTTACATTTTATTTTTATTTCTGAGTATTTTTATAATATAAATAAATAACTTCATTTGGAATTTCTTTTTTGGAAAATTCAGTTAATTATTTTTATAAACTTTCAAAGGCTTAATTTTTTTTTAATTAATTTATACGTCATATATAAATTAAGCCCGAATTTTAATTGAAAATCAGAAAACTTGTTTAAATTATAATTTAAAATGGCAAATAGCTCATCTTCTTCCACTAAATTAAAAGCTTTACTCAAAAAAAATATTACAATTATGCTTAGGAACTGTTGTACATTTGTTGCAGAAATATTATTTCCAATTATTTTAATGGTAATTATTTTTGCAATAAGACAGGCCTTTAAAGTGAAAACTCATAAATTTGAAGATGAAGAAACAAATGATGAGAAATTTTTTAATGAACGTTCAACAGCTTATTTAACTTTTGGCGACTTTACACAAGATAAATGGAATAAAATGACATCTCGTCCTTTTTTACAAAATTGTTATGCAGTTCAAAAACCAAGAAATACAATTGCATTAATAAATGTTCCCGATTATATTAAGAATAGAATTGAAAAATTTAAAGTAAAGAGTGATTCCGAATTTACAAATATGAAATTTAAGAAATATGAAAGTATAGAAGAAATGGAAGATGCTGTCAAAGATAATTCATATGGTCTAGATGATGAACATCCACTTATTTGTTTTGGAATATCATTTACAACTAATAAAAAAGGTTCTTATGATTATGCTCTTCATTATTTTGACTCAGCAGCTGATGAAGGAGTTCAAGACATTCCTGATGGAAGAGCATCGGCTAATGATCCTTTCCAAGTAGGTCCTAATATGGATGCATATAAAAAATTTATTTCCAATGGTTATAATCAAATTCAAAGATTTATTTTTGATTATATTTTAAAAAATGAAAATGGAGAAATAACAGGGAATGATGATTGGAGTGATCCTACCTTTAAAATTAATTTTGGAATGATGGCAATGAAATATGAAAAATTTAAAACTGATCCTTTTGGTGTTTTCGTTGGTTATATTGTTCCTTTCTTTATAGTAATTGCTTATATGTGTCCTTTATGTTTATATGTTCTTAGAATGGTAAGAGAAAAAGAAACTAAAGCAAAAGAAGGAATGAAAATTATGGGAATGAGTGAAAGCACTTATTTCTTATCTTATTTTATTCAATATTTTGTTACAAATATTTTCTACTCTATTCTGAATGCAATTATATTAAATCTAGTGTTCAAACATGTTAATTACTTTATTATATTTTTGACTTTCTTCTTATGGGGATTGTGTGTTTTTTCTTTAGCGTTTTTCTTCCAATCTTTTATTGATAAAACAAGGGTTGCTCTTATTCTTAGTTTATTAATTTATTTTGTTATGTATTTCTTATCAATGTCAGTAATGAGTAGTGAAGCAGCTAAAGGTTTAAAAATTGGTTTATCAATTTTCCCTGCAATTGCACTTGAATTAGGTATTATATTATTTGGATATTTTGAAAGTCATTTTCAAAATCTAAAATTTAAACATGTTACCAAGACATACCAAAATTATGCAGTTATATGGATGCTTGTTATGTTGTTAATTGATTTCTTATTTTATCTTTTCCTTGGATATTATCTTCAAAATATAATATCTCACGAATTTGGTATAGCAAAACCATTTTATTTTTTATGTACTAAAAGTTATTGGTGCCCAGACGATACAACAAGAAAAAAAAAGAAAAAAAAAGTAAGTAAAATATTAGAGCCAAAAGAGAAAAAAAAAGTAATTACAAATGCACAAAATACTCAAGGAAATCCTAATGAAGTAGAAGGAGAAAAAATAAGCCTGAGAGAAAATGGTAGTCAACCTCAAAGTGAAATTGAATATGAACACCCAGAAAATTTCCAAGGTGAAGAAATTTATGCAGATAGAACTGAAAAAGATGATGTAATGAAAGTCAGAGATTTAGTTAAAAAATTTGATGATGGTAAAGTAGCAGTAAAAGGAGTTTCCATTAATTTTTATAAAGACGAAATCTTCGCATTATTAGGACATAACGGAGCAGGAAAAACAACAATGATATCAATGTTATGTGGTATGTACGAAGCAAGTGAAGGAGAAGCATACTTTGATGGAATGGATATTTTAGATGGAGATAATATGGATGAATTCAGAAAAAAATTAGGAATTTGTCCACAACATGATATTTTATTTGATGATTTAAATATAAAAGAACATTTAGCAATGTTTGCTATTTTTAAAGGCGTCGATTCTAGTAAAGTTGATGAAGAAGTTGAACAAACAATGAAAGATTTCCAATTAACTGGAATGGCTGATGTTATTGCTAAAGATTTATCTGCTGGACAAAGAAGAAAATTATCTATTGCAATATCTTTAATAGGAGGAAGTCAAGTTATTTTCCTTGATGAACCTTCATCTGGTATGGATATTACATCTAGAAGAAATTTATGGGATATTTTAAAGAGAATTTCAGAAAATAAAATTATTATTTTAACAACACATTATATGGAAGAAGCTAGTGTTTTAGGGAATAGAATTGGTATCATTAATTCAGGAGAAATGAAATGTGTTGGTACTCCTCTTTTCCTTGTTGAACGTTATGGAAGATTTATGTCTCTTAATATAACAAAAGAACCTTCTGCTCATAATCAACAAATTATAGATTTTGTAGATGAATTAGCAAAAGATATTGAATATGAAATTCTTAGTGAACAAATTATGTTTAGAATTCCTAAAGTAAATTATAGTAAAGAAGAAGGAGGTGATGGTTTCCTTGAAAAATTCTTTCAAAAATTAGATGAAAATCAAGAAAAATTAAGAATTAAATCTTATACTGCATCAATGCCTACTTTAGAAGATGTTTTTTTAAATGTTGCTGCAGAAGATATTCTTGCATTAAAAGGTGGACACAGGAAATTTTCTCAAGTTAATGAAGAAAATGATAGAATTTTATTTGAACAAGAATGTAGAGAAGATTATTCAAATAAATCAAAATTCTCTAATGACTTCTCAGCTTGTATGACAAAAAGATATTATAATACTATTAGAGATTCTAAAGGATTTTTATTGGAAATGCTTTGCCCAATTTTATTGATTTTAATTGGTTTACTTGTTAGTAAAGTTAAATTTAAAACTCATTCTGACCCTTTTACAGTGGACATAAATGATATTGGTAAACAAACAATTTATTATGGAATTGAAAACAATGGAAATGGAAGGGATGATTTTAAATATCAAGACAATGAAAATATTACTTATAAAACATTAGATATATCATCATCCTCTTCAGGAGATACTGCAATAAATGAATTTTATCAAAATATATATGAAAAGGCTGACTCATCTTGTTTTGGGGCAATGTATATTCAAGAATATACTGTTAATAATATAAATTTCATTTCATTTATTAATACCCAAGCAACATTTGGTGGAATGTATTTCCCATATTATTTCTTAACTCAAGTTCTAAAAATAAAATATCCAGATGTTTCTATAACATTCACAAATCATGCAATGCCTCTTACTGCAGAATTAGAAAGTAATGCTGGTCAAACATCTAATTCATTGATAGTTTTCTTTGTCTCAGTTGCATTTTCTCTTATCCCTGCAAACTTCATTACAATAATTGTTAAAGAAAGAGTAAATAATTCAAAACATTTAATGAGAATCAGTGGTATGAGTTTCATAGCATATTGGTTAACAAATTATATATATGAATTAATAAAATATTATATTACAGCAGGAGTATGTTTATTACTTATTTGGGCATTTGATTTTTATGTAAAATACTTTGTTATATTTTATATTATATATGGACCTTCAATGATAACATTTACTTATATTATGAGTTTCTGGTATGATTCTGAAACAGGTGCTCAAAATGCTGCAATTTTACTTAATTTCCTTATTGGAGCTCTTGGTTCAAGTGTTGTTTTAATGTTTAGAGGTTTAGATAGTATGAAAAATTTTGGACATGGACTTGAATTTATTTTTGGTTTTATTCCTTCATTTAATTTAGCTTATGGATATGATGTTCTTTTAAATAAATATATGCTTTTAATCGTACATTATCCTAAAGATTGGTCTAAAAAAGCAGAAGATGAAAAATTCATGATTTCAATGAATTACACAGGATTACAAATTACTTATTTAATTCTTACATTTATCTTATATTTAATAATATTAATAATTTTAGAACGTTCTTCAACATCTTTTTCAAAATCACCAAATGAACCATTAACATCTAATTCCAAAGATCCAGATGTAATAAAAGAAAATAAAAGAGCACAAGGTGAAACAATTGATGAAACTAATGATAAAAAAGAATATGCGATTCAAATTCAAAATCTTCGAAAATATTATAAAAAAGTAAATGATGATGGATGTTGTTGTTGTCATTCAACTTCAGAGGTAAAAGCAGTTCGTAATTTATCTTTTTGTTTAGAATATGGAGAATGTTTTGGTTTATTAGGAGTAAATGGTGCTGGAAAAACATCAACATTCAAATGCATAACTAATGAACATTCTCAAAATAATGGAAAAATTTTCATTGATGGATTGGACATTAGTGAAAATTTCTCAAAACTTTCTCAAGTCTTTGGTTATTGTCCTCAATTTGATGCAATATTTGAATATATGACTGTATATGAAAATTTATATTTCTATGCAAAAATAAAGGGAATTGCAATGGATAGAATTGATAAAATTATTGATGCATTAATTGAAGAAATGTCTCTTGCTGAATTCCCTAATAAAATTGCTGGAAGATTATCAGGAGGTAATAAGAGAAAATTATCAGTAGCAATTTCTATGATATGTAATCCACCAATTATATTATTAGATGAACCTTCAACTGGAATGGATCCTGAAGCAAGGAGATTCATGTGGGCAGTTATTCATAAAATATCAACAAAAAGAAAGAAATCTTCAGTTATTATGACCACTCACTCTATGGATGAAGCTGAAACTCTTTGTAAAAGAATGGGAATAATGGTTAATGGAGAATTTGTTTGTTTAGGTGGTTCTAATGAAATAAAAGAAAAATATGGATATGGATTTGAAGCTGATATTAGAATTAAACCTTTATCTGATGAAATGGCAAATCAAATTTTAAAAGAAAAAAGTATTGACCCAAAATTAATTGTTAAACCTAATAATTTGAATGATACTCTCATTAAATTAGGTAAAGAACAATTTCTTGTTGAATTACAAAAAGGAAGATTAGGAGAAAAACTTTTGAGAGAAGTTAGTACAAATGAAAGATTTAGAGTTCCTCAACTTCTTGCTTGGACTTATTTCACCGAAAATGCATTAAAACTAATTAAAAAAAGCAAACAATATTTTGAAGAAATTATATTAACTGAATATATTGATAATAATTTCTTATTTAAACTTAAAAAAGGGGAAAATACAAAAAGTATTGGATTCTTGTTTGGATTATTTGAAAGCATAAAAGATGAATGTTATGTTACTGAATATTCTATTCAACCAACTTCTTTAGAACAAATATTTAATAAATTTGCTGCAAAACAAGGACATGATGAAGAAGGCATTGAAGTTGAACAAGAAAAAATTGAAATTTTGATTGATGATGAGTTACTTGATAGACTTGTTAAATAAATATTATTATATTTATTAAATTTAAATAAGTGTATAAATTTTATATCTATTGTTTTGATGATTTTTTTTTGTTTATAAATTTTATAATTGAATAAAATAAAACAAAAACATATTTTAATATAAAAACTTTCTTAATAATCTATCATAATTTCAATTTTGTATTAAACTTTTACTTTAGATTTTCATTCTAAACAAAAAATTTTATTTTTGAACTAATTCTTTTTGTAAAAAAAAATGTTACTAAAAATCATATTTATTTCATTAATAAGTTTAATGAATAATAAAAGCATAAGTTTACCATTTTACTATTCTATATATCACAAACCATGTATAAAATTATGTTTGGGTGAACCGAAGCAATGTTTTAATTTTCAATTATCGACAAATAATGATATTTCATATATAATAGATTATAATTATAATCAAATTGGTTTTAACAGTGAAAAATCATCAACCTTTAAATTAATTAAAAGTTCATATTCTGAATATTACGATAATTCAACTAATAGATTATTAAATGGAAGATTATCATCAGATACTTTAAGTGATTTAAATAATATTTTAATATTGAAAAATTTTCAGTTTTATCTCATAAGCAGTGGATTTTATGTTCCTGAAGTTGATGGTATTATTGCTTTAGGAAAAGATATGAAATATGAATCTTTTTTATCTAAATTATTTTACGATGGATTAATTGAAAATAATAATTTTGCATTTATTTCAAGTAGCATTATTTTTGGTGATATTATAGAAGATTTTAAAAATAATGCAAAGTTAATTAATAATAATATAAATTCATATGAATGTGAGGTAAATAAGATTTTTTTTTATAAAGAAAGTTCTAATTTATTTTTTTCAATTGATTACATTAATACTATAACTTTTAGTCCTGGTTCTGAGGTAATTTATTCTCCTTCTTCTTTTTTTAATAAATTAACAAATACAATTTTAAAACCTTATATTCTGAATAATCAATGTATTATTAATAAAATTGATAGTAATTCTTCATTTTTAACTTGTTTTAAAGAAATTGTAAATGAAAATCTAGGTATTATTTATTTTATAATTGGAAAATGGAATGTGAATTTTGAAATTAATAAATTATTTTTTAAATATAATGAAGAAAAACTAAGATTTGCATTTATTAGTTTGGAAAATAATAATAAAATAATATTAGGATATCCTTTCTTTTCAAAATATAATATCATATTTAATAACTCAGAAAAAAAAATTGAAATTAAACCAAAAAATAATACTTAATTTTTAAAATTTTTAAATAAATATTTTCAAAAATGAAAAATGAAAAAATATATTTTCAAAAATAAACAAATTCCTCAATGTAAAAAATGTTAAACCCAAAAGATGAAATGAAATTATAGAAGTTCGATTCTATTAATTCTCCAAAAAACAAAAGAATTACTCTGAATTAAATATATTATATTTACATTTTATAGTTATTTTTATATATAAATGATAAAACTTGGATTTCTTGGAAAAAGATGAAGAATTAAAAACAAAAATAATATTATTTTTTATAAAAGTTCACTTTGATCATAAATCTAATTTGAATTGTTCTTTAAATAAAGTTTGAACTGCTGATACTTTTGATTATAATTGAGCTAAGATTTATAATTAAAAAAACAGGTTGTTGGATTTGGAAAATTTGGCTTTTTTAAAAAAGATAAATTAGGGAACAAAATAATTTTGTTAATTTAATTGTTTGTCTACATTTCTAAAAATTTAAAAAATTCTATAATCAAGGTAGATTCATTTTAAATAAAAAAAAATTGTTTAATTATAAATTAATTTTTATTAATGGTGATAATTAGAATAAAAATTGGAATTAAAAATTCTAATGATTTAACAAATTATCTTTTTAAGATTTATGAAAGTATTCGAATTACATTTATAAAATTAAAAAATTTTTACATATAAAAATTTATTTAAACTTTTTCTTAAATTTAAATTATATTCAAAGATTTTAAAACTTAAAATACTCAATGAAAATTATAAGAATAATTTATAATATCTTTTTAGTAATATCAGAACAAAAAAAAAACAAATAATATAATAAATAAATAAACAGATAAAAATAAAATAAATGAATTTCCTTAATTTACTGATACCTTTTTTAATACAAATATATAAAACATTTCAGAGAGGAGCAAATGACCGTAACGACCAATCAGTATGTGCAGAACATGGATTAACAGACAACAAATGTGTAGGAACAGTGACAGAATATACTGACAGTGGTGATGTATCTACATATTCAAACTACATAAGTATGTGTAAAAAAAAAACTGATTATTGTCAAACAGTAACATACGCAAATCGTGACATAGGATTTTGTGCAAAAATAATTCACCAAGGTCGTCCTAAAGATAAATGTAAAGTAAAAGGAGATTGTTATAGTGGAATATGTGAGAATCATAAATGTGAAGGGAAATCAGATGGTGAATATTGTATATCTAGTTTAGAATGTGGTTTACAATCTGCATGTATATATTTAGATAAGACTAAAACTTCATCAGAAGATTCTAGAATCTGTGCTCCTTTAGTTAAAAGTGGAGAAAAGTGCTTTTATGGTTCTTCTAGTGTTCAAAGGAGAAATCCTTATTATAGTCCAATGTTTAATTTTGTCTCTGAAAGAGAAGATAATTGCTATCCCGGTTATGTTTGTACTATTGTTGCTCCTAATTTAGAAAAATATAATGCTTTAAAAGCTAATGATGATAATTATAAATGTATTTCTAAATTTTCTGTACTTGATGGACAATACGTTGATTATGAAAATTATGTTGCTTGTCAAAGTGGTTATATGAAACTTGATGAAACTGGGAAAAATTATGGTATTTGTAAAAATACTAGTACAAATGATTCTGATATGCAATGTTTACTTAGTGGAACTTCTTTTCAATGTATTGTTGATTCTGATGGAAGTAAAATGGATTGTGTTACTGATTCTTCTAGAAAAATTTTTTGCCCTGTACTTAATTTAACTGAAAGAATTAGGAATTATACTAAAATTTTTAATCATTATGTCGCTACTGCTGGTATTGATTTCGATGTTGTTAGAGAAAAAGAAACTGCTGGGAATGAAAAGGTTAGAGAAAGTTATTTGTTTTTGAAATATTATAATTATTTTAGAAATGCGAAAGAATGCCAATATTGGTATTATTTAAATATTAATTCAAGTTTTAATGTATATTTTGATTTTAAATGGATTTTGGCATTTTTAATTGTATTGTTTTAAAGATGAATTATTTTTTATTTTGTTTTTTAACTTGTAAATTTTAAAATTAACAAATTTTATTATTTAAATGAATAAAAATTATATTTTTTAAATAAACAAATTTTTATATATTATTCGTATATTTTTTGTTTTATAAATTTATTAAATACCGTTATTAAATACCTATTTGATTTATCAAATGATTAAATTAATTAAATCTTTTAATTATTGTTGATATTTTATATATTCATATTCAGTCTTTTGGTTTACTTTGATAAAAAACAAACAAGAATTAAAAAATTTTCTTTCTTTATATCCATTCTTCAAGTATGTAAAACAAAAGTAAATTATATTAATGAATACAAAAGATTTTTATAATTTTAATTTTTTCTTTATAATCTGTTTTTTTATAA
>JAEEGK010002400.1_pt1 | contig 46943 bp, 42 predicted proteins | sample 8958771 | NCBI WGS metagenome assembly JAEEGK01 (sample SAMN16246547, study PRJNA631951) | gut metagenome | biome: gut microbiome; feature: rumen; material: SC-attached | host: Bos | place: Iran: Karaj | collected 2018-10 | reverse complement strand
TCTCTTTGTTGGTGTTGTAGTCGTCACCGACGTTTATGGACGAAAGGTCGACCCACTGGTTGTCAATGGCGTATTTGATGAATTCGCACAGCGATATCTTGTTTTCTGTGTAGCGGATATACTCCGTGTCCTTTTCGTTTATAAGCTCTTTCCTGATGACGCCTTCGTTTTTGAGAAGTGAATAGATGAAGCTTACGTATTCGAGAGATTCATCACCGAGCTCGTTGTTCCTGATCGGGTTGTTGTAGTCGAGTATCTTTCTTATGAGGTTAAATACCGAGGACTTTTTGTTGAGGTAAAGCCCGTAAACCTTCTTTTCAAGTGCTGTTGCATCCGATTCGGAGAAATGCTTGAAGTCGATAACGGAATTATCGAAGAAAGCATTGTAAACCTCGTAGATCGGGATGGTGATCTGCGAAGCAGACTTGCCTTTACCGCCGTAGCTGAATGAGTTGACAATCTTCGAACGGAGGATCGCGGCTATATTGTTCTCGAGGATATGATAAAGCGCTATCTGAAGCTCTCTGTCGAGGGTAAGATAAATATCCGAACCCGCAACAGGATTACTGATCGTTTCGGTAGAGATGACCTTGCCGCTTCCGGTAAGGGACAGATTTACCTTGCCCTTCTGCCCGCGAAGTATCTTGTCGAGCTCCTTTTCGATACCTGTCTTGCCGATCTGGTCGGATGTATTGTAAACGGGCTCTTCAAATTCTTCGGAATCGTTTAAGTCTTCCGTTTCTTCCTCACTCATGCTGCCTGTGTAGCCGACGATATGTGAGAAATAAAGAGTATCGTAATACTTTCTTGTCGAAACCTGCTTGATCTCTACACCGAGCAGCGAGGCCGAGTTCTCTTCTATTGCGGCGATAGTTTTCTTGTCAACGTTTGTGCAGACCGTGAACTGGGCGTACTGCGGATTGAGTGTGAAAAGTGCGTAACGGACCGCCATGATCTTAAGCGTTTCTTCGGTTGAGTATTCATCGCTGATACCGAACATACGGCTCGCTTTGTCACCGTTCTTGAGAAAGGCGTATACTTCTCCGGCCGAAGCGGCTATCTGTTCGGGAGTAAGGTCCGAAACACTCTTAAGACCAAAAGCATTCTTCTTGAATCTGAGAAGAGCCATGTCCTTAATGTTGAATACAAAGTGCCCGTCTTCTATCTCGATGGCGAAATCAAGCTCGAGTTTTTTGTTGTTTTTCTCGATGATCTTGATGAGCTGTGATATCATCTCGTTTTTTTCCTGATTGGTCGTCAAAAGAGCGCTGTTACCCATGACGATATTGTAGCTCTCCATATTGTCGGCGAGGATGTTGCCGTTTCTGTCAAAGATCCTGCCTCTTGTACTGTCCGTGAATCTGTACTGGTTTGTCTTGTAGGAACTGTTTGTAACGATCGTGCCCGCACCGCTCTCGCCCTGAGCCGATGTCTCGAGCACCTGCATGTCATAGACCCTGATTATGAGTACGGCAAAAAGAACCGTGGCAAGAAGCGTCAGGTAGATCAGCCTTGAGCTGAATATCTTCTTCAGTTTTTCAAGAATGATATCAAGCATTTTTCAACTCCGTTATGTTCAGTCCTCTTCTTTGTCAAACCTGAGAAGAAAGAGGTTGGTGTATTTGAGGATCCTGTAGAGGATAATGCTCACGAGCACTGTGTAAACCACCCTTGGGATCATTATCCTGTATATGTAAAATGAGAGGTTTGTCTTGCCCTGCAACAGGAAAAACACGACGAAATACATGATGTTATAGAAGAACTCACCGGCAGCGGTAAGTAAAAGAGGCGTCATGTGATCGTCGTCATCGTAGATCTTATGGGAGAATCCCGCCAGATTCCCGACTATGATGTAGAACAGCGGAAAGATCCCGATCACGGAGCTGTAGCAGCAGTCGATATAGAATCCGCACAGAAGTCCCGCCAGCATCGCTTTTGTCCTGCCTCGCATATATCCGATCGATACGACGAGTATCATCAGCAGATCGGGTACCACTCCGGCAAGTGAAAACGACGAAAAAAGCCCTGTCTGCAGTACATACAGGATAAAAGATCCGAATATGAGAAAAAGGGCTCTAATTATCACTCTTAAAAACCTCGCTGATGCCGTCGTATTGCTCTCTGAGCTGTGTAATGATAAGGACGGCGTCTATATGTTCAAAATCAACAACCGGAGTAAGCCTGCACTGCTGTGAAAGCTTTGTTGAGTCAACTCCGATGTCACTCACGTATCCGATAAGGATACCGGGAAGGTATTTGTCACTGATGTACGAAGTGACAACCTCGTAATTGTCATAGATCTGCGCGTTAAGACTGATCTGTGAAACGTTTATGTAACCCTTGTCGATCAGCTCAAGGTCTCCTGTTACGATACAGGTGTCCGAGGTCTTAAGGAACATTCCGCTGACCTTGCTCGAATCATCAATTATCGAACGTACACGCGCCCAGTTGCTGCCTGTCTCGGTGACGATACCGACAAGCCCGTTACCCGCAAGTACGTTCATGTCCTTGAGGATGCCGTCGCTCTCGCCTTTGTCGATGATGAACTCTCCGCTGTAGCTGTTGGGGTCCTTACTGATGACTTTGGCTGCAACTTTTTTGTACTGGTCATACAGACCGTCAAGCTCGTAAAGCTCTCTGTAGTACGAAAGCTCGTATTTCTCCTGGTTGAGGATCTGGTTTGTGTTCTTAAGATCGTCGATCTGCGCCTTGAGTGCTTTGTTTTCTTCAATGAGTTCATCCATGTCGGAGAAGTGATCGACTTTGTCCTCGAGGTAATCCCCGAGATCGTTGATGCCCTTCTGCATCGGGGCTACCACTGAGCCGATAACGTTCTTGACCGATGAAAACGTGTCTGAGAATTTATATGAAACAAAGATAAGCAGCACACAAAAGACGGTAAGACCCCAAAATACGATTTTGGGGTTTACAACGATCTTCTTTCTGACTTTGTTCTTGATCTTAGGCTTCATGATCAATCCTTATAATTCATCTGTTTTAATACGTATGAGAGACTGTCAAGCTCAGGACTCTCGATGATCCTGCCGATACCGAGTGCGACCGAATTGGCCGGGTCCTTGCAGATGTTGACCGAAAGCTCGGTTTCCGTGCTGAGGAGCTTGGAAAGGTCGTGGATGCTTGCGGAACCGCCCGTTACATAAATACCGGAATCTATGATGTCCGAAGCTATCTCGGGCGGAGTATGTTCGAGTATCATCCTTACACTGTCGACGATGTTCTGCAGATGCTCTCTGATCGCTGTATAAACAAAGGCGCTGTCGATCTCCTTTTCAACAGGGAGTCCGCTCACAACGTCACGTCCGTAAACCTTGATCGCTTTGATCATGTCGTCTTCGGGAAGAACCGCTGTAGCAAGGTTGATCTTGATGATCTCGGCAGTCTTGTTTCCGATGATGAGATTATAATTCTTCTTTACCGCGGAAATGATATCGTCATCGAACTTGTTGCCGCCGATGGGGATAAGACGGCTCAGTACGATACCTCCGAGTGAAAGAACCGAGATCTCAGTGGTGTCAGCACCGATATCAACGACCATAACACCGCTCGCGTCCGTAACGTTGAGTCCGACACCGAGTGCGTCGGCTATGGGACGCTCAACAATCTTAACCTTGCGGGGCTTGATGTTTGTGCTTGCAACAAGATCGATAAAGGCTTTCTTCTCAACCTCGGTGATGTCTGTCGGAGCCGTGACAATAAAGTCGCTTCCGCTCATCTTGCCGTGCGATGCGGAGAGCTCCTCGAAAACGATGTTGAGCATGGCCTGCATGTGCTTGATATCTGCGATAACACCGTATTTTACGGGGTAAGTTACCTCAATATTGGAAGGCGCTTTTCCGAACATCTCAAAAGCTTCGTCTCCCACCGCAATTATCCTGTTGCCGTCGGCGACCGCAATGATGTTCTTGGCGTCGTAGATAACGCCTTCGTTTTTCTTGTAGATCTTGAGAACTCTCGTTCCAAGGTCGATACCGTACGTTTTTGACATAACTCCTCCGTTTGCGTCTAAATGGTATAACCTGAAATATTATACTATATCAGTTCAAAAAACGGAACACATAAAAGCAGTCATTGCTTCCTCATCTTTAAAATCGCGTCTGTCGACGTATGTGATCTCTTTTTCTCGTTTCCACCAGGTAAGCTGTTTCCTGGCGAAATGACGGGTGTCCCTTTTTATGAGCCTTACAGCCTCTTCAAGACTTATCAGACCATTCAGGGCGTCGTCTATTTCTTTGTAAGACAGACCGAGCATAGAGATGTTTTTCTGTGTAAGTCCCCGCTGTCTCAGAGCTTTTACCTCGTCGACCAGACCTTCATTCATCATGGTGTCCACTCTTTTGTCTATCCTTTTGTAGATCTCTTCCCTGTCGTCGGTGATCACGAAGTACCTGAAATCATAAGGTGACTCTTTTGCTCTCTCTTCGCTGTTGTGATCAGATATCTTTCTGCCTGTGATCTCGTAGTATTCAATGGCATGAAGAACTTTCTTTTTGTTGTTCATGTGGATGATGGCAGCGGACTCAGGGTCGAACGAAGCCAGATATTTATGCATCTCTTCCGCTTCATCTCTAAAACGCTCAAGTATCCCGGCTCTGACTTTATCCGAGGTTTCATCGTCGTATTCCGTGAAATCTATATCGTAAAGAAGGGCCTGTATGTAGAAGCCCGTACCTCCGACAACGATCGGAAGCTTCCCGCGCGATGATATATCCGTTACGGCTTCCCGTGCGAGGTCCTTGAACCTGACTACGTTAAAGTCCTCCTCGGGCTCGCAGATGTCGATCAGGTGATGTGGGATGCCGTCCATCTCTTCGCGGGTGATCTTGGCCGTTCCTATGTCCATCCCTCTGTAGACCTGCATTGAGTCCGCGGATATTATCTCTCCTCCGAGCATCTTTGCTATCCTGATGGATGCAGAGGTCTTTCCGACTGCGGTCGGTCCGGCTATGATCATTAATTTGATCTTTTCGTAATTCATTGTGTTAACCTATACGATCCTCTTGAACATTTTCTCCATCTCTTCCTTTGTGATGCTGATAAAGACAGGTCTTCCGTGTGGACAGTTAAACGGATCCTTTGCTCCAAGGAGCTCTTCTATCAGCTCACGGGCCTCACTGAGAGAGATCTTTGAATTGCCTTTTATTGCGGCCTTGCAGGCACGTGTTGCGAGCTTTTCCCTGAGGGAGAGAGTTTTTTCTTTCTCAAATGTTTTGTCCAGCATGTCGTTAAGGAACTCGAGAAACAGGTCTTTGGGATCCACGCCGTGGTCCTGCATCGGTACGGCGGTCAGAAGGTATTCCCTGCCTCCGTAGTTCTCAATCTCGAACCCGAGCTCTTTAAATGTGCTCATGTTGGCCTCGAGACACTCGACTTCTTTTACGTTCAGCGAAACACAGACACCCGGCATCAGTATCTGGGGCGTACAAAGCTCCTCCACTGCCATCCCCATGAATCTCTCGTAGAGGATCTTTTCGTGAGCCGCATGCTGGTCGATAAAGAACGCTTCGTCTCCCCGCGTGATCAGCCAGTATGTATCAAAAACCTGACCGATTATTTCGTAATCCGCAGAGGTAGACTTCTTAAAGTCTTCTTTGGTCTCTTCTTTTACTTCGCCCGTGTCGGCTTCAAGTCTGTACTGAGGCGCGTTTTTGTAAAGGGTGCTTACTTCGCCCGACTCACTGACCCGGGTCTCCAAAAATGTGTTCTCGTTAAAGAATCCCTTTTCTTCCAAGCTCAGGTGAGGCTTTGCGGACTTAGAGGTATTATCATATACCGATTTGCTGCTTGTAACTGAAGAAGCAGGGTTATAAGCAGATTGATTTTCTACAGCGGGTGAAGCATGATCATATGTCGATTGAGTTTCCGCAGAGGATGAAGCATGATCATATGTCGATTGGGTTCCTGTAGCGGATGAAGCACGATCATATGTCGATTGGGTTCCTGCAGCGGATGAAGCATGATCATATGTCGATTGGGTTTCCGCAGCGGATGAAGCACGATCATATGTCGATTGGGTTCCTCCGGCGGATGAAGTATGATCATTTGCTGTTTTGTTCCCTGTATCGGGTGTTGCATAAGCACTTTTAAACGGTTTGTATGTGGACTCCTCGAGGGCTTTAGGTATGGTGGCAAGTCCTTCAAGTGTCTTTTTGACAACGCGGTAAACGATGTCATAGACATCAACGGAATCCTTAAAGCGTACCTCAAGCTTCGCGGGATGAACGTTAATGTCCACGAGATCTTTTTCGACATCGAGGAAAAGAACGGTGAAGGGATATTTGTGCTGCATCAGGAAAGGCGCGTAGGCGTCCTCTATTGCCTTGGTAACGGTCTTGTTACGTATGTAGCGACCGTTGACAAAGTAGTACTCATCCGACCTGTTTGCACGCGCAACAATAGGTCTGGCAATAAAACCGCTTACCTCGAGAGATCCTTTGGTGCTCTCGACAGGGACCAGATTCTCGCTCATCTCACGTCCATACATTGAGTAGATGATGTCTTTGATACTGCCGTTGCCGTTTGAAAAGAAAACGGAACGTCCGTTGCTGATCAGTCTGAAGGATATCCCGGGATTTGCGATCGCTGTTTTCTCTATGACATCGCTGCAGTAAGCGGCCTCGGTGGTCGCAGACTTGAGAAATTTTCGTCTTGCGGGAATCTTCTCGAAGATGTCTTTAACGATTATGGTCGTGCCGTCGGGTGCACCGACATCGGTGACTGTTTCGGAGCGTCCCGGTTCATAGCGGCATCCGAGAAGAGATTCTTTTGTTTTGGTAATGATCTCCGTATCGGAAACACTTGCAATACTGGGAAGTGCTTCGCCTCGGAAACCGAGGGTGCTTATCGAGAAAAGATCGGCTGCGTTTTTTAATTTGCTTGTCGCGTGAGGAAGAAACGCCTTTTTAACCTCACTCTTGTCGATACCGCAGCCGTTGTCGGTGATCCTGATAAGATCGACACCTCCGCCTTTGATCTCGACGGTGATCGTGCTCGAAGAAGCATCGATCGCGTTTTCAACAAGCTCTTTGATGACCGACGAGGGACGCTCTATAACCTCTCCGGCGGCAATCCTGTTGATCGTTTCTGTGTCAAGGATGTTGATCATTTTGTGGCCTCATTGTTCGTTAATTGATCTTTGAAGCGGTTAAGGACGTTCATGCATTCGATCGGGGTGAGGCTTGTGATATCCATGTCTCTGATCTCCTTGCAGACTTCCTCTTCCGCTTTGTCTGATTGTTCCTCTGCCTTGTCGTCAACCCTAAGCAACGGATCGTTGTCGAGCTGCTCGAAAAGGCTGAACTGCCCCTCGCCTATTTTGGATCTGCGAGATCTCCTCTTGGGCGAAAGGTCGTCTTCAATCCTGTCTGTGATCGCATCACAGGCAAGAAGTTTCGTTATCTCCTTGGCTCTTTTAATAATCGAACGGGGAAGCCCGGCAAGCTTTGCGACTTCGATACCGTAGCTCCTGTTCGCTCCTCCTCTGACTATTTTACGAAGGAAAACGATATCCTCGCCATCCTCCTTGACTGCAACACAGTAATTGATAACGCCTTCAAGACGTCCTTCAAGCTCGTTGAGCTCATGATAATGTGTTGCGAACATCGTCTTGGCACCGATGAGGTTCTTGTCGCAGATATGCTCAAGAACTGCCCAAGCGATAGCAAGACCGTCAAACGTACTTGTTCCCCTGCCTATCTCATCAAGGATGATAAGGCTCCTTGCGGTCGCATTTCGGACTATTACGGAGACTTCGTTCATTTCCACCATAAACGTACTCTGACCCGAAGAAAGGTCATCCGAGGCGCCTACACGGGTGAATATCCTGTCAACGATTCCGATGTGCGCCTTTCGTGCGGGAACAAAGAAACCGCATTGCGCCATAAGCACTATCAGAGCTGTCTGACGCATGTATGTAGATTTACCGGCCATATTGGGTCCGGTGATAAGAAGTACTCTGCTTCCTTTGTCGTTGAGAAGACAGTCGTTGTCGACAAACTTTTCTCTGCCGATGAACTGCTCTACAACCGGATGACGTCCTTCGATGATATCGAGGACTGTTCCGTCGTCAACTTCGGGGCGTACATAGCCGTTGCGTTCGGCTACAAGTGCGATACTGCACATTGCATCGATCCACGCGATCGAATGTGCAGTCTGAAGGATCCTCGATATATTCTGCGAGATGGTTTCCCTGATCTCATTAAAGATGTCGTATTCAAGAGAGAAAAGCCTGTCCTGCGCATGAAGGATCTTGTCCTCGAGGTCCTTAAGCTCTTCGTTTGTGTATCGCTCGGCACCGGTTAGTGTCTGCTTTCGTGACCAGCTCTCGGGAACCATGTCTTTAAAAGAGTTGGTTACTTCGTAGTAGTAGCCGAAAACCTTGTTGTACTTGATGCGCAGGTTCCTTATACCTGTCTCTTCGCGTTTCCTTGTTTCGAGTTCGATAAGCCAGTTCTTGCCTTCTGTTTTGGCATTCCTGAGAGAATCAACCTCACTATTGTAACCGGGCTTGATGATACCGCCCTCTTTGATGGCAAGAGGAGGCTCGTCGCTTATGGCGTTGTCTATAAGCTCAAAAAGATCGTAAAGCGTGTCGAACGACTCATATATGTTTTTAAGGATAGTGCTTTTAAAGCCCTTTATAAGCTCTTTAACGGCCGGCAATGTGTAAAGGGATGATCCGAACGCTTTGAGGTCTCGCGGAGACGCGCTGCGGTAACTGATGCGTCCTGAGAGGCGTTCAAGGTCGTAGACGGTTCCGAGATACTCTCTGATCTCTTCTCTGTCTATCATGTTGTCTCTCAGTTCTTCTACACAGTCAAGCCTTTGATTTATCTCCTCGGGGTCGAGAAGGGGCTGCTCTATAAAGCTTTTTATGAGTCTTCCGCCCATAGCGGTACGTGATCTGTCGACAACCCATAAAAGAGAACCTTTCTTCTCTTTGTCACGCATCGTTTCAAGAAGCTCGAGGTTACGACGGGTAGAGTTGTCGATGACCATATATCTGCTTCTGCAATATGTCGAGATCCTGGTCAGGTTGGAAAGATCGTTCTTCTGAGTGTCTTTGAGGTACTTAAATAGAACGGCAGCGGCATTAATACCGGCAGGATAATCTTTCTTAATGGCTTCGATCTGTTCGGTTGTGCCAAAGTGCTCCGCGAGTCCCGCAAGATCATCCGAGCTGCAGTCGTCAAGCACCATGGGACGCAGGTTACCGTACGGATCGATCGTTTCAAGTGAAAGATCACTGATTGTGAGTTCCCTGTTGCAAAGAATCTCGCGCGGGTTGTATCTGAGAACTTCATCACGTGTCTCGGATGCTGTTTTGCACTCCGTTACATAAAACTCTCCTGTTGATATGTCAGAAGCCGCGATGCCAAAGGCATCACACGTATATATAACGCACAGAAGAAAAGAATTGCTCTTTTCTTCGAGAGCGTCTGCCGACATGTTGGTACCCGGCGTAACAATGCGTATTACTTCTCTTCTGACAAGTCCTTTTGCAAGAGCAGGGTCCTCTACCTGCTCACAGATAGCGACCCTGTAGTTTTTTGCGACAAGTCGTGAAAGATATGTTTCGTATGAATGGAAAGGGATCCCGCACATAGCGGCGCGCTTGTCGAGTCCGCAGTTTTTGCCTGTAAGTGCGAGCTCAAGCTCGGCTGAAACATTGACGGCATCCTCAAAGAACATCTCGTAGAAATCACCGAGTCTGTAAAAAAGGACGCAGTCATGGTATTCGTCTTTGACGGACTTATACTGCTCCATCAATGGAGACAGCTGCATGCCTTTGACATCTTCAAGGCTGGTGTAGAGCTCTTCCATGGTCTTAGTATACCTTCCATTCGTTGTTATTTAGATAGTTCTGTGCCATCTCTGTAGCGCTTTCGATGATCTCGTCGGGGTAACCGAGTATCGAAAGGAGCTTTATGGCATTTCGTGACACGGCGCGGCCTTCGCGAAGCGTATAATCGAATATTACTTCGTTTTCGCTTACCTGCTCTTCGAAATGATAGTTCTTGTAGTAGTTTTCGAGGATATATGTAAGCTCTATATCATGTGTTGCCGCAAAACAAAGTGACTTTGAAGTTGCGAGCGATAAAAGAATCCTTGACGAAGCTGCGATCCTCTCAAGGGTGTTCGTTCCCTTAAGTACTTCGTCTATGAATACGAGCACGGGGACATCCTCGTTCATTCTTTCAATGATCCTTTTAAGTGAGCGGATCTCTACGATGTAATAGCTCTGTCCGCCGATGATATCGTCCTTGAGAGCCATCGAAGACATGATGTTAAAGAATGTCGTCTCATAACTCTTTGCAAGCGCCGTATAAACGGTCTGTGAAAGGATCTGATTGATTGCAACGGTCTTAAGGAATGTCGACTTACCGGATGCATTCGATCCGGTAAGAAGCACGCTTTTGTCTGTCGTAAACGATGTGGGGATCGGATCCTCGATAAGGGGATGGAACATTCCGTCTGCCGTGATCTTCTCTTCTGACGTAAAGGTCGGCTCACAGTTCCTGCCCATAAGGTCCCTGAAAGATGCGACTGCGATCATACTGTCAAGAAGTCCGATCGTTTCGAAGATCTCATTGAACGACTTCTCTTTGTTAAGAAACGTTCTGTACATGAGATTAAACTTGATAAGATCAAGGTGAAAGAGCATCCTCATGTAATCAAGGAAGATCTGCCCGAGATCCGAGGAGTTCATACTGCTCGACGATACAAGCCATGCTCCGTGACGCATCCCGCTGAATTCCTTGATGCAGCTTTTAAGTCGGTCCATATAAGGCCTGATCTGTTCGTTTCCTGCAGATGTGATGGCTTTGGCAGAATCTAACGATCGAACAATAAAACCGATTATGACAAAATAGTTCTCAACCTTTGTCTTGAACCTAAAGTAAGTGATGATGTTGGCAAAAAGCATCGCGACGGTACCGATGATACCGACAGCGGGATATATGAAGATGTAAACGATCGACAAAACAAAGAGGAAATCGAGGAAGAAGTGAATCCCTGCGCCTTCAAGCACAGCGTTTTTAAGGCTGTTCATGTACTCGAAAACAGAGATCTTCTTCATGGTACCCATGTTCCCGAAATGAGCCGCAAGGTTATTCCTCAGTTCCTTGTCTTTCGAGAAAACGACAATAAGAAAACCGCGCTCTTTGAGTTTCTCGTCGGAGATCTCCGGAGTACGCAGAAGTGAGTAAAGATACTCCTCGCCGTATGCACTGTTGCATGAATTGATAAGATTATAGACATTGTCCATATTCAGATCATTCCATGTTATGTCATCGATGCTGTAAGGAGTCTGATGCTGTTTGAAGTAAAACTGTATGGCTTCCTTTTTTTCCGCCGTGAGTGTTTTCTGCGGAATCTTGCCGTATGCGTAGTCTACTTTTGCAAGCAGTTTTTTGATGTATTTCTTCCTGTCGTATATCCCCTTTATAAACAGAACAATAACAACTGCAAGCACAATAAGTGCTATCTCCATTACACGGTCCCCCTGAAATTTGTTATCAAAAATACATTGTAATGATATTAGTTTAGGATAAAAAAGTCAACAAAACCCGGGGCAGATATCTTCACGAATCTGTCCCGGGTAAAACATGTTTTTCTCAAACCATCAGTCGAGGAAATTCTTGATCATTGCAACTTTCATGCAATCAATATCTGAGATGATAACTCCGCCGGAGCTGCTGCTCTCGTGTATGATCTTGCCGCCGCCCAAATAAATAGCGACATGACTGATACGACCCTTTTTAAGTCTGTAGAATACAAGATCACCGGGCTTAGCCTCAGCATATGTAACCTTGTGGCCGGCAGATGAGGCTGCCTGTGTGCTCGAGGAACGGCCTGCGATATGTTCGAGATCAAAACCGCATTTCGAAAATACAGCACAACAGAAGCCCGAACAATCGGCACCCTTTGTTAAACTCATACCGCTCCAAACGTATTTAAGACCGATATGCTTCTTGGCCTCGAGAATGATGGATGCACGAAGAGCCGTTACGTTCTTTGAATCTGTCTCACCTAAAACGTCTTCAACGCTGCACGCATATGTGAAAGTCCTTCCGACATCCACATACTTCTTCATGACATAACATGTTTCACCGTCGTACTCAACGGCTACCCATTCGTTTTTATCGGAATCGAGAACGATCTTGTTGCCCTTGACAACATTGACCGACTGACCGCTGAAAAGCTCCTCGACAAGATTATCTTTACTGTTCTTTTCGGGGGTGCTGCGGATGTTGAGAACCGGTGCATTGACAGTAGCACGGACAGGTGCTATCTCTTCTGCTTTTGCCTTGGCGCCGATACTTGTGTAGAGGTACTCCTTGGCAACGTAACCCTTAACGTCTCCGGAACTGATCTTAACAAAACCGTACTCGGGGTCCGATTCAAGGAAGCAGATACCGTTTCTGGGAAGATAACCGACTATATCGGAATCCGTAGATGCTGCGGCACGAATATTGAGAAGTGAATCTACTTTTGCAAATGCAGCATTATCGGGAATCGAGTAATCATTTGAAAGAAGTGATGAAACAAATGTGTCTTCGTCTTCGATGATGACATCGTCGGCGTTGTTGTAGAAATTATCGATAACGAAAGAAGCTCCGCAAAGAGATGTCTCGCCGGTGATCACATCAGCGCGCACAGAAGTAAAGCCCATGAACAATACCATGGCACCTGTTGCTATAAAAAGATATGAAATCTTCTTACAAACTGACCTGAGCATCTCTAACCTCGCATTTCAAACAACACAATTGTTACGAAAATGTTACGATAGTAAGACAGATTATATACCCTTATTCTACAGTTGTCAACACTTATCACCATTCAACGTTGTCGTGCTCTTTTGTTCTGTCTCTCATGAGCAGATCCGAAACTGCTTTAAGCGCAGGCTTGTGATCGAAAAGGATCTGGTTTACCTGCTCGATGATGGGCATCTCAACGTCGTATTTCTCGGCAAGTTTGAGTGCTGCTTTTGCACAGAATACGCCCTCTACGACCTGCTTGACCTCTTTCATCGCATCGTCTGCGGACATGCCTTTTCCGATAAGGAAGCCTGCGTTCCAGTTACGGCTGTGATGCGATGTGGCTGTTACGAAAAGATCACCTATACCCGAGAGTCCGCAAAGTGTCTCGAGCTTGCAGCCCATCTTGGTACCGAGTCTGCTGATCTCGGCAATACCTCTTGTCATAAGTGCGGCTTTTGTGTTGTCACCGAAACCGAGACCGTCCGAAATACCGGCTGCCAGTGCGATAACGTTCTTGATGGAACCTCCCAGACATACACCGATCATGTCACTGCTGGTGTAGACCCTGAATCGATCGGTCATGAAAGCGTCCTGTATAAACGTTGCCGTCTCACGTGATTTTGATGCGACTACAACTGTCGTAGGGATAAGTCTTGAAACTTCTTCGGCGTGGCTGGGGCCCGAAAGTACGCTGTTGTCTCCCTGAGGGATCTCGTCGTCGATAACCTCAAGCAGAGTCTTTAAAGTGGACTCCTCGATACCCTTTGCCACATTGACTGTCTTCATACCTGCTTTAATATACGGACTGGCCTCTCTGGATACACGGCGAACAAAAGGTGATGCAACGGCAAACACGATAAGAGAAGGATCGTTCTTTGTGATCGCTTCCTCAAGATCGTTGGTAAGTCTGACAGATTCCGGAAGCTTTGCGCCCGGAAGATTCTTTATCTCATTTCGATTTTTGGAAAGTTCCTGAATTTCAGTGGTCTGATCAGAAGACCAGAGACATACATCTGTTCCTTTACTGGCAAGAAGGATGGACAGAGCCACTCCCCATGTACCCGCACCTAAAACTGTAACTGTCATTTTTTTTACTCTCCTCTTTAACGGCGTTATTTCGTCGTTGATTTCTCGCCAAACACTTCAACGAAGCATAAGGCTATTGTTCGTTTTTTTCGATCCTGACTCTCTGACCGATCTTGTTTTCTTCACCTCTAATGAGACGTTTGATATTTTTCCTGTGCATGAAGAATGCCGAGATCGTGAAAAGACATGATACGGCGATCAGCCAGGGGTAATATGCGTCTTCGCTCATCCTCACGATCACCCAGAAGGGGATAACGAAGGATATGAGGAGCGAGCCGAGTGACACGTACTTTGTTATGAGCACCACTACTCCGAACAAAACTATTCCGAAGGGGATGATGAGAAAATCTAACCCCGAGCACACGCCGGCGGTAACTGCGATACCCTTGCCGCCCTTGAATTTGAGCCATACGGGAAAATTGTGTCCGAGTACGCATGCAAATCCGAAGATAAGGATCACGAGATTCAGATACGGCTCGTCCTTGAAGAGCACGAATCTCATGATCATGATAGGAATGAAAACCTTAAGAAAATCGCCGAGGAAAGTGATGATGCCACCGACTCTCCCGACAGTCCTGAAAGCGTTTGTCGTTCCCGAGTTACCGCTTCCGTAGTTTCTGATATCGATATGATTAAATTTGCCAACAATATAGCCGAAGGGAATTGACCCGATGAGATATCCTGCCACAACCAAGCAGATAGCGAGCCAAATATTCATGCTGTGCCTCCTCGTCGGAAACCTTAATGGCTTCCGTTTCCTTACTGATTAAGTCTGATCTTTTTCGCTTCTCTCACGGATGAGCAACCTGATCGATGTACCGTTGAAACCGAAGGTCTCACGGATCTTGTTCTCGATATAACGCTGATACGAGAAATGGAAAAGCTCTTTGTCGTTTACGAAGCAAACGAATGTGGGCGGCTTGACCGAAACCTGTGTAACATAAAAGATCTTGAGTCTCTTGCCCTTGTCCGAAGGCGGCTGCTGAAGAACCGTCGCCTCGGTGATGATCTCGTTTAAGACACCCGTTTTGATACGAAGGTTCTGACTCTGGATAACCTCTTCTATCGAATCGAATATCTTGCCGATCCTCTGTCCCGTGAGTGCCGAGATGAAGATGACCTCGGCATACGGTATGAATGAAAGGGTTCTGAAGATCTCGTCGCGATACTTGTATATCGTCTTGTCATCCTTTTCTATGGCGTCCCATTTGTTCACAGCGATTATGATACCGCGCCCGCGCTCGTGCGCAATGCCGGCTATCTTGGCATCCTGCTCGCTGACACCTTCCGAGGCGTCTATCATAAGTATGACTATATCACTCTTTTCAACTGCGGCAACGGTTCTGATGACCATGAACCGTTCGAGCTCTTCTTTGACTTTGTTCTTCCTGCGAAGACCTGCTGTATCTACGAAGATGTACTCTTTGCCGTCGTACTTAACAAGTGTGTCGATAGCATCACGAGTGGTACCCGCGATATCTGATACGATACATCTGTTCTCGCCGAGAAGTTTATTTATAAGTGATGACTTGCCGACATTCGGCTTACCGACTATCGCTATACGGGGCTTCTCTTCCGCTTCCGCGTCTTCACCTGCATTGGGGAAATGCTCGATCACAGCGTCGAGCAGTTCTCCGAACCCGGTCTTGCCCGTCGATGATATCGGATAAGGCTCTCCCAGACCCAGATTATAAAATTCGTAGACATCAGCTTCGAGTTTCCTGAAATCATCAACTTTGTTCACACAGAGGATAAGCGGCTTTCCGCTTCGTCTGAGTATGTCTGCAACCTGACCGTCACGGTCTGTAAGACCGTCTTTGATATCAACCATGAATATGATGACATCGGCAGTATCGATCGCTATCTGCGCCTGCTCGCGCATTGACCTGAGGATGATATCGCTGCTCTCGGGCTCTATTCCGCCCGTATCTATGATCGTGAAAGCTCTCCCGAGCCATTCGGCATCACCGTAGATACGATCGCGCGTAACGCCGGGATAATCCTTGACTATCGAGATCTGCTCTCCGCACAAAGCATTAAAAAAACTTGACTTACCTACATTAGGCCTGCCGACTATCGCCACTATCGGCTTGCTCATAAGGCACCTCTCTCTCATGTACCGGTACATAATCATTGCACAGTACGTTTATTAACGAAACTCCGTTAGATTTTACTATACGTATATTTTTTTGTAAAGCGGTTTCAATGTCGCTCACTTTAAGGTCATCGAGAAAAACGTCCTCGCCTGCTCTGAGCATGCATGTCGGGATAACAAGGAAATCTCCGTTCTCTCTTTCTTTTAGCTGCGCGATGATATCCTTGGCCGTAACAAGGCCGGCTACAGTTATCTTCTCACCGAAGAAATCATTCCTGATACCGATCACTTCCGTCTCGCAGTACGGGTATTTCTCACTGATACGACTGACAAGACTTCTCAGAATATTCTCGATCGCACGCCCGGTTATGAAAGTAAATTTTGCATGCATAAGCCTGTCACCGGACGAAGGATCGGCTGTAAAGCTGTTAAATGCCTCTTCAAAATCGTCAAGCAGCGAACGTGTCATACCGACACCGTTTTCTATCTGCGGAAAACCCTCGTATTCGCTTGCGGGAGGTATCGGGGTACCCGAGTTAAGGTAGAACTCGTCGGACGCGTATATAAGCCTTGTACCGTACTTCTCGAGGTAATACTGCCTGTACGGTTCGATCTGCCTGATCACGGCGCCGCACTCCTCACCCGTAAAAGTTTCGAGCGGAGCAAGTCCTTCCCTGAACCTGGTCACTCCGACAGGTACTATCGAAAGACTTTTAAGTCCCGGCATATACTGCTCGAGGTTTTTGAGTGTATAATCGAGTTCCGCTCCGTCGTTGTAGCCTTTACAGAGTACGATCTGTCCGTTTATCTCGATCCCGGCATCAACAAAAGTCTTGATATGACGCAGAGCTTCGCCCGCACGCTTATTCTGCAACATTTTAACGCGCAGGTCTTTGTTTAAGGTCTGGATTGAAATGTTTATGGGCGAAAGCTTGTAAAAACAGATCCTTTCGACATCCTTGTCGGACATGTTCGTGAGTGTAATGTAGTTGCCCTGCAGGAATGAAAGCCTTGCATCGTCATCTTTGAAATAAAGAGTCTTTCTCATCCCCGGAGGCATCTGGTCTATGAAGCAGAAAACGCACTTATTTGAGCAATGATGGTACTCAGACATAAGACCGCCCTCAAACACAAGACCGAGCTCTTCACCGAACTCTTTCTCGATATCGTAGTCCCATTCCTCGTCGTTTTCATCTATTATAGTCAGGACAATGTCCTCGTCCTGCGAGAGATATCTGTAATCAAATACATCCTCGATCACTTTGTCATTGATCGCGAGAAGTCTTGAACCGGGTACTATCCCGAGTTCCTCGGCGATCGATCCCGGCTCTATCGATGTGATAAGATGACCTTCTTTTTTCATATGTACCTCAAAAATATCATAAATCAATTGATCGACTCTTTTTTTCGCCCTATGTGATCAAATCCATGAATTTCGATCTGTCATTCATAATCAAAAGCATCCTTAAAAACAGAGATCTCGTCTCCAAGGATCGAAACGACATCGAATCTGACGGGAGTATCTTCCGGATACCCGAATCTGTTCATGTAGAACAGAGCGCTTCTGCAGATCCTTTTTATCTTTGTATGATCGACGGCTTCCAAGGGATCGCCGTCCGAAGTGTCAGCCCTGTACTTGACCTCAACAAAACAAAGATATTCGCCGTCCGTAGCAACTATATCAAGCTCTCCGCCTCTGCAGTAAAAATTCTTTGTGAGGATATTATAACCGAGCCTTCTGAGCTCACCTGCTGCTTTGCCCTCGTATACGGCTCCTTTGGCTCTGTTGTTCATGTGTTTCTCCTGTAATTACTTAAGACGTTCCCTGACGGCATCAACCTTATCGACATACATAAGCACTTCGATGACAGCCTCATAAAGCTCGGGAGGGATATACTCATCAAAATCAAGCTTTGAAAGCGTGTTCGCGAGTCTTGCATCGTAGTGGATCGGTACGTTGTGCTCCCGTGCCTGTTCAATGATCTTTTCGGCGACGTGACCTTTACCTGTGGCAAGTATCTTGGGCGCCTCGTCACCTTTTTCAAATCCGAGTGCAACGGCGGTTTTTTGCTTCTTTTCGATCATTCAAATCCCTCTTTTGCATTGATCATATGCCGTGTCTGATCCGAACGAAAGCTTACATACATGACTCAGACAAGATTTCCGACAAATGATAACCTGTGTATGGGCGTAAGACCGTACTTCTTTATGGCTTCGATATGCTGTGCGGTTCCGTAGCCTTTGTGCTTTGCAAATCCGTATTCGGGATACTGCGCATCATACTCGTCCATAATGCGGTCCCTGGTAACCTTGGCAAGGATACTTGCGGCCGCTATTGAAACACTTTTGGCATCTCCGCCCGTGATCCCTACCTGTTTTATATCAATATCGGGTATTATAACGAAATCATTAAGTAAAATATCAGGCTTGACGGTGAGTCCGGCTATCGCTTTACGCATGGCCTCATAAGTGGCCTGAAGGATGTTGATCTCGTCAATCCTTTTGGGTTCTGACATCCCAACAGACCATGCAAGCGCTTTCTCTTTTATCTCATCAAAAAGCTCGTCTCTTTTCTTTGGTGAGAGTTTTTTTGAATCATTAAGGTAAAGGATCTCGCAGTCTTTTCTGAGTATTACGGCTCCTGCACACACGGGACCGGCGAGCGGTCCTCTGCCGGCTTCGTCGACACCGCATATAAATTCAAATTCATTGTATTTGTGCTCGAAGAATCTCATCTCTTCGATCCTTGCTCGCTCAGCTTGAAGCTTGGCAATACGGTTCTCGGCCGATGCTATGATCTTTTGAACGCCGTCCCTTTTATCGTCGGTATAAGCGGCGATCAGATCGCTCAGTTTCTCTGGCGGGCAAGCCGCAAATTCGGCTTTAACGGTTGAGATCTTTTTTTCTTCCATGATCTGTCCTTTTATTATCTGTTAAATAAGTTTTTAAGCCTTTTGAGCTCTGTCATTCAAGAGTGATCCGTCCGAGTCTCGAAGATCGGAAATCATCGATTATAAGCTTTGAGGCTTTAAGAATGTCGGGCTGACCTCCGGGAGCCAAAGCTCCGCGTGCTATTGCAATTGATTCGACAATCTTGTTTATATCCTCGGGGCAATCTTCGGAATCTTTAAAGTACCTGTTCTTAAGGCTCTCCGGGTATCGGTCTTTGAGCACTCCGATAAGATAATAGCAAAGCTCTTCGGGATACAGGATATCGTCGTTTATGGAGCCGATGAAAGCAATCTTCATGCCGATCTGCTGGTCCTCGAACTTGGGCCAGAGAAGTCCGGGAGTATCTAACAGCTCGACTTGTCTGTTAAGTCTGATCCACTGTCTGCCCTTCGTAACACCCGGCTTGTTGCCTGTCTTTGCACACGCTTTTCCTGCAATCGAGTTGATAAAGGTCGATTTTCCGCAGTTGGGGATCCCGGCAACCATCGCTCTGATAGGACGACCGATGATACCGCGTGCTCTGTCACGTTTAATCTTTTCTTCGCAGGCTTTTGTAATGATATCGAGACTGCCTTTTACTCCGGCACTGCTTCTCGAATCGCAGGTGTTAACGAAGAAACCTTTGTCCTCGTAATACTTTTTGTAATATGCAGTCCTTTCGGGATCCGCAAGGTCACTTTTGTTAAGGATTATCACTCTGTACTTGTTCCTGGCGAGAGTGTCGATGTCGGGGTTTTTGCTCGAAAGTGGGATCCTGGCATCAAGGATCTCAACAACGGCGTCGATTACCTTAAGATCCTCTTCCATCTGTCTTTTGGCCTTGCTCATATGGCCCGGATACCATTGATATACCATGAGATTACTCCTCTTGTTCTGCTTTTTCTTTAAGATTGAGCTTGCTGATGATCGAGAAAGGCGAAAGCCTGATAACAGCTTCTCCGATGATCTCTTCGCGTGTCACATTACCGAAGTTGAAATAGCGGCTGTCTTCGCAGTCGTTTCGGTTGTCTCCGAGGACAAAGTACTCGTCGTCATCGAGGATTACCTCTTCTTCGTAGAGACCCGAGGTGATCATGGGCTCAACGTTTATGGGCTCTTCTATCATGGTTCCGTTTATAAACACGGCACCGTCCCTGACCTGTACAGTGTCACCGGGAAGCCCGTAAATACGCCTTGTGGCGTAGACCCTGTGTTCTTTGCCCGATTTGTTGAAAACGATGATATCGAATCGTTCCGGATCAGAAAAAAGGTAGGCCATTCTGTTGACTATCAGGATATCGTCATCTGAAAGAGTCGGTTCCATACCGCTTCCGACCATGTTGGTCTTTTCGAGTGCGACAACAGTAAACAGATAACCGAGAACGATCGCACCGCAAACACACACCATCCAGATCGCGATCCTGATGATGAGCTTTATGATCTTGCTTTTTTTCTCTTGTTTATCAAAATCAAAACTAAATTCGGTGTCCATTTCGTCGTCCCCCGAGAACCATTTTATCAAGTAACAATGCTTATCGCAAGCGTATAAAAATGTTCGTCGCGTGAATTAATGCTTAAACAAAGCATAAAAAAGGAACGGCACTAACCGTTCCTTTTAAAAGAAAGTCAATTCTTATTTGTCTTGCCGTAATATGATCAGCGAATAACTTCCTTAACCTTTGCAGCCTTACCTGTTCTCTGACGAAGGTAGAACAGCTTGGCACGTCTGACCTTACCGTGTCTTACAACTTCGATCTTAGCAACAACGGGAGAATGAAGGGGCCATGTCTTCTCAACACCAACGCCGTTTGAGATCTTTCTGACTGTGAAAGTCTCTCTTGCGCCGCCGTTCTGTCTCTTTGTAACAACGCCTTCAAATACCTGCTGTCTCTCACGGTTACCTTCCTTAACGAGGGAAGATACTCTGACTGTGTCACCTACGCTGAACTCGGTGATGTCGCTCTTTAACTGAGCTGCTTCGATGTTTTTGATAATGTCGTTCATTACGAACCTCCTGTTTGATTGTCAGTGTTCATTCTACGTCACGAAGGACCGGTACAGCGGAACACCCTTTTTTACGTACTCGGGTATTTTATCATGTCGCTTTAGATATTGCAATAGAAAATTATTTGGAAATCAGCACATGATAATGATACGACGAATGCCCATGTCCGAACTGCTCATAGAAGTTCTCTACGTGATACACAGTTTCGACCGTAAAATCCTTCATGAGTTCGTAGATCCCGTCATAATCAGCGAAGTAATGAGGCACTCCGTACTCGGGTCCTTCGTTCATGCAGATCTTTGTGTTCGGGTCGATAAGCGGCCAGTCCGTGTTCTTAAAACCGTGAGTCGATTTGGAAGCGAGGGACAGGTAGCACTCTCCGCCTTTTCGTAAAACACGGTGGATTTCAGAGACGGCTTTTTTTACACCCTCTGTATCTGTATGCTGGATAACGTTACGACAGAATATCGAATCAAAGGATGAATCCTCAAAGGGAAGCGCGAGCATGTCTCCGGTTTTGCCGTGGATAGTCAGCCCTTCCTTTTTTGCCCATTCAAGTGTGTGATCTACAGCGTCATCCATCAGATCGAAAGCATAAACATTAAAGCCGGCTTTCGCGAACTGGATACTGTGTCGTCCCATCCCGCATCCGAGATCGAGAAAGTCGTGATAGCCCTTTTTTGTCCAGCGGTCAAGCAGATAATAGCTTTCGATCGCGGGCTCGATCCAGATCTTCTTTTCGCTTTCGGGAACATTGTTCCAGTCCCAACCCTTTGATTCTACCATACATGACCTCCGGAAATAGTTTCTGTGAAATACCAAGGTATAAGCATTAAATATTTGCGCACCCCCATTTTATGAGGATGCGCAATAAACATTGCTATGAAATTATAACATATTTTTGATCGCCATGTCATCCGAATATCTTATCATGCAGCGTCGGGAAAATCCTGAGTGTCCTCTCGAGTGTACCCGAAGCCATCGCGAGCGTGATACCGTAGTTTGTAAACGGAATATTGTATTCCTGTGCTTTCCCGAGTCTGTAAGCAACCTCTTTGTCATTTACCATGCAAGCTCCGCAATGAACGAGCATGCTGTACGCGGAAAGATCTTCGGGGAAGCCCTGACCGCTCGTATATTCGTAGTTGAAGTCCTTTCCTGTAAGCTTTTTGATCGCTTTCGGAAGTTTAACTGTTCCGATATCGTTGCACTGCCTGTGATGAGTACATCCTTCGCAGACAAGGATCTTTGCTCCGTCGTGAAGGTCTTTCGCGGCATTTATACCGAGAGCTGCTTCCTCAAGGAATCCTTTGTATCGTGCAAACAGTATCGAGAATGTGGTGAGCGGTACTTCGTCGGGGACGATATCCTTTATCTGCATAAGAGCCTGCGAATCGGTTATAACGATCGTGGGTGCGGCTTTAAGGCTGTCGAGAGTGTCTTTAAGACCGACATCCGTGGTTACAACTGCTGTAATGCCGTATTCGATCGTCTCTCTGATGGTGTGCGCCTGAGGAAGGATCATCCTGTCCTTGGGAGCCGACTCGTCTATCGGACAAACGAGCACGGCAACATCGCCCTTTTTAAGGATATCGACAACGACTTTGGCATCTTTCTTGACATCGGGGAGCAGTCCGGCGATCGCGATCTTAAGGTCCGTTATGCCTTTTGTACTTGTGGCGCTCACAAAAACACGGGGGATCGATTTGATCTCCATGAGCGAAGCTATCTCATCGAGCTTTTTGCCGAGAGCCACTCTGTCGTCACCGTTGCATAGATCTTCTTTGTTGAAAACAACGATAAAAGGTGTCTTGCTTCCGATGAGGATACGAATGAGCTCTTCGTCGGAAATGGTTATACCGCTTGAAGCATCGATAACAATAACGCCTATATCGGTGTTCGTCATCGTCCTCTTTGTCCTGGCAACTCGCTTCTCTCCGAGTTCGCTGTCGTCGTCAAAACCGGGAGTATCGTAGAGTACGACAGGTCCGAGAGGAAGGATCTCCATCGATTTGCCGACGGGATCGGTAGTCGTGCCCTTAATCTCTGAGACAAGCGCTACTTCCTGACCGGTTATAGCGTTTACAAGGCTTGATTTACCGGCATTTGTATTGCCGAGAAATGATATTTTGGTCCTTGCTGCCGAAGAAGTGTCGTTTAAACTCATAAATACTCCTTTCCGACGTGTAGCGTCTTAATCTGTGTCGATTAAAGTAATCCGTCCGTTTCATGCAGAACTATTTAACAACGATTATGTTTAAATGTTCACATTACCTGCAGCTTTGCTGGGTTCAAATATTGAACGGGCTTCGTCCTCGGTTATTGTTACACCGAATATCTCTTTATAGTATGATACAGTTTCGGCTATGATGTCAATGTCTTCGAAGAGCGAAGGATAAATAGTTTTCGCCATCCATTTCAAAGTTACGGGTGTATCGATTCCGGGAGTGTAAGAACGATACATACCGAGTGGCATCTTGAACACTCTCTTGTTCTTTACTGCATCGATCTGCGACCAGTCATAGTTACCGACAGTGTTGTTGTAAAGATCGTCGGGATAGGACTTGTTAAAGTTTGTGATAAGGATAGTGTCGGGATTCCACTTGTAGATCTGCTCGAGTGTTACGGGAACAGAATTGTCCTTTTCAAGTTCTTCGGCAACATTTTTCGCACCGGCTACGGTTGCCCACCACTGTCCGAAGAAGTTCTTTCCCGACGAAACGATCGATGAATCACTGTACTGGAAGAGAACAAAAACACGTGCTTTTTCTTCGTCGGTGAGTTTTCCTACTCTGCTGTTAATGAGATCAAGAGATTCTTTGCTGTATTTGTCAACAAGCTCTCTTCTGTTTGTTGCTTCGTCGGGGAAGATCGCTTCCAGTACTTCAAGCCAGTGATCGAGTGTCTCAATACAGTCGTAATTCCACTTGTTTACTGACAGAGCTACAGCCGTAAGACCTGCGTTTCTGAGCTTTTCACCGAGTGCGGGCGTCGATGCGCTGTAGATGACAAGGTCGGGTTGTTGCTTTAAGAGCTCTTCTATATTGACATCATCTCCGTCAACAGCCGATGTATCAACCTTTAAGAGCTCGGGATAAAGCTTTCCGAGAAGTGAATTCTGTGCTGCCGTCATGCTTGCGGGTGCCATCTCCACGATCTTTTCGGCGGAATTAAAGAACACGCAAAGTACCGAAGGAATGGGGAATATGTTTGTAACAGCGATACGTTTTACTTCTTTGGGAACTTTTACCTCGATATCGAGGTGATCCTTAACGATCCTGTAATCGGACGAATCCGACTCCTTTGATGTGCCGGTGCAAGCACACAGACATGATACTGCAATCGCAAGTACCAACATTAAAGCTACGATTTTTTTCATTGTTTCTGACTCCTTAAAATATATATTTCAACCTCTTATGTTCACTTTTTTATTACTTTGATTGCCTGTAATACTGGGGTTACGGCAAGGACCATGACCCGGGGGGGACGGGGGTTATGGGTCATTTTTATATATTTCGTTGCTACATTATTCTTCCCGAATATGCCCTGTGGTGAACTTTAATGAGTTCCGCATCTTCAGGGCAGACAAACTTGTAAAGTCCGTCTGCGTAAACAGTTTTGCATTTCGACAGTTCGTCTTCTATCTCGGTTTCACTTGTCGTCATAATGTCTCCGTCGCTTAAAAGTGCTTCTATATTGGGACTGTCGACTATAGGTGAGATAACTCTGACATCACCTTTAATTCTTATATTCCCGGATTTGTCATCTAACAAGACCGAACCCTTCTCCATCGCAAGGCTTCTTGCGGCTACGGGTTCGCCGATAACAACGGTGACGGCGTCTCTGTCCGAAACAAATCCGTCAAAAACGCTTATGCATTTCTTTTCTTTGACCGCATTCTTTAGTGCCGATGCGACAGCGCTGTCTGTCACGGGTCCGCAAGGAAGTCCGATGACATAAGGGATTCCGAACTGTTCAAAAAGATACTTCGCAGTGTCGATACCTGTTACCGAAACCACAAGAGAAACTTCCGCACTCGAAGCTTTGGCAAGATCTTCAAATCGTCCTTTCATCGACCAGGAAGAAATAACATTAAGACCGCATCCCTCTATAACGGCCTTAACATGCTCGTATTGCTCGTCTTCGAGGTCGAGGGGTGTTGCACCCAGGATGTTTACTCCTCCCTTTACAGACGGATTGGGAGCGTTGCAGAAGCGTTTTGCAAGTGCAAGCAAAGCCATGCTCGCACCGATCTCGTATGACTTCATTCCGCTCACATCGAAACCGAACGAAGGTATTCCTGTTTTTTCTTCGATTTCTGCAGCTGTCAGATCGATATCGCTTCCTGTCATCCACGGTATGGGAGTTGAAGCTATAGCTGTGAAATTCGGCTTAAAATGTTCTGCGGCTTCAATCATGTCGGCTGCCAGCCTGTCACCTGCCGTGCCCATAACCGCTTCTTCCTCGGTAACAGCAGAAACGAACACAAGTCCGTCGTCTCCGTACCAGCGGGGTTCGTCATGCGTAGTGAATGTCGAGTTACATCCCGATGCATCATGCATGACAAGCAGTCCGCCGAGTCCGTAAAGCGCACTGATCACACCGAATGTATCCGATGAATATGTGGAAAGTACTTTTCTTGCCTGATTCATATGCAGCTCTCGCACCCCCATCCTTTGATATCAAGTGTCTTTTTGAGGTCTTTAACGTTAAGAAACGCGTCCGTCATCATCCTCGATAGTTCTACGATCCCGTCAAATCCGTAAAGAGGACCGTTCTCGACCATATCGACGAAATACCCGGTCTGAGTAAAGTACGCGGCCTTTTGTCCGAGCGCAAGAATTTTGACCGTATCATCCGGTGTAAATGTCCTCATCTCGGGACTGACACACTTTTCAAACCTGATTCCTTTTACATGTTTTTCAAGCCATTCGTAATCGGCCTCTTCTCCACCGACCGAATCGGAAAAAACTGTAACCACATTGAATCCGTGCTCCGCAAGGAGTCTTGCAAGTGAATAAGGACGTGTTGTGATCATACCGTCCACCGCAATTTCACAGTTTCCTATCACATCGTGTGCTTTACGAAGAGCCTCATCCGCACGGGCCTTATCAGCCTCGAAAGTGTCGTAGGTTGTTCCGATCTCTTTGGCAAGTTTTTCAAGATTATCCCTGATCTCTTCGTAACCGAAAGAAAAAGGAATCTGAAGGCTTTTTACTCCGAGTTTTTCCGCAAGTTCATCAGCTGCGTCTTTTGCTACGGAAAGGTTTGATATTATCAGTCCCGCAGTTCCGAGCTTTTTATAATCACTGTAGTTATCTACAGACGGCAGTTCGAGAAGCCTCTTTCCGGCTTTTTTTATAAGCGTTTTGATCTCGCTTGTTTCTGATACAGCAAAGCAATTACCGCAAAGCAGTACATCTCTGTCGTCTGTTTTAAGCGGCTTTATGGCAGCATAAAGTCGCTTTCGCATCATCTTGTCCGGATTTAAGGTGCTCTTGCGCATCGTGGGCGTCATATAGCAGTCTACAAAGTCAACATCCGGAAAACGCTCGTTCAAGATCCTGAAGCAGTCATCAAGATCGGTACCCATGAAATGATGTATACAGCTCGTGTATATGAGCACGCAGGGCGGTCTCTTCTTTAACCTGTTCAGGATATCCGTAACGCCCTCAACAAGAAGCTCTTCCATATCTCCGTCGGTTACATTGTGCTCTTCTATCGCAACTGTCGAAAACCTGTCTGTCAGGTTCATCTCGGCTGCGGAAAGAACTACGCCCCGCAGACACCCTGCAGCACAGACAAATATCTCATGAGCTTCGGGCACAAGCATTCCGACATGTACTATCGTCCAGCCGCCTCGCGCGGGAACACTGTATTCAAGTCCTGTTTGTTTCAGCATTTTTCAACCTCTGTAAGTTCTTTGATCAGTTTATCTTTTACGTTGATTATCCGTGCTTTTTACATTATATGTTTATTGCAATATTATGTTAATTTCATACGGATACGCATTTAAGGATCTTATGCTTCTTCAAGTATTTTCAGTGCCAGATCCTTATATGCAAGAGCTTCGGGGCTGTCCGGAAAAGCTTCGGCGACTGTTTTCCCCTTCTCTGCGGCTTTTGCGATAAGAGGACTGTGTTCTATGATCCCTGTGATCCTTGTATTGAAATCTTCGGCAAGCTCCTCAACCTTTTCAAGCTCCCTCTCTACATCACGTTTGTTGAGGATTATTCCGCCGAGCTTTGCGTATCCGCGACCGTGGAAACTGTCAACAGCCATAGCTATATTGGCTGCGGCGTGAATGGCCATGTTTTCGCCCGAGGTTATCACATATACCGAATCGGCATAACCGCCCCTCATCGGCATAGTAAAGCCTCCGCAGACAACGTCTCCGAGGACATCATAGAAAACCACGTCAGGCTTATAGACGTCATAAGCACCTTTTTCGGCAAGCTTATCGAAAGCGATTATGATCCCGCGCCCCGCACATCCTGTTCCGGGCTTGGGGCCTCCTGCTTCGACACACAGAGTTCCCGCAAAACCTTCCGTCACCATCTCATCGAGTGTTATGTTGTTTCCTTTCTCACGCGAGCGATCAAGGATAGTGCCTGTTATTGCGCCTCCGCGAAGGAGTGATGTCGAATCCGCCTTCGGGTCGCAGCCAATCTGCATGACTTTCTTTCCGCACAAAGCGAGTGCGGCAGCCATGTTGGCAACTGTAGTCGATTTTCCGATTCCGCCTTTACCGTAGATAGCAATTTTCTTCATTCCGGTCCCTTCCTTATTCGTTTTAACCTATTGTTCGCTTCGTTTTACGGGGATTATGTCCGTATATACACCGGCCGGTCCGTTTATGGTACCGATGACCGCATCTACCCCGTAAAATCTTCTCATATTTTCTTCTGTAATGACGTTTTTGATGTCGTCATAGACATATGATCCGTCCATCGCGATCATAAGCGCCTTATCGGCCCAGCGTACCGCATTGCCCGGGAAATGAGTGTTAAAAATGCATGTTATCCCGTCTTTTGACAGCCTGTCTATTGTTTCAAGAACAAGAAGCTGGTTCTGATAATCGAGGTTTGCTTCGGGCTCATCAAGGATCATGACCTTGGGATCGTTTACAATAGCCCGGGCAATGAGCACCATCTGGTACTGACCGCCGCTAAGGGCCATGCAGCTTTTGTTTGCGATACCCGTGAGTCCCATTTTCTCAATGACTTTTTCCGCAGCTTCTTTATCGGTCTTTCCGGGAAGCGAAAAGATTGAGATATTGCCGGCTCTTCCCATAAGTATCATGTCGTAGACGCTGATATCGGGCGGCAGGACTCTCTTCTGCGGTACATACGATAGCACTTTAAATAGCTTCTCGCTGCTTTGGGAACTGATGTCCGTGCCGTCTATCGTCGCAGTTCCTTTATCCCACTTAAGGAACCCGCACAGACAGCGAAGGAGTGTCGTCTTCCCTGCCCCGTTCTGACCCATGATCGCAAGCTTTTCTCCCGATTGCAGATCGAAGGAAATATCCGAAAGCAGGGGTTCGCCTTTTTTATCGTATGAAAAATAGCCGTGTTCTACAGTGAGTCTCATATGTTCTTGCCCCCTTTCCTTCTGAGCATCAGAATAAAGAAAGGTGCTCCGATGATCGCTGTGAGCACTGATATCGGGATCTCTTTTGGTGATATGGTCCTCGCAATTGTATCAACGATCATCATAAAGCCGGCTCCGACGCTTATCGATGAGGGGATGAGCTTTACATTATTACTTCCGAAAAGCATCCTGCAAAAATGAGGAACGATAAGGCCGACCCATCCCACCTGACCGCACATCGAAACACATGAGGCTGTGATCATTGTAGCTCCGACGATGCAGACCACGCGAAGGCGTTTGATGTTTACGCCCATGCTACGTGCTTCGTCCTCATCGAGAGGCAAAAGATTGGTTCTGTATCTGATGAGGAAAAAGAACAAGAGACAAATGATTATCGGCGGTGCTCCAAGTGCCAATGTACCGTATCCGGCAGAATCCATGCCTCCGAGGAGCCAGTAGGTGATCGCGGGAAGCTGCGATTCCGTATCGGCAGTGAATTTGACGAGTGAGATCAGTGCCGAGAACAGCGAACCGACCATGATACCTGCAAGTACCATGTTGATCCTGCCTTCGGGAGCAGCTTTTCCGAAAAGTGCCGTGATAACGACTGCGAGTATTCCGAAAGCCACGGCGAGAAGCTGGATCCCGGTCATGTTAAATCCGAGAAGCATTGCGAGAACCGCTCCGAAACCGGATCCCGAAGCAACTCCGAGTGTGTCGGGTGTAGCAAGGGGATTCGAAAAGAGTCCCTGAAAGATCGCGCCGCTCACTGCCAGACCCGCGCCGGCCAGAGCCGCCAAAAGAAGCCTCGGAAGTCGCATAGAGCGAACGACCACATCGTTCATTCCTGCTGCTTCCTGCCCCGAGAACAATCTGCCGATCGCACCGAATACATCATCAAGACCGATGCCGATACGTCCGACAGCCAGTCCGATGATAAGCACAACAAAAGGGAACAATATAAGCAAGACCTTCGATACGATACCGGGTCTGTCCTTTACATAAGCTTTGATCTTTTCAGCCATAAAAAAACCACCTTTATCCCTTGCTTGAAACTTCTCAAGGATACGGTGATCAAAAAACGGAGACAGAAATAAAACCTTTCTGCTGACCTTTAATCCGTATCTTTCGCCTTAAGTGAACGTTTCGGCGTCAGGGGGATGTGAATGTATGTACTTTGTATTGCCGGCTTTCCCGGCTCATAAGACTACGGAGTTGTTACTCAGGCCTTTTGATATGTGGCTTTGCAGGTAACGCCTTTAAGTCTTCCTATCGCGCCTGTCAGGGCATTGATCCTGTCCGAAGGTGCTACAACAGCAATCGCGATAATGTTGATACTTTTCTGAGGATACGGGATCCCCATTCTTCCGATCACATATTTGGCATACTCATGGAGAAGGCTGTTGAGCTCTTCCACGCTGTCAGGCTCCTCAACGATTATGCTGATCACGGCAACTCTGTCTTCCATATGAATTCCTTTCTTGCTCTGTCTCTCTGGGGTTTAACACTTGCATTGAAACAAAGGAAACAGGAGCATCGGTTTCACGATGCTCCTTTAATATACTATTGCTTTTCTGTTTTGTAAAGCGTTCTGTGATCTTATTCTTTGCTTGCGAAGATTGTTTTTTTTATTTGTTTATTTGCAGAATACAAACTTATCGATCTTGCAGAGCTCTCTGTTATCGAACGCATATGCCATCCAGTTCTTGCGTCCCGTCTCAACTCTGAAGTAAAGATCGTGTTTGCCGGATGTCGGAGGTATGATCACTTCGAGAACCGTGCTCACAGGTGAGATCTCGGCCTTTGCAACAGGCTCTGAGTCGGGGCTGTCAAAGTAGATGTTTATGATACCCTTCTGACCTACACCGATCTGATTGATCATGAGCTTCAAGTGATTACCGCACTCGTTTTCACCGAAATCAAATGTTTTGAACCCGATAACACTGCCGCCGCAAATATTGGAGATCGGTCTTGTAAACACATCGAGTTCTGTGATGAACGCACCGCCCGTGAGTACACATGCGGACTCTGCATATGTAACCTCAAAAGGTCTTAAGGAATCTGCAAATCCGCCGTGCGAAGTCATCTGTGCTTCAATGAAGGAACCGTCGGGATTCCTGAAGATCTTCTCCACACAGCCTTTTCTCGACATGATCGTGCCGTTCGTCATCTTGTGGTAGAAAATGTACCATTGATCCTTGATCTTGCAAAGAGAACCGTGGTCGTTTCCGCCCGGGAAATCCTTACCGCTGTCGATCAGCACACCCTTGTACTCAAAAGGTCCCATGGGGCTATTGGATGTTGCATAAACAAGCTGAGGACAGTTGCGGCTTGAATATATGAGATAATAAACTCCGTCGATCTTACGGGGTGAGCATGCCTCGAAGAACCTGAAAGGAGTAGCTACGGGGATGATGTCTTTCTTATAGGTGCCGGGGATGACAGTCCTCATGTCACTTGCGTCAAGCTCAACAACAAAGGAATGGAGGTATCCGCAGTAGCAATATACTCTTCCGTCATCGTCAACAAGTACACCGGGATCGATGAAGATCCTTTCTGTCATATCTTTTATAGCGATCTCCCACTCAGTGCCCTGCTCCTCGTCTTTCTCAACATTGGGACGTACGGGATGGGGGATGTCGAACTCTTCTCTGTGCTCTTCCATATACTTGAGCTGTGCGCTTGTATCGTACTGTCCGAGAGTCTTAAAAGGTCCTTCGGGTCTGTCGCTTACCGCAACGCATCCATAAGCGCCTTCTATATAGCAGAAAAGGTAATACTTGCCGTCCTTGCAGACAACATCCGGAGCAAAGATATGATTGTTTGTCCAGGGTGTCTCGCTTTTGTGATCGCTGTCGTCACATGTATGGAACATATCACCGTGACATACCCAGTGCTCAAGATCGTCAACAGATGCCGACCATACTTTCATCTTGGTATCACAGAAATATTCTTCATGGGGTTTGTCGTGTGAGCCGTAGATGTAGACTCTGTCTCCGAAAACATGTGGTTCTCCGTCGGGGATGTACTCCCAGCCCGGAAGGTAAGGATTAGGCATAAATAACCTCCTGCGATTAAATTAATTGCTATGTTTCAGGTGTCCTCAAGCAAAAGAAGGATCACGCTGATTAGAATTCTCACTCACTATAATAACAAAACGGTCGGAATAATCCAACCGTTTTGTTGCTTATCTAATGCTTATATTTTGACATCAAAGATACTTTATCAGTTCGTCTCTTACTCCGTCGAGTCTCTCGTCTATGATACCGAAATGCATTTGTTTGTACGACCATGCCGCTCTACCTACATTGATCTCTTCAAACGCATCGTGGATCGCCTTGAACCAGAAGAGCTCGTCCTCGGGATCAGTATACATGATGCAGCCGTACTCACCACAGTAAAGCGGTACATTAAGCTTCTCGGCGAGTGCTACAGCCGAAGAAAAGCTGGCTGTGAAGTAATCCTTTCCGAATACCGGACTGTCCGATCCGCCGGGTACAAGGATACGGTTTGCTGCGACCCAATCCGGGAAATCATTTGCGAATTCCTTATTGATCTGCTCGTATGTCTTGTTCTTAATCGAGTACCTGTAATCCCTGGGCATCTCGCTGATCCAGTTGGCTCCCTGATGAGTGAAGATAAGCGGATCGTAGCAGTGGAATGTGTAAATGATATGATCGTCAAGCTGTATATCTAGATCGTTCAGTGACATATAGCTGTTGTTCCAGTAGCTTCCCACAACAATATCAGTCTCGGTCGTGATCTTTCTGATACGTCCGATGCAGATACGTGCGATCCTGTTCCATCTGTCGCTGTATGACTGCTCCGTGATCTCATTAAGAAGTTCAAATGCAACTCTTCCGGACAGATGCCCAAAACGTTTAGCAATCTCCTCCCACAGCCTGTAGAAACGATCCTGAAGATCGGCTTCATCAAAGAAGCCATACTCTCCGTAGCCCAAGTCAAAAGAAAAGCCGTATACTCTGTGAAGGTCAAGGATCACATTAAGACCATACTTAAAGCAAAGAGAAATAGCATCCTCTAGGCGCTTAAAGCCGCTCTCACGATAATTACCCTTCTGGTCTTCAAGAAGATGGTAATCAAAAGGAATCCTCACATGGTCAATACCCCATTTGGAGAAGATCTTAAAATCATCCTCCGTTATAAAGGTATCATACGTCTTTTCGGTATGGTCGTTTTGAGCGAACCAGCCTCCCAGATCGATACCCTTCTTGTAACCCTTCCAATCTCTCATAAGTATTATTCTCCTATTCTCGCCAAAAACCTAAACGAAGTATTAGGGGCTTCTCCGACTTATTTATTGTCTGTCGGAGTTATTATCATTACTGTTTATTTTCAGCAAAAAATTATGATCATTTTTTGTCAGTTCAGCTTTTTCCAAAAGATCGGGTCTGAGCCTTGCTGTTCTTTCAAGGGACTGTTCCCTGCGCCATTTTGCTATATTGGCGTGATGACCCGAAAGAAGTACTTCGGGAACGCTCATGCCCATAAAAACCTCGGGCCTTGTGTACTGCGGATATTCCAAAAGATTGCCTTCAAAGCTTTCTTCGCTTGCCGACTGATCGTTGGTGAGCACTCCGGGAACCATCCTTGAAACAGCATCCATGATGACGACTGCGGGAAGCTCCCCACCTGTCAGTACAAAATCACCTAGCGATATCGCGTCATCGGCTTCGAGTACGATCACTCTCTCATCGATACCTTCGTAGTGTCCGCACAAAAAGATCAGATCGTCATATTCAGCAAGTTCTTTTGCAATACTCTGGTCAAACTTCCTGCCCGAAGGAGTCATATATATGATCCTTCCTTTTTTGTCACTGCAAAGGCTTCTTGCGTGTTCACATGCACGGTAAACGGGATCTGCCATCATAACCATTCCTGCACCGCCGCCATACGGATAATCATCGACATGCAGATGTTTGTCTTGCGAAAAATCTCTGATATCGATAACATTTAGGTTTATAATTCCTCCCGATATTGCACGACCCGTAATGCTTGTGTTCATACATTCGCGAATCATGTCGGGAAATAGTGACAAAACTACAAAGTTCATAAACCCTTCTCCTAATGTGAACTATTATATCATACCTTTCAACAAATGAACAACAATGTTTTTTGAATTCAAATCAATTGATAAAACGCATTCTTTTGTTGATGGAATAAGGAGCTCTTTGCCGTTGTCTCTCTTAACGACATAGACATCATTAGCACATGATGTAAGTACATCCTCGAGTGTTCCCAAAACCGTTCCGTCATCATTTGTAACGGTAAATCCTAAAATGTCACATATATAATACTCGTCCTCGCCTAGCGGCAGGGCGTCTTCTCTCTCTATCAAAATATCGGCCGATCTGTACTTTTCGGCCTGTGTTCTGTCTTCAATCCCACTGAGCGTCGCGATAACCATGTTCTTAAAGAACTTGATCCCGCCGATCTCCATCTCTTTCTGCTCTTTGTGCGTATCTATGATGACCTTTTTGAGCTTTTTGAAACGTTCGGGGTCATCTGTAGTGGGAAATATTTTAACTTCCCCTCGAATTCCGTGTGGCGATGTTATAACACCGACTCTTAATCTGTCTTCCATGCAGTTCCTTTTCCCGGATCGATCATTATACTGTCGAAGAATATTTTACTTCGAAATATACTGATTAATAAAACTAATTAGACATTAAATTAACAATAACTCCAAAACCGTCAGACAGATGAATCCTGCCTGACGGTTCAGATAGATCAAACGATATCTACTACAACTTTCTTATCATCCTTAGCAGCTGCAGCTTTGGCAACGGTACGTATGGACTTTGCGATACGGCCCTGTTTTCCTATGACCTTTCCCATATCCTCCGGCGCAACCTTAAGCTCGATCACGATCGATTTATCGGTCTCTGTCTCGCTGACAACAACCTGCTCCGGGTGATCAACAAGCGATGTAGCAATGATCTTGATTAATTCCTTCACTGGCTATCACCTTCCTTGTTATTTTACGATGCCGGCCTTCTTGAAAAGCTTACCTACGATCTCTGTAGGCTGTGCACCGTTGTTAAGCCACTTCTTAGCTGCTTCTTCGTCGATCTTATAGTCCGAAGGTTCCTTATTGGGATCGTATGTACCGATCTCTTCGATGAATCTTCCGTCTCTGGGTGATCTCTCGTCTGCAACGATGATCCTGTAGAAAGGACTCTTCTTAGCACCCATTCTTCTAAGTCTGATCTTTACTGCCATTTCTTTCACCTCCTGAATCTGATTTATTCTTTTGAAACGCTTGAACGCCTCAAATTGCCTGCCATTTTTGCCTTAAGCAGTAGGCTTTTATAAATTGCCATAGGCTATTTACAAACTCATTTAATGCATATGTGACATCTCTCTCTTAGTCACACGTCAGAACCCAAACTTCTTTCCGAAAGGAAGCCTGAATCCTTTCTTTCCCTTACCTCCCATCATGCCGGTGAACTGTTTCATCATCTTGCGGGTTTCAAGGAACTGTTTTACCATCCTGTTGACATCAGCTATATCAACGCCGCTTCCTCTTGAGATCCTGTTCTTTCTGGAGGGATTGAGCAGATCGGGGTTAGCGCGCTCTGCCTTGGTCATCGAATTAATGATGGTCTCTACGGTTTTAAGGTTGTCCTCGGCTGCGTCGGTATCGACACCCTTAAGGTTCATGTTGCCCATTCCCATGCCGGGGAGCATCTCCATGATCTTGCCGAGACCACCCATCTTCTTCATGTTTTTTATCTGATCAAGGTAGTCGTTGAAATCAAATTCCTGCTTGCGGATCTTTTTCTCAAGCTCTTTTGCCTTCTCTTCATCGAACTGCTCCTGTGCTTTGTCGATAAGAGTAAGGATATCGCCCATTCCGAGGATACGGCTTGCCATACGGTCAGGATAAAACTCTTCGATGTCCGTGAGCTTCTCTCCGGTGCCGACGTAGAGGATCGGTCTGCCTGTAACCGCTTTGATTGAAAGCGCCGCACCGCCTCTTGTATCGCCGTCAAGCTTAGTGAGGATAACGCCTGTGACCGTGAGCTTGTTGTTAAATGCTTCGGCAACATTGACCGCGTCCTGACCTGTCATGGAATCGACAGTTAGTATCGTATGGTCTATGGAAAGCTTTTCCTTGACAGTTACGAGCTCATTCATCATCTCTTCGTCGATGTGAAGACGACCGGCTGTATCTATGATCACTACATTCTGACCGTTCTGCGATGCATGAGAAAGAGCTGCCTTAACGATATCTACAGGCGGATGATTTGTCCCCATGGAGAAGCAGTCAACTCCGACCTTGCCTGCATTGATCTGCAGCTGCTCGATGGCTGCGGGACGGTAGATATCACATGCTACAAGCAGGGGCTTACGTCCCTGTGATTTAAACTTACCGGCCAGCTTGGCTGCCATCGTGGTCTTACCTGCACCCTGAAGACCGCACATCATGATGGTCGTGATCTCGTTCGCGGGTTTGAGCTCGATCCTTGTGATCTCGTCACCCATGAGCTTCTTCATCTCGTCGTTGACGATCTTGATGACCATCTGTCCGGGAGTCAGCGAATTAAGTACATCCGTACCGACTGCTCTCTCAGTAGTCGAAGCTATGAAACTCTTAACAACCTTGAAGCTTACATCAGCTTCAAGAAGTGCCATCTTTACTTCTCTCATGGCTTCCTTGACATCGGACTCGGAAAGACGTCCTTTGCCGCGCAGCTTATCAAACACTTTTTGCAGTTTTTCGCTTAAGCTGTCAAATGCCATCTGTTAACTCCTTTTGCCGGGTATCGTACTGTCAGGATATTATCTTCCTGATCTCTTCGATACCTGCTTTTATCTCTTTTAAACGCATATCTGACAGGTCTTTATCTGCTTTGCTCCCTTCGGAACCGAAAAGCTCTTTTTCTATCTTGTCGAGCTCATTGTTGATAATGTCATAACCCTCGACAAGCCTGAGTACTTCATCGATCTTTTTGAGCTTTTCATGCGACCTGATAAGAACATCCCTGACACCCTGACGGCTGAGCCCCGTTTCGGCTGCCGTTTCACCGAGTGACATATCGTAGACGACGTATGATTCGACAATCTTCTTGGACTTTTCACTGAGAAGTCCGCCGTAACGGTCATAAAGCCTTGATAATTCTATGAATTCGAGTATTCTTTCGTCGCCGTCGTTCTTCATGTCTTATCTTTCACGGATACGCGTCCGATTAATTGCTTCAAAATACAGCCTGATACCTGTAAAGTATTTTTCTTTACAGGTGAATAATTTACAGCAAGAGAAGCCATATGTCAAGCATATTTTATGTATTTTTATATCTTTTCTATATTTGTTTATTTTCTGATACTCACTTTAAAAATAGATATAAAAATGTCTTTAGCGCGATTGTTTATAAAGTCAAAGCCGGATAAAAATCTATCCGGCTTTGTAATATGATGCATTCTTTGTCGTCTTTATTGTTCCTGTGACAATGAAATATGTTTCTGCATATACAACTGTGCTTGATTATGCCTTGTTCTGCGCATCGACAAGTCTCTCACCGCCGTACATCTTACGAAGCTTCGGCTTCTCGATCTTCCCGGTAGGATTACGGGGGATCGTTGTAAAGATGACTTCATGAGGTCTCTTGTAACGGGGAAGCTTGAGGCAGTACTCATCTACTTCTTCTTTTGTGAGCGTAAAGCCTTCCTTTACTTCAATGATAGCAGCTGTTGTCTCACCGAGACGCTTGTCGGGAACACCGATGACAGCAACGTCCTTAACGGCATTATGCGTACGAATAAAGTCTTCGATCTGCACAGGGTAGATGTTCTCACCGCCTGAGATAACGACATCCTTCTTTCTGTCAACAAGGAAGATGAATCCGTCCTCGTCTTCCATCGCCATATCCCCTGTGTAAAGCCAGCCTTCCTTGTCAAGGACTTCATCGGTTGACTTGGGATCGTTATAGTAGCAGATCATGACGCCGGGACCCTTAACCGCGAGTTCTCCGACTTCGCCTCTCTTGACGGGGTTGCGCTTCTCATCGACGATCTTCGTCTCCCAGCCGTAGCCTGCTTTTCCGATAGCGCCGACCTTGTCGAAGTTACCGAGCCCGAGGTGAACGCAGCCGGGCCCGATAGACTCGGAAAGACCGTAGTTTGTATCATAGTCATGATTCGGGAAGATCGTTCTCCAACGCTTGATAAGACTCGGAGGAACGGGCTGTGCACCGATGTGCATAAGTCTCCATCCCGAAAGATCGTAATCTTTGAGGTTGATGTCTCCCCTGTCGATGGCATCAAGGATATCCTGCGCCCACGGAACAAGGAGCCAGACGATGGTACAATGCTCGTCCGAAGCGGCTTTAATAATGACATCGGGCTTGGTACCCTTGAGAAGAACAGCCTTTCCTCCAACAAGGAAGCTTCCGAACCAGTGCATCTTCGCGCCTGTATGATAAAGAGGCGGGATGCACAGGAAGATGTCGTCATGAGTCTGCTTATGATGATTCTGCTCGCAACGGCAGCTGTGCATGAGCGCTCTGTGCTTATGAAGGATAGCCTTGGGGAAACCTGTGGTTCCGGACGAGAAATAGATGGCTGCAAAATCGTCCTCTGTAATATCTCTTTTTTCAAAATGACTTGAGCAGTTAGCCGTAAGTGAAACATAATCCTCGGCAAATGAAGGGCAGTTACTTCCGACATAATAAAGAAGTCTCTTCTTTGAGATCTCGTCTGCGATCTCCTCGACACGGCCGATAAATTCAGGTCCGAAAACAAGAACATCAACCTCGGCAAGATCAAGGCAATACTTGATCTCGTCCGATGCGTAACGGAAGTTGAGAGGAACGGCGAGTGCACCTGTCTTTAAGATACCGAAGTAGATGGGAAGCCATTCAAGGCAGTTCATAAGAAGGATCGCAACCTTGTCACCCTTCTTAACTCCTCTTGAAACAAGAAGATTTGCAAATCTGTTTGCCTTCTCCTCAAAAACCTTCCAAGTGATCTCACGTCTGAAATGTACAAGCGGATCGGATTCGATCAGTTCATACTCTTTCCATGTGACTCTCTTCTTCTCTTTAACTTCGGGATTGATCTCTATAAGAGCTGTTTCTTCTCCGAATTTTTGGACATTCTCTTCCAATACATCAACAATAGTCATAAGAATTATCTCCTAAAACGTAATAAGGAAGCTGTAATCACAGCTTCCTTACTATATCACTTTAACGCGTCAAAATCAAGTGTATGCATAATTTACAAATTTTCTAAACGAAAACTTTATATCGGGAATTTGAACATCATCATAATACAAACTTTCTGACGGTTTTAAGTAATCTATCTTATCCATATATTTTATCAAGGGTTCTATATATCCTCTTGGTATATCGTATTCTCTAATATAATAATTCAGACTATTATCATAATATACAAATTGGATTTTTGCATTTAAACTGTATCCCAGCCCTTTTTGGGTAATGATTTTTTCGTGAAGATCATAAAATGCTGCTTTTTTAACAATATCTTCCGGATCATTATTCATTCTCACTATATAGTTCTTGATCAATAAAGGATCGTCTTTATCTTGTATTTCAGCTCTGACTGTCATATATTGCGTATCATTGTAATCAGGAATATAGTCTTTAATTCCAAACACATCCGATACTGTTATAGTACACAACGCTAACGCAACAAGAAAAACAGGTATCACTTGAAATCTTATCTGTTTGAATACATTAAATCTCTTGTATATGATCATCTCAGCAATTATGTATAACATTAGTGCAAAGAAGATGAACATAGAACAGATAACTGTATTTTTAACTGAAGTATCATTAATATAATATGTCGAAGTGATACCTAACAAAGTTGTCAGGAAAGCAGATAAACTGATTGAAAAACCCCATTTAAAAATATATCTGCATGACTTAAAGGCAACTATTTCACCGGAAACTTCACTTTTCCTTTTCCTGTAAAGAATATAAGCCAAAATGATCATTAATGATCCACATATCAGCTCAATAGGCAATACTTTTTCTATTCCTATAAAACCATAGCTTTCTGTTACATAATTGAAACTAAAATTATATGAGATGCATACACGAACCGGAGATAAAATCATCAACCATCCCTTTGGTGCACTTATAACGCCAGTAACATTCAAAAGATTACAAATAATTGTATTAGCAATAAAGAACATTAATTCCGCATAACAGAACAAAATGGCTGTCATGGATAACACAGAAACAATATTGCTGAACAACATTATCATAAGGATGGTAAAAGCATATATATAAAAGCTTTCACAACAGAGCATCCCAAACAATTTCATTATCGTGGCTCCATGTGGAGCTCCTTGCATACTACTGATGATTATTGTTGAAAGTGTAACAATAAACAACGAACCGATTATCAGAACAAAACCTGTAATGCCCATTACGGAAAAAAGTTTTGTTCTAGTGTACGGCAGATGATGAAAAAATGCAGTTGCTTTTTCTTTTGTTAAATAATCAAATGTTCTTATAGCTATAATTATACAAAAAGGAATGATCAAATATCTTAATTCATCAATCGATGTCAAATAATGCATATTCCCGGACAATGAGTTATTTATCAAAGCAGTTAAAGGAATAATCCAAAGCATTACGAATGTAAAAATACTCCATATAATGCTTGTATGCTTTACTGTGTACCCAACGAGCGACATTATACTGCATCCATTATTCTTCTTAGCTCTCAGTTTCCCTTCCAATTGTATTTCCCCCTTTGCTATCCCTTATAAATGTTATGAGTTTTTCTTTGTCGAAATTCAAATAAACAAGCTCGTTAGTTACTTCCTTGAATTTTTCAAACAGCATGTTTGTGTGAGTTTCGGCCATTTCGGCAGCATTCGAAGCAAACGACCCTTTCCCCGCAACAGAATATAGATAACCCTCCGATTCGAGTTCTCTGTATGCTCTTGCTATCGTGTTGGGGTTGATCGCAGTTTTTACTGCCAGCTCACGCACCGATTCAAGCTTTTGATCCGGTTTAATGATCCCAGCCATCATCAACCGTTTGATCTCATCCTTAATTTGTCGGTAGATAGGCCGTGAATCTCTGTAATTAATGTTAATCAAGCGCTACCTCCTTTGTGATTATTCATAATATCCGGTACTTTTAGGTAAATCATTGTATGTTTCCATTTGATCCAGATATTTCTCTACGTATTCGATAGGAACATAATACTGTCGGGTTATATTTGACCCGTCTTTAAGGCTATACCAGATATGCACCATGTTTTCGTAGTCTTCCGTAGCTTTGTCCGAAATAAAATACTTGTTGTAACCTGTCCTTTTATATGTAAATGTGTCAGGATCATCTGCTATGATGTTTTTGTGCATTTCGAGGAATGCATCTATCTTCTCATATTCCGATAACTTACCACTATTGAGATTGATAAAGAAATATGATCCAAATTTGCTTGTATATGTTTCGTTAATCCCAAGATTTACATTTACGTTTACGCTTTCTATATCATCCTTGTCGGGAACATAACGTGATATACCAAATACGTCAAACAACAGCATAAGCGCTATCAAAATACTTACAGCTACAGGTATCAGTATTTCAAATCTCAGTTTATAGAACACGTTAAACTTCTTACAAATTATCATTTCTGCTATAACGTATGACAAAACAACAAAGAAGATATAAAGCAAGGTTTGAACGATATAGAGAGTTGACTGCATTTCGATACTTCCTGTAACGGCATCACCGAGGAAGAATGTAAGAAATGCACCAAAACTGAAGGCAAAACCCCATTTGAATACAAGTCTGAAAGAATTGAAGGCTATAATCTCGCCGGATCTTTCACTCTTTCTGTACTTGTAAAGTAAGAAAGCAGCAACTATCATCAGAGCTCCTACCACTAGATCCTCAGTTATGGTTAAAGCAAGGTTTGTAAAACTATAACCACTTTCATTGTTTATCCAATAATCAGTTGATATGTATATGCTTGTCGCCATTGATACCGGAGAGAGAAACTGGAAAAATCCTCTGGGAAATATAAAGTTATTTATAACCGACGTATGCAGGTTAGAAAACAGTGAACTGTAAATGCTTGTAATCACTTCCGCATAGAAAAACAATATACCGGTCATAGCATATCCGGAAACTTTTGTACCGAAAATGATAGCTATCAGTATTGTAAAGCTGTATAAATATATGCATTCGCAGCAAAGAATCAAAAACCATTCGATCATAAAAACAACAACGTTGTATCCTTTAGCTGCGGCAATGATAGCACTCGCTACTCCAACCAGAAACAACGGAATCATTATGAGCAGGAATCCCGAAACAGCATTTACAACAAAAAGCTTTGTCCTTGTATAGGGCAGCGAATGAAAGAATGTAGTCGATTTCTCTTTCATGAGATAACCGAACAGTTTCATGGCCATAAGAACACACACAGGTATAACCAGAATTTTAGCAATTTCAAACGGTGCATCTAAGTTTAAATATTTACGACCATAGATCATATCAAAAGTAAGAGATACAGGAATAAGCCAGCTCAGGAAGAAAAGCTCAGCTGCCCATATCGGCCATGTTTTTTTGACATTATTTATAATGAGCGCTTTGGCTCCGGGTGCTTTCCATGTATCAGATGATAATATCTTTGATTCCATAGTCTTCGCCTCCAAGTTCATAAATAAAGATCTCCTCAAGGGTTAAAGGAATAACGTCTAAGATCACCGGCTGGAATGATCTGAACACATCTTCTATCATTTTTGCTTCGCCGCGGATTATGTACGTATATACCGAAGCGTTGTTCTGTACATGAAGGATATCGAGCTTGTCCTTAAGCTCGGGTGCTTCACCGTTATAGACAACCTGATACTTGACAACACTGCCCTGAAGGGATGAAAGACTCTTCTCGAGCATCATTTTGCCCTTGTTCAGAATGCCGACCGTATCACACACATCCTCAAGCTCTCTGAGGTTGTGCGATGATACAAGCACTGTAGTGCTTCTCTCTGCAACATCCTGAAGGAGCAGGCTCCAAACCTGTCTTCTCATAACGGGATCAAGTCCGTCCACTGGCTCATCGAGGATGATGATCTCGGGATTACAGCAGATCGTAAGCCAGAAAGCTGCCTGCTTCTGCATACCCTTTGAAAGTTTACAGATGGGCTTATTAATGTTTATGGATGAAAAGACTTCCTTAAGCTTCTCAAAACGCTCCATATCAAAATCCTTGTATACATTCCTGTAGAACTTCATCATCTGTTTCACGCTTGCTCTGTTGATAAAGAACAATTCGTCGGGAATATATGAGATCTTCTCTTTGATCTTGGGATTCTCATAAACGGGTTCGTTATTGATACGAACCTCTCCCTTGTCTGCCTTGTATACACCTGTAAGGTGCTTAATGATCGTTGACTTTCCCGCTCCGTTCGGACCGACAAGTCCGTAAACACTGCCTTTCTCTACAGTCAGGCTAATACCGTCAAGCGCTTTTAAACCGTCAAAAGACTTTTCTACATTTTCTACTCTGATCAATGTGGTACCTCCTTTTTTTGCTCCCTTAATATTTTCGTAATGAATGAGAAATTGAATCGTCATAGTGTACTATCACTACTAGTACAGTTATAACACATCTGTTGTTTTTGTCAAGTGGAAAATTGTAATTTCGGAGGGGGACTTATGTACTCTAAACACATAAAAAGAAGACTTGAAAACAAGCCTCAAGTCTTCCATGAAAAAACTATAGATCAGATTGTTACTTTGTTGCAGCTTCTGTAACAGCTTCCGGCGCAGGCTCAGGCGGTGTGCAGAAGCACTCTTTAGCCAGACGTACAAGGTCTTCATCGAGCTTGCCCTCTCTCACCATCGCCTCAAGGATTGAGAAGATCTTCTCATTGCTGAGAGACTCCTTGCGGTAAGGTCTGTCGCTTGACGAAAGCGAGTCGAAAACATCCATGATCGTAAGGATCCGAACTTCGACAGGAAGATCATCAGCCGTAAGATGCTTGGGATAACCTGAGCCGTCAAGGTATTCATGGTGAGCCGCAGCAATGAATTTAACACGCTTATACTTGTCACCGAAAGTGATCTGCGACAGGATCTTATCCGTATATTCAACGTGCTGCTCGATGATGTGACGTTCTTCTGCCGAAAGCGTACCTTTACGGATACGAAGCATATTAAGCTCGTCCTCGGTCACAAGATCCACCTTGTCATCGCCCCGGCCGTAGGAAAGACCTTCAAGGGAATTGACCTTTTCAAGCATATCATCCGGCAGGAATCCTGCTGTATTGACTTTCTTGATAAACTCCATATTCTCATGGAGGCTTGCAACCTGCTCATCAAAAGCTGCTTTATCGATCTGTCCGCCGGCAGCTTCTGTCTTAAGGATCTGTTCTATGAGCTTAAAGCGCATCTCCATGATCGGAAGCCTGTCGGAAAGACGGTCGGCCTTGTTCATTACATGAAGAGGAGTGATCATCTTGCCGACATCGTGAAGCTTCGCAGCCATGACAAGCTCTTCGCGGTCATCATTCGAAATATCGTAAGGAACCTTATTCTCAAGGAAAAGATTCTGGAGGTATCTGCAGAATCTGTCGCAGTAATCCGCAACATGCATCGTATGGTTGGCATTATAGGGAGTGCGTGAGTCTATTGCGGTAACCATCGCACCCACGAAGGAATTCAACAGATCCTTGAGTTCTCGGATCATAAGCATGTTCGAGAGCGAAATGGCTGCCTGGGAAGCAAGTGACGATGTGATGAACTCGTTATTCTCACTGAAGTTGCAGACATCACCGTTTATATCGAGCGCATTTATGAGCTGCAGGACACCGATCACCTTGCCGTCGTGATTCTCGAGCGGAATGACAAGCATCGAACGTGTTCTGTATCCGGTCATCTTGTCATATTCACGCGGACCCTTCCAGTTGAATCGTTCATTGGTATATACATCATCGACGTTTATGGTCTCTTTATGCAACGCACAATAAGCGCAGACATACTGTTCTTCAAGCTTGACAGGAGGCATATTGATCGGCTCACCGTTACCGCCCATATAAACGTTCATGGTATTGTTACGCATGATCATGAAGTGCAGCTTGCCCTCATTGAAGATGTAAAGCGTACCGGCATCGCAGTTCGCGATCTCCATGGCCTCACCGATGATGTTCTCAAGGAGCTTGGCGTAATCCTTCTGTATGGTAAGCTCACGACCGATCTCGAGGATCCTCTCCATGTCGTCCGTAACTTCCATATTGATACGGTTGCGCATGTGGAAAGGATAAAGACAGTTCTTAATGAGGTAGTTATACGACTTCATCAGTCTTTCATCATCACCGACCTCAATGAGCACCGAAGGCTTGTTCTTTATGAGCTGTCTGTAGTTAAGGATCGACCAGTCGATACTGCCGGTTCCGATCGCCATGTGCGAATCCTGATCCTTGTGATTGTCATTGGCATGGATATGCTTGATATAAGGAGCAAGCTCGTCAACCCATTCCTTAACCGAAAGATCCCAAAGATATGCATGTGCTATATCAAAACAGATACCGAATCTAGGCTCGTCCCTTAAGTTCTCGGCTAACCTTCTGATAAGCTCCGGCGTATCGTCGTACATGTTCTCGACATATATTTCGAGCGCGGGGAAATCATCAAGAAGCTGCTTGTAAAAAGCAGTCATATCCTTGACCCATTTATCTCTGTACGGAAGGCTCTTAAATCCGACTATATAATTCGTATGGAAAATAACGGCACGACACTCAAGTCTGACCGCAGTTTCGCAGCTAAGATAAACTCTCTTGATGCTTGCTTCCCTGATCGCCGGATCCGGAGAATTGAGCACGATATCATAGAAGACGCCATGAAAGGTATCCTTTGTTCTGTCTCTGTCGAGTGCCAGATACTTTTGTATCGTGGCCTCGTATTCTTCCTTATCCTCGATAAGTGACGGATCAAAGAAATCATTGTATTCAAATACCGCATTAAGCTCTTTGGCAATACGTGCCCACTTCTCAACATCATTTCTGTTGGGAATGATATGAAGCTGGTTCATTTACTCCTCCTCTTTACTATCATTCTACCGAAACTTCTTCAGGCTCAACAATACCGACGACGTTATAAACCATGATACTCTTAGACTTACCCTTAAGAGGGATAGCACCGATCTCTTCTACCGTAAGTCTTCCGTCGAGACGTCTTAATACCTCTTCACTGATAAGGAGCTGTCCTGCCTTGGCATTCGACTCAAGACGCGACGAAGTGTTGACCGTATCACCGATAGCCGTGTAGTCCATTCGGAATTCACAACCGATATTACCGATGACTGCCTCACCGCAGTTTACACCGATACCGAAGTTGATGGTACGTCCGTATTTCTCCATCAGAGTTTCCTGAAGCTTCTGTCCGCTCTGAAGGATGTCCCAACCTGTATGTACAGCGCGGTATACATAGTCATCGAGATCGAAAGGCGAGTTAAATACCGCCATACATGCATCACCGATGAACTTGTCGATCGTACCCTTGTTCTTGAAGACGGCATCCGTAACTACCGCAAAGTACTCGTTAAGGATATTAACGACTTCTTCAGGACTTAAGTTCTCCGACATTGTTGTAAAACCACGAATATCAATGAATAAAACAGCGATGTCTTTGTTGCGTCCACCAAGGTTGAGCACAAAATCACCCTGTCCGGCAACCTCATCTACGATCTGAGGAGCGACGTACATCTTAAATGCGTTTGAAATCTTATTCCTTGCCGCCCTCGCTTTGGTATAGTGGTGAATAACCATTCCTATGTACGAAAGAGCTGTTGACATTAAGAAAGAGAACTGATTGATTACTGTTCCATTGTCATAAAGCGTCTTACCTAAAAGAAGATTACCAACTACAACCAAAACTAGAATTATAGCATCTATTTGAAGAGGCAAGAAACACATGATAAAGAATATGATTCCTGCCAATATACCGTAAATAACACCCATTAATGTATGATCGGCATCAGTCTGGATTGCACCGTCATAAAGCGCTTCAAGAATGTTAGCGTGAATTTCTACTCCGTACATTGTATGATTATGATCGGAAGGAGCATAAAAATCGTCCATGAAACCGTTAGAATATCCGCCAACAAAAACTATTCTGTTTTTAAATGCTCTATAGTCAATATTGCCTTTTATAACATCAACAAAAGAAGGATGTTCTATATTTTCTGTTCCACCTGAATACGAAAAACGAACTTGTTTAGGCTTATCATCTTGTCTGAAATCTATATAATCATCAATTCCGTTTTGTTCACAATAGAACTTATATGCTGCATAAGAAAGACAATCTCCGGTATATTCTTCTTTTGTAAAACAAGGAATAAACGTTCTTACATATTTATCATAAGCCATTGTGTTGTTGGTAAAGCCTTTTATTGGATTTATTGCCTCAAGTTCAGGGTAAAGTGTACCGACTGTTGTTATCTTTG
>JAEEGK010002399.1_pt1 | contig 46958 bp, 38 predicted proteins | sample 8958771 | NCBI WGS metagenome assembly JAEEGK01 (sample SAMN16246547, study PRJNA631951) | gut metagenome | biome: gut microbiome; feature: rumen; material: SC-attached | host: Bos | place: Iran: Karaj | collected 2018-10 | reverse complement strand
AATGCAAAACACATCCCGGCCTGTACTTTGCCGGCGAAGTGCTGGATATAGATGCCATAACCGGAGGATTCAACCTCCAAGCCGCCTGGAGCACCGGCTACGTTTGTGCCCAAAGCATCGTCAAAAGCCTATGAACACTTATATCATAATAGCCGCCGCAGCCGCCGTGATCATAGCCGTGGTCATTACCTGGCTCATCATGCGTTCGCACGAAGTAAAAGCCTGCAACAAGCTGGAGAATGAGCTCATTGCCGCCAAACGGGATTTGGAGAATGCCGATAAGCTGCAGAAAATGCAGCAGGAATCCTTCGCACAGCAGCTGGATGCCGTAAAGAGCCAACTTTCGGCCGAAACGGAAAAACTCCTCAAGCAGCGGGAAGAAAGCCTCCAGCAGAAGGCCGAAGAGACCTTCAAGACCCTCACAGGACCACTGGGCAAGGACCTCAAAGCCATGCAGGAAAGCTTCGACGCCCAGAAGAGAACCCAGGCCGAAGGCACCGCCTCCCTCAAAACCGCCATGGAACAGGCTGTAAAGCACCTTCAGGAGCAGACGCAATCCATTGGCAGCAAGGCCGATAACCTGGCCCAGGCCCTGAAGGGACAGAACAAGATGGCCGGTACCTGGGGAGAAATCATCCTCTACAACATGCTGGTGAACGAAGGCATGGAAGAAGGCCGCGACTTTGACAAGGAAGAGACCCTGAGAGATGCCCAGGGCAGCATTGTGTATAACGAAGACAGCGGCAAACGCATGCGGCCGGACTATATCCTTCATTACCCGGACAAGACCGAGGTCATCATAGATGCCAAAACCTCCATGGAAGCCCTCTCGGACTGGGTGGCCACCGAGGATCCCATTCTCAAGGAAGATGCCGCCAAACGCAATCTGCTGGCCATCCGCACGCAGATCAAGAGCCTGTCCGGCAAGCGTTATCAGGACTATATCCGCGAAGGGTACAAGACCCTGGACTACGTGATTATGTTCATCCCCAATTACAGCTCGTTGCAGCTGGCCAAAACGCTGGCTCCCAACCTGTTCAACGAGGCCTACCAGCAAGGCGTACTCCTCACTACGGAAGAGACCCTGATGCCCTTCCTGCGTATGATCCGCGTGGCCTGGACCAACTACGACCAGGTACGCAACCAGGAAAAGATTATCAAGGCCGCCCAAACCATGGTTGACCGTGTGTACGACTTCGCCAAAGCCCACGCCGCCATGGGAGACAAGCTCCACGCAGCGCTGGACGAGTACGAGAAAGTATCGCTGAAAGTGGGAGAATCGGGGAATTCTATCCTGACTTCGGCCCGGCAGCTCATTAAACTGGGCGTCCCCAAAAACCCTAAGAAGCCGCTTCCGGATTCAGAAGAATAAACGGGATACCGCAGTTTTTTGCAAAGGCAGCGTCGGAAGGAGCATCTCCCAGCATGACGCTGCTTTTTGCGTCAATGTCCGGGAAGAGACTGCAGGCTTCATAGAACATACCAGGATTGGGTTTGCGCCTGGGGTCTTCCTCTGATACAGACGTACAGGCAAGAATAAGGTCAATGCGGCCTCCAGCTTCCAGTACGCCTTGCATCATATGGGCATGCACCTTGGCCAGATCTGCATCCGACATAACCCCCTTGCCAACGCCGCGCTGATTGGTCACCAGCACAATGTGACTGAACTTCCTGGCCCACAGAGCCAGGGCCTGCAGGATTCCGGGCATCCATTCCCACATCTCGGGTGTACGCACATAATCACCCGGAATGTGCCGGTTCAGAACACCATCCCTATCTAAAAACAACGTAGTAGCATCGGCTTTCAAAACAGCCTCAGAAGCCTTCTGCACGGCAAACCACGACGGAATGGCCCACTGGGCCTTCTGATAATCCTCCGGAATACCTATATCTATGAAATAGGCATCACTCACCCATCCGCCAATCTCTCCAATGGCCGCCCCCGGCTCCAGCACCTCCTTCTCAAAGGAGAACCGCTCCGGCAAACTGCACAGATCCAACCTTGCCCTGTCAATCGCATACACTCCGCCATTGATCAATCCCTCCTCGCAATGCTGCTTCTCCTGGAATGCTCTAACTTGTAGCGCTAGGCTTGTGGAGTCAGAGGAAAATTGGTTTTTCCGGTCCTCTTCTTCGTGCGCGGGGCTTGTGAAGGTTTTGGGAAATTGGTTTTTCGCAAAGCCTTGCGAAAAATAATTTCCTAAAACCGGTCGGGGTTCTAAAATAGACGGTTGGGGGTCATTCTTGTGCGCAGGCTCTGTGGAGGTTTTGGGAAATTGGTTTTTCGGGTCCCGTCCCGAAAAATAATTTCTCAAAACCGGTTGGGGGGCAACAGATACCGAACCGTATCGGTCAAAATCCTTCATAGGTTTGAGGGCCAGGGTTACGGCGTACTGGAAAGACATTTCTTTCAAGTTTACCGGAAAGAACGTGTCTCCATTGACCAAAAACACCTGATTCTCACGGCATTTCTCCAAAGCCAGACGAATTCCTCCACCCGTTCCCAACGGGGATTCCTCTACGGCAAAATCATAAGTAAAGGACCACTCACCAGATCGAACATAGTCAATGACCTGCTCTCTTAGATACCCCACGGAGAACACCACATGGTCCACCTCCTGACTTACCAGCCAGTCCAACAAATACCCAAGAAACGGCCGGTCCGAGCACAAATTAGCCTCCTCTGGTGCTCGAGAGGCCCCAAAAGAAGGGTTCGAGCACAAATCGGCCCTTTCCGGTGCTCGGGATACAATCGGCGCCAGACATTTGGGGATTTCTTTGACAACGGACCTAAGACGGGTACCCAGACCGCCGGCCAGGACTATAACTTCCATGCCACGGCTCCTTTTTCCGTAAACTGGAACGGGACCACCTTTCCGGGCAATTGGGATAGAGCTTCAATCACGGCTACGCGATGCTCCGGAGGTACTATAAGCATCATGAAACCGCCACCGCCAGCTCCGGAAACCTTTCCAGAGATGGCACCGGCTGCCATAGCCGTGTCAAAGGCTTCCTGAATCATGGGATTGGTAATGGCTCCGGCCATCTTCTTCTTGTCTTCCCAGGCCTGGCCCAGGATGGCGGAAAAGCGGGCCATATCCCCCTTCAGGAGGGCCAGCTTCATATCAATGGCGCTCTGTTTGATGCGGTGCATGGCTTCCACGGCCTCGGTGGCCCCGCTGCGCGTGGCTTTCTGCTGCTCGGAGATGATGGCGGCCGAAGATCTGCTTCGGCCCGTAAAATACAGGAGCATAGAGGCTTCCAGCTCTTCAATGATCCAGTCCTTGACGCGGAGCGGATTCACTATGACCATGTCGCTGGGAAGGAACTCCATAAAGTTGAAGCCGCCAAAGGCAGCGGCGTATTGGTCTTGCTTGCCGCCGGCCAGAAGGAGGTCTTTTCGCTCAATCTCGTAGGCCAGGCGGGCCAGTTCGTAGTCTCCCAGAGGGATTCCCATCCACTCGGCAAAGCACTTGAGGATGCATACCACCATAGTGGAAGACGTTCCCAGACCGGAGCCGGCCGGGGCGTCGTTGTACGTGGTAATGGCAAAGCCCGGAGAAGGAATGGGGCCGAAGTCACGGATTACGCGGTTATACACGCCATCAATGAGCAGCGCGCCGGAATTCACGGGACCGGTGCCCAGGCTCACTTCCTGGCGGATGCCGGCATCGGCCGCATTGACCCGCATCACGGGCAATTTGAGGGGCTCGATGGAGCAATAGGCAGCCAGGTTGATGGTGGCATTGAGCACATTGCCGCCATAGAGGTCCGAGTACGGGGATACGTCGGATCCTCCGCCGGCCAGACCCAGTCTGAGCGGGGCTTTACTTCTGATTATCATAGCAAGATGGCTTTACAGAGGGCATCGAGGGCGGGTTCATCGGCCTCTTTGTAGCGGCTGCGGATGGTTACCGGCTCCCCTACTATTTCCACTTCCTTCATAGCGCCCAGCATCTCTTTCATTACGCGGGCAGCGCTGGGGGCCCAGGAACCGTTTTCTATTAGGGCCACTTTGCGCTTGCTGTAGCCCTTGATCTGCAGCGAGTGCAGGAAATCGTGCGCGGGGGTAAAGAGGCCGGCATCGTAGGAGCAGGCGGCCAGCACCATCTTTCCGTAACGGAAGGCATCTTCTACGGCTTCGGCCCTGTCGTCTCTGGTGAGGTCAGAGGTGGCTACCTTGGGGCAGCCCATAGCTCTTAGCTTCTCGGCTACCTTTTCTGCTACCTCGGCCGTGCCGCCGTGGATGGAGGCATAGGCCACAAAGACGCCCTCGGTTTCTACACCGTAGCTGCTCCAGGTATTATAGAGGTCCAGGTAATAACCCAGGTCTTTGCGGATGATGGGGCCGTGCAGCGGGGCAATGAGGCTGATGCTCTCCCCTCCCAGCTTTTTCAGCAGGGCCTGCACCTGGGGGCCGTATTTGCCGCAGATGTTGAAGTAGTAGCGGCGGCCTTCGCACACCCAGTCGGGGTCTTCATCGGCCCAGAAGGCGGTTTTGCACAGGGCTCCGAATTTGCCAAAGGCATCGGCCGAAAAGAGAACGCCGGTGGCGGTATCCACCGACACCATCACCTCCGGCCAGTGAACCATAGGGGCGGCGAAGAACTTGAGGGTATGGCTGCCCAGCGGGAGGGTGTCGCCTTCCTTGATGGCCAGGGTCTTTCCCACCGGCTTATCGGGCATAAACTGACCCAGGAACTTGAGGGCCATAGCGCTGCCCACTACCGTTACATCGGGGTATTTCTCCAGTACGGGAGCCACAGAGGCCGAATGGTCCGGCTCCATATGGTGGATAACCAGGTAATCCGGCTTTCGGTCCTCTAACGCCTCTTCCAGATTTTTGAGCCATTCCTCTCCCTTGCGGGCATCGGCCGTATCCAGGATGGCTACTTTCTCATCCATAATAACATAGGAGTTGTAGGCCATACCTTCCGGCACTATATATTGACTCTCAAACAGATCCAGATCCAGATGATCTACGCCAATGTAGCGGATTCCTTTAGTGATTTCTTTCATATCGTGGTTCATATCTTTACAAAGATAAAGAAAAATTGCTTAAATTGCGCCATTATTTATAAGGTCATGGACTTCAATCGCATATGGAATAGACTTCGCCGCGTGGTCAGATACTACGGCTACATCTTTGACGAGATTGATACGGAGGCCGCCACCCACCGCATCAAGTCGTCCATCTGGTTCCGCGGTCCCAATGTATGGATTCTGGCTTTTGCCATAGTCCTGGCTTCCGTGGGCCTTAACGTCAACTCCACGGCGGTCATCATTGGCGCTATGCTGGTGTCCCCGCTGATGGGCCCCATCATTGGCGCAGGCCTGGCCCTGGGAACCAACGACGTAGATCTGCTCAAACTGGCCGGCAAGAACCTGCTGGCTATGGTCGTTGTCTCCCTGATTGCCTCTACCCTGTTTTTCCTGGCCTCTCCCCTGTCGCTGGTCAATCCCACCGAGCTGGAGGCCCGTACCTCGCCCACCATCTACGATGTGCTCATCGCTTTCTTCGGCGGTATGGCGGGTATACTGGAAAACAGCCGCAAGGAGCGCGGAACGGTGCTTTCGGGCGTAGCCATTGCCACCGCCTTGATGCCACCGCTGTGCACCGCCGGCTACGGTCTGGCCCATCTCAATATGCATTATTTCTTTGGCGCACTGTATCTGTTTGTGATCAACAGTGTGTTCATTGCCCTGGCCACGTACTTTATGGTCAAGTACCTGGGATTCCCCACGGTCTCCGGCATCTCCGAAGAACTGGCTTCCCGCCGCCGCAAGGCCATCAGCACCATTCTGGTCATCATCCTGGTGCCCAGTATCTGGAGTGCCTTCACCCTCATCCAGAGCAACAATTTCGAGCGCAATGTCCAGAACTTTGTAGAAAACAACCGTCTGGTAGCGCCCCGTACCTATATCTACGATTACCGCGTCCAAGGCCGACAGGCCCATATAGCCCTGGCCGGAGAGCCCCTGAATGACGACCTCCGGGCCAGCATCTACGTAAAAGCGGGCCGATACGGCATCAAACAGAAGGACATCATTCTGCTGGAACACTCCTTCGGCCTGTCCCAGCAGGATATGGACAACATTATCGAGGAAATCTACAACAACACCAATAACGAGCTGGACGAGAACCAGGCCCTCCTGGAATCCATCGAATCCCGCCTGGAACAGATGGCTCTGGAGCTGTCCCGTCTCAAGCATCAACGCCACCAGACCGACTCCATCCCGTCCGATTCTCTTCACAGGGAGTCCTCTCCCCAATGAGTGAAACGGCTTATACTCTTTTTTGCGCGCAGGGCTAACTTTCCTCAATGAATTCCGACGCGAAGCGGCGAGGGAGGGGTTTCAAGACAGGAACCCCAAATCAACCGTTGTGGTTTATTCGGCGGAGGCCGAAGGCCGACCCAGGGGGTCTGGGGGATTAGGCCCCCAGTGAGTCGAAGACTCTTTCGACACTCTTTTTTTGCGCGCAGGGCTGACGCGCTGGGCATAAAAAAAAGAGTGTCGGCCTTCACAGGCGGACGCTCTCACTAACCACATAATTAATAACACTAAAACTAATAACCAATAGACTGATTCCGTTGAGAGAACCTCACTTCCTCAATCCGGATGCAAAGTTACGGCAATTTTTTTGATTTGCAAATTTTTTCAAAACTTTTTTTACAAAATTTTTTAATAATTCCGTAACTAATTGATTTTCAATGCTACTCTAATAAGGCGATTTTACTTCTAACATTAGTAAAATTTTTAATTAATAGGTAAATGCGCGGATATCAGCACATTACGAAAACCACCAAATACAGGTATTTGAGAGGCTGCTTATAACCTCTAAGAATAAAGAAGGCCGAAACTTCCAAATCGAAAGAATCGGCCCTTTTTCAACTTACACTCCAGAAATCACAGAAGTTTGTCTCTGAGATGGCGAATCATATCCCGGGTCATGGAATCCATATCGTAAGTGGGTTTCCAGTCCCATTCTTCGCGGGCGCAGGAATCGTCCATGCTGTCCGGCCAGGACGTGGCGATGGCCTGACGCACGGGATCTACCTCATAGCGGACGCGCAGGGACGGGATGTACTCGCGGATCTTGCTGAAGATCTGTTCCGGCTCGAAGCTCATAGACGCAATGTTGAAGGAATTGCGGTGCTTGAGGCGGGACGGGTCTGCCACCATCAGCTGGATGGCGGCGTGCAGGGCGTCCGGCATATACATCATATCCATATACGTTCCCGGAGCGATGGGGCAGACGAACTCCTCCCCTTTCACGGCCGAATAATACACCTCCACGGCGTAGTCCGTGGTGCCGCCGCCCGGAAGGGTGGTATAGGAGATGAGGCCCGGGAAACGGACCGAACGGGTATCGACCCCATATTTGTGGAAGTAATAGTCACTCAGAAGTTCCGTGGCCACCTTGGTAACGCCGTACATGGAACGGGGACGCTGGATGGTGTCCTGGGGCGTTCCCACGTGAGGGGTTTCCGGGCCGAAGGAACCGATGGAAGAAGGCGTGAACACGGCACATCCCTTCTCACGGGCAATCTCCAGGATATTGAGCAGGCCGTTCATCTGGATATCCCAGGCCAGCAGCGGCTTTCTTTCTGCAACGGCCGACAGCAGGGCGGCGAGGTTGTAGATGGTATCTATCTTGTACTCAGAGACTATGGCGGCCAGGCCGGCTGCGTCTCTTACGTCGGCCACGGCAGAAGGACCGCTTTCCAGAAGTTCGCCTTTGGGTTCTGCACCCGGGATATAACCGGCTACAACCGTGCTTCCGGGAACTTCCCTGCGGATTTTCATAGTGAGCTCCGATCCAATCTGACCCGTGGAGCCAATTACCAAAACATTCTTCATATCTTTCCGATTATCCACGCAAATTTATTACATTTTGCTTACATTTTCAAGATAAAATTGCTAATTTTGAAAGCATAAAAGCATTATATTATATGTACGGAAAATTCAAACAGCACCTTAGTGACGAGTTAAAGGCCATTGACGAGGCCGGACTCTACAAAAGAGAAAGAAATATCACGTCTGCACAGAGCGCCTGCATCTCCCTGCAGGACGGCAGCGAGGCCCTCAACTTCTGCGCCAACAACTACTTGGGCCTGGCCGACAACCCCCGCCTCATAGAGGCCGCCAAGAAGGCCATGGACGCCCGTGGTTACGGTATGTCTTCCGTCCGCTTCATCTGCGGTACGCAGGATATCCACAAAGAACTGGAGAAGGCCATTGCAGAGTACTTCCACACGGAGGACGCCATCCTCTACGCCGCCTGCTTCGACGCCAACGGCGGTGTGTTCGAGCCCCTTTTCACGGCCGAAGACGCCATCATCTCCGATTCCCTGAACCACGCCTCCATCATTGACGGCGTGCGCCTGTGCAAGGCCCAGCGTTTCCGCTACGCCAATGCCGATATGGCAGACCTCGAGGCCAAGCTCAAGGAGGCCCAGTCCTGCCGCTTCCGCATCATCGTGACGGACGGCGTGTTCTCCATGGACGGCAACGTGGCCCCTATGGACAAGATCTGCGACCTCGCAGAGAAGTACGACGCCCTGGTGATGGTGGACGAGAGCCACAGCGCCGGCGTGGTGGGCAAGACCGGTCACGGCGTGGCAGAACAGTTCAACTGCTACGGCCGCATCGACATCTTCACCGGCACCCTGGGCAAGGCCTTCGGCGGTGCAGTAGGCGGCTTCACTACGGGCCGAAAGGAGATTATCGATATGCTCCGCCAGCGCAGCCGTCCGTACCTCTTCTCCAACTCCATCCCGCCGATGATCGCCGGCGCCGCCCTGGAAACCTTCAAGATCCTCAAGGAAAGCGACGCCCTGCACGACAAACTCATCGAGAACGTCAACTACTTCCGCGACAAGATGATGGCCGCCGGCTTTGACATCAAGCCCACCCAGAGCGCCATCTGCGCCGTGATGCTGTACGACGCTCCCCTCTCCCAGAAGTTTGCCGCCGCGATGGCCAAGGAAGGCATCTTTGTGACCGGCTTCTACTATCCCGTGGTACCCCAGGGACAGGCCCGCATCCGCGTACAGCTGAGCGCCGCCCACGAAAAGAAGCACTTGGACAAAGCCATCGAAGCCTTCATCAAGGTGGGCAAGGAGCTGGGCGTCATCCAGTAAGATATGGCGCTTTAAAAAATAATTATTATATTTGAGGGATAATTAGTTACCAACTGTTACAATGTCCATTAAAATACTCAGCGTAGACGACGAAACCGATCTTGAACTGTTGCTGTCGCAATACTTCCGCAGAAAGATCAGAAATGGGGAATACGAGTTCTTCTTTGCCCACAATGGGCTTGAGGCACTCCAGGTTCTGTTAAAGCATCCGGACATTTCCATCATCCTTTCGGACATCAACATGCCCGAAATGGACGGTCTTACGCTTCTGGCTAAGATCAATGAAATGCGCATTCCGTCCCTCAAGTGCATCATGGTGAGTGCCTATGGTGACATGGACAACATCCGCCAGGCCATGAACGGAGGCGCCTTTGACTTTGCCACCAAGCCCATAGACCTGGACGATCTTCAGCGCACCATAGACAAGGCCGTAGAGCAGATCGAGTACATCCGGAGCGCCCAGAAGGAGCACGCGCAGCTGGTGGATATCCAGACGGACCTCTCCGTGGCCCGGGAAATCCAGCACGCCATCCTGCCCCGCACCTTCGACCTCAAGCTTCCGGATGCAGACAACGTCAACATCTACGCCAGCATGCTGGCCGCCAAGGACGTGGGAGGAGACTTCTACGACTTCTTCCCCATTGACGACCACCGGATTGCCTTTACCATTGCCGATGTGAGCGGAAAGGGTGTTCCCGCCGCCATCTTCATGGCTGTAAGCCGTACCCTCATCAAGGCTACGGGCCTGCAGGACCATCCCACGGACGAGTGTATGAGAACGGTCAACGACATCCTGTGCGACGAAAGCGTAGGTTCTATGTTCGTAACCGTGTTCTACGGCATCTACGACTTGCAGACCGGCCAGATCACCTTCACCAACGCCGGCCACAATCCGCCTTACATCCTCAAGGCAGACGGCCAGGTGGAAGTGGTGCAATCGCCCTGCAACCTGGTTCTGGGGGCCGTGCCCAATATGCCCTTCAGCTGCGACACGATGCAACTGAACCCCGGAGACACGCTTTATATGTTCACGGACGGCGTAACCGAAGCCGAGAACAAGGCGCACGACCAGTTTGGGGAGTCCCGCCTGGAGGCCGCCCTCGCAGAATGCAAGGGAGCCGACAGCAGACACATCGTGGACACCGTCAACGCCAAGGTCAAGGAATTCATTAATGGTGCCTCCCAGAGCGACGATATTACCCAGTTAGTAATCCGCAGAAAGTGAAAATCCGTCCAACCATATTGTATAGCCTGATAGCTTTCGTGCTCCTGGTTGGGGTGGCGGTGGTCTCTTATCAGTTGGGTCGCAGACAGTCCCGTAAGGAAATCGCGGCCATGCAGGAAGAGATAGACCGCCTGGTAGAGGCAGAGCAGGACGCCGCCATCGTCAAGCGCGTCAGCCAGCAGATGGAGGATATAGCCTATCAGCAGAAGTCCATCTCCGACCAGCAGAGAGACCGGGCCGAAGAGCAGTCCATCCTGGCCACCCGCAATGCAGAAAGGGCCGAGATGGAGAGCCGCGCCGCCCACGAGGCGGAGCAGAAGGCCAACGCCGCTGCCGAAGTAGCCGAGAAAGAAAGGGCCAATGCCGAAAAGCAGCAGATGATAGCCGAGGAGCAGCGAGACGAGGCCACCTATGCCCGAAATATCGCCGATACGCTCAACCGCCGTACCCAGGCCCGCAGCCTGGCGGTGAGTTCCCAGGTAAGGCGCGAAGCCGGAGAACCCGAAGTGGCAGACCTCCTGGCCTATGCCAGCTGGTATTTCCTCAAGAACAACCGCGGAAACCAGTACTATTCGGACACGTTCAAGTCCCTCACCCTGGCTACGGGCGGTGTCCCCCGCTACCGCTTTCCGGAGAACGGCGCCGTCAACGCCATCGCCCAGATTCCCGGCACCCCGGGTCAGTGCGTAGCCGTGACCAACTACGGTGAAGTGGCCTGGATTACCGCCGGCGTCAGCGGCGGGGCCAAGAACCTATCGGCCCGTACCCTTCTTTTCAATCCCGCCTACGATTTCAGGGATGTACAGGTCATTGACGGAAGAATCTATGCCCTTTCGCTCAACGGTCCCCTCTGCATCCTGGATTTCAACGGAGAGATGACGGAGATTCCGCTGCCCGAAAAGGATTACTTCAAGCTCATCCGGCTGGGCGGAGGACTCATTCTGGCCGGCCGCCAGAGCCTGTGCTGGTACTCCGACGGAAAGATTACGGGCAGTTCCTCCTTGAACAAGACCCTCTCCACCATCGTGAACCGGGACGGAACCGTCTGTCTCTTCTACAAGGACGGTTCGTACGCAGAGATGGACGAGGCCGGCAATATCGAGAAAAAGAAGCCTTTGCTCAAGGACCGGGTTACCGCTGCCTATTACGACTCCGCCACCCGTTGCCTGCTGTTAGGCGTGGAAGACGGTACGGTATACCCTCTCAACCGGTACAACCGCGTTATGGAGACCTTGGCCGCCCACAAATCCCGCTGCGTGAGCATCACCATGCTGGGAACCATCGTCATCACCGGCGGCTACGACAAGTCCGTCTACATCTGGAGCATGGATAACCTGCTCTACGAGAGCGGGTTGACCTTCTGGGAAGAACTGGATCTTAATTCCACCGCGAAGGCACGCAAACAGGAAGACAAGGGAATCCCCACCGAGTGGCTGGTTCCCGTAGATTATACTTACGACGGTTGGACCCTCGCCGTCTGCGGAGACCCCGACGGCAAGACCGCCTGGATTGGCACATCGTCCGGCAATGTGATGACGCTCAATGCATCGGCCGACGATATGGCCCATCAGCTGTACGGCAAACTCAACCGTAACCTCACCGAACAGGAGTGGACCCGCTATGTAGGCGCTTCCATTCCATATATGAAATTCAAATGAGAAGGCTTGCGTATCATATCAGCCTGATGGCCGCCGTGCTGCTGTGCACGGTGCAGGCTGCCGCACAAAGCGGAGGGGAAGCCTATATGGGTATCCCTTACTTCCGGAACTTCTCGGCCGGACAGTACGATGCCCACAACCGTAACTTCGACGTCCTCTGTGACGAAGAAGGACACACCTTCTTTGCCAACTTCGAAGGCCTTCTTGTATACGATCACGTCAACTGGAGAGTGGTCCACACCCCGGACATTTCGCGTGTGGTGAGTCTCCGGAAAGATGTGGACGGAGCCATCCTCTTTGACGGAATCAATCTGACGGGACGGGTAGAATCCTTCGACGGAGACTCCCTGCAGGTATCCTATACTCCCCTGGAGGGTCAGAGAAGACCCGCCGAGGCCCTTGATGCCGCTGTAGACCGTTGGAATGATGTCAGGGTATACCAGCGTCTCCAGCTGAGCCCGGAGCGCACCCTGCTGGCTACGGCCACGGACGGTGTCATCGCCATCGACGCCGAGGGACGCGAAGTCTGGAGAATCAACGTGGAAGACGGCCTCTGCTCCAACAGCATCACCAAACTGGCCTACGACGGCAAGGGATCGGTCTGGGGCGCTACGGACAACGGCGTTTTCTGCATCTCCATCTCTGAGATCTATACCCACTTTACGGATAAAGAGGGCCTCCGAGGCCAAATCTCCTGCATAGAGATGTGCGGCCCCACCCTGATGGTGGGTACGTTCCAGGGCCTTTTCCGCCTGGAAGGCCAGCGCTTCATCCCGGTAGAACAAATCCACCACGCCTGCTGGAAGATGGTCCAGGGCGCTCCCGGAACGCTTTACGTAGCCACTTCCGACGGCCTGTATGAATATGCCAACGGAAAGGTCCGTCAGCTCACCACCAAGTTCTCCCTTTCCATCACCGCCCTGCAGGACGGTTCCTATCTGGTGGGTGAACTGGAGCGTGTGTGCCGTTTCCGTCCCGGAGAAGGCATCCACGTGGCGGGAGAGATTCCCAACATCACCAGTTTCAAGCAAGATGAGAAAGGCGGGATGTGGGCTTTGACCCTGGCCGGTGACTATTATTATATGGAAGCCGGTGCCAACCGCTTCCAGAAGAAGGAGGAGGGTCCCATCTCCAAGCTGTTCGAATACGTAGACCCGGACGGTCACGTCTGGCACAGCGACACGGACGGATCCGGCCTCTTCTATGACAACATGCCGGATGACCTCAAGGAATGGGTAGAGCCCTTCAACCTCTTCAAGGTCAACGCCATGCTGGTCCACGACGGCCTGGCCTGGATCGGTGACCACAAGGCCCTGGTCCGTTTCAACCTGGATCAGTGCGCCTCCACCCAACTGTTCGAACCCCAACTGCACATCCGCCGTTTCCATTTCAACAACGGAGACCTCGCCATCAGTTTCGCCAACGACAAGTTCGACCCCATCGGAGAAACCCTGTACAGTTTCCGCCTCAAGGAAGACAACGCATGGTCGGCCTGGAGCAGCCAGCAGGAATTCCTGTTTGCCAACCTCAACTTCGGCTCCTACCAGGTGACCGTCCGTTCCAAAGATGCCTTCGGCCTTATCACCGAAACCATTCCGTACGAGTTCAAGCGGCCTTATCCGGTCTTCGTACGCTGGTATTCCCTGCTCCTGTACCTTGTTATCATCGTCCTCCTGGTCAACCTTTGGTTCCGGCTCCGCATGCGCCGAATGGCCGAAGAACAGCAGAGACTGGAAGCCATCGTGGATGAAAGGACCAAAGAACTGAGATCGGCCCAGGACCAGCTGCTCCGCCAGGAGCGCGAGGCCGCCATCGGTAAACTGACCAAGGGCCTGATTGACCGCATCCTCAATCCTATGAACTATATCAACAACTTCGCCCATCTTACGCTGGGCTTGTCCAAGGATATACGCCAGAACATTGAGGACGAGAAAGAGCACATTACTCCCGATATCTATGAGGATTCGATGGATGTAATGGATATGATGAAGACCAACCTGGAAAAGATCGAGCAGCACGGAACCTCCACGACCCGTACCCTCAAGGCCATGGAGGAAATGCTCAAGGAGCGTTCCCAGAAGTTCGAACCTACGGACCTGGCCCAGATCTGCCAGCAGTGCGTGGACAAACTCAAGAACTACTGCGCCAACGAGATAGCCTCCCTGAACATCCAGGTAGAAGCCAACCTGCCGGAGACGCCCCTGATGCGCAATGTGGTGGCCGAGCATATGAGCAAGTCCATTATGTCCATGCTCGCCAACAGCATCTACGCCATCAAGAAGAAGGCCGAAAAGGGAGGAGCCCCGTACAGCCCGGTGGTCCGCATCACGGCCACGGAGGAAGGAGGAAAGGCCCTCATCAAGATTTACGACAACGGTATCGGTATAGAAGAAAGCATCCTGGCCAAGATTTTCGACCCCTTCTTTACCACCAAGCCCACCGCAGAAGCCCCTGGCGTAGGACTGTACCTGAGCCAGCAGATCATGCACGACTGCGGAGGCAACATTACGGTAAGTTCCGTAAAGGACGAATACACAGAATTTGTAATTACCTTGACTTAAGATACAAACCATGTCTGAGGAAATAGAAGATCTGAAAAAGCAGGTAGAATACCTGCAGCAGCAGTTGAACAAGCAGGAAAAGATGGCCTCCCTGGGCCTTCTCAGTGCCGGCATTGCCCACGAAATCCAGAATCCCCTGAATTTCGTGATCAATTTCAGCAAGATGTCCACCACCTTGCTGGAAGACATGCAGGATATTGTGAAGGACTGCAAAGAAAAACTGGGAGAAGACGATGCCGCCGACCTCCAGGACATTTCGGAAGATCTTAAGGAGAATCTTGCCAAGATTCAGGAACACGGAGAGCGGGCCATCAGCATCATCCGGGGCATCCTGCTGCAAAGCCGCGGCAAGGCGGGAGAAATGCTACCTACCGACATCGGCCAGCTGGTCCACGAATATGTGTGGCTCAGCTACCACGCCATGCGCGCCAACGACAAGAACTTCAACATTTCCATCCAGGAAGAGATTCCGGAGGGCCTGCCCAAGTTTATGGTAGTCCCCCAGGACCTGAGCCGCGCCGTTCTCAACGTAATGAACAACGCCTGCTATACGGTCCGGGAGAGAACCGGCCTGGAAGGACCGGACTACAAGCCCACCATCCAGGTGAAGGTGGCCTACACTCCCAAGGGAGCCAGTGACGGAGAAATCCGCATCGACATCACGGACAACGGTATGGGTATGACGCCCGAGGTCAAGGCCAAGATCTTCGAGAATTTCTTCACTACCAAACCCGCCGGTCAGGGAACCGGCCTGGGAATGGGCATCACCTATGATTTGATTACCAAGAATCATAAAGGACAGCTGCTCGTGGAAACCGAGCCCAAAGTAGGAAGTACCTTTACTTTCATCATTCCTGTAAAGATTGTAAAATGAGATCCCAAAGATACATAATCGCGCTCCTTATCCTGTTCATCTCTTCGGCCGTCAAGGCGCAGGAGGCTACGCGTGTGTATGAATCGGCCCAGGAGGCCTATGAGCTCGGTCTTTTCCAGAAGGCCGATTCCCTCCTGACCGGTTCGGTGAACAGTTTCAAGGGAGAGACCCGCATTGGCGTATACCGCCTTCTGGCCCTGTGTAACCTCAATATGGACAAACCCGAGGTAGCCGAGACCTGGGTCTCCAGCCTGCTCACGGTAGATCCCTACTACAGCGTGTACAACGACACGCCCCGGTTTGCCGAGTTGGTGAACCGCCTCAAGGCCGGCAAGAGCGCCACCATTACCACGGCTTCCCAACAGGCCGAATCCATTGAGGAGGCGCCGGTTCCGGTTACCCTTATCACGGAAGAGATGATCCGCATCATTGGGGCCAGAACCTTGAAGGAAGCCTTGATTGCCTACGTGCCCGGTATGACCGACATAGCCTGCAACGAAGAGATGAACGTGGCTATGCGAGGCATCTATTCCTCCGGCCAGGAGAAGGTGCTCATCATGCTCAACGGCCACCGCCTCAACAGTTATTCCACCAACGCAGCCAGCCCCGATTTCTCCATCAGCCTGGAAAAGGTCAAGCAGATCGAGGTGCTGCGAGGCCCTGCCTCCTCCCTGTACGGCGGCGTGGCTCTTACCGGTGTGGTCAACATCATTACCAAGGAAGGTTCGGACGTGGACGGTTTCCTGGCCAAGGCCAGCGTGGGCAACTACGGACAGGTCCGCGGAGACCTCCTCTTCGGCAAGCGCTACCTCTCTCTGGACTTCCTCACCTGGGCCACCGTCTATCAGGCCACCGGTCAGAAGGTGCATTACGGCAACAATTGGGACGAACAGCCCTATTCCGTGATGCCCATCGAGGGAGACATGATCATTGGCGGCTACAACAAAACGCCGTCCTACGACCTGGGTCTGTCCCTGAAGTGGAACAAGCTGAGCCTGCTGTACGACCGCCGTTTTGCCAAAACGGTGGCTCCCCTGTCCCTCAGTTATTTCTTTACCCCGTACAGCTACGACAGTTACCGCTATATCAACAACCACGCTCCCGGTTACGCCATCACCTCCCAGCACGCAGAACTGGGTTATTCGGACCGTGCCGGCGGCTTTGCCTGGCAGGCCAAGGCCTTCTTCGACTCCCAGGACCAGCAGCGCTACCAGATAGGCGGAGACGAGATTCCGGAAGTGGGTGCCAACGACGTACATCCCACCGGAGCGGAGGACATTACCCTCAAACTCTATGACGGAGTGTTCCAAAGCGCCAACTGGAGCGAATTCACCTACGGTTTTTCGGCCCAGGGAAGCTACAATTACAATTTCGGAAAGAACCATTCGGGTATCATAATGATTGGCGGCCAGTTCAACGATTTCTATCTGAACGACGCCAGTTACCTGGAAGGAAGGTATTATAAGGACATCCTGAAGGTTTTCAACGAAGGAAAGGTCCTGTACACCGGCCGTGAGACCAGCGCCGACGCCTATCTCCAGGTAAAGCACACCTGGAAGGACCTGGTCCTGAACGCCGGCCTCCGCTATGACTTTAAGGAGCGTTCCCACGGCAAGAAAATGAACGTGCTCTCCCCCCGTATCGCCTTGATCTATTCCTGGCCCAAACTGAGCACCAAGATCAGTTATTCCAAGTCCTTCGTGGACTCGCCGTATTTCTACCGCAACAATACCTTTGACATCAACTCCGGAGACGCCGAACTCTCCCCGGAATACCTGAACTCCTGGCAGATGTCCTTCTACAGCGACGGCAAGATTGTTCCGGGCCTCAAGTTGGAACTCAACGGCTTCATCAACAAGGCCGATGATTTCATCATCCAGAGTGAGGTGGGTAATACCAACGCCGGTAGCCTCACCAACGCCGGTGTGGAAGTGGTGGCCAGTTACACCCACGCCCGGTTTATGGTGGACGGAAACGTCACCTGGCAGCGGGTTCTGACTTCCCAGAACTTCAGCATCATCAACCACAGCGTTTACAACATCCCGGATTGGCAGGCCAACCTGACCGCCTCCGTGGAGGTATTGAAGGGGCTCAAGATCAACGCCCACGCCAACTTCATTTCCAAGCAGTTCAGCCAGTATTCCCTGCCCGGGACCGAACCCCTGGACATCAACATTCCGGCCCGCATCCTGTTTGACCTGGGCGTGAGCTATCACATCTGGAAAGTGGAAATGGGCATCAATGTCTACAACATTGCCAACACTTCCTACAAACAGGGTGGATCCAGCGTAGCCCCTATGCAGCAGGCAGGACGCTGGCTGCTGGGCCACGTGGCCTTCAAGTTCTAAGATTATTCAGTCAGTAGTGTATGGATTTGTATTTTGATAAGCTCTCGAAGCATTTAAGAGAGATAATAGACCGATATAAGGACAAGCCGGCCTACATCCTGGCCAACCGGGAGGTCACCTATGCCCAGATGGACGAGATGGCCCATCGCATAGCCTCCGGCCTGGCCGCCCGGATAGACCCCAAAGCCGGAGATCCCGAGGTCCCCGTGCGCATAGGCATCTATCTGGGCCGAAACCAGCATTATCTGCCCTGTATGCTGGCTTCCATCAAACTCGGCTGCTCCTATGTTCCCATTGACGTGGAGAATCCATTGGAGCGCAGGGACTTCATCTGCAAGGATGCAGGGGTAAGTTATCTGATAACGGCCGACAATATCAACGAACTCCTGGAAAGCCCCCTCACGGAACTGCCGAATCTCAAGAGAGGCTTTTCCGAGATTTATATGATCTATACCTCCGGCACTACGGGACAGCCCAAGGGGGTTTCGGTCCCCTTCAAGGCCCTTTACAGCTATTGCCAGACGGTCTGTCACCCGGAGAATTTCCAGATCAGCGACCATTCCGTCATCCTCCAGTTTGCCAGCATCAGTTTCGATGCCTCCGTCCTGGAGATCTATTCCTCGCTGTTCTACGGCGGCACCCTGGTCATAGCCCAGAACGAAGAGAGGCACAATGCGATGCTGCTCCACAATCTGATCCAGGAGAAAGGGATTACCTTTACCTTTATGCCCCCTTCCCTGCTGGCCATCTTCCCGGATTACGATTTCCCCGCTATGGAAACCTTATCGGCCGGCGGCGAAGCCATTCCGCACAGCCTCACCAGCAAGATAGCCGGAAAGTATCCCTACCGCTTTGTAAACGGATACGGCCCCACCGAGACCTGCGTGGTCATCACCACCCACGAGTTCAAGAGCGCCGAAGAGTGGAAGTGCATAGGCAAACCGGCCCCCGGCGTGGTCTGCTACGTGGTCAATGAAAAGGGCCAAAGGGTAGCCCCGGGAGAAACCGGAGAACTGCTGGTGGCCGGCAACCAGGTGACCAACGGTTACTGGAACCGCCCGGAACTCACGGCCCGCGCCTTCTCCGACAATCCCTTTGAAAAGGAGCACGACGGAATCGATGTCTCCAGGGTCTATCACAGCGGAGACCTCGTAACCCTGAACCCGGACGGCAGTTTTGACTATATGGGCCGAAAAGACTCGCAGGTGAAACTGCACAGCTACCGCATCGAACTGGGAGAGATCTGCGCCGCCATCGAAAGGCAGGAAGGCGTGGAAAGGGCTTTCGTCCGCCTGGAGGAAATAGGAACCGAGAAATACATCGTGGCCTATGTCCTGCTGGCAGAAGGCGTGGAAGGCTTCGACGCCATCAAGAAGCAACTGGCCAAGGAACTCCCCGCCTATATGGTCCCCACTTACTGGAACAAGGTCAAGGCGTTCAAGCTCAACATCAACGGTAAGATTGACCAGTCGGCCCTTGTCAACGAGGCCATCAATCCGGTCACTACCAACGATACGCCCGTCACCCCCGGCGAGGAACTGCTCATCCAGGCAGCCGCCGGTCTGGTGGGCCTGCCCGGCATCAATGTGGATGCAGACCTCATCAACGACGTGGGCATCACTTCCCTGCACATTATGCAGCTCATCGTCCTGATGGGTATGTCCGGCTTCCATCTGACCGCCAACGATTTCTATACGCTCCGGACCATCCGCCGGATTATGAAGGCCGAAAAACATCCCAATGCCTTCTGGTTTGGCAACGGAGAGAACGAGCCGGAGAAGCCGGTGATCATAGTCATCAGCGGATATACCAGCTTTGACTTCCTCTTTGGAGAATGGGCCCAGAACGTTTCCCACAAGTTCGCCATCTATGCCATCGAGTCCTACCATACCATTATGCAGGACCGGCTCACGGACATCGACGGCCTGGTAGACATCTATGAGACGTATGTGCAGGATGTTGTCAAGGAGCGCCACGTAGCCGCCATTACCGGCTTCTGCGCCGGCGGAGAGCAGGCCCTGGCCCTGGCGGCCCGCATTTACAACAAACAGGACTATAAGCCCCGCGTGGTGGTGCTGGACGGAGAACTGGACCGCGACATCCATATCCAGAATATGCTCAAGCCCGCCTACTTCTTCCCCCACCTGAACGAAGAGCGCAACAACAAGAGGGCCGACCTGGATATCAACCTGATGGCCACCATGCCGGAGGAAACCTACAACGGACCGGTCACATCCATCGTTTCCACCATCTATACGGAAACCAGCGCCGTGAGTGCGGGCTTCGTCAAATCGCCGGAATTGAAAAAACTGGAAAAGGCGGAGTTCCTCACCAACGAACAGCGTTGGAAGAGGCGGTATCCCAATTGTGAGATTATCCACTCCCACACCGACCACAACCAATTCCTGATTACCCAGGAGAGCAAGGATATGGTTGTAGATTATTTCCTCAATAATATCTGAGTTTTTTTGTAGTTTCGGGAAAACCTGCTATCTTTGCATTCCCGAACTGGTACTATGGCCGAGTGGTTAGGCACAGGTCTGCAAAACCTGCTACAGCGGTTCGATTCCGCTTGGTACCTCCAAAAATGCCTCTGACATATGCCAGAGGCATTTGTTTTTAAGAGAATGAAGGACTACGGAAAAACCAAAATAGCGTGTTACCTGGGTTTTGTAACCCAGGCCATCGTGGCCAATTTTACGCCGCTCCTGTTCATGGCTTTTCACCGGGAGTACCAAATCCCTATAGCCAGCCTGGCCCTCATTCCGGCCGTTTTCTATGTGGTTCAGCTGATCACGGACTTCCTTTGCGCCAAGTTCAAGAACATAGACTACCGCAAGAGCATCATCGTATCGGAGGTAACATCGGCCCTGGGACTGGCCGGCCTGGCCTTCGTGCCCGGCCTTTTCCACAATCCGCTGGTGGGCATCCTTCTCTGCGTCACGGTCTATGCCGTGGGCAGCGGCCTTATTGAAGTGCTCTGCAGCCCCATCATCGAGGCCTGCCCTTTCCCCAATAAGGAGGGAATGATGAGCCTGCTCCATTCCTTCTACTGCTGGGGCGCCGTAGGTGTAATCCTGGGCTCCACGCTGTTCTTTACGGTGTTCGGACTGGACAACTGGCGCATCCTGGCCTGCCTGTGGGCCTTGATTCCGCTCTATAACATCCTCAATTTCGCCACCTGCCCCATCGAGCCCATCGTGGCCGATTCCGAGGGAATGACTATGGGACAGTTGCTCCGCAATAAGACTTTCTGGCTCTTCCTGCTGCTGATGATTGCAGCCGGTGCGTCCGAAAGCACCATGGCGCAGTGGACATCGGCCTTTGCCGAGGCTTCCCTGGGCGTGGACAAGGCCATCGGAGACCTGGCGGGTCCCTGCGGCTTTGCTTTCTGTATGGGTCTGGGACGGCTCTGGTATGGAAAGAAAGGCCAGAACCTGGATTTATCGGCCTATATGACGGGCGCTGGTATCCTCACTTTTGCCGCCTATCTGACGGCTTCCCTGGCCCGGATTCCTATGGTCAGCCTGGCAGGCTGTATGGTCAGCGGTCTGGCCGTGGGCATTATGTGGCCCGGTTCCATCAGCCTTACATCGGCCCGTATGCCCGGTGGCGGAACGGCTCTGTTCGCCCTGCTGGCCCTGGCCGGTGATGCCGGCGGCACCTTTGGCCCCTCCCTGGTGGGACTGGTCACCCGGTCCGGTGGAGACGACATCCAGAGCGGTATCCTGGCCGCCTCCTTCTTCCCCGCCCTCCTGGTTTTGTGCCTGCTGGCTATCCGCCGCAAGAAGTAAAATCAGCGGCTGTGGACAGGACACCGCCCAGCAGTAAGAAGGGCCGATTATTTGTATAATAATCTTCGTATCTTTGTCTCCTGTATGAATCCCATCTCCCAACGCCTGCTGAACCAGCAACTGATTTGCCCCCAGATGAAATCGCCGCTAGAAGTGGTGAGCTGGATGGGCGCGATGCAGGCGCAGGAGTACCGGATGATGCGCTGGGCAGTGGGAATGCGCACCAAAAGGCCCAGTGCCAAGGCGTTCGAGAAGGCCTACAATGAAGGCCAGATTGTCCGGGTACACCTTTTCCGCACCACCTGGCAGTTGGTGGCGGGAGAAGACCTGGGATGGATGCTGGAACTCTGCCGGAGCAATGCCCTCCGCGGGATGGCCGGATGGATGCACTCCAACGGCGTTGACATCCCCTTGGCCGAACAGGAAGCCATCCAGACCCTTTTCAGCGATTATCTTTCCAAAAGCCGGATAGCCCAAAAGGCCGATTTCGCCAAGGCCCTCAAGGACAGGGGTATCGCTATGGAGGAGCATCGGCTCTCCTACCACATCCGCCTGGCCGAGTACAGCGGCCTTCTCTGCAGCGGAGACCTCTTCCCCCTGAAGCAAAGCTATGCCCTATCGGCCCAAAAACTGCCTCAGGTGCCCAAAATCAGCCAGGAAGAAGCGCTGGCCAAGCTGGCCAGAACTTACTTCCGCAGCCACGGTCCCGCCACCCTGGAAGACTTCGTCTGGTGGTGCGGCCTCAATATCAGCGACTGCAAAAAGGGCATCAGCGCCATTCAGGGAGAACTCATCGAGGAACGGTGGAAAGGACTCTCCTTCCTACGCCACCGGGACAGCCGCACCCGCGGATTCCGCAGCGGAACGGTAACACTGCTTCCGTCCTACGATGAATACCTGATTGCGTACAAAAGCCGGCACGTGTCGGTCCATCCGGACCATATGCACCGCGCGCACAGCGGCAACGGCATCTTCTGGCCGGTCATCCTCCAGGACGGTGAAGGGGTTGGCAACTGGTCCGCAGCCGGCGGGAAAGTCCGGGCCGATGCCTTCTTTCCCAATGCAGACCTCAGCCAGGAAGCGCTGGCGGAAGAGATAGAAAGGTATCAGAAGTTCCTGAAACGCTAGTGCCGGAGAGCCGTCAGGCTGTTGTAATCGGCATAGACGTCGCGGACCACATCGTCCCAGTTCTGGTAGAGGGTGGCCCGGGCACTGGCGCTCACGCGGGAATAGCCCTCCTCATCTGAAAGGATATCCAGAATGGTACGGGCATAGTTCTCCTCTCCGCCGGCCGAAATATAGCCATTGACACCAGGGGTGACGGTAGCGGCGGTGCGGGCGCCTTCCAGGAAAACCGTAGGCGTTCCCTGACAGGCGGCTTCAATCTGCACGAGCGAATTGGCGTCATAGAGGGACGGGAACAGGAAGAGCTTGGCACGGGAGTAAAGTTTTTCCAGCATCGGCCTGTCTGCCAGACCGCACATCACCACTTCTTCCTTCAATCCCTCCTGCTCCACCAGAGCCGCCAGTTTTTCCTCGTCCTGTCCTTTTCCCGCAAAGAGCATCCGGAAGTTTTTCAGCCCCATCTTCTTGGCTATGGCCAGGGAACGGACGGTAAAGTCTATGTTCTTGATGAAGTTGATTCGGCCCACGAAAAGAAAGACCGTGGCGTCCGACGGGATTCCATAGGTGCGGTTCACTTCTTCGGCGGCCGCTGCAGGATCCGGCACCGGCTGGTGATCCGTGGCATTGAGGCGCACCTTGCAGGGGGCCTTAAGGCCGTATTCATTGATATACAGATCCCGGATGGCACTGTTGACGGCCCAGCACTCATCGCAAAGGTTAAAAACGTTCATCACACTGCCCAGGGCCAGGTCTACAGCCGGTTTGATTTTGCCGGCCAACAGGGTCTGCTGCTCAATATCCTGCTTGTACTGGCTATGCAGCGTGGCCACAAGGGGAAGCTTGTGAAACTTGGCAAACAAAGCCCCGGCCAGACCCACGGAAAAGGGAGAATGGATATGGACCAGATCAATTCCGCTCCGGATGAGCTGGGCGTCAAAATGGGGATCCAGCATAGATGTAGGAATGTCATAGTCGTTGCCAATCATAGGAAGAGAAGTGCAACGGACCACTTCGTACGGAAGGGTTTCATCTTCTTCTTTGTGATAATTGCGCGTTGCCGGACAGAAAACTACAACGTCACAGTATTGGACCAGCCGGCGGGCATAATTATCCACCACTTTGATGACGCCGTCCACCATGGGATACCAGGTATCTATGAACAATCCTACTTTTTTCATATGTCTCCAGTTTAGGAAAAGATTCTGGACTGCAAGTTACAAAAAATAATAGATTTTTCTTACTTTTGTACCATTGCAATTCACACCTTATGCAGCCACAGCCCATCACTGAGTCGATGGATTTTGCCTTTATGGGCGAAGTCAAGGCCGGATTCCCCTCCCCGGCCAGCGATGTCCGTGAGCGGCTGGACCTGACCAAGCTGCTGGTGCGCCATTCGGCCTCCACTTTCTTCTTCCGCATTGACGGCGTCTCTATGGTGGATGCCGATATGGACGAAGGCGATATCATCATCGTGGACCGCGCCGTGGAGCCGTACAACGACTGCAAGGCCGTCTGCTTCATTGACGGGGAATATACGGTCAAACGCGTCCAGATAGAGAACGACCACGCCGTGCTGCTCCCCTGCAACAGCAACAACAAAAAGTTCAAGCCCATACCCGTGGGGCCGGAGAACAGCTTCCTCATCTGGGGGGTGGTTACCTGGATTGTCAAAAAGGCCTAGCGGATGTACGCCCTGGCCGACTGCAACAATTTTTTCGCCTCCTGCGAAAGGGTTTTCCGTCCGGAACTGAACGGGAAACCGGTGATCGTGCTGTCCAACAACGATGGCTGTGCCGTGGCCCGCTCCAACGAAGCCAAGGCCCTGGGCATTCAAATGGGCGCTCCCCTGTTCAAGATCCGCGATATTGTTGAGAAGAACCACGTGGCGGTCTTCTCTTCCAATTTTGCCCTGTACGGAGATATGTCCCGCCGCGTTCAGGAAGTGCTGCGGGAATTTGCCCCGGCGGTGGAACAGTACTCCATAGACGAGGCCTTCCTGGACCTGAACGGGCTGGTGGGAAAGGATTTTGACGCCTACGCCAAGGAGATTTCCCGCGCCTGCTGGAAATATACCTCCATTCCGGTATCGGTGGGCATAGCCCCCACCAAAACCCTGGCCAAGATAGCCTCCAAGCTGTGCAAGCAGTATCCCAAACTGAAGGGCGGCTGCTATATGTACCGGCCCCAGGACATAGAAAAGGTGCTGCGGAAATTCCCCGTGGAAGATGTCTGGGGCATTGGCCGGCGCAGTTTCCGCAAACTGGCCGCGATGGGGATTCAATCGGCCTGGGACTATACCCAGTTGCCGCAGGCTACGGTCCGGAAACTGTTTGCCCTGCCCGGCTTCCGAACCTGGCAGGAACTGCGCGGCATCCCGTGCATCGAATTCGAAGATCTCATCGAGCCCCGGCAGAGCATCTGCGTATCCCGCTCCTTTGCCCACGAGATTACCGCTCCGCAGGAACTGTGCTCCCAGATAGCCACCTTTACCGAAACCGCCGTCCACAAACTCCGCGAGCAGGGCTCCCTGGCGCTGGAACTGGCCGTCTTTGCCACCACCAACCGGTTCAAGGAGGACCTGCTGCAGACCAGCGCCGGTCTCTGCGTCACGCTGCCGGACGCCACGGCCGACCACCGGACCCTGGTAATGGCTGCCGTAGACGCCTGCAGAAGGCTCTACAAGCCCGGCTACGGCTATAAGAGGGCCGGCATAGTCTTCACCAGGCTGGTGCAGGAAAAAGGCTATACGCGCTCCCTGTTCGATGATCCCGACACGGTCCAGAAAGAAGCCAGCCTGTCCGGAGCCATCGACCGTATCAACAAGAGTTTCGGCCCCGGGGCCATTCTGTTTGGGGTACAGGGAGACGGAAAGGTCAAGAATGCACGCGAGCATCAGTCTCCCCATTACACGACGCTGTGGGAAGACCTTCCTAAAGTGAAAGTGGAATAATTATTTCTGAGGGCCGAAGACTTGGTTGATCAGGGCCTCGAACTCCTTGAAGGCGAAAGTATCGGACAGTTCCCTCAGGGCATCTGCCAGGCCGCGGTAATGCCACTCGTGCTCCTTGGGGTCCGTGGTGTGGAAGATGGACCAGAGCTTTTCTCCCATAGTGGCATAATCCCTTGCGATGGCGCGCATATTGGAGAGTTTGTCTCCCAGGGCTACCATCTTGGCCTCGTGCGGGGCGTTGGTAAGCCGGTCAATGGCGGCCTGCTTTCGGTCGTGCCAGCTGTCTTCTTCGCTGACGCCTTCCATAAAGACGTCGCTTTCGGCCTCTACCAAACCGGCAATGCGGTCTCCGAACTGCGCGCGGATGTCTTCAATGCTTACGGAAGTATCTTCTACCGTATCATGCAGGGCGGCGGCGGCCAGCAGTTCCTGGTCCGGAGTCATGGTGGCCACGATCTCCACCGCTTCCATAGGGTGAACGATATAAGGGAATCCCTTTCCTCTTCTTTCCGTTCCGGCGTGGGCCTTGACGGCAAAAACGATAGCGCGATCCAGCAGCTGGGTATCAAGCGGTTTGTTGGCCATATCTACTTCTTTACTTTGGCTTTGTTGAAGATGACGAACTCGTTCATCACAAAGTTGAAACAGCCGGAGAAACACAGGCCCAGCAGGTTACACAGCACGGGTTCCACGGAAAGATCCTGGAACCAGCCCTGGGAAACGAACAGGAAGTGGAAGCCCTGCATGGCGCCCAGTTTGATGAGGTATCCGCCAATGCACGTGGCATTGTAGGCAACGCAGTGCCGGACCAGCGAACGCAGGCTGCCGGGCTTGGAAACGCGTTCTTTCCAGACCCAGTAATATGCGATGAAGAAGTTGGTTAGGGTAGCTAACTCGAAGGAGATGGTAGGTGCAATCCAGAAGCTACCCCAGTAAGAACCGTCAAAGACGTACTCGCTTAAAACCCAGTGCAATCCCAGGTCAACGATGGTTCCGGCCACGCTGGTGAGGGAGAAGACAATGAATTTCTTCAGTATTTCCAATTTGCGGTTCATTAAGGACAAAGATACAAATTTTTGTTATTGTCGCAAAATTGGAGTATCTTAGCAAATGTATTTGTACTGAAGCATGAAGACCATCATTCCGCCCGTAGACAGGGACGCGCTGCTTGCAGAGCTCAATGAAAAAACACTCCTGCGCAAAACCAACCGTGCTGGAAATGAGCTCTATATCGTAGGACCGGAGGCCACCAACGTCATCCGGGAGATAGGCCGATTAAGGGAAATCGCCTTCCGCAACGACGGCGGAGGAACTGGCCGGGAACTGGACATAGACGAGTTTGACACCAACTCCGCCTACGGTTACAAACAGTTGGTCCTGTGGGATCCGGAGGCCCGGGAAATCATTGGCGGCTACCGCTTCTGCATCTGCGACCAGGCCGTCTTCAACCGGTACGGTCAGCCCATCCTCACTTCGTCCCATATGTTCGAATTCTCCAAGCGTTTCCTGGAAGACTACCTCCCCTACACGCTGGAACTGGGCAGAAGTTTTGTCTCCATAGAATACCAGAGTTCCAAGGCCGGCGCCAAGAGCCTCTATGCCCTGGACAACCTCTTCGACGGAATTGCCGCCATCGGCATCCTCTATAACAGGCGCATCAAGTATTTCTTCGGCAAGGCCACCATCTACCGCGGTTATCCCACCGAGGCCCGCGAAATGATTATGGTCTTCCTCAAAAAGTACTTTGGCAAACACAGTCGCCTCATCCGCATCCGCAAAGAAGTAAAGGTGGAGAACCCCCACAAGTACTCCAGACTGTTCAAAGGCCTCGATTTCAAGGAAGGATACAAGGTTCTGAAAGGCGAAATCACCAGAATGGGCGTGTTCATTCCCCCGCTGGTGAATACCTATATGAACCTCTCCCCCACTATGGACTACTTCGGAACCGGCATCAACGACGAATTCGGAGACGTATACGATTCCGGCCTGCTGATCAACTTCGAGGAAATGTACCCGGAGAAGAAGGAGCGCCACGCAGAGAGTTTCATGGCCCTGGGCCTCCAGCACCTCCGCAAACTGCTCCGCCGCTTCCAGCAGAAACGGAAATAGTCCGGAATTATCGCTATCTTTGCGAACCTAAACACGTGTATTAAAATAATGTCAGAAGAGAAAAAACAAGCAAACCGGGTTCAGACCTCCATCTTGAATCCCCTTGAAAAGAAGGTCCTGGTGTGGCTGGCAGAGAGAATGCCATCCTGGGTCACTTCCGATATGCTAACCCTGGTGGGCTTCATCGGCTCCCTGGTCATGGCCACGGGCTATGCCCTTTCCAACCTGAACCTCCAATGGCTGTGGCTCAGCTGCTTCGGCCTGTTCCTGAACTGGTTCGGAGATTCCCTGGACGGCAGCCTGGCCCGCGTCCGCAACGCTCAGAGAAAAACCTACGGATTCTTCATTGACCACAACGTGGATGTCATCAACGAGACCATTATGTTCATCGGCGTGGGTTGCAGCCCCCTGGTCAATATGAGCTTTGCCATGTTTGCCCTGGTGGGTTACTTTATGCTCAGCATCTACGTTTACATCGACTGCCACCTCAAGGGCGAGATGCGCCTCACTTTTGGAATGCTGGGTCCCACCGAGTTCCGTATCATCCTCATCCTCGTGAACATCCTGTTCATGTACATTCCCTGGCTCACTACTTGGAAGAAGACCATCTGGCTCTTCCACAACGAGTTCCATGTGGGCCTGTTTGACTATATTGCCCTGGGTGCCGCCGTCCTCCTGATCATCTTCTATATTGTAGGATTCTTCAAGGACGCTGCTTACTACAGCAAGATAGATCCGCCCAAGAACAAACAGGAGTAAATGTACGTCATCACTCACGAAAAAGCAGCCAACGAGCTTTCCCCCATCTTCAAGGGATGGAAGGGAAAGCTTCTGTATAAGATAGGCCTCAAACTCACCGGCATAGACCACGTGAACGAGACCCACGACCGCGTGGGAAAGGCCGGCATTCCGGACGGACCCGAATTTGCCAAGGGCATCCTGGACGATGTGGGGATCGATTTCCGGATAGGCCACGCCGAAAGGCTCCAGAGCCTGCCCGAGGGGCCCTTCATTGCCATTGCCAACCATATCTACGGTCACGTGGACGGCATCTGCCTGGTAGATCTTCTGGGGCACGTCCGGCCCAAGACCAAGGTGATGGTGAACGAGTTCCTGATGTGGATCAAAGGCCTTACGCCCAACTTTATCTCCGTGAACCCGTCCCTGGGAATCAAAGGCAGAGCCACCTCCACCAGCATCAACGGTGTTAAAGCCGCCCTGCTCAATCTGCGGGAAGGCGAACCGCTGGCCCTCTTCCCTTCCGGCGCCGTGGCAGACCTCAAACCCAGCCGGGGCTGGATCCTGGAAGAAAGAGAATGGCAGGAAGCCGCCATCAAGCTCATCCGCAAGGCCAAGGTGCCCGTGATTCCCATCCGCTTCTATGACCATAACAGTTGGTTCTACTATGGGCTGGGCCTGCTGGACTACCGCATCCGCTTTGTGCGCCTGTTCCACGAGCTCTTTAACAAACGGGGCACGCACCCCCGCATGGATATAGGAGAAGCCATCTCCGTAGAGGAGCAGAATGCCGTTCCCGAAGAGGAATTCGGCCACTTCCTGCGCCAGCGCGTCTATCAGATGCCCCTCCCCGAATCTTTCACTTTGCGTTCTGAATTATGGAAAAAGTAGTTCTGGTAACCGGAGGCAGCAGCGGCATCGGTGCTGCCACCGCCCGCGTACTGGCTCAGGCCGGTATGAAAGTCTATGCCGGCAGCCGCCGGGGTACATTGGAAACCCCTACCGAGGGCGTTGTTCCCGTGAAACTGGACGTCAATGACGCCGCCCTCACAGAGGCGGTCGTAGCCGATATCATAGCCCGCGAAGGTCACCTGGACGCAGTGGTTTGCAATGCCGGCAACGGAATCTACGGTCCCATTGAAGGAACGCTGGAGGAAGAAGCCCGCAGTCAATTCGAAACCAATTACTTCGGCGCTCTCAAAACCATCCAGGCATGCCTGCCGGCCTTCCGCAGACAAGGCCACGGACGCATTATCACCGTCACTTCCGTGATGGCCATCCTGCAACTTCCCTTCCAGGGCTTCTACTCTTCCGTGAAAGCCGCCTTGCTGTCCCTCTCCGAGTCCCTCTCGCTGGAGCTCAAAGGCACCGGCATCCAATGCTGCAGCGTTTTGCCCGGAGACGTATCCACCGGCTTTACCAACGCCCGCAAACTCAACGCCGCCGCCCAGGATCCTGCATCGCCCTACCGGGAGAAGATGGAAAAGAACCTCAAGAAGATCGAGGCCGATGAAAGGGGCGGCATGAAACCGGAAGTCATTGCCAAAGCCATTCTGAAGCAGCTCAAACGCCGCCATATGAAAGTCCGTGTAATTCCTAGAATAGACTATGCCGCCGTGGGCGCGCTGGTCCGCTTCCTGCCCGAAAAGTCCAAACTAGCCCTTTTGAATTACTTATACAGCTAATCTCTTGTACATTTAACAAAAACGACGTATCTTTGAGGGATGCGTCGTTTTTTGTCCATATGGCTCCTCCTGCTGGTATCCGTCGTTGCGGCTGCCCAGGGAACCACGCGTGTGCGCGGCCTGGTCAAGGACGCAGAGACCGGAGAACCCCTCCCCTTTGTGGGCGTTTTTTTTGACGGCACCACCATCGGCATTTCCACGGATATGAACGGCCACTACAGCCTGGAAACCCGTTCCCCCGAAGCAAAGGTGCTCACCGCTCAGCTCATAGGCTACGAGAGTCTCTCCATCCCCATTCAGCCCGGCTCTTTCTCGGAAATCAACTTCACCCTCCGGCCAGACCCCAAGCAACTGGCCGCAGCCTATGTGAAGCCCGACAACCGCTACATCCGGTCCATCCTCAGGAAGATCAGCCAGAACCTGGAAGCCCACGACCCTGACAACGCCCCCGACTGGAGCAGTCGTCTCTACAGCAAGATCGAAATCGATGTCACCAATATGGAGCCCATCATGAAGATTGGCTTCGTGGACCGCCATATGGGCTTTATGAACGACTATGCCGATACATCGGCCATTACCGGCCAGGCATTCATTCCGGCCCTCATCTCGGAAAACGTGTCGGACCTGTATCACAGCCAGGATCCCCAGTTCCAGCGGGAAGTGATGCGCTACAGCCATATGTCCGGCTTTGATACGGACAACGTGCTGCGGGAGTATACGGGAGCCCATCTTCTCAGGGCCAACTTCTACAAGAGAAGCCTCACCGTCCTCAATCTGGAGATTCCCAACCCGGTGGCCGCCAGTTCCCAGGTTTTTTACAACTACTACCTGGTAGATTCCCTCCAGGTGCAGGGCCGAAAAACCTATGTGCTTCGCTTCCATCCCAAGAAGCTGGTCACCTCCCCGACCCTGGACGGAGAAATGCAAATTGACGCAGAGGACTTTGGCATCCGGAGCGTCCACGCCGCCCTGTCCCAGGGTTCCAACGTAAACTGGATCCGCCACATCAACGTAGACATAGAAAACCGCCGCACGCCGGAAGGCCGCTGGTTCTTTGACGACGAGCGCCTGTTCATAGACTTCTCCATCGCCAGCAGCGACTCGTCCCGCATCCTGTCGTTCCTGGGCCGCAGACAGCTTTCTTTCCAGGAGCCGGTCTACGCTCCCATCCAGGACCAGGACGCCCTCAACTCCCCCACCCAGGTGGTGGAAAGGAATGTGCAGAAAGGCACTGAGCAGGAGTGGGCCCAGCTGAGGCCCTACCCCCTCGCTTCCCGCGAGCAGGGCATCTTTGACATGGTGGAAGCCTTCCAGCAGACCCGCTTCTACCGCAACAGCTACGGCCTGCTGCACGGCCTCATTACGGGCTATTTCCAAATTCCGGCCATCCGCTTTGAAGCGGGTCCCTGGGCCCAGTTTGTCTCCTACAACGAAACCGAAGGGGTCAAGCTGAAGTTTGGAGGAAGGACCTATAAGACTTTCTCGGAAGTGGTGCGCCTGGGCGGCTACTTTGCGTATGGCCTGAGGGACAAAAAGCCCAAATGGCAGGCCTCGGCCGAATTTATGCTGAGCCGAAAGGAGCATACCCGCAAGCTCTCCCTTACAGCCCGCCACGACTACAGCCAGTTTGGCAGCGCGGAGGGTCTGTTCTCCAACCAGACCGTGGTCACGTCCCTCGTAGCCCGTTCCCACTCCAATCTCCAGAGTATGGTCCGGGCCTTCGACGTCCTGTACGAACACGAGTTCAATCCCTCCGTCAATGCGTCCCTGGAGTGGACTTCGGCCCGCGTCTGGGGTAGCGACCAGGTTCCTTTCATCAGGCCCGACGGAAGCGTCCAGGAAAGCTTTTCGGCCCATACCCTGCACGCCAAAGTGCGCTTCTCCAAGGACGAGCGCGTATCCCGCAACACCTTCAAGAAGACCTACCTGTTTACCAAATATCCCATCTTCACCATCGATGTGATGGGCGGTATCAAAGGCATCACCAAAGACGACATCTCCTACATCCGGGCCACCGCCAACCTCAATTGGAAAATCCCGTCCCACGCTATTGGGTTCGGCCTTTTCAAGCTGGAGGGCGGCGCCATCTGGGGCAGCATCCCCTATCCCCTCCTCAAGATCCACGAGGGCAACCGGAGCTATTTCATGGACCGGTCGGCCTTTAGCCTGATGGACTATTATGAATTTGTTTCGGACCGCTGGCTCAGCGGCTTTTACGAGCATAACTTCAACGGATTCTTCCTGGGCAAGATTCCCCTTGTCAAGGAACTGGACCTGAGGGAAGTGGTCACAGCCCGCTTTGCCTGGGGTACCCTCTCCAAGGCCAACCGCGAAAACGCGCCCTTCCTGCTTCCTCCGGGTGCCGGAACCCTGGAAACTCCGTATGTGGAACTGGGTGTGGGCATAGCCAACATCCTCCGCGTACTGCGGGTAGACTTCTTCTGGCGAGTGACCCACCGCCTGCCGGAAGCCAAGAGAAACTTCACCGTCAACATAGGATTTGACGTAGATTTTTAACCAGAACAGCTATGAGACACAACATCCAGCAGCCCGTGTTGATCAAGCCCTTCCAATACGTCGGCCACATCGAGAACCCCTTCGACTCGTTCACCCTGCCCATCATTCCCTTCTCATTCTTAATGGAGGGCGAGGCTCTCGTAGAGGTGGACAACCAGAACTACTATCTGTCTCCCGGCCAGTTCTTGCTCATTCCGGAAAACCACGCCATCACCGTGAAGCATGCCACCCACTGCAAGGGATACCACGGTTACTTTCAGCTGAGTTTTCTCAAAGATGCCTCCTACCAGGTGCTGCGCCAGAGCAAACCCATCCTGCAGAGTTTCTGGTTTGACGATGCCGTGTTCATGGCCGCCCTTATGAAGCGGATGGTCACCGCCTATGAGGACAAAGACCTCAAGTTCCTTCAAAGCGCCATGGATCTGATTCTGGGACAACTCCGCCCCGGGGATCGCGTCACGGCCGTTCCCGAGAAGTTTCTCCAGCTGGTATTTGAAAAGGGAAAGACCCCGCTTACTGTATCGGAATACGCAGATATGCTGAGCGTTACGCCCAATTATCTCAATAAGGCCGTCAAGAACCGTACGCACCGTACCGCCATTGACTGGATTGAGATTGCCCGCATTAACATTGCCAAGAAACTGCTCAAGGATCCGGCCGTTTCCATTGCAGACATCTCCTCCCTGGTGGGCCTGCCGGACCAGTCTTACTTCTCCCGCTTCTTCAAGAAAAAGACGGGACAGACCCCGTCCGAGTTCCGCAACGAGCTTTAGCGCCAGCCGGTCACGGTCAAGACCCCGTTCTCCACACGGAACAGCACTTCCCTGCCTCCAAAGGGCATAGCGTACTCTTTCTCGGGCTTATCCTGATAGGCGGGACGGGGATCCAGCGCCAGGACATCGGCCAGGGCCTCTCTGTCCAGCGGACAGTCTTCCGGAATCACCACTTTCAGCTTCTTCTCCGGGGCTTCGGCGGCAAAACCGCACCGGGCATCGGGGAAACTGTCGGCATAGGCAATGTAGGGCTTGATGTCGTAGATGGGCGTTCCGTCCATAAGATCGGCCCCGCGCACCACCAGTTCCAGGTCGTCAACCTTAATGAGTTCCACGCAGGAAAGGCCTAAGGGATTGGGCCGATAAGGGGATCGCGTGGCCCAGACGCCCATAGCGGTGTTGCCGCCCAGACGGGGCGGACGCACGGTGGGCTGCCACTCCCCTTTGGCGGGCTTGTTGGCACTGAACCCCCAGATGAGCCAGAGGCGGCTGAATCCTTCCAGCCCTCTCAACGCTTCCCGTACCCGGTACTCGTCCGTAAACACTATGCGGCCTTCCAGTTTGGTAAGTCCGCTCTGGCGGGGAATCCCAAACTTGGAACCGAAAGGGCCCTTGTAATAAGCGACGGGCTTGATCTCCATAACTAGGAAAGGTATTTACCGTGACAACGGCAATAGCGGAGACCGCTGCCGCAGGGGCAGGGATCGTCCGGTGCCACATGCGGGATGGCAAATCCGATGGGAATGCCTGCGGCCCCCAGGTCCGAGGCGAAACCGGCCGTGATGGTGGGCTCGGGCATCGTCCAGTGGGGATATTCCTCTGCAGCGGAGACCGGCTCCTCCGGACGGGGCGTATGCCAGGCGGGCCAATCGGCCTTGCAAAGATTGGCTTCCGCAGCGCTGTGGCCGCAAAGAATCCACTTGGGAATGCTGTCTGCGTAATCGCTTACAATCTGGCAGCAGGCCAGCCAGCTGTCCTCGTCCAGTTCCGGGCTCATCGGGCTATCCATCAGCGGCTGGAAGAGGGCGTCGTTCTGCTCTACCGTGTACTGGGCTTCCATCCACGTGTCGTGCTGGGCTTTCACCAGTTCGTATCCTTCGTACCCCACGCGGCGGTACATCTGCTCCAGACGCATCCCTTCGGGCGTTTTAAGGCCTATTGTAAAGTAAGGCGCACCGGCACCGGCTTCCCGGGCTTCGGCCGCCGTAAAGGGCTTGAAATACTTCTGATGGAGTTCCTTGCGCTGGGTAAAGATTTCCTCCACGTTTTCCACGCAGGGAGAGCAGACATAGTCTCCCCACTCGTCCGTGTAGCGGTACATCTTTACCAGCGGGCTCTGGTGCAGCATCTTGGAGAGTTCCTTGAAATCTCCCCCGCGGGCTTCCTCAAACCAGTCCATCACCAGGTCGATGAAACGCTCGGTGGGCAGGATTCCATAGAGGTTCAGATAGCCCAGTCCCACGCGCTCCACTTCAAACTGGCCGCTCTTCTCGCAGGAACGCAGCACCTTGTCCACATCCGGAGCCACAATGTCGTACATCTCGCGGCTGATCCAGACTTTGTGGAAATTTTCGTCGGAATCGTCGTACTGCACGAGGCCCGTGACCTCCAGAAGGGAGGGATAGTCTGCGAAATCCTGGTACTGGACCTTTTCCGGGCCGGCGTGCACCAGTTCCCTCAGAAGGCGCACGTCCCGCTCCATCAAATGGGACATCCACCGGCGCGGCTGGGCGTGCAGGTAGGTGTGGAGCTGGTCCACCAGCTGGGACTTCCGCAGGCGGGGGCTGAGTTCACTTCCCAGGATGCTTCCCAGGTCCTCCAGCTCCACCTTCTGGAACCCGTCCAGGATGGTATGTAAAGTACGCTCTTCCATAAGGGATTGCAAAGGTAGTAAAAAAACGGGGATTCAGAATAAAAGGTTGATTTTTCTATGATAGGAAAGGATACCCTCCGGGGGGACTCCGTTCACTTCGTTCACTCCGGCCCCTCCCATTGTCTGACTCGTCATTGCTTCGCAATAACGGCCAGCCAACGGGCCCCTCCCCCTACCCAGATGCGGGGGTGCATATGCCCCCCGGAGTGTATCCCTTCCTTAAATAAAAAAGAGGTGCCCAGCAGAGCACCTCTACAAATAATAACTTTACGTAACACTATAAAGTATCAAAGTACTTTAGGATAGGATTACGGGCTGCGGTGGTTTCGTCCGGTCGGGAGATGGGCGTGTTGTGAGGGGCTTCGTGCAGGATGTTGGGATCCTGGGCGGCCTCGTCGGCAATCTTTCTCATCACCTCGATGAAGGCATCCAGCGTTTCCTTGCTCTCGGTCTCCGTGGGCTCGATCATCAGGGCCTGGTGGAACAGGAGCGGGAAGTAAATGGTGGGTGCGTGGAAACCGTAGTCCAGCAGGCGCTTGGCCACATCCAGCGTGGTGGCGCCGGGCACATCGTCGTGGGCGCCGTCGTTGATGAGGCCGTCAAAAACGAACTCGTGCTTGCACACGCCTTCGATGGGCAGCTTGTACTTGTCCTTGAGGCACTCCTTGATGTAGTTGGCACCCAGTACGGCGTACTGACCCACCTTCTGCAGATGGTCCTTGCCCAGGGAAAGGATGTAAGCATAAGCGCGCAGGATCACGCCGAAGTTACCGTGGAAACCGGACACGTGGATCGCCGGGATGCAATCGGCCAGATGCTGGGCCACACCCACGGGACCGCTGCCGGGACCGCCGCCGCCGTGAGGGGTGGAGAAGGTCTTGTGCAGGTTCAGGTGCATAATGTCAAAGCCCATATCGCCGGGACGGACCACACCCATCAGCGGGTTCATATTGGCACCGTCGTAGTACAGAAGGCCGCCAACGCCGTGCACCAGGGAGGCAATCTCCTGGATCTGGGTTTCGAACAGGCCCAGGGTGTTGGGGTTGGTCATCATAATACCGGCAATGTCCGGACCCAGCAGGGGCTTCAGGGCCTCCACATCAATGCGGCCGTTCTCCAGGGACTTCACCTCCACCACTTCCAGACCGCAGACGGCGGCGGAAGCGGGGTTGGTGCCGTGGGCGCTGTCCGGGACAATGACCTTGGTACGGGCCAGGTCTCCGCGGTTCATATGGTACTGGCGCATAATCATAAGGCCGGTGAGTTCACCGTGGGCGCCGGCGCAGGGAGCGAACGTAAAGGTGTGCATACCGGTAATGGCAGCCAGGGCCTTGTTCATTTCCTCGTACACCTTCTTGACTCCGGGAACCAACTCATCCTTCATCAGGGGATGCAGGCAGTTGAAACCGGGCAGGGCGGCCATCTCCTCGTTGATCTTGGGATTGTACTTCATGGTGCAGGAGCCCAGCGGATAGAAGCCGGTATCCACACCGAAGTTCATCTGGGAGAGGTTGGTATAGTGGCGCACCACATCGGGCTCGGACACCTGGGGCAGGCGCAGGGCGCTCTGACGCTTAAGGGCCGAAGGAACCTCGGGGGCGGCCGGATACTTGTTCACAGGCAGGGAGTAACCGCAACGGCCTTCCTGGGAGAGTTCGAAAACGAGTTTGTCGTAGTATTTCATAGCCTAGCCCTCCTTTACAATAGAAACCAAACGGTCAACATCCTCCTTGCTGCGCTTTTCCGTCACGCAGAAGCTCACATAGCCTTCCTCGGTGGGATAGGCGGCGAAATAGCCGGCCTTCTCCAACTTCTCCTGCAGGGAACCGTTGCCCTTGTACTTGAGCACGAATTCCTTGAGGAAAGGCTGGCCGGGGAACACATCCTCGAACTTGCCGGTCTTCAGGAGTTCGGCCTTCAGATAATGGGCACCGTCCGTGGAGAGCTTGTTCACCTCTTTGAGGCCCTGGGGGCCCATCAGGGAGAGGTAAATGGTGACCCAAAGGGCCATCAGGCTCTCGTTGGAGCAGATGTTGGAAGTGGCCTTTTCGCGCTTGATGTGCTGCTCGCGGGCCTGGAGCGTAAGGACAAAGACGCGGCGGCCTTCCTTGTCCGTGGTCTGACCCACGATACGGCCGGGCATCTTGCGCATATGGTCTTTCTTCACGGTCATAAAGCCCACATAGGGACCGCCGTAGCAAAGCGGGAGGCCCAGGGACTGGCCGTCACCCACGGCAATGTCTGCATCCCACTCGGCGGGCGTCTTGACCACTGCCAGGGCCGAAGGATCGCAGTATTCCACCAGCACGGCCTTCTGGGCGTGGATGGCGTCTGCAAAGCCGCTGTGGTCCTCTACAATGCCGAAACGGTTCACCGAAGGGACAATCACGCCGGCTACGTCGTCCTTGGCCAGTTCGGCCTTCAGGGCCTCCAGGGAGGTCTGGCCGTTGGCAGCGGGCAGCAGGCTGATTTCCACACCGTGGAACTTGGCATAGGTCTTCACCACATCCACCACATTGGGAAGGAGAGTGGAAGAGAGCAGCACGCGGGTCTTCTTACGGGTGCAGGCGATGGCCATCTTCATAGCCTCGGCGGCGGCAGTGGGGCCGTCGTACATAGATGCGTTGCAAACATCCAGGCCGGTGAGTTCGCAGAGCATACTCTGGTACTCGAAGATGTAGCGGAGCGTACCCTGGGAAATCTCACACTGATAAGGAGTGTAAGCCGTCAGGAACTCGCTGCGGGAGCACAGGTAAGGGATGACGGACGGGGTGTAATGGTCATAGGCACCCTGGCCCACAAACACCTTGAGCCGCGTATTCATAGCCTCCAGGGAGGCGAAATAGTCTCTGATTTCCTGCTCGGACAGGGCGTCCGGAAGGGCATAGGCACCCTTGTGCAGGAACTGGGCGGGAACGTCGCTGTAGAGATCCTCCAGCTTCTTCACGCCAATTCGGTCCAGCATGGCCTGGACATCGGCCTGCGTCTGCGGCAGGTACGGAAGGGAAGCCATCTTTTACTCCTTGATTAAGGCTTTGTAACCGGCGGCATCCAGCAGGTTGTCCAGCTCGGAGGCATCGGACATTTTCACCTTGATGATCCAGGCGCCGTAAGCGTCTTCGTTCACCTTCTCGGGGGTGTCCTCGAGGTCGGAGTTCACTTCCACCACGGTACCGGAAACGGGGCTGATGAGCTCGGAGGAGGCCTTCACGCTCTCCAGGGCGCCGAATTCCTCACCGGCGGTCACCTCATCGTCCACATCGGGCATATCTACATAGGTGATGTCACCCATTTCCTTCTGAGCAAAGTCAGAAACACCTACTACGGCAATATTGCCTTCAACTTTAACCCATTCGTGAGACTCGCTGTATTTGAGTCCTTCAAGAATCTTAGACATAGTGTTTTGCGTTTTTTATTTTTTATAATTTGTTTGATAGAATCTCTTTTTGACCACCTTGCCGGGGAACACTTTCTTGCGGATGCGGATGTTCAGCGGAGTATCCAGGGCGGCGTAGGCCTTGTCCACCAGGGCAAAGCAGATGCTCTTGTCCAGGGAAATGGAATGGTAACCGGTGGTAACCACACCTACCTCGGTTTCATTGTCCAGTTCCACCGGGTAACCGGCACGCGGAATGGCCTTGTCTTCAATCTCGATGCCCACGAGTTTGCGGGTGAGGTTGCCGGCCTTCTGGTCCAGCAGGGCTTCCTTGCCAATGAAGTCTTTCTCAAACTTGCAGAACATGCCCAGACCGGCCATCACGGGGCTGATATCCTGGCTGAGTTCGTCTCCGTACAGGGGCAGACCGGCCTCGAAGCGGAGGGTGTCGCGGCAACCCAGACCGCAGGGCTGTACGCCGGCCTTGAGGAAGCAGTTCCAGATTTCCACGGTATTGGCAGGGGTGGTATAGATTTCAAATCCGTCTTCTCCGGTGTAGCCGGTACGGCTCAGGATGAGACGCTGGCCTTTGTAAAGGACGTCGCAGAACTCATAGAAGCCCAGTTTGGCAGCCTCGTTGTAACCCAGTACCTTGATGAGGGTTTCTTCGGCCTTGGGGCCCTGCAGGGCAATCTGTCCCCAGGCGGGAGAGGCGTTCTCCACCTTGCACTTGAAGCCCTTGGCGTGATCCTGGATCCAGGCGAAGTCCTTGTCGATGTTGGCGGCGTTCACCACCAGCAGGAAATGCTCGGGCTCGAACTCGCGGTAGACCAGAAGATCGTCCACGGTGCCTCCGTCCGGGTAGCACATCATGCCGTAGAGCACCTTGCCGGGCTCATAACCGCGGATATCGTTGGTAAAAATGTGATTGATGAAGGCTTCGGCCTCCGGTCCCTCTACAAAGATTTCTCCCATATGGGACACATCGAACATACCTACATTCTGCCGCACGGCGTTGTGCTCAACGGCTATGCCGTCGTACTGGATGGGCATCATAAAGCCGGCGAAGGGGCTCATCTTGGCGCCCAGGGCCACGTGTGCATCGTACAGGCATGTGCGCTGCAGCTGTTCCTCAGGGATGATAACGTCTGACATGTTGTGTTAGTTTAAAAAGTGTGTTAAAAACTTATATAATTCAATGTTCGTTTCCTTGTTGATGCGGAGGTCTTCCGGCGTGGCGCCCTTGGAGGGAGCCAGTTCCCCGCAGATATCCACCGCCACTACTTCCATCTCCCGGAAAAGGCGCTCCAGCATCCCCTTGACCTGCTCCAGGGAGTACGTTCCCTGAGACCAGTCCGTCCGGGCAAAGGCCCTGTCCATCACATCCTTGTCCAGCGACACATACACCCGCTCTCCCCTTCTCTGCTCCAGCCAGCCTTCCGGGATATCGGCCTGCCCATCAGAAGGGCCGATGGAAACCACATCCCGCAGCAGCGGATTCTGCTCCTGCATCTCCTTGACCCAGCTGCCGCAGGAGAGCACGCCTCCGAAGGCGGGATCCTGGTTGTCCGGATGGTTGTCCAGCAGGACCAGGTGGAAAGGTTGGGCCTCTTCCAGCGCCAGCAGATGCGAGAGATAATGGTAGTCTCCGCTGTCCAGCCAGCGCAGCCGGGGCAAGGGCCTCGGGAAAGCCTCTCGAAGAACCGCAGCCGCCTGCTCATCGCAGTAGCAGCAGCACCCTTCCAGGTTGATAAAATCCAGTAAATGAACACCTTGCGACTGTTCTTGCAGCCAGGACAGGAACCCCTGCTCCGCATACGCTCCGCTGAACTGAAACACAAGGCTATTCATCTTTCAAAGATACGCATTTTATCCGACAAAGACATATAGTATTTTCAAAAGAATTTGCGTATTTTTGTGAAAATGGAATTAAACTGACTCAAACATATGAAAAAAGCATTTTATACCCTTTCCCTGGCTTTCACTTTTCTAGCAGCCGGCACTTTTGCCCAGGCCCAGGAAGAGAAATCCGTCCTTAGCGGAAAAGCCTCGGAGCATTGGTTCATCGGCATCGGCGGCGGTGTCAACAGCATCTTCGACAACGGCAATTTCGCCCCCGTCCAGCCGGCCGCCCAGTTCAACTTCGGTAAGTGGGTCAGCCCCGCCATCGGCCTGAGAGCCGGATACAACGGCATCTTCGCCCAGGCCGTGGCCCAGCCGGAAACCTGGTGGTCCGGTGACCAGAGATTCAACTACAACCTGGTCCACTTCGACGCCCTCTGGAACCTCCGCAATACGGTTACCTACAAGGAGAAACGCGTCTGGAACCCCGTGCTTTACCTGCGCACCGGCGCCATCCTGGCCACCGCTCCCGGCAACGGCCACAGATGGGCCTTCGGTATGGGCGGCGGTTTTGCCAATATGTTCCGCGTGGGAGAGCATGTCAGCATCTCCCTGGACCTTTCGGCCGTCATTGCCAGCGAACGCCTGTTCCGCAACAACAACAGCGGCCGTTTTGTCACCTACCCCACCGCTTCCCTGGGTCTGGTCTTTGACCTGGGACACCGCCGGTTCAGACGTCCCGCCGCTCCCGTTCCGGTTCCGGATCCCAACATCATCGACAAACTGCAGGTGCAGCTGGAAGAATCCGACGCCCGCCTGGCCCTGGCCCAGAGCCGCATAGGCAAGCTCCAGAAAGAGAACGCCAAACTGGACAAACTCCAGGACGGCAAAACCTACAGCTACAAGTCCGGAGAATTCAAGGAGGCCCAGATTCCGGCCCCTGTCACCGTCAACGCCCAGGCAGAGATTCTCTACTTCGGCCAGGGCAAGACCACTTTGGACGAGCGTGAACTGGCCCGTCTGGAGTTCTACGCCCAGAACACCTTCAAGAAGAGCCAGAAGCTCCTGATCAGCGGCTGCGCAGATATGGGAACCGGTTCCCGGGAAATCAACCAGCGCCTCTCCCGCCAGCGCGCAGAATACGTCAAGGAAATCCTGGTGAAGCAGTTTGGCTACAACCCTGCGCTCATCACCACCCAGTCAGACGTCATACCTTCCACCTCCCCCATCAAGGGACGCATCGTTACCATTGAAGTACAGTAAATGGCAGAATCCAATTTCATAGATTACGTCAGAATCTTCTGTGCCAGCGGGCACGGAGGATCCGGCAGCGCCCACCTCCATCGCGCCAAATACGTGCCCAAAGGCGGCCCGGACGGCGGTGACGGCGGCAGGGGCGGCCATATCATCCTTAAGGTAAACCCGCAGCTCTGGACGCTCATCCACCTCCGTTACAGAAAGGTGGTGAAGGCAGAAAACGGAGGCAACGGGGCCGAAGCCCTGAAGCGGGGCAAGAATGGAGAAGACATCATTCTGGAAGTCCCCCAGGGCGTCGTTGTCAAAGACGCCGAGACGGAAGAAGTCATCACCGAACTGGTAGAAAAGGACCAGGAATACATCCTCTGCCAGGGCGGCCGCGGCGGCTGGGGCAACGACCATTTCAAAAGCGCCACCAACCAGACGCCCCGCTACGCCCAGCCCGGAGAAGAAGGCCAGGAAGGCTGGTTCATCCTGGAATTAAAGGTATTGGCCGATGTAGGCCTGGTGGGCTTCCCCAATGCCGGGAAGAGCACCCTGCTGGCCGCCATCACCAGCGCCAAGCCCAAGATTGCCAACTACGCTTTCACCACCCTGGAACCCAACCTGGGCATAGTCCGTTACCACGACAACCGCTCCTTCGTGATGGCCGATATCCCCGGCATCATTGAGGGCGCCCACGAGGGCAGGGGCATCGGAATGCGCTTCCTCAGGCACATTGAACGCAACAGTGTTCTCCTGTTTATGGTAGCGGCAGACGAACCGGACGTAACCAAGGGCTACAAGATTCTTCTTAATGAACTGGAAGAATACAACCCGGAACTCCTGGTCAAAGACCGCGTGCTGGCCATTACCAAGACAGACCTCATAGATGAAAAACAGAAGGCCAAGATAGAGAAGAAACTCCCCACCGACATTCCCCACGTCTTTATCTCGTCGGTGGCGCAGACGGGTCTTAACGAACTCAAGGAAGCCCTATGGAAGGCCTTGTCCAACTAGATCAGCAGGTCAGTCTCTGGCTCAACCAACACAATCCGGAAGCCCTCAACGGCTTCTGGCATTTTATGTCCGGTGTCCGGGAGTGGGTTCCCTTCTATCTGTTTATGTTCGGCGTGCTCATCTGGCGCCTGGGCTGGAAGAAGGGCGTGGCCGTCATCCTCACCATCGTGCTGGGCGTAGTGCTCACGGACCAGATAGCCAACCTGTTCAAAGACGGATTCATGCGGCTCAGACCCTGCCGGGACCCTTGGATGCTGGCCAACGGAGTCAACTGCCCGGACGGCACCATCGGAGGCCTGTACGGCTTCTTCTCCGGCCACGCCAGCAACTCGTTCGGCTTTGCCGTGGGCACCTGGGCCGGTCTCCAGTTGAACGACCCTAAGCACCGCTACGGCCTCTACGGCTGCCTGATTATGCTCTGGGCAGCACTGATGGCCGTGAGCCGCGTTATGCTGGCGGCCCACTACCTGGGAGATATCCTGGTAGGAAGTCTGATGGGCCTGGCCCTGGGATTCGGGCTGGCCTATGCCGTACACCGGCTGCTGGTTAAAGCGAAGGTATGATTTTTTCCATCTGGGTGCTGTGGGAGCCCTTCAGCAAGATGGTGCAACCCTCCAGCGGATGCTCTTCAAGATATTTCGCCAGGTCTTCGGACTTGGCGAAAGTCTTATACGGCTTGCCGGCGGCGGCGCGGGTGAATTCCTCGCCCACCAGATAAGCCTCCATCCCCTCCAGACGGGCTACAATGCGGTCATGCTCGGCGGCGGCATCGGCCCCAAGCTCCCGCATATCTCCCAGCAGAGCCACCTTGCGGCCCTTCATCAGGGCCAGGTTGTCCAGGGCTACTGCCATAGAAGAAGGGTTGGCATTGTAAGCGTCCACTATAAGGGTATTCTTCTGAGTCTTAACCAGTTGGCTGCGGTTATTGGAAGGAACGTAGGAGGCAATGGCCTGCAGGGCGTCCTCGCGGGGCACGTCAAAATACCAGGCCAGCTTGAGGGCAGCCAGCACGTTGGCGGCGTTGTAGGCGCCCACCAGCTGCGTCTGCAGCGTAGCGTCTTCCCATTCCATCTTCAGGAAAGGATCGGCCTTCACCTTGACCCCTTCCTTGCTGTAGCCTATGGCTTCCAGGCCTCTCTGGGCCAGCATTTCCTGAAGGACGGGGTCGTCTGCGTTGGCAAACACCACACCGTCGTGCTCCTTCAGATAATCGTACAGAAGGCCCTTGGCGTGCTTGACGCCTTCGTAACTGCCGAAGCCTTCCAGGTGAGCCTTGCCCACGTTGGTAATGAGTCCCAGGTTGGGCTGGGCCACGGCCAGCAGGGGTTTCAGGTCCTCAGGATGGCTGGCACCCATTTCCACAATGGCAATCTGGGCGCGGGGACCAATCTTGAGGACCGTGAGCGGGACGCCAATCTCGTTATTGAGGTTGCCTTCCGTAGCGCTCACGCGGTAGGCGGCGCCCAGGGCCGTCTTGATCAGTTCCTTGGTGGTGGTTTTGCCGTTGGTGCCGGTAAGGCCGATCACGGGAATGCGCAACTGCCGGCGGTGGTAAGCGGCCAGGGCCTTGAGGGCCTCCAGGGTATCGGGAACCTTGATGAGACGGGGGTCATCGGCCTGCAAATCCTCCCCTGCTACAGCATAAGAGGCGCCCTTTTCCAGGGCCTGCAGGGCAAAGCGGTTGCCGTCAAAATTCTCTCCCTTGAGGGCGAAGAAAAGCTGGTTTTTCTTAAGGGTACGGGTATCCGTACAGACTCCTGCGCTCTGCAGGAAGATATCGTAGAGTGCTTTGATTTCCATTATTTTCCGGTGCTTCCAAATCCTCCGGCGCCACGCTCGGTGGCATCCAGTTCATCCACTTCTTCCCATTCAACCTGTTCGTGACGGGCAATCACCATCTGGGCAATGCGCTCCCCGGGAACAATCTCAAACGGCTCCTGGGAAAGGTTGACCAGAATCACCTTGATCTCTCCCCTGTAATCTGCATCAATGGTACCTGGGGTATTGAGGACGGTGATGCCGTGCTTGGCGGCCAGTCCGCTGCGGGGACGTACCTGGGCCTCGAATCCGGCCGGAAGGGCTATGAAAAGGCCCGTGGGAACCAGCGTGCGCTGGAGCGGCTGCAGGGTAATGGACGCTTCCAGGTTGGCCTTGAGGTCTACCCCGGCGCTCTGCGGCGTGGCATAAGCCGGGCAGGGATAGGGCGAATGATTGACAATCTTAACCTTCATTATTTTGGTGCTTTTACGTAAAGGACGATGGCAATGATGGTATAGAGGATGTTGGGCATCCAGATGGCTATGGACGCCGGCAAGGTATCCGTTATCACAAACATCTCGCTGAACTGCTGGAACAGGATGTAGGAGAAGGCCAGGGCCGTTCCGGCCGCCAGGTTCCACCCCATTCCGCCGCGCTTTTTCTTGGTAGAGAGAGCCAGGCCGATGATGGTGAGAATGATGGTGGAGAAGGGCATCGAATAGCGGTTGTTCTTCTCGATGAGGGCCCGGTTCACGGACGCGTCACCACGCATCTTCTGGGCCTCGATCAGCTGGTTGAGTTCCCGCTTGTTCAGGCGCTGGATGGTGAACTTGTTCATAAAGAAATCGTCCCTCGTGAGGCTCAGGGTGGTATCCATCTGGCGGCCGCTGCGGATATGGTCCCGCATACCGTCGTCGTACTCGCGGATGACCCAGTTCCGGAGGTGCCAGACGCCGGTAAGGGTGTCGTACTGGGCGCTTTCGGCCGATATCTTGGAATGCAGATGGCCTCCCGAGAGGTCTTCCAGCGTAAAATTGTAAGCCGTATTGTTATAGGAACTGAAGCTTTCCAGATACACGAAGCGGTCGTTCTCCAGCTTGTAGTGCATATCGTGACCTATCTTCACCTTTCTCCAAGGGTTGTATTTCTGCTCAAACTCCACCCGCACTCCGTTGGCGTGGGGCAGCACCCACTGGCCCAGTTCCAGGGACAGGACCGCAATGAGGCAGGCCGATAGGAGGAAAGGAAGCACGAACCTATGGTAACTGATACCGCTGGAGAGAATGGCCACCACCTCCGAATCCTGCGTCATCTTGGAAGTGAAGAAAATCACCGTCAGGAACACGAACATAGGGGCGTACTGGTTGATGAAGTACGGAACCCAGTTCACGTAATAGTCGAAGACAATCTCGCGGAGGGGGGCTTCCCTTTTGATGAAGTCTTCAATCTTTTCGCTGATGTCGAAGATGATGATGAGCACCGCCAGGAAGAGGATGGACACAAAGAACGTCACCAGGAATTTCCTGATGATGTACCAGTCCAACCGCTGGAGTCCCTTGAACTTGGAGGTCATAGGCGCTGCGTCAGTTTAGGGATTACGGCGTTCTTCCAGGAAAGGAAATCACCGGCCAGGATGTGCTCACGGGCCACGCGGACCAGATCCAGATAGAAGGCCAGGTTATGCTCGGAGGCCACCATGGCCGCAAACATCTCCTTGGCGATGAACAGGTGATGGATGTACGCGCGGGTATAGTAACTGTCTACGAAAGACGTTCCCTTGGGATCCAGGGGGGTGAAATCGTCCGTCCATTTGGAATTGCGCATGTTCATAATGCCATCCCATGTAAAAAGCATGCCGTTGCGGCCGTTGCGGGTGGGCATTACGCAGTCGAACATATCAATTCCGCGGGCTATGCCTTCCAGGATATTGGCGGGCGTACCCACGCCCATCAGATAGCGGGGTTTGTCCTGCGGCAGCAGAGGGCAGGTTACCTCCAGCATCTCGTACATCTTTTCCGTGGGCTCCCCTACCGCCAGACCGCCCACGGCATAACCGCCGCGGTTGGCATTGTCCAGTCCCAGGGCGTGTTCCACGGCCTGCTTGCGCAGCTCCGGATACACGCAGCCCTGGATGATGGGGAACATCACCTGCTGGTAACCATAGAGCGGTTCGGTCTCGTCAAAATGCCTGGCAAAACGCTCCAGCCAGCCCTGTGTGAGCCGGAGGGACTTGGTGGCGTAGCGGATATCGGCATCTCCGGGGCAGCACTCGTCCAGGGCCATGATGATATCGGCCCCTATCTTTCTCTGGGTGTCCACGTTGTTTTCCGGCGTGAAGATGTGCTTGCTG